>Ga0310786_10000201_pt1 | contig 101985 bp, 86 predicted proteins | sample AusTroGonzalo_MG_FD_203881 | JGI IMG/M metagenome (GOLD analysis project Ga0310786, IMG submission 203881) | Bovine rumen microbial communities from tropical cattle in Woodstock, Queensland, Australia - Gonzalo_03 (v2) (version 2) | ecosystem: Host-associated > Mammals > Digestive system >... | reverse complement strand
TAAACTTTTTTTCTGTTTGTCGGTGCAGGATTACCATCCCTAGCCGCCACCATCCACTTGCCGATAATCTTCTCGGAAAGGTTCTCAATGGGCTTGATGTCGTCGTTTGGGTCGCACGAGGTGAAGACCATTGTGCCGCAAAGCAGGATGGCGGAGAAAAAATAATTAATAATCTTTTTCATACTCTTTTTATGAGGTGATGAAACTTACTGCCTATTCTTCGTGATTGTTCAAAGATAGTGCATTTTATGCTAAATTACAAAACAAGCGGCGGATTTGATATCCAAAAAGGGCTTCAACGTCTATAAATAAAAAAGGTGACTAATCAGTCAATTGACTTTTTAGTCTCTTTTCTTCGTAGACTACGGTGATAAAACCTCGAACCTGATTCAAGATCTTTATCGATTATATTCATTTGCCATCGAGGCATTTTAGGAAATATTGATTAAATTTGTAAGAACCCGTCACATCGGGGATAAATGGTTATGGAAGACACAGGGAATATAGTTATTTACGAATCTGAAGGCGGAGAGGTTCGCCTGGATGTACGTTTGGAGAACGAGACTGTCTGGCTAACCCAAGATCAACTGTGCCTTCTGTTTAATAAAGCTAAATCTACTATTAGTGAACACATCTCGAATATATTCAAAGAGGGGGAACTTGAAGAATCAGTGGTTGTTCGGAAATTCCGAATAACCACTCCGCACGGAGCTATTAGTGGGAAAAGTCAGGTTCATGAAGTGCTCTTCTATAACCTCGATGTCATTATTTCCGTAGGTTACCGTGTGCATTCTATCGCTGGAACCCGCTTTCGTCAGTGGGCGACCAAGCGCCTCCATGAGTACATCGTCAAGGGCTTCACGATGGATGACGAACGGCTGAAGCAACTCGGCGGCGGAGGATACTGGAAGGAACTTCTAAATCGAATCCGAGACATCCGTGTTTCGGAGAAGGTATTTTATAGGCAAATCCTGGATATCTATGCTACCAGCGTGGACTATGACCCCAAGGCCGACGTGTCTATCGAGTTCTTCAAGAAAGTCCAGAACAAGATTCACTATGCCATTCATGGCCAGACAGCAGCAGAGATCATCTACTCCAGGGCCGATGCCGAAAAGGAATTTATGGGGTTGACCACATTCAAAGGGAATCGGCCCCACCTCTCAGACGCAGTAATTGCGAAGAACTACCTGAATGAGAAAGAATTACGTTCCCTTGGTCAATTGGTTTCCGGTTATCTGGATTTTGCCGAGCGCAAAGCCGAGCGCCACGAATTCATGACCATGGCCGACTGGGCAAAGCATCTGGACAACGTCCTAACCATGAACGGCGAACAACTCCTCGTTGGCTCTGGCTCCGTAAGCCACCAACAAGCTGTCGAAAAGGCAACAGATGAATACAAGAAGTACCAGCAACGCACTCTGAGCGATGTGGAAAAAGCCTATCTGGATACCATCAAGATGCTGAAAGACAAAACAGGGAAAAAGTAATTCCGGAGGCCGGTAGGCCGACCGAGCCTGCAGGCGAGCGGCGTCTTCTGACGCCGAGTCCCTCCCCTGAGGGGAGGGATTTAGGGAGAGGGCAACGTGGACGTTAGTCCAGCCTCCGCTATAAACGCAAAAAACCAGCCTCTAAAAGGCTGGTTTTCAAAGCGTTGTAGCGGAGGCTGGACTCGAACCAACGACCTCCGGGTTATGAGCCCGACGAGCTACCGACTGCTCTACTCCGCGGTTTGGGATTGCAAAGGTAAGGAGATTTTTTAAAACTTCCAAATTTATTTTAAAAACTCCTTGATTCCGGTAAGGTCAGATGCCGGGAAGGCCTGCTGGGCGCCGCTTGCCAAGTTCTTGATATTCACCGTGCCGGCCTCAATTTCATTGGAGCCGTTGATGGAGATGAACGGAATGGCTTTCTTGTCGGCATAATCAAACTGCTTCTTCAGTTTGGACGGTTCCGGGTATACCTCAACGGCCACGCCGGCTTCCCTGAGCGCCTTAGCAACGGGCAGAACGTAGCGGAGTTCATCGGCCCCCATTATGGCAAACAGCAGCGTTGTGGACTGCTCCAGGCCGGCCGGATAAAGATCCAGGCCTGTGAGGACGTCGTAGATGCGGTCTGCGCCAAAGGAGATACCCACTCCGGAAAGGCCGGGAAGGCCGAATATGCCGGTGAGATTGTCGTACCTGCCACCGCCGCAGATGGAGCCAATCTCCCAGTCCAACGCCTTTACCTCAAAGATAGCGCCGGTGTAATAATTGAGGCCGCGGGCAAGGGAAAGGTCCATTTCTACAGCTGAGCCTACTCCTGCAGCCGCAATAAGGCCGAATAGCTCTTCCAGCTCATCCAGGCCTGTGAGACCAGTCTGGGATACCACGCCGGATGCACTTCCCCCCTGGAAAAGAGCGCGCATTGCACTAAGCTTCTCCTCAAAGGAACCGCTGAGGGACAGGATTTGCTCAATGACGGCTATCCCCTCCTGGGACAGGCCCTTATCGGCCATCTCCTCCTTGACTTTTTCTATGCCGATTTTGTCCAGCTTGTCAATTGCCACCGTGATATCCACAACCTTGTCCGGTGCGCCGGCAATCTCTGCAAAACCTGTGAGGACCTTGCGGTTATTGATGTGAATACCCACTCTTACGCCAAGGCGGCCGAAGACAGCGTCCACCATCTGCACCAGTTCCAGTTCATTGACCTGAGACTTTGAGCCGATTACGTCTACGTCGCACTGATAGAACTCACGGTAACGGCCCTTTTGGGGACGGTCTGCACGCCATACGGGCTGAATCTGGAAACGTTTGAACGGGAAAGAAATCTCATTCTGGTGCTGCACTACGTAACGCGCAAAGGGAACGGTAAGGTCATACCTTAGCCCCTTCTCACATACCTGGGAGGCAAGCGGCTTGTCAAAGTCCACTCCGGAAAAAGCATCTCCTGAATTGAGGATGCGGAAAAGGAGTTTGTCACCTTCATCTCCGTACTTTCCCAGCAAGGTGGAAAGGTTTTCCATGGCCGGGGTTTGGATTTCCTGATAGCCGAAGGTGCGGAACACGCTGCGGATGGTATCAAATATATAATTGCGGCGGGCCATATCGGCCTGGCCGAAGTCACGGGTGCCTTTGGGAATAGAGGGCTTCTGAACTGCCATTTCTGTTTCAATTTTGTGCAAAGATAAGGATTTCCGCTTGTTTATTTACAAAAAAAAGCAGTATCTTTGCAGTCCACGCGAGATTAGCTCAGTTGGTAGAGCGTTGGCTTCCCAAGCCGAAGGTCGCGGGTTCGAGCCCCGTATCTCGCTCCAGGCTATTTTTCAAACTTCAAATAGGCGTGAAGCAGGAAGTTTGTGTAGTCACGGCCGCCTTCATCAAGTTTTGCTGTAGTGTTGCGTTCCTGCAGCGTTACTGTACGGCCGGCGCTTTCAATGACAAGTTTTTCCTCCGTCTTTTCCACAACCTTTATGCTGGCCAGGATACAACTGGGGTCTTTGTAGTGCACAAATTCTCCAGGCTTAACGTCTTCAAAAGGAATTTCTGTACGATCACAGAACCAGTTGCTGATTCCGGGGTCTGAGGGGCTGTAGTCAACATCCACTACAAGATGTGTCCATTTTTTCATATATGCGGTCATTGTTGTTACACGCAAAGATATATAAAAAATCTCTAACTGCAGTTTGGGGTCCAGGGGAATAAGATTGCGATTTTTTTGGTATATTTGTAGACTTATTGTGAAACCATGGACAAAACTATAGCACTGAACCCAAACGAGGTTGTATCCTTCCTTCAGAAACGCCCGCAGGAATTTACAAGGGCAGACTTGCTTAAATTCATTCAAGAGAAGGGCATCCGCATGATAGACTTCATGTATCCGGCCGAGGATGGCAGGGTCAAGACTCTGAACTTTACCGTAAACAGCCTCTCCTACGCAGAGACCGTACTCACAGAAGGAGAACGCGTGGACGGCTCCAGCCTCTTCCCTTCTTTCATTGAGGCCGGCAACAGTGACCTGTATGTAATCCCCCGCTATCGCACTGCATTTGTAGACCCTTTCAACCAGATCCCCACCCTTTGTCTGTTGTGCGGGTTTTACAACAAGGACGGTGATGCGTTTGACTGCGGTCCACACGCCACCCTCACCAGGGCAGAAAAAGCCTTTGAGGCTTCTACCGGAATGCAGTTTGAGGCAATGGGAGAGCTGGAGTATTACGTCATCACCAAGGAAGACGCCCTCTTTCCCGCTACTGACCAGAAAGGCTACCATGAAAGCGAGCCTTTTGCAAAACTGAACGATTTCCGCCGTGAGTGCATGGACCACGTGGCAAAAGCCGGCGGCCAAATTAAGTACGGTCATTCAGAGGTAGGCAATTTCACTCTGGACGGCAAGGTATATGAGCAGAATGAGATTGAGTTCCTCCCCTGCCCCCTTGACACAGCGGCAGACCAGCTTCTAATTGCGAAATGGGTGATACGCAACCTGGCATACCGTTACGGACTTGACGTAAGCTTTGCGCCAAAGATTACCGTAGGCAAAGCCGGCAGCGGAATGCATATACACATGCGCCTTATGCGTGACGGCAAAAACGTCACCCTTGGCAATGACGGCCGCCTGAGTGAGGAAGCACGCCGCGCCATAGCCGGCCTTATGACCATGGCCCCGTCCATCACGGCCTTCGGCAACAAGAATCCAACTTCTTATTTCAGACTTGTCCCCCACCAGGAAGCCCCTACCAACGTATGCTGGGGAGACTGCAACCGAAGCGCCCTTGTCCGCGTCCCCCTTGGCTGGAGCTCAGGGACAGACATGTGTTCCAAGGCAAATCCCATTGAGCAGCCCCAGGACCACGACACCACCGCAAAGCAAACCTTTGAGATGCGTTCCCCGGACTGCAGCGCAGACATATACCAGCTTATGGCCGGTCTGTGCGTAGCCGCAAGGAAGGGTTTGGAGATGCCAAAGGAGGAAGCTCTCAGGATAGCTGCCGATACTTATGTAGATATGGACATCCACCGCAAGGAGAATGCTGCAAAGCTTGCCACCCTTGCTCAACTCCCTACCAGCTGCGCAGAATCTGCAGAAAGTTTGGAGAGAGACCGCGCCGTTTACCAGGAGGCCGACGTCTTCCGTCCCCGTATGATAGACGGTATAATCAAGAGCCTGAAGTCCCATCTGGATGCAAAAATGCATGAGCAGGCACGTAAAAATCCCGGACTAATGAAGCAGCTTGTAGAGCAATATTTCTATTGTGGTTAGGACAAATCAACACTGAAATACACTTAAAAATTCACCGGCCCGTCACAATCACTGCGACGGGCCGGTTACTTAACCTAAACTTAAACTATGAAAAACTTCACTGCAAAAATAAAACATAAATAGCACATTTGCAACTATATATGTCTAATTTTTGCGAATTTTAGCAGTAATAGTTTTTCACCGTACTTGTCAAACAACACTTTTGCCTTGATATCAGGAACCATCCCTGTTATTTCAAGGACTTTTCCTGCCCCAAATCTATTGTGTTCAATCCGGTCTCCGGGGTGGAATGAAGACATTGGATCCGGAACAAAATCCGCATCTATCACGGGAGGTTTTACCGCCGTGGGGCGGGATGGTTGTGGAGTCACGGGACGGGAAGATTGAGAAACAGGACGTGAAGGCTGAGAGACAGGACGGCGCACCGTAGCATTATGCGTCCCCCACCTGAATCCAATACCAAAATCTTCATCTCTCCGCCCAGCTTCCTCATCATCCTTCATAAGCGGATGATCCAGATACTGCGGAGCAATCTCCCTGAGGAAGCGGCTGGGAGAATTGTTCTCATGCTTGCCGTTACGCATTCTTGTCTGGGCATAAGACAGAGTGACCGCACGTTTTGCCCTGGTTATTGCCACATAGAAAAGCCGCCTTTCTTCCTCCAGATCCTGCGGCGTAATCAGCCAGCCGCCAGACGGAAACAGGTTCTCCTCCATTCCGGCCACAAAAACATAGGGGAATTCAAGTCCCTTAGCGGTATGGACCGTCATCAGGGCCACCTTATTGGCCGAATCTTCATCTGACACATCTGCATTTGAGAGCAGCGAAACGTTCTCCAGATAATCCCCCAGTGATTTATGCTCCTCATCTTCACCTTCTTCCATAAACAGCTTCACACTGTTCAGAAGCTCTTCTACATTGGCAAAACGGGACTGACCTTCGATGGAGGTGTCGGACTTATAAAAAAGGTACAGACCGCTCTCCTGGGCCAGTGCCATTGCGGCATCATAGGCGTCAAAGAGGTTCTCCCGCGCCTTTGATATCATTGAGCAGAAGGCAGCAAACTTAGGGTTGGATACTGCGGCCGAAAAAAGAGACACTCCTTTGCTTCTGGCCTCCTCTGCCAATCTTCCCACGGAAGTATCCCCGATACCCCTTGCCGGCTTGTTGACCACCCTTTTGAAGGACTCGTCGTCATTGGGATTGACGGCCAGCTTGAAGTATGCCATAAGGTCCTTCACCTCAGCCCTTTCAAAGAAAGAATTGCCGGAATAAACCATGTACGGGATATTGCGGCGCCTGAGCTGCTCCTCAAGGGCACGGGACTGGGAGTTGGTGCGGTACAATATGGCAAAATCCTGATACTGAGCTGCATCCGTGCGTATGCGCTGCAGTATGGCCGATGCAGTAAGCATTGCCTCCTCCTGTTCCGTGAAGGAGCGCACAAGATGTATTAGCTCTCCCTTTTCCCCCATTGAGATGCAGTTTTTGGGAATCCTGCCCTCGTTACGGGCTATGAGGGTATTGGCGGCGTTGACGATAGTCTGCGTAGACCGGTAGTTGCGCTCAAGGCGGAAAAGGCGGGCGCCGGGAAAATCCTTCTGGAAATTGAGGATATTCTGGATTTGCGCCCCGCGGAAGCCGTAGATTGACTGGGAATCGTCTCCCACCACGCATATATTTTTATGGGCCGATGCCAGCTTTTTAAGGATGATATACTGGGCCATGTTTGTATCCTGATACTCATCCACCAGGATGTGGGAAAAGCGGCCCGCAATATCCTCAAGTGCCTCCTTATTGTCCCTAAGGAGCATATTTGTATATAGGAGTATATCGTCAAAGTCCATTACGCCGGACTGGCGGCATACTTTGCAGTACTCTGAATACACGCGGTAAATCTCCGGCTTTTTGTGAAGCACGTCATCCTGCCTGTAGCCCCCGGCCCCGTTTGCATAGGGTGTAGGAGTGACAAGGTCATTCTTTGCCTTTGAGATTCTTGACTGGACTTCCTTTGGCTTGTAAAGTTTGTCATCCAGGTTCAGCTGCTTGATGCAGGTTTTTACTGCGCTTACGGAATCCTGCTGGTCGTATATGGTAAAATCGGCCGGGAAACCTAAACTTGGAGCATAATCCCTGAGAAAACGGATGAATACAGAGTGGAAGGTTCCCATCCACAGCCGGCGGGCGCGGCGCTCACCAACCATAAGGGCAATCCTCTCTTTCATCTCCCCCGCCGCCTTCTTTGTAAAGGTAAGGGCAAGAATACGCTCCGGAGGGACTCCGGACTCAATCAGATATGCTATGCGGGATGTCAGTACCCTTGTTTTTCCAGACCCTGCCCCGGCAACTATCAGTACCGGCCCGTCCACGCACTTTACAGCTTTCAGCTGTTCATCGTTCAGTTCTCTCAAAATCTCGCTCATACGACCCATTTTTATAGCGCGAAATTAGCAAAAAATTCGTAACTTCGCGAAGTATTTTTGCAAATGCACAAAACCTTATCAATAATGTCTAACAATCTCGCTTTGAAAAAGGGCCTCAACATACCTCTGAAGGGTGTTGCCGCCCCGGAAGTCATCAAAAAAGCGACCCCCGGCATCATTGCTGTCAAACCTACGGATTTTGTAGGATTCCTCCCCAGGCTTCTGGTGAAGGAAGGTGACGCTGTGCTGGCAGGCTCGCCCGTGATGGCCGACAAGAACCGCCCCGAGATCCTGCTCACCTCCCCCGTCAGCGGAAAGGTAGCCCAGATCGTAAGGGGCCAAAAGAGAAAATTGCTGGCAGTACTGGTAAAGGCCGATGCCGTGCAGGAAGCCGTGGACTTTGGTTCAAAGGCCCCTGCATCGGCCAGTGAAGCCAAAGACCTGCTCCTAAAGAGCGGTCTCTGGGGCATCCTGGTACAGCGCCCCTACGGCGTAATGGCAAATCCGGACCTTACCCCCAAGGCAATTTTCGTTTCATCATTCTCAACGGCTCCACTTGCAGCGGACACAGAGTTTACACTTGCAGGCAGCGTAGCGGATATCCAGGCTGCCGTAGACGCCCTGGCAAAGATTGCCCCCGTCCACGTTGGCGTAAACAGTGAGGCATCGGCCTTTGCCAAGCTGCAGAATGCACAGATCCATGTTGTCAGCGGCCCCCATCCGGCCGGTAACGTGGGCGTCCAGATCAGCCACATCTCCCCCATCATGAAGGGTGAGACCGTCTGGACGGTATCCCTGATGCACCTGGCTGCATTCGGCCGTCTTATCAACACCGGCAAGCTTGATCTGACCCGCAAAGTGGCCGTCACCGGTCCCGCAGCAACCAAGAACGCTTACGTGAGCTGCCTCCCCGGCACCCCCATTGAGGAAATCACTCACGTGCTGCCGGATGTCCGCGTGATTGGCGGAGACGCCCTCACCGGAGAAATCCTGGGCAAGGACGGCTACCTTGGCTTCTTCCACAGCCAGCTCACCCTCCTTAGGGAAGGTTTTGACCGTGAGTGGTTTGGCTGGGCAAAGCCTATCCGTCCCGCCGTTTATTCTTCTTCATGGTGCTACTTCTCCTGGCTTACCCCGGGCAAGAAGTACGACATGGACACCAACCTGCACGGCGGTCCCCGCGCCTTTGTGGAAACCAAATGCTTTGAGGATGTCACTCCTATGGACATCTTCCCCATCTACCTTGTCAAAGCCTGCCTTGCAGGAGACATTGAGAAGATGGAGAAATTCGGCATTTATGAGGTTCTCCCTGAAGACCTTGCCCTGTGTGACTATGTAGACCCTTCCAAGAACGAGATCCAGGCCATCATCCAAAAGGGTATTGACCTGATGATCAAAGAAATGGCATAAGCTATGGCAGACGAGAAAAAACCTGGCCTTCTTGAGAAAGGCGGCAAGCTGTACTGGCTTCATTCTTCCGTAGATGCATTTGACACCTTCCTCCGCGTCCCCGGCACCGTCACGGCCAAGGGCGCACACGTGCGTGACGGCATAGACCTCAAGCGCGTGATGATTATGGTTGTCATCGCACTTGTTCCCGCAGCCCTCTTCGGCATGTACAACGTGGGTCTCCAGACTTCCGCGCTCTACGGCCTTGACTGGGGCTTCTGGCATATGTTCTGGTATGGCCTCCTTAGGATGCTGCCCCTGTTTGTGGTATCCTATATCGTAGGCCTTGCAATTGAATTCGCATCGGCCCAGATCAGGGGCGAGGAAGTGAACGAGGGTTACCTTGTAACCGGTTTCCTCATTCCCCTTATTGTTCCCGTGGACGTTCCGCTTTGGATGCTGGCCCTTGCCGTGGCATTCTCCGTCATCTTTGTGAAGGAAGTGTTTGGCGGCACCGGCATGAACATCTGGAACCCCGCCCTTGTGGCCCGCGCATTCCTGTTCTTCTCCTATCCTTCCAGCATGTCCGGCTCAAGCGTATGGGTATCCAAGACCTGGGTCCCCGCTCTCAAGGACGTGGATGCCATATCGGCCGCTACTCCCCTTGCTATCGCACATGACGGAGGCGTAGAGGCCCTCAGTTCCCAGTATTCCTTCATGGATATGGTATACGGTTTCATCCCCGGCTCTACCGGAGAAACTTCCGTCATCGCCATTCTCCTTGGAGCTATCCTGCTGGTCTGGACCGGCGTCGCTTCCTGGAAGATCATGGTAAGCTCACTGGCCGGCGGTCTGCTGGTTGGCTGGCTTGGCCAGATTGCCGGAGCAACCACCCTCCCCTGCTACTATCAGCTGGTCATGGGCGGCTTCCTCTTTGGCTCTGTCTTCATGGCCACAGACCCTGTCACCGCCGCACAGACGGAGACCGGCAAATGGATTTACGGTTTCCTCATTGGTGCCCTTGCAGTTGTTGTGCGTCTGTGGAACCCCGGTTACATGGAAGGCATGATGCTGGCTATCCTCCTGATGAACACCTTTGCACCGCTTATTGACCACTGCGTGGTTACGGCCCGCACAAACCGCCGTGCAAAGAAAGCCTCTGTTAACGCTTAAAGGATTTGCGCCATGAATACAAACAATAATGTATATACCGTTGTCTACACCACAGTCATAGTGGTTGTAGTAGCCGCAATCCTTGCATTTGTTTCCCAGAGCCTCAAGGCAAAGCAGGACGCAAATGAAAAAGCGGAAACCATTTCCCAAATGCTTACCAGCGCCCAGTACGGCACCAAGGCAGAGCTTGACAAGCTTGGCAACAGCGCCAAACTTGACAAGTACGCCCAGGAAATTGAGCAGGCATTTGTAATTGACCTTGAAGGCAATAAGGTAGCAGACCTGGACATCACCCGTGAAAACATGGAGGTTTACGGTCCCAAGGCCCTCAAGCGCCAGAACTACAATATCAAAGGCGGAGCCAACGCTACCGGTGAGGCCCAGATTCCGGTCTTCATCTTCAAGAACGGACGCACCGTGGTTCCCATATACGGCGCTGGCCTGTGGGGTCCCATCTGGGGATACATCTCCTTTGAGAAGGACCTCAAGACCATCGGCGGAGCATATTTTGACCACGAGTCAGAGACCGCCGGCCTTGGTGCAAAGATCAAGGATGACCCTTCCTTCCAGGCCGAATTCGTGGGAGAGGTGGCCGATTTCAACAGCCCCAACGTCTTTGACATCGTCAAGGGCGGAGCCCCCAAGGATGCCGAAGGCAAGTCCCTGGCCGACAATAAGGTAGATGCCATTTCCGGCGCAACCATGACCTCACAGGGTCTGGACGCCGCAATTGACACCTGGCTGGCCGCATACGCCAAATACTTTACAGCCAATGCTCCCTCCTGCCCCTGCAATTGCGGATGCGGCAATCCCAACTGCGGGGAGGAAGAATGCGTTGAAACTGGAGAAATTCTTTTATCGGAGGAATAAGCCATGAGTGACAAACTGAAAGAAACCATTCTGAACCCTATTTTCAAGGGTAATCCCATTACCGTACTGGTGCTGGGTATATGCTCTTCACTGGCGGTTACCGTCACCCTGAAGGGCGCACTGGTGATGGCCCTCTCCGTGATTGTAGTGTGCGGCATCTCCAGCCTTATTCTGTCACTGCTTCGCAACACCATCCCAGGCCGCGTACGTATCATTGTACAGCTGGTGGTGGTTGCCATGATGGTAATCCTGGTGGACCAGATTCTCAAGAGTTTCGAGGCCACCTACGCCATTGACAAGCAGCTGAGCGTTTATATCGGCCTTATCATCACAAACTGTATTGTGATGGGCCGAATCGAGGCTTTCGCCCTTGGCAACAAGCCCTGGCCCAGCTTCCTTGACGGTGTGGCTAACGGTGCCGGTTACGGCCTTATCCTCATTGTAGTGGCATTCTTCCGTGAGCTTCTGGGAAGCGGAACCCTCTTCGGTTTCGACATCCTGAACCGCTTCGGATACGTTCCCAACAACCTGGTCATCCTGCCTCCTTTCGCACTCATCCTTCTGGGATGCATCGTCTGGGTGCAGCGCTCTATCCAGAAAGATCTTCAGGAAAAATAAAAGTACATACCTATGGAATATCTTAGCTTATTTGTAAAGTCCGTCTTTGTGGACAATATGATCTTCGCTTACTTCCTGGGAATGTGCTCTTTCCTGGCAGTATCGAAGAACGTGAAGACCGCCGCAGGCCTTGGCCTTGCCGTTATCTTCGTGCTTCTGGTAACCCTTCCTGTCAACTATCTCCTGAACACCTACGTACTGCAGCCCGGCGCCCTTGCCTGGTGCGGCCTTCCGGATGTAGACCTGAGCTTCCTCAGCTTCATCATCTTCATAGCCGTCATTGCTGCTATCGTACAGATTGTGGAAATGGTTGTAGAGAAGTTCTCACCGGAACTCTACTCTTCACTGGGTATCTTCCTTCCCCTGATTGCAGTTAACTGCGCCATCCTTGGCGGCAGCCTGTTCATGCAGCAGAAGGACTTCCTCAATATTGGAGAAGCAACCGTTTACTCCCTTGGCTCCGGCCTTGGCTGGTTCCTGGCAATTGTCTCCCTTGCGGCTATCCGTGAGAAGATGAGCTACTCCAACGTTCCCGCAGCCCTCAAGGGCCTTGGCATTACATTCATCACCGTGGGTCTGATGGGCATCGCTTTTATGACCTTCATGGGTATAGCACTGTAGGAGGACCAAGATATGACAAACACAATCATTGCAGCTATCGCAGTCATCGTTGTTGTGACTCTTATCCTGGTTGCCCTCCTGCTCTGGATCAAGACCGCACTTACTCCTTCCGGCACCGTAAAGATTAACATCAACAACGGCACCAAGGAGCTTGAGGTCACCCCTGGCGGAGACGTCATGCATACCCTTGCAGATCACGGTATTTTCCTCCCTTCGGCCTGCGGCGGTAAAGCCAACTGCGGCCAGTGCAAGCTCCAGGTCCTGGAAGGCGGCGGAACCATCCTCCCTACTGAAACGGGCTTCTTCTCCCGCAAGCAGATCAAGGAAGGCTGGCGTCTTGGCTGCCAGGTAAAGGTTAAGGACAACATTGCCATTGCCGTTCCGGAAAGCGCCCTCAGCGTCAAGAAACTTGAATGCGAGGTCATCTCCAATGAGAACGTTGCAACCTTCATCAAGGAATTCACAGTGCGCCTGCCTGAAGGTGAGCACATTGACTTCAAATCCGGTGAGTACATCCAGATTGACATCCCTGAGTATGAGGCCGACTTTGCCGATATGGGCGTAGCCGACATCTATAAGGGAGACTGGGAGAAGTACGGCATCACTTCCCTGAAGTTCAAGAACACGGTACCTACCATCCGTGCTTACTCCATGGCCAGCTATCCTGCAGAGAAGGACCTCATCAAACTGAACGTGCGTATTGCCACACCTCCGTTTGACAGGACACAGCCTAAGGGCGTATTCAAGTTTGTCCCCGGCGTTCCTCCGGGAATCGCTTCCACCTACGTATTCTCCCGCAAGCCGGGTGACAAGGTATGGATCAGCGGTCCTTACGGAGAATTCCTCCTCCCCAAGGATGACCCGGATTCACAGGAATACATCTTTGTGGGCGGCGGCGCCGGCATGGCACCTCTTCGCAGCCACATCATGCACCTGTTCAAGACCCTCAAGACCAAGAAGGAAGTTCACTTCTTCTACGGCGCCCGCGCCCTTGTGGAAGCCTTCTACCTGGAAGACTTTGCAGAAATTGAGAAGGATTTCCCCAATTTCCACTTCCATCTTGCCCTTGACCGTCCGGATCCTGCAGCAGACGCAGCAGGCGTGAAGTACACCGCCGGTTTCGTTCACAACGTGATGAACGAGACCTACCTCTCCAGCCACGAGGCACCGGAGGACATCAAGTACTTCATGTGCGGTCCGCCTATGATGACAAAGTGCGTATGCGACCTGCTGGACAGCCTTGGCGTTGCTCCTGAGAGCATCCTCTTTGATAACTTCGGCGGTTAGCCGGTTGCCGGCTAACGCACTGGCTATAAGCCACTTACAAGATTTAGGGTGCACCGCGCGGTGCACCCTAATTTGTATAAAATGCTAATTATCAATCAGTTATTAGCCAGGTCTTATCCAGCTTCCAACCGTCTTGGCATTCAAGGCCGCTGCCCTGGGGCTTCAGGCACAGATGATAGCGGGTGTTGCGGCAGGCGTCGTGGTCCGGAGTAAGCCAGAAGCGGTATATAAGGGATTCTCCTGGACGGGTATGGGCCGATGCCGAATGATAGTCTGCATACACTTCTATATATGACTGCGCAATGCCGTCCGGGCGGTTTTCAAGCAGGTAAAACGGGACTTCTCCGCTGGTTCCGGCCAACGTATCATGATTAAGCCAGTAAACTTGGGAATCTGATTTGGTATATCCATCCGTGAAAAGCTGTGACCAGTTGTCCACCGTACTGTCCCCAAACAAAAGAACGGAGGATGCGCTGTTGCAAATCCTCACGCATGTTACGCGGATAGACACATCTTCATTGAGTAAACGCCTGTCTATGCTCAAGTCCACGCGGGACATAAGCCTTTCCAGTGGTACGTCAATGCGAGCCTCATCCCCCGCCACTGCGGCTTTCATGCAGGCAGCCATTGGTATGCCCTGGGAGAATTCATCCGGATATGCCAAGTGGTAACGGTACTGAAGGGCTTCCTCCAGACTGTCAAAACGCAGTTCATATCCAATATTTGCCGCGGCCAGGACCACATACGGAGCATCCTTAAGCAATCTTGCAGTACAGGATGTGGCTCCGGGCTGGAATTCCCTTGCACTCACATAAAGCCTTTTCTCCAAAAGGCCAAACTGGTTGAATATATAGAGATTATAGTCTGAAAGAAGCTGCTCATCCGGGTCAGCTGAACGCGTGACGGCACCCTGTGGCGGATTCAGGTTTACAGTTACGTCCTCATACAGTACCGCACGCGTGCAGGAGACCAGAAACAATATAACCAAATAACAACAAGTTCTCATAACTAAAACAGTTCCTCCCTAAGTTCTATATCCACCCACGGAAGTGTGAGCGTTTCTACAGTGACCGTGGCGCTGCTGACAGGGATATCCGGGTCAGGAGAGCCCATGCGCAGCAATGTCACATCCAGACTAAGTGTCTGCCCGGCCTTAAGGCCCGGAAGTTCTATGGGATAATAGCAATGGTACTCCCCTACATCTCCCTCCAGGACTATCCTGGTCACGGGGTTTCCTGGTGCAGCCTTTTCTATATCGTTGGCATAACACCAGAACTCTTTTGAAACCTGGATTCTTTCACGCCACACATTACCCACCCCGCTTTGAAGCAGATAATCCGGACGTGGAAAAGACATTACCGCCGCGCTGTCAAGCCAGCCATTGTTAACCATGGAAAACGGGATTCCACCGCCTGGTCCCAGAGGCCTTGACTCCACGCCGGCATACTGCATATATATTAATGCATTGCAGAAACCAAGTTCAGTATACGGCGTCTGGGAGAAGTTGCACGCCAGTGAGCGCAGTTCCACACGCGCAAGACAGGAATGCATCTGCAGGTTGGCAACACGGGAAAGCCCGTCCTCAAGTACGGCCTCTCCATATAATATAGGCCTTTGAGGAGAATCATCCTTGAGCGATATGGAGTATTTGCAAAGGTCCCCATAGGTCCTTACTCCGGCCCAGTCAATGATATCCTGCTTTTGGGCCGATAATGCCGCCACCCTTTTAGGCCCTACGGAAGAAAGGGCGTACAAGGCCTCACCTTGAGGAATCCTCTGATATGAATCCAGCGTATAGGGAGGAATGGTATCAAAAAAGAATACATCAATATTGTCCGGTGCCACTGCAACGCGCATCTGGTGTGCATGCCGGGGCGTACATGAGCAAAGAAAGGCCGGACACCACTGCCAGAAAGCAGACAATAACGCCGCAGAACTGCGGATAGCAAGGTTTAGAATGAAGTGTTGGAAAGACATCCGGCCTGTGATTTAATTGGTTCACAGGCAAAGCTATCCATCACAATAAAGAAAAGCCACATTTTTTGTGACAAAAGTGTTGTATCACAAAAAACTGTGGCAATTTTTGCTGTTTTAAAGGCTTAATCCCTCAGTTTTTACAAATTCTCAAGGCATTTTTTTAGGGAGTCCGTCCAGTAAGGGATGCTTATTCCAAAGGTAGTTTTAATCTTTGTCTTGTCAAGGACGGAATAGGACGGGCGCACAACCTTGGATGGGAACTCGTCTGAGTGACAAGGGGCAATGTCACAGTTGTCATGGCCGGAGTACTGTGCAATCATCTTCGCAAAATCATACCAGGAGCAGACGCCCTCGTTGGAATAGTGGTAGATGTGAGATTCATTCGCTTCGCTCAGAATGACAGAAGATGGACTCTGTATGACAGAAGAGGAGAGGATATGCACTATTGCGGCAGCAAGGTCTCCTGCGTAGGTAGGGGTTCCAACCTGGTCAAAGACTACCTTGAGGGAAGGCTTAGAGGCAGTGAGGGCCAGCATGGTCTTCACAAAGTTCTTACCGTATTCACTGTAAAGCCAGGCCGTGCGGATAATGACGTAACGTACGCCGCTGGAGAGAATAGCCTGCTCTCCATGAAGTTTCGTAAGGCCGTAAACGCCTGTAGGAGTTCCCTTCTGATCTTCTTTACAAGGGGTATTGTAAGGCTCCTTGCCAAAGACATAGTCTGTAGAAATGTGCAGCAACAGACCGCCAACCTCCTTCATTGCTATGGCCAGGTTCTCAACGGCCGTGGCATTGAGAAGTTCCGCCAGTTCATAATTGTCCTCCGCTCCTTCTACGTTGGTGTAGGCAGCACAGTTGATAACGGCCTCAACACCTTCTGAGGCCACCAGGGCGCGAATGGCAGCAAGGTCTGTAATGTCAAGGTGAACGGTATCAGGGGCGTCAACGACGTCTGTAAACACCGCCCCGGGAAGCAGTGTCCTCAAACTCATTCCCAGCTGTCCGCAGCCGCCTGTTACTAGTATCTTCATAGGGCGTAATAATCTACAGAATAATCAAAAAGCTCCGGAGCATCGGCAAGCAGAGGGTGATGCTTGTCCTTCTCTGAAAGGAGTACATCGGCCGAAGGAATGCCCCAGTCTATGCCAAGGGCGGGGTCATTCCAGGCTATGGCGCCCTCTGAGGAGGGGCAGTAAAGATTGTCGCACTTGTACTGGAAGACAGCCTCCTGACTAAGCACCGCAAAGCCGTGGGCAAAGCCGCGGGGAATGAAGAACTGGCGGTGGTTCTCTCCTGAAAGCTCACATGCAACGTGCTGGCCGAACCATGGGGAACCACGGCGAATATCCATGGCAATATCCAGAACCCTGCCGCTTACAACCCTCACGAGCTTGCTCTGGGAGTGCTCTCCTTTCTGGAAATGCAGACCGCGAAGCACGCCGTATCGGCTTTTGCTCTCATTGTCCTGGACAAAGTTCACAGGCATCACGGCCTCTGAGAAATCTCTGAGGGACCAGGACTCAAAAAAGTATCCGCGGGAGTCTCCGAACACTTTTGGCTCAATTATCACTACTCCCGGGATGGCTGTTTGGATTACCTCTATCATTTAAAAAACGTCAATATTTGAAGAGCCTCTGGCGTCAAATTCATCGGCAATACGCATAAGATACTGGCCGTACTGGTTTTTAAGCATTGGCTTTGCTATTTCACGAAGCCTGTCAGAAGTTATCCACCCCCTCCTAAGGGCTATTCCCTCCAGACATGCCACCTTGAGACCCTGGCGCTTTTCAATTGTCTCAATGTAATTTGAAGCTTCCGTGAGGGAATCGTGGGTGCCGGTATCCAGCCAGGCAAAACCACGGCCAAGGGTCTGGACCTTAAGCTCTCCCGCAGCCAGGAATTCCTGGTTCACCGTAGTAATCTCCAGTTCTCCACGGGCCGACGGCTTGATATGGGCGGCCACGTCCACAACCTTGTTGGGATAGAAGTACAGGCCCACAACGGCGTAATTGCTCTTGGGCTTTGCCGGCTTCTCCTCAATTGAAAGGCAGTTCCCGTCCTTGTCGAATTCTGCCACACCGTAGCGCTCAGGATCTGACACCCAATAACCAAAGACGGTTGCCTTGGCCTCTTCCTCCGCAGTACGCACCGCCTCACGCAGCAATGCGCTGAACCCCGCACCGTGGAAGATATTGTCTCCCAGCACAAGGCAGGCGCTGTCATTACCAATGAACTCCCGGCCGATTATGAATGCCTGAGCAAGGCCGTCCGGGGATGGCTGCTCTGCATACTGCAGGTTAATACCATAGTCACTTCCATCTCCCAAAAGGCGCTTGAAACCAGGAAGGTCATGGGGTGTGGATATTACCAGAATATCCCTGATTCCGGCCAGCATGAGCACGGAAATGGGATAATACACCATAGGTTTGTCATAGATTGGCAGCAACTGCTTGCTTACACCCTTTGTGATGGGATAAAGACGGGTACCGGAACCTCCGGCCAGGACTATTCCTTTCATAAAGCTTGAATTATCGTGTAAAGATACCAAAAAATTTGAGAATCCGCCTTATGATGCGGCGCCAGCGAGGCATTGTGTCATCCCACTGGGGGCGGGAGAAACGTTCACAAAGGTATCTCCAGGAGTGTACGGGTGTTCTGGAATCCGGTGCAGAGAAAGGCTCTGAAGGATTGAACGGAACCATGTTCTCATAAAACAGACTGTCCGTCTGCACATATTCATAGCCGTTCAGTTTCTGGAGGAAGGTGTATACGGTGTCGTCGCTCTGGCATCGGCTCATCATTTCCTGGTCCACGCAGTCCAGGTATTCTCCAAAGAACTCGCTTTTGGTCAAAGAGGCGCAGCCACAGTGGAAATATGTGTTGTGGGCAAAAACCCGGTTACCGCTTATGGGATTGGACGGATGGAGCTTATGTATACGCATGAACTCTTCCAGCATTCCGGATGGATACAGCCAGTCATCATCAATAGGCACCACACATGCCCCGGGATGCTTTTTAAGCGTAGGGATAAGTTTTTTGTATACTTTAAGGTCCGGCATCCGGTTAACCTCAACCCCGTGCTGGTCCAGATAGGCCTGAACAGGGTCCGGAATAACAAGGTCATAGGCCACATTAAGCACTACAAGGTCCGGTTTAAGCGTCTGGCCGTATATGCTGTCAAGTACTGCGGGAATATTGCCTATACGGGCTTCCCATGTGGTCAGGGTAACTATAAGCTGCTCTTTCATGACTCCAGAATGCTTTTGAATTTTGCACATACGGCTTCCGGGGAGAACAGATTGAGAAGATTTTCCCTGTCAGAGAAATCATTCACATCCTGAAGCTTCCTGAGAGCCTGAAGAATCTCACCCGAATCATTTCCGCACTGCGCTATTGACGGGACTCCGCCCATTATCTGCGACACCGGAGAATTCTTCCCGGAGATGGCAAGCACAGGGATTTTGTAAGGAAGATAGCATATCACCTTGCTTGAGAGGAAAACGTCATCCGGGATATCGGCCGCTATATCTATCAGGCAGTCCGCCACGGCATAATATTCATCAATCCTGTCCGTGGGATCTTTAAAGATAATGTGCTCAGAGGCCGCTTTCTTGTACTCATGGAATACTTCACCCACAAAATACAGGTTTGCGTCTGGCCTTTCCTTCAGGAACTGCTCAAATGCGCTCACAAGACCGTCAATTTTCCTCAGTCCATAAAGGCTTCCGGCATATAGGATATTGTAACCCTTGTGCGCATTCTTTTCAAATGATTGCGGAACGGGCCGGAAAGGAGTGTAAAGATAGTCCCAGGTACCTTTGAACCCGCTCAGAATACCCTGCTGGTAAGCAGTCATCTGAGGATTGGAACAGGCAAATTTACTTGCGCAGTCACACAGCTTTTCAAGTTCCCTGCTGATAACTCCGTGAAGGCTGGCATCCTTTTTCCCAAGCCAGGGCAAAGGTGAAGGCATACCGTCAACGCTGTAGATAACATATCTGCAACCAAGTTTGCCGGAAATAATCTTGCCAAGATTGAGGGAAGAGTAGTATCCGTTTGAGGTAAGCGTTATTACGGCGTCGTATTTATTGGCCGATATCTCCTTCCGGTGCTTTCTCCAGATGCGCCTGCTCCACAGGGCATCTACCGGATTGAAACCAAACAGTTTCCAATACTTCCTTGCCCGGTGCCATGGAACCACGCCGCCGTGAAGCGGAATGTAGGTGACATTTTCTCCCAGAAGGTTTTCCTCTGCCCTCTTTGCAAGAAGAGTAATCCTGCAAGTATCCTCAAGTGAGCGGATAAGCGTTTTGAAAACTATGCCCGGAGCCGTATTGGCAACGTCAATGGCTATGATAAGGTAATGCTTCATTTTCCTTTGGACACAATAATCTTTATTCCAAACAGGGTGAGAACTTTGTCATTGGAGGGGTGAACGCGCTCAAGGCTGAAAATCCAGCCCAGAACCGGTTCAATGGCTTTTGTTGCAGCCACATACGCAGCCTGAACAGGGTGCGCCGTGACAGTATGTATCCTGTATCCCTGACTTTGGACAATAAATGGTATGAGCCTCTCATATACGTGGGCAAGGCTGCCGGCGCTGTGGGAAGCGCTTTGAGAAGGGAAAGAATCGGCCGATAAGCCAAGCTTTGTCAAAGGTGCCAGGGCTATGGCCCTTGCCATGAACATTGTGCCTGCGCAGAAACAGGAATAACTGCCATTAAGGCCGATACGCTCTGCCTCCGCCTTCAGGGCCTTGTCTTCCTCTGCCATCAGGCCCTTCATACGCCTTAGCAGCGCCCGCTCAAAGACCATCCCGCAAGAGGCACACCGTAAGAATTCACTGCAGCATTTGAGGAACTGCTGATGTGAAGCCAAAAGTGCATCCACAAGGAAGTCTCTCCACTTATATCCTCCAAGGTGAAGGCCGTTTACGGTATACTTCCCGCTGTTTTCTCCTTTTGTATGAAGTTTCAGAACCAGATCATAGCTTTCAAGATTCACCTGAGAGAGAGCGGAAATGAAGGGCCAAATATCGTAGCCCACATTTTCCGTCTCAATAAAGCGGGTGTCCGCTTTGAAGGCACGTATACAGTCCAGCGTCTCGGGTGCCAGACCTGTACCTGTTACAACAAGGTCCCATTCACACCCGCCAATATTGGCAAGCTTTTCCAGGAACCACGGCACCTGCTCCTGATAATAGACGTGAAGGTGAACTAGAAGCCTAGAAGGGTCTCCCAAGTATTTGACAGGCTCCTTAAGAGGCCTGAAATGCCGTGGAGAAGTATATCCTGGAATTGAGGCATGCCAGGCACGCATCTGCCTTAGCGCCTCTTTCTTGTTGTAGCCCGTACCGCCGGGGTGCACAACCCGGATGCGGTCATCCACCAGCACAAGGAGGCCTCCTATACGGGCAAAATGGCTCAGGGCAAGGTCCACGCCCCAGCCCAGCCTGTTAAGCGTCACGTCAATGGGGCACACCTTCTCCATAAGGTCTATCCTTATAAGATGGAACCAGCCTTCCTGGAAGTTGGTGCTTCTCATGCGCCCGCTCCAGTGGCAGCGGCTTTGCGGCAGTGAGCGGCCTTTCCAGGCGGTGGAAGGCTGATACAGCCCCACGTTCACGGCCGACGACACCTCCTTCATAGCCTTCACAAGCTTAGGCGTATCAGCCTCCGATATCTGCAAATCACTGGTAACCACCATGACCCAGCCGTATCCGCCGTCTTTGCCGCGACGGAAGGCTTCATTCATAAGGCCGGAGTAGTAGACATTCTCCAGCGGCACGGCCAGAGGATGAGGGCAGCGCGGATTGCTTCCGCTGTCCAGAATAAGCGTATCAAAATGAGGAGACAGCCTGTCTGCCCAACCGGCAGCGTTTAGGTTGTCATTGTAATTGAAAATGCAACAGAGTATTTTTGTATTCATCTTACAACAATACTTTTCCAAAGAGTGGCCGGCCGGTTGGTAACCACCGGGACTATCTCATATCCGGCCGATGTGACGGCAAGGCTCAAAAGGCGCTCGTAAACGTGGGCCGATGAGCCGCTGAGGTGCGTGCCGGAGGCCCCTTCAAAGTGTGCAGCCTCAACGCAGGCCTTCCTGAACAGCTCAAAGGGCTCTGTCCTTGCAAGGAACATAGTGCCGGCCGCAAAACGGTTGCCCTTTATTTGGAGTCCCAGGGCCTGCGCCTCTTCCCGGAGCATCTCATTGTCCACAGGGTTGGTTTTGGACAGCTTCTTTACAAGGATTTCCTGGCATACAAGGCCTTTATCGGCCAGGCTGAGGGCATTTTCAAAGCGCCCTGGAGTGCCGATGATGGCATTTACAAGCAGGTTTCTCCAGCGGTAGCCCGGCAGCCATACTCCGTTTAGTTGGATGAACTTTGGCGCACGGTTTTTTGTGTGAAGTTTGAGGACGTGGGAATATCGGCCCAAATCCACAGCCTTGAGGACGGAAATGAAAGGCCAGATGTCATAGCCCACAGGTTCAACGGGCACAAAGGCCGCATCCGGCTTGAAGGCCTTCACCATCGGCATAGCCTCCTCCTTCCCGGTGACGTACAGGTCCCATTCCACGCCATGGATATTGCGCAGTTTATTCACAAACCACGGGACCTGCTCCGGGTACCAGATATGCCAGTGGACCAGCAGCCTCATACTATATCTTCAAAACGCGGCGGGATAGCAACTACTATGTCAATACCCAGCATTGCAGGCTTGTTCCAGGCATAGACGGGACGGATAATGGTTTGGAGGAAGCGGGCTATTTTTGTCCATTTCTCAAACTTCCGGGCGGGAAGCTCTGTCACAAGTTTGATGGCGCGGGCACGCCTTTTCATGTGCTTGCCCCAGCCCTGTTTCAGACGGTCCTGGTCATTGAAACGGTCTTCCAGACGCTTCTGGTCAAAATACCCGAAGTGGAACAGATAAAGGTCCTTTGCAATATGGAAATTCCTGCCCTTGATGCGGTGGAAGCCACTTCCCCAGGTAAGGGGCTCCGCCATTATGGAGGGTTTGGTATAGTGCGTTCCAATCTGGGCATAATGCCTCTGCCTGAGGAAAGGCTCATCCTCTGTGATATCTTTTTCAACGCCAACTTTCTGGCCGAAGTCAAGGCCGAGGGCAGAAATAGCACCGTCTATTTTCAGTACACTGAGGTACTCCACAAGCGTTTTTCCAAGCTTGGGATCCACCACAATGAATTCGTCGGCATCCACGCCTATCACCAGGTCGTAACCGCTGGTCAGGAGCTCTGCCGCCTTCCAGGAAAGGAACTGCAGGCGACCTTTCTCCGCCTCAACAACTTTTTTGCCGATCTTGGGGACCTTGAAAGTGTTGGTACCGCGGCAGAATTCACCTATCTCCTGATCCAATCCGTCAAAATAGATGTAGAGATTGTTCTTTCCGCCAAGTTCACGGCCGTAATACTCCACCCACTTTTTAAGGTAGAAGTCGTCGTTGCGGACCATCGTGATTGCTGCAATCTTTTTCATATAAAATACCTTTTGAGATTCTTCGCTTCGCTCAGAATGACAGGGTGTTTTTGTCATTCTGAGGAGCGAACGCGACGAAGAATCTCCTATTTATCATAAATACTTTGATGTAAAGGTTTTACCATATTGTTTGAGATCTTCCGGCGTGCCCTGGAAGACCACTTCCCCGCCACGGTCACCGGCGTCCGGGCCAAGGTCTATCACCCAGTCCGCCGCCCTTATCACGTCCAGGTTATGCTCCACTACAAGGACAGTGTGCCCCTTGCCAATGAGGGCGTCAAAAGCCTTGAGGAGCTTCTGAACGTCATGGAAATGGAGGCCGGTGGTGGGCTCGTCAAAGATGAAAAGTATCTTGTCCCTTGAACCCTCGCTGAGGGAGAGGAAGTATGCAAGCTTGATGCGCTGGCTTTCACCGCCGGAAAGCGTGCTGGAAGGCTGGCCCAGCTTGATATATCCAAGGCCCACATCTACAAGCGGCTGAAGCTTTTCTGCAATTGTTTTTGCCGCAGCCTCCTTTTGTGAGCCAAAGAATTCTATTGCCTCATCCACGCTCATGTCCAGGATGTCGCTTACGTTTTTGTCCTGGTACTTAACCTCCAGGATTTCCGGCTTGAAGCGCTTTCCGCCACAGCTTTCGCACACCATGGTGACATCGGCCATGAACTGCATGCCTATCTTTACAAAGCCGTCTCCCTGGCACTCCGGGCATCGGCCGCCCTCCTGGTTGAAGGAGAAATAGCTGGGCGTGAAGCCGTTGATCTTTGCAAACTGCTGCTCTGCCAGGAGCTTGCGGATGTCGTCATAGACTTTCAGGTACGTGACGGCGTTGGAGCGGGAACTTTTGCCGATAGGATTCTGGTCTACGTACTCCACGCGCGTAATGCGGCTAAGGTCTCCGTCCAAGCCCTTGAACGTGCCGGGGACGTCTCCGGTCTCATTGATGCGGCGGTGCAGGGCCGGGTACAGGATGTCCCCCACAAGGGAGCTCTTTCCGCTGCCGGAAACGCCGGTCACAACCGTAAAGACGTTCAGCGGGAACTGCACGTCAATGTCCTTGAGGTTATTGTGCATGGCCCCTTTCACGTCAATGTGATAGTGCCATGGATTCTTTTCTCGCTGATAAGGCTGCCTGAGGCCATTGAGGTACTGGAGGGTAAGGGAGTCTGTCATTCTGGGTGCCCCCTCTGTCATACTGGGTGTCCCCTCTGTCATACTGGGTGTACCCTCTGTCATTCTGAGCGTCAGCGAAGAATCTATCGGCCCTTCAAACACCACCTCTCCCCCATTGGCACCAGCCCTAGGGCCAAGGTCTATCACCCAGTCCGCCGCCCTGATTATCTCCGGGTCATGCTCCACCACAACAACGGTGTTGCCTATATCCCTTAAGCGCCTCAGGACCTCAATTAGCCGGTCCGTATCCCTTGGATGCAGGCCGATTGACGGCTCATCCAGAATATACATGCTGCCCACAAGGCTGCTTCCCAGGGCCGTTACCAGATTCACCCTCTGGCTTTCACCGCCGGAGAGAGTGTTCATTGTGCGGCTGAGCGTCAAGTACCCCAGCCCCACATCCTGTATGTACTGAAGACGGTAGCGGATTTCCTCTATGGTTTTGCCGGCGATAGCTTGTTCTGTCTCCGTGAGCGCCCCCTCTGTCATTCTGAGCGTCAGCGAAGAATCTATCCACTTCAATAGATCCTCCACCGTCATGGACAGAAGATCATGTATGGTTTTGCCTCCAACCTTCACATACAGGGCCTCCTTCCTGAGACGGCTTCCGCCGCAGGCGTTGCAGGTAGTGCGGCCGCTGTATCGGCTTAACATATACTTGTACTGGATCTTGTAGCGGTTGCTCTCCACCCACTCAAAGAACTGGTCTATGCCAAAGAAAGCGCCGGGGTCCTCATAATTGCCCCTGTGCGTCCATATAATGCGCTTTTGCTCCTCCGTGAGTTTGCAATAGGGCTCAAAGATGGGGATTCCGTACTTTTCGGCATTAAGTATGAGCTGATCTTTGAACCAACCCATCTTGTCTCCCCTCCAGCAGGCTATGGCGCCGTCGTAAATGCTCTTAGTCTTATCCGGTACCACCAGGTCCTCACTCACTCCAACAATCTTTCCCAAACCTCCGCACACAGGGCATGCGCCCAGCGGGCTGTTGAAACTGAACAGATACTCGTCCGGGTGGCGGAAAGTGATGCCGTCCAGTTCAAAGCGTGAGCAGAAGCGGTGAAGGCTATTATTGACACTTGCACCTGTTGCTGCACCTGTTGCTGCACCTGTTGCTGCACCTGTTGCTGCACCTGCGTTGGACCTGGTCCAGCCTGTTTTTGGACTAGGTCCAATTTTACCCCCTGGACCTGGTCCAACGGGTGTGGCTTCTAGGTACTCCTGGGGCACAGTGGCTGGACCTGGTCCACCACCTAAAATGTGACCGCGTCCAAATGCGCCCTGGACCTGGTCCACATTCTGGTCCGTTTGGTCTACTCTCATGTCCGTTTGGCCCACCACTTGACCACTTTGCGGCTTTTCCCACACAAACATATCACCCTCCCCCATATCAAATGCAGCCTGGACTGAACTGTACAGGCGGGTTGTGGTATCTGCGTCTATGGGGGGATGTACTTTTATACGGTCTATCAGAAGTAGCAGGTCTTCAGGATATGCGCCGTCCATCTGCAGCACTTCCTCTATGCTCAGTATGCGCTCATCAGAGGGATCAAACATGCGGCTGTAGCCCTGCTCCTTCAGAGACAGCAGGTACTCAACCTTGTCTGAACGTGTCTGCCAACGAGTATGAGCCAGGATATACACGGCGTGTTCAAAGCCATCGGCCAAAAATTCCAGCACATCCTTGACGCTGTGCGCCTTCACTTCCTGGCCGCTCACGGGGGAATACGTCCGGCCTATCCTGGCAAAGAGAAGCCGCAGATAGTCATAGATTTCTGTGGTGGTGGCAACGGTGGAGCGGGGATTTTTGATATTTACCTTTTGCTCAATGGCTATTGCCGGCGGGATGCCCTCTATGATGTCCACGTCCGGCTTTGACATTCGGCCTAAAAACTGGCGGGCATAGGAAGAGAGGCTCTCCGCGAAACGGCGCTGACCCTCTGCAAAAAGGGTGTCAAAGGCAAGGGAACTCTTTCCGCTGCCGCTAACTCCGGTTATGACCACAAGTTTGCCGCGCGGAATCTCAACCGTAACACCTTTCAGGTTATTTACCCGGGCGTTCCTGATTACTATATTTTCTTCCTTTGCCAAAGTGTACAAAGATACTAAAATAATCTTTGTCTTTTAAGCAATATTTGTTAGTTTTGTGCCTGAAATGGAGACAAGCAAGATATACAGAGTGGCGCAGCTCCCCTTCCGGGTGAGTTGCAGTGCGGGAGAATTCCTCCCGGACAATATGGGAAACATGAAGCCTTTCGTATCCGGACTCAATCCCGGTAAGGAGCCGCTGTTTTCACTGGACCTGGTCCACGCTCCCCTGCCGGAGCCTTCCGGAGAATTGCTTTTCAGGACGGATGACGGCCCCGGTTTCCCGGAAATAACCCTCTATACCAAGGCCGACGGCACAATCATCTCAAGGACCCGTCCACTCCCCGGGCGGCCGGAAGCCATGGAACTTTCAATGTCCCCGGATTTCCGCAACGCAACGCTCATTCTTCCTGGGAAGGATGATCTTTTTGCCATCAACAACGCCCTCATGCTGCTGTTCACCTTTGCATCGGCGCCAATGGGAGCGCTGGAAATGCACTCCTCAGTGGTTGTCAATGACGGCAAAGGATACCTTTTCCTGGGCAAGAGCGGCACCGGCAAAAGTACGCACAGCAGCCTCTGGCTCAAGCATATAGAAGGGTCCTGGCTGTTGAACGATGACAACCCCATCCTGAGGCTCATGCCGGAGGGAGAAGTTATTGTCTTCGGCTCACCCTGGAGCGGCAAAACGCCCTGCTACAAGGCCCTGAGCGCCCCCGCCGGAGCGGTAGTACGTCTCAGCCAGGCACCATATAACAAAATTAAACGCCTTAGTCCCCTGGAGGCCTACGGGTCCCTTATGGGGTCTGCATCGGCATTCAGGCCTTTCAGGAAACTGGCCGATCATTGGCACAACACTCTTGAATCCATAATCAGCCGCGTTCCGTGCTATCACCTGGAATGCCTGCCGGACCAGGCAGCCGCAGAGCTTTGTTACAAGACCGTCCATGGATAAGAAGATAGTCCCCAACAACATAATCCTGGAAGAAGCCGGGGCACTGCTGAAGGAGGGACGCACTGTGCGTTTCACCCCGCTTGGGAGCAGTATGCTGCCCTTTATCCGCGGCGGACGAGACAGCGTAGTGCTCATTAAAAAAGAGAATGTGGAGGTGGGAGACATTGTGCTTGTGCGTCTTCCGGGAAGGTATGTTTTGCATCGCGTTATAAAGGCCAATGGAGACAATATCACCCTCATGGGAGACGGAAACATCCGCGGCACGGAGGAATGCCGCCGGGAGGATGTCATGGGAACGGCCGTGGAAATAATCAAGGGAAAACGCTCCGTAAAACCCGGGAAAGGGCAGTTCTGGAGGGCTCTTCTCCCAGTAAGAAGATACATTTTAGCTATTTACAGAAGAATTATATGAAAATCAAGGAAGGATTCATTCTCAGGAAAATCTGCGGAGAATATGTGGTTGTAGGAGAAGGACTTGCACAGGTTAACTTCAACAAGATGCTCTCCCTCAACGAGTCTGCAGCATACCTTTGGGAACAGTTTGCCGGCAAAGATTTCACGGTTCAGGATTTGACGGATGTCCTCTTGGAGCGCTATGACGTAGACCAGGAACGTGCTTACCAGGACGCCGCTGCCCTGGTTGAAAAATGGATTGAGGAAGGGGTTGTCACCCAATGAAACTGCTTAGAAGGCTGGTGCTGATGGCCCGCCCCGTGTGGGGGCGCATAGCCGTCACGGTGCTTGCGGGAGCGGTAAGGATAGCCGCTTCCCTGGCCTTTGTAGCATCCAGCAAACTGCTGATTGACATTGCTACAGGAGCCTCATCCATGCCCCTTACAAAGGGGATTGGGATATTCCTTGGCATCCTTGCAATTCAGCTCTGCACAATAATCTTTGCCAACTGGTGGAACGCCTACACCCATGTCAAAGCGCAGAACATCATGCGCAAAGAGCTCTTTGCCCAAGTGCTTCAAAGCAGGTGGGACGGGCGTGAGCGTTTTCTCTCCGGAGACGCTGTAAACCGCCTGGAAGAGGATATCAGGGTGGTTGCAGAACTGATTACGGACAGGATACCAGCCATAGTCATCACCCTGCTGCAGCTCACGGCCGCCTCCGTGTACCTTATGACAATGGCCCCCAACCTGCTTTGGGTGATACTTATCCTGTCAGTGTCAATGGTATTTGGGTCAAAGCTTTTCTTCCGGAAGCTGCGTGAGATTATGGCTCATATACGTGCCCGTGAAAGCGAGGTACAGCAGCTCATGCAGGAAAGCCTTCAGAACCGTGTGCTCATTCTCACCCTCACCTCCGTTGAGCGTGTAATTGACAAGATGGGCTGGCTCCAGGCCGATGTAGAGGACAGCACCCGCAAGCGCCTCAACTACAATGCAGTGGCCCGCGGGCTCATGTTCTTCGGCTTCCAGGCCGGACATGCCGCCACTCTCCTATGGGGGGTTATTGGCATAATTAACGGAACCGTCACCTACGGTATGATGACGGCGTTCATGCAGCTGGTGGGCCAAGTGCAGCGCCCGGTTGCAGACCTTGGAAGGCAGGTCCCCGCTATCATTCAGGCAATCACATCTGTAGACCGTCTCACGGAACTGCTGGAGTTGGAACAGGAGCCGGCGTTAAAGCCCGTGATGCTGTCATCGGCGCCTTCTATTGTCCTTGATTCCGTTAGTTATTCTTATCCTGGCTCCTCCGCTCCCGTTCTGTCTTCACTTTCATGCAAGTTCCCCGCCGGGAAGCTTTCAGTGATTGCCGGGCCTACCGGAATCGGCAAGAGCACACTTATAAGGCTTATACTTGGGCTGTTACGTCCTTCTTCAGGAACCGTGACGGTTGACGGTATTCCTGCATCTGCGGCGTTAAGGGGCAATTTCATGTACATACCTCAGGGCAATTCCCTACTCAGCGGCACCATCAGGAGTAACCTTCTGCTGGCTGCTCCGGACGCTTCAGAGTCTCAGCTGAGGGAAGCGCTTGACAACGCCATGGCCCTGTTTGTCTATGATCTTCCGGAAGGCCTGGACACTCCCTGCGGAGAAGACGGCAGCGGCCTCAGTGAAGGTCAGTGTCAGAGGATAGCAATAGCACGCGCCCTCCTCCGCCCGGGCGGAGTCCTACTTCTGGACGAGAGCACATCGGCCCTGGACGCAGACACGGAAAACCGTCTCCTGGAACGCCTTGACCAGCAATATAAGGGTAACAAGACCATCCTGTTTGTGTCCCACAGGGAAAGCGTTATAAGCCACGCAGACAACATTGTGAAAATTTCTTAAAAAATTTTTCCAAAACGTTTGCAGGTTCAAAAAAAGTTTGTACCTTTGCAATCCCGAAAGGGAAGTTCACTGACAATTTGGTGCGGTAGTTCAGTCGGTTTAGAATACCGGCCTGTCACGCCGGGGGTCGCGAGTTCGAGCCTCGTCCGCACCGCTTAAGGGTTCCAAAGCTAACGCTTCGGAACCCTTTTCGCTTTTAATACGGGGGGGCGCCACCCCCTCATCCCCCCCGTGCACGTTTTGGGGCCTTTTTCATGCACGGGGTAGCCATTTTGCCAGGGCCGTGCACGATTTGACCCCGTTTTCATGCACGGGGTAGCCATTTTGCCAGGGCCGTGCACGTTTTGGGGCCTTTTTCGTGCACGGGGTGACCATTTTGCCGGGGCCGTGCACGATTTGACCCCGTTTTCATGCACGGGGTGGTGCTTTGGGGAGCTTAGAGCTTTGCAGGTTGCTTGGTGATTTGTGGAAGCTTGGTGCAGGGGCACTTAGCCTGTCGGCTCGTAGGTAGTGGCTCTGGATTTTTCCAGCCCGCTGCCCTGCGGTCTGACGAGGGCTGTCAAAACCCTCGGAGCTCGTCTTGGGAATCTTATGCCGTCGCCTTGTACCGTTGACTGCAGGCGTTGTAACCCACTCGAGCCTTGAGGGGGGGTGCACACATATCTCAGTGCCCGGCTTACGCCTGAACCCCTCACCCCCGTCATTCATTGAGTCTTAGTCCTTCGCTCCAGAGTAGGTGCGGCGAAAGATATGTCAGGTCTGGCATCTTTGTGTTTTCCACGTCAATGGAGCGGGAGATGAGGGCACAATTCTTGAATAGAGGAAGGCCCGGAATGAATCAGAAATGGCTCTATACGCTTGTGCTGCTGATGGTTAGCGCCATCGGCCTATATGCGCAGGAGCATGTGGAGAGGGTGGACACATCGGCCTTAAAACCTAAGACTGTTCCTGTGACGGCCCCTCCCCTCTTCCTAAACAGTACAGATCCATTATTCCCGGTTATATCACTGGACAAGCCTGAGAGTAAAGAAGAACGTGCGGCCAGGATTAATCTGGAGACCTACCAGCGTGTAATGACATCTGTAAAACAGTTTCTTTACCCTTATCGGCCTCCGCATCTTTCAAATAGCCAAAAGGCAATCTTGTTTGTGGGGGGACTCTTTCTCACCAGTCCATACAAGTTCCGCCCCGGCACTGTCCCAGTGATGAATGCATCCAATCCCTTTATGTACGCGGTTACGCCGGGGATGGCACCATATGAGCATACCTATTCAGCAGATGCTTTTCCCCAATGCATGAGGACAGAACTGGATTTCAGTACAGGGACTTACAAACAGGTAATGGTCAAGTGGGATGAGTTTGAGAAAAACGCTGCCAGGAGCTTTGGCGGGCCGTACAGATTGGAGCCTGTACCAAAGTACCACTACAATAATTACATGGACTATATCATCCCCTGATTGGGCTATAAGCCTCCACCACGCTAGAAGTCGCGAGTGAAAACTGTCAAAAATGGCCGAAAATGACGGATTTGAGTTGCGGGACATGTCAAGATAAATTAGTATATTTGTATTTGATGTGCATTATGATTAATAAATGACCCGAAGTCTCTGCATTTCACTTGCTCTTGTACTGCTGCTATTCTGCGTTCCGCTGCGGGCGCAGTGGTCTGGCAGTGCAGATTTGGCCGGCGGTCTGGGAGGAATGGAAGGCAGCTTGGTTAATGATGACAAGCCCATGTTCCACGGTCTTGTGCAGGGAAACTTCCTACTGAACTACAAAACAGAGAAGTTTGGCTGGACCACCAAAGTTACAGGCAAGTGGGAGCCCAAGACCACGGACAACGGCCGCATAGCCTACAAGAACGAGAATCTGGGCGTGGTGTACAAGGCAGCCACCACCAAACCTCTTACCACCAGCATCCGCTCTGACTTTACGTGGACACCTGAAAAGGACCGCAACTATACCGCCTGGATCTTGTACCAATATAAGAACGACAGGGCCAACAACCATTCCGTGAATTATGACGTGGACACAAAGGATAACGAAAAGTTATCATACTATTATGAGGTTCCTGTCATGGATGAGCATAAGCTGGAAACAGGCCTGAAGGCCCACCACAGTTTTGATTCCGGCAGGAAGGTCTTGCAGAGTTCCCTTACTTTCAAGGCAGTTGGCAGCAGAAAAACCAACACCTGGATTGTCTTCAAAACGGACCAGGGTGATGGCGGGACGGCTGTCCCCGTTGATGATCAAGTTGCGGGCTATGCCTGGAAATACCGGATAACCCCCAGTAGCCAGGATTATGACCTTGACGGAGACATCAACCTGCGTATGACCCCTCTGGACGGTGACGTGAAGTTTAAATACGCCCCCGGTCTGCGTTTTTCATCCAAGCATGCCCTGGACCAAAACAGCGGTGCAACCCGTATCAATGTTTGGGATGAGGGAGAAGAAATTTGGCGGGATTCCACCCGTTTAAGGGAAACGTTCAATTTCCTGAGCGTATTGGCAGAACCGTATATGTTGGCCGATTTCAATTGGAACAGCTTGGAAGCCCACGCCAATTACGCCTGTCAGGTGTATGCCAGACGCCTAAATGACGACACCCACCAGCAGCCTCTGGGGATTAAAGGCGTATACCCGGTGGGAAAAGCCAATGTAAAATGGACTATCTCTCCCAGGCATTCCATAAACCTCACCAACGAGTTAAGCGTAAAGCATCCGGAGTACCTGAAAATCTGCTGGTATGACCGTACGGCAGGATACCTGGATCAATTATACCGCGGGAATGAACAGCTAATGTCGCCCTGGAAGCAGATCTACGGTCTTGAGTATGAGTTCAATTGGAATCGCTTCTTAGCCAAGACCACCATCTCATACACCAATGTTCAGAACGAGATAGACCAGACCTGGTCCAACGAAGAAATTGACGGACGTCAATACAAGGTATTCCGTTGGCTCAACTCTTCTGACAGTCATTCCGCGGGCTTCACCCAAAAGTTAGGCTGGCGGGGCAATATTATTACGGCCAACGTGGAGCTCAAATACAACCAGAACCTCCGCAAAGCCAAAACCAGCGACACAGAGAAGAAGTCCTTCGACTGGCGCCTGAGTGGCGACATATCGGCCAATCTGGGAAAGGGATGGAGCATAGGCGCCAAGGCTAAGTACCAGAGTAAGGTGGCCACTTTCTTCACCATCTTCAAGGAATACTGTGAGCTCAGTGCCAATATCCAGAAAGAATTCAAACACATTACTTTATACCTGGAAGGAAAAGACTTGCTTGACCAGCCCAAGGAGACCAGTTTCTACTCTGAGGAACTGAAGGAATTCTGGGTGGAGGAGGTGCGCAGCAACCGGCGCATCATTGTCCTGGGCGCCAAGTGGAAATTCTAATTAATATGTTGGACAGTTTTTACAACAACTTCATAGCCGAAGACAGGTACAGGATGATCCTGGACGGCCTGCAGGTAACACTTCTCATTACTGCAGGCGCTGTTATCCTTGGCACCATATTGGGCGGCCTTATATGCTGGATGCGCATGAGCCGGCACAAAGCGCTGCAGGAAGTGGCCAAGGTGTACATAAACATCATGCGTGGTACGCCGGTGCTGGTGGTACTGATGCTCATGTACTACGTGATTATGGCTCCGCTGGAAGCCACTGGCGTAGTTGTGGCCATAGTCACCTTTGGCATGAACACGGCGGCCTATATAGGCGAAATGCTGCGTACCTCCATCCAGGGAATAGACCGCGGACAGACAGAAGCCGGACTGGCCCTGGGTTACACTCCCAGGCAGACTTTCATCAGGATTGTGCTCCCACAGGTAATCAAGTCCGTGATGCCCGTCTATGAGGGAGAAGTTGTGAGCCTCCTGAAAGGCACCAGTATAGTAGGATATATTGCCGTGGCCGATATGACCCGCGCGTCGGACCTCATCCGCTCCCGCACATTTGACGCCTTCCTCCCCATCATCCTCACAGCCGTCATCTACTTCCTCATGGCCTGGCTAATCGGCCAGCTTCTCAAGTCGCTTGTTGAAAAGCGGCATATAAAGGCCGTGGCGGCCGCTGCAGGCTTATTGATAGGAGCAACGGTGTGCTACGTGCCAGAGCTGTTCTCCTCAAAGGAGAAGGCCGATAATGTGGCCGATGCCCCCGCCATATTCCAGGCCCTGGCCGGAAAGAAAGTGGGAGTGATCATTGGCAGCGTTCAGGATATTGCCGTCACGGAGAAGGCACCGGGTGCAAACATCCAGCGAATGGCCACCAATGCAGACTTGATTGCGGCCCTGGAGGCTGGAAAAGTGGATATCGCGGGCAGCGAAAGCCTCACCCTTGTCTTCAACAAGGACCTGGCCGCCAGACTGGATTCCGTATGCGCCGGGCTGCCGGCCATTCCGGTGGGCGCCTGCTTCCGGATGGACGGTACAGATCTTCAGCAGGATTTCAACAGCTTCCTCTCAGAAATCCGCCAAGACGGCACCTACAAAAAGATTCTGGACAGGTGGACCCAGGCCGATGATCCTTCCACGCTGGCAATCCCCCAGCCCCGCAGAAATGGTCGCACTCTCCGCGTAGCCACCTTCCCGTCCATGCCTCCGCTCAATTTCATCAGTTCCGGGCAGCTTTCTGGCCTGGAGCCGGACCTGCTCACGGAATGGGCCAACCGGAGGGGATGGAAGTTGGAATACCTCATAATGGACTTTGCATCCCAGATGCCAGCTATCCTGACCGGCAAGGCCGATGTTGCCATGGGCTATATCAGCATCACCGATGAACGCAAGAAGACGGTTCTTTTCTCTGACGGCTACATTGCGTCGGAAATGATCCTGATTACCCGTAAAGGAGAATTGGGCATCCTCACTGATACGCCACAGTCCCCTGCTCAGCGGGATGGCAAATGGTGGCCGTGGGCCCTGGCTGCCCTCCTGGTTCTGGGCATCGGCGTATGTGTAATCCTCCGTCGTAAAGCTGTTGCAAAGCAGGAAGCCCGCTTCCTGTCATCGGCCCAACCGGAGGACGCTCCAGTCATCAGCATCCGGCACCTGAAAAAGAGCTACGGCAGCCTGGACGTATTAAAGGACATCAATGCCGACATTCACCGCGGAGAGGTTATCTCCATTATTGGCCCCTCCGGAACTGGCAAAAGTACCCTGCTGAGGGCTCTGAACCTGCTGGACCGCCCTACCGGCGGCAGCATCCTGGTTCACGGAAAGGACATTATGCGCAAGGGTTATCCCGCCCATCTGATGCGCAGGAAAATGGGTATGGTGTTCCAAAGCTTCAACCTCTTCCAGCACAAGACCGTGCTGGAGAACGTGATGATGGCCCCATGCCAGCTTCGTGGGGAAGATCCGGACAAGGCACGTGAGGAAGGCCTGGCTCTACTTCGCAAGGTAGGACTGGCAGAAAAGGCCGACGTCTATCCCTCCAGCCTCTCCGGCGGGCAGAAACAGCGCGTGGCCATTGCCCGTGCCCTGGCCATGAAGCCGGAGGTCATCCTCTTTGACGAGCCTACATCGGCCCTGGATCCCACCATGGTGGGAGAGGTGCTCAGCGTCATCCGCCAGCTGGCCGACGAAGGAATGACCATGCTGATTGTCACCCATGAGATGAAGTTTGCCTTTGACGTGAGCACTCGCATCTTCTTTATGTACGGCGGTTATATCCATGAGGATGGCACGCCGCAGCAAATCTTTGAGCAGCCTGTCCACAGCGCAACCAAGGCCTTCATCCAGCGCATCCGCAAGGAGGTGTTCCAAATTGACGGCCCGGACTTCGACTTCCTGGGGATGAGAAGTGCCGTCAACGCCTTCTGCTACAAATACGGGATTATGGAGAAGCGGTCATCGGCACTGGAACTGATGGAGAAGATGATTAAGGAGGTGATGGCCGCATACCGTCCTCTAACAGTCCGCATCACTCACAGCGAGCTGTCCGGAGTCTCCGCCCTGGACTTTATGGTAGAAAAGATGGAAACTACGCCTTTGACGGAGCAGCAGCGCAGCCATCTGGCTACCCAATGCCGCCAGGTTGTAGAGGAGCCCACAGAGCGCGGCTTCAGGGTGAAACTGATACTATAATCTTTCACTTTCTATATGGCTGCTCCAGCGCCCGGACTAGTGTTTGTACAGCCGTTCTTCACTTCTCTGTCGCAGGTTAGACCGTAAAACGTTGTGGGTCTGCAAATATCGCTGGACCTGCCACATCCCTGCCGCGAATCCACTCAGAAGGCTTGTAGAGTACATTTTATGGATTGGCGGCACGGGAATCGGCCAAAAGTGCCATAATCTTTGCCGCGAATCCACTCAGAAGCCGTGTATTGCGCTTTTTTTGGATTGGCGGCTTGCAAGTGTTAGGCATTGGAATTTTGCACACAATTGTCTATTTTTGCAGCTTAATTCTGTACAATATCAGTAATAACTAACAAGATGAAGAACAGATTACTTCTCATTCTTTCTTTTGCATTTCTGTGGATTGGATGCGGAAAGACGCCGGATCCAAATCCCCAGAATGAGTACTTTTCATTATGGAATCCTTGCGATGCCCTGGATGCATTGACAGCCTATGTGGAAGATGTGACCAATCCCAGCTCCCCCAACTTTATCAAAGTGGATGACAGGATTGCTACCTTTGATATGGACGGCACCTTCCTGGGAGAGCTCTATCCTACATACTTTGAATATAATATGCTTGAATACCGGGGTCTTGATGACCCTGATTACGACGCTCCGGAAGATGTAAGGGAAGCAGCGCAGGATATCCGCAACTTTGTAAGGAACAAAACTCCCCTGCCCGATGGTTTTGAGCTCATTCATGCCAGGGCTGCAGCAAAGGCATACTCAGGCATGACCCTGGCAGAATTTGACAGTTATGTTAAAAGATATGGTACCACTAAGGCCAATGGCTTTACCGGCATGACTTATGGTCAGAGCTTTTACAAGCCCATGCTGGAAGTTTTCAAATATCTGAAGGACAACGGCTTCACATTCTACGTCGTTTCCGGATCGGACCGCTTTATATGCCGGGCGCTGGTGAGTTCCCTGGGCATAGATCCCCAATATGTCATTGGAATGGATGTCACGTTGAAAACCAGGGACCAGGGCGACGTGCCCGGAGTTGAGTACACAATGGGCAAGGAGGAAGATATTCTTCGCGGAGATGAACTGATTATCAAGAACGTTAAAACCAACAAGGTGTTCCAAATCAGTCAAGAGATTGGTAAGATACCGGTACTCTCATTCGGCAACAGCACCGGAGACTGCGCCATGCACAACTATTGCCTGAGCAGCCCCCTAAAGTGCGCAGCATTCATGCTCATTGCCGATGACGAGGAAAGGGATCACGCCAATCGTGCCAAAGCCATGGATCTGGCCGAACAGTGGCGCCAAAACGGTTACCACGTCATCTCTATGAGGGACGATTTCAAAACTATTTACGGCTTCGACGTAAAGAAAGTTCCGTTCTCATTCTAGAAGAAACGGGGAACGGTACGGCAGTATTGAGCGTACTCCGGATACTTGGAGCCGCTTATTTCCTCGGCCAGTGATGAACTGCCCTGGAAGAGAACAATCAGAAGAAGGGCGCCTATTACGCTCCAGTTGATGATTCCTATACCTGCACCTATAGAGAATACGTAGAAGGCAACCCAAGATCCCTGTTCTGCAAAATAGTTGGGATGACGGCTCCGTGCCCAAAGACCAGTGGTGTTGAAACCCTTGTTATAGGGAGCCGGAAGCTCTTCAAGCTTCTTACCCTGGTTAATCATCTCCCATTTTTTAGTCTGGAAAGCCCACTGCTGTTCATCGGCAACGGTTTCCCAGATGATGAAGCCCAGCATAAGTACTGCTGCAATGCAATCCACCCAGCCAAAAGGAGCATCAGAGGACATTGCCACAAGCGCGGGGAAAGTAGTCATCAGAACAAGCGCATTCTGGTAAATGGAGATAAAACCAAAGTCAAAAGCAGCCCAGGCCATACGGTTATTATTGAATGGCGCACCAGAGCGGACAACGGCCCAGCGGTAGTCCTCTACTCCTTCCCAGAATTTGAGCTTATAGGCACCCTTCCGTGCAAAGTTGAAAGTGAGCCTGATGCCCCACAGCGTTGCAAGGATAGCCATAACCACCAGCCTGGCGCTCATACCACCCTTTGCGGCAATCACCCAAGTGTAGGCAATGGGTAGCAGACTCCATAGTTTGTCCATCTGGGAATTGTTTCCTGTAAGCTCTCCTACTATAAAGCAGAATGCGGCGCTGCAGGCTGCAATAATACCCAGTATTTTAAGCGTTTCCAGCTGTGTTGCATCCAATTCCGGACCTAAAGTAAAATACAACACGGGGCATACAATGATGGACAGCACCAGCAGCGTGCCCATCAGGGGGATGTTCATTTTCATGATTATAAGTGTAATAAATTATTTCTGTCCCTGCGCTCTGCCGTTGCGGTGAAAAAGACGTCTCCGCTGGAGTTGAGGGCTGTTTCCACGGAGTCTTGCACTACGCCGATGATGAAGCCCACGGCAACAGCCTGCATGGCCACGTCACTCCCAATTCCCAGGAAAGAACAGGCCAGCGGCACCAGCAGCAGGGAGCCTCCCGCAACGCCAGAAGCCCCACAGGCGCCCAGCGTTGCAATAACGCTAAGCAGAAGGGCCGACACAAAACCAACCTCAATACCAAGAGTATAGGCGACACACATGGTCATCACGGTGATAGTGACCGCGGCACCGTTCATATTGATGGTAGCCCCCAGCGGGATGCTCACGGAGTAGAAGTCCTCATCCAGGCCCAGCTTTTTGCAAAGGCCCATGTTGATGGGGATATTGGCGGCCGATGAGCGGGTGAAGAACGCCTGAAGGCCGCTTTCCTTAAGGCAGGTCCAAAGGAGCGGATAGGGATTCTGCCGCGTGGCGATGAAAGACCACAGCGGGTTCAGAATCAGCGTGTTAAACAGCATGCAGCCCACCAGCAGGAGTACCAGTGACCCGTATGTAGTAAACACTTCCATACCGCTTTGGGAAACGGCCGAGAAGACCAGACCCAGGATACCGAAAGGGGCAAATTGGATAACCCACTTTACAACCAGCGTCACAACATCGGCCAGGTCTGACACCACAGCTATGGTAGCCTGAGAAGCCAGCTTTTTGAGCCCCAGGCCAATAAGGACGGACCAGAATAGAATACCGATATAGTTGGCCGAGCTCACGGAGAACACCGGATTAGAGACGATATTGGTAAGAAGATTTAGGAAAACTTCCTTAAGGGCGCTGGGAGCGCTTTCCTGAGCTGCGTCCTGAAGCTGGAGAGTCACGGGGAAGAGCCTGCTGCCGATAACCGCAACCAGGGCGGCCGACAGTGTACTCACCAAGTAGAGGATGATGACTGTGCGGAAACGGGGCCCCAGCCCTCCCCTGGCCTTGGCAATGGATGCGGTTACAAGAATAGCCACCAGCACTGGCGCCACCGCCTTGAGGGCACTCACAAAGACACTTCCAAGGATACCCACCCAGGTCCAGTCCGGTGCCAGAAGTCCCAGGGCCGTTCCTATGACCAGACCCACCAGGATTCTAAGGACCAGGCTGCTGTCGGCCCATTTTTTAAAGAGAGAAGAAAGCAAATTCATGCTCAGTAGTTGAATTGTAGCTCGTCAATGTAAAGTACGCTGCTGCTGCTACCGGTAAAAAACTCACCCAGGGCACTGGAAAGGACATTGACACCTACGTATGTGGGCGTTGCGTCCCTCCTGTAATGGATGGGAAGCTCAAAATGGATGTAGCCATCCGTCATTTTAGTTATTTTGAGCACTCCCCTTCCAATTAGATGAGGGTCAGATTCCGGGTCATAGTGACCTTCTGTTGTAACCATATTACGCGCTTTGGGCCAGTCGTACAGGGCTACTTCAATTTGGCCGTTGTCTGTTTTCCCTTTCATGGCCAGATAAGGCTCCTTGGCGTTGTCTATGATGCCGGGTTGATAATGATAATATCCAGAGAGGCTCTTGGGACGCCCGGAAAAAGGCGCTCCGTTGTCCATTTCTATACCGGAAAAGTTCACAAGGCGTATGAATCGGCCGGTATACAGACTGCCCGGAGCAAAAGTCCAGGTTATTTTGCGGCTTACAATCTTTGCGGCTGCCTTTCCCGGCCCCGGCACGGCCACATGCTCATATTCCGGAGTGGTGGTATTTACGCCCAACATTTTCATAGCGCGGTTAGCGGTGTCCCATATGCGCTGCTTTTCACTTGCGTCTTTGGGAAAAGGATTCCAGGACGGGCCTTGTTTGGACCAGACATCCAGGCTCATATTATACAACTGCTGGGCATTGATTACTGAGCATATAAACAATGTGCAAATAAGTGTCAGTACTTTTTTCATAACTCTATTCAAGTTGACCTTCTGTCTCTTCAGGGATATCTTCGGCCCCCAGGACTTCCTGAAGGGGCTTTTTCTTTGTAGGACTTACGTTTAGAAGCTGCTTGCCGTCAGCACCGAGCTTTATGAGCTGATTGGCGACCGTGATTATGCTCTGTCCTGACGGAAGGAGTTTCTTCTGACCCTCCTTGTAAACCTCTGAAAGCTTCTCAATGGCGGTTTCAAGGGCGTCGTACTGCACCTTGAACTGTCCTACGCGCTTAATCATTGCGTCTGCAAGGTCATACACCTTCCTGTGATTCTGAGCCTGCGCAACCTGCTTCCAAGTCAGGTTGACAATTTTAAGGGCGCCGTATAGGCTTTGCTCGTCGGCAATATACACATTCTGGTCTGCGGCCCAGCGCCAGAGGCCAGGTTCTGCCCGTAATGCCGTCCAAAGGGCACCGGCGTTGGGAACGAACATGATTACGTAACCGGCAGTAATCTTAGGCGGCTGAATATAAGAAGAGTAATCAGTCTTGGAAAGCTCCTTGACGTGCTTCTTAATGCTATCTATATGAGCATCCAGGCACTTTTTGCGGTCTGCCTCATTCTCTGCATTAACGTAATCCACGTATGCGGTCATGGATACCTTGGAGTCTATGATTACCTCACGCTGCTCGTCAAGATGAAGGATTATGTCCATCCTGAGGGACTCACGGTCCTTGTCATTAACATCCTTAACCTTGACTACGTTACCCTTGGCGTCACGGATAACCTGCTGAGACTCAAAATGAACTCCCTTTGTCAGACCCTGTGAGGCAAGAAGCTCCTCCAGGATGGTCTCCCCCCAGTCTCCCTGTATCTTGCTGCCGTGCTTGAATGCTTCTGCAAGCTCGTCGGCACTCTTTTTGGCGGCCTCGCTGTGCTCCATCAGGCCCTGGATGTGCCCTTTGAGCTGACCCGTCAGTTCTGCCTGTTGCTGCTGACCCTCTGCCATGGCCTTTTTCAGCTCCGCAATGTTTTCCTTGAGCGGATTGACTATTTGGCCGATACTCATGTTGCTGGCCTCAGAGAACTCCTTCTGGCGTTCCTTGAGCATCTTTTCCGTATCCAGCTTCACCTGGGCACTCACCTTTGCAATTGTCTCTTCAAAGCGTGCCTGGAGGGCCGACATTGCTTCTCTGTGAGCCTTTTCCCTCTCCTCCACAGCCTCACGGACCTTGCGCGCAGCTTCTTCATGTGATGCATCAAGCCTGGCCTGTAGGTCTTCCAGCTTGCTGTTGGCAACGGCAAGGTCCTGCTTTGCCTTGCTTGAAGATATTACCCAGGCAACTACTATTGCAGCAATGACTAACACAGCCACAACGGCTATTATGGTATTGTAAATTATCATAGGAAACAAATTTAAGCAGATTCATTATTATAAACAAATCTGCAGGCCGTAAATTTTGTTACTTGCAAAGAGCGCAAACTTACAATTTGTAAGCAAATTAATCCAAACTGCTTATAATTTTGCATTTAGCCAACAATACAAGGCATGTTACAAAATCACAACACACTGTATTTCAGCGCGTTATGCAAAGTTAAAGTTGCGATGTTTCGACGGGTTTCGATTTATTTTAATATATTTTACGGCTGATTATCAATGATTTAACTATATTTTCAAAAAAATTTCAAAAAAATCTTTTGAAAAAATTTGCAAATCAAAAAATTTGCCGTAACTTTGCATCCGGATTGAGGAAGTGAGGTTCTCTCAACGGAATCAGTCTATTGGTTATTAGTTTTAGTGTTATTAATTATGTGGTTAGTAGAGCGTCCGCCTGTGAAGGCCGACGTTTCTTTTTTTTATGTACCCCCTATCGAGGCCGGGCAGTGATGTGGAAGCAGTTCTGCTTTTTCTCGTACTTTATGTAGCACAGGTCTCCGCGGTCATGAATATCCTTGAGCACCTGGCCCAGGACGGCGCGGAGGTACTCCGGTGGGACGTCCTCATAGGGGCGGCCGCGGAGATCCGGGACCTTGACATAGCGCCAGTATGAAAGGTCAAAGGTAGTACCGTAACGGTGAGTAGAGTTCTCAGATGCATTGGTATTGCGCTTTCTCAGTGCAGCTACGTCATCCTCCGTGCGCATGACGGAAGTCACCACCAGCCTGTAGGGATTCAGGCCATGGGAAGAGAGAGAATCCTGAAAGTTCCGGCCTATAAGATCAAGCAGTTCCTTTGCCTGAGGAACCACATAGGGAATTGAGTGAGACAGTTCCGTTATCACATACAGGTCATTGTCCTCCAAAAGGACAAGCTTTCCCTTCATGTGCTCCGCCGCCTCCCTGTCTTTAACAGGAGGAACGCCTATGGCCTGAGCAGCGGCAAGCTGGACTGGATTCATGTCATTGAACTCACGGCCGTACTTGACATCATATATCCTTACGGGGTGATTTTCAATTGGTCCAAGGGCCAGCCAGCGCTTTTCCTGGACAGATTTACGGATATTGGTATACAGATATACGGACAGGCCGCAGAAGACAGCAATCCCGGCCAGAGTAATATAGGTCTTGGCTTTCATAGCGCAAAGATAATGGAATCTTGGGAAAATTATTTATCTTTGTATGATAAAACAGACAAAAATATATGCCCGAGAACAAGAAACAGGCGGCCAGGATTCAAACTTCAATCCTTAACCCGCTGGAGAAGAAAGTGCTGGTTTGGCTTGCAGAGCGTATGCCAAAATGGGTAACGTCGGATATGCTTACCTTTGTTGGGTTCCTTGGCGCCGTAACCATGGCCGCCGGTTACATATTGGCCAACAAAAACCTTAACTGGCTGTGGCTCTCATGCCTTGGCCTTGCCATAAACTGGTTTGGAGATTCACTGGACGGATCCCTTGCCAGAGTAAGGAATGCCCAGCGCAAGACTTACGGCTTTTTCATTGACCACAACGTGGATGTCATTAACGAAACTATAATGTTTATCGGCGTAGGCCTTAGCCCCATGGTAAACATGAGTTTTGCCATGTTTGCGCTGGTGGCCTACTTCATGATAAGCGTTTATGTTTACATAGACTGCCACCTCAAGGGTGAGATGAAGCTCACTTACGCCGGCCTTGGCCCCACGGAATTCCGTCTTATTGTGTTCATCGTGAACTTGTTGTTCATCTATATACCTTGGTTCAGCGCCTGGAAGGTACCCGTGACCATATTCGGCAAACCGGTGATGATGGGCATTCTGGATTTCATAGCCTTTGGGGCGGCCCTCCTGATCTTCATAATGTACATTGTATCATTCATCAGGGATATCAAATACTTCTCTGAAATAGATCCTCCCAAGAAGGGCTAGGCCGATGGTTGTAATTACTGAGGAAGACGCCGTAAAACTCTCCCCCGTTTTCAAAGGAAAAGCGGGGAGGTTTCTTTTTAGGCTGGGGCTCAAGCTCACTGCCATAGACCGCGTGAATATCCTTCATAAGTATGTCTGGGCACAGGGTAACAAGCCGGGGCCGGAGTTTGCAAAGGGTATTCTGGACTATGCTCAGGTAGATTTTGCCATAGGTAATCCGGAGCGTCTGGACAGTCTCCCGGAAGGTGCTTTCATAGTGATAGCAAACCACGTATACGGGCATCTGGACGGCATTTCGCTAATAGACATATTCGGCCACAAAAGGCCTAAGGCCAAGGCTATGGTTAATGAATTCCTTACCTGGATAAAGGGGCTGGAGCCAAATTTCATAGCCGTTAATCCCACCACCACAAAAAGGGAGGTTACCTCTTCCAGTATCAACGGAGTTAAATCTGCCTTGCAGCAAATCCATGAGGGAGAACCTCTGTTATTATTCCCATCCGGGGCCGTGGCAGACCTCAAGCCGTTCAAGGGCTGGATAATAAGCGAGAGGGACTGGCAGGATGCAGCCATCAGGCTAATCCGCAAGGCGGCGGTTCCAATTGTTCCGGTGCGTTTTGTGGACCGGAATTCCAACTTCTACTATGCCCTTGGCCTTATCCACTACAAGGTGCGTTTTGCAAGGCTCTTCCATGAGGTGTTCAATAAGAAGGGAACTCATCCCCGCATAGTAATTGGTGAAATAATAAGCCCGGAGCAGCAGAAAGCCGTGGCCGATTCAGAATTCAAACAGTTCCTCAGGGACAAGGTTTACAACATGCCCGTCCCTGAATCATTCACAAACAGGAGCGAGTTATGGAAATAGTACTGGTAACCGGCGGAAGCAGCGGGATAGGAGCCGCCACCGCAAAGGTCCTTGCCTGCGCAGGCATGAAAGTCTACGCCGGTTCAAGGCGCGGGACATCGGCCGTGGAGCATCCCAACATAATACCCGTAAAGCTTGACGTAAATGATAAAGAGCTTACGGAAAGCGTAGTGGACAGCATTGTAAAGGCCGAAGGAAGGCTTGACGCGGTTGTCTGCAACGCTGGCAACGGAATCTACGGCCCGGTGGAGTATACAACGGAAGAAGACGCCAGGGCACAGTTTGAGACCTGCTTCTTTGGTGCTCTCAAGACCATCCAGGCCTGCCTGACGGTATTCAGGAAGCAGGGTTATGGCAGAATCATCACCGTAACATCCGTAATGGCGGTACTGCAGCTCCCCTACCAGGTATTCTACTCATCGGCCAAAGCGGCCATGCTCTCTCTCACGGAGGGACTTCGTATGGAACTTGAGGGCAGCGGCATCCAGTGCTGTAGCATTCTTCCGGGAGATGTGGCAACTGACTTTACGTCGGCCCGTAAAAAAGAGGTTCCGGACGGCACTCCCTACCATGACAGGATGATGAAGAACCTCTCTAAGATTGAGAAGGACGAGACCACAGGCATGAAACCGGAGGTAATAGCAAAAGCCATCCTCAAACAGTTAAGACGCAGGAAAATGGCCGTAAGGGTAATCCCCCGCATTGACTATAAGGCTGTTGGACTTCTTGCAAGGCTCTTTCCGGAAAGCCTCAAACTCAGACTCTTGAACGCACTTTACAATTGATAAAGAAACTTCTGATATCGCTATTGACTTTGCTGCTGACCGTATGTGCGGCCGGCCAGTCAACGCGTGTCAGGGGTAGCGTAACAGATGCAGAGACCGGAGAACCACTACCTTTTGTAGGTATTTACTTTGACGGCACCACAATAGGCATAACATCTGACCTTGACGGCCGATACAGCATTGAAACCCGTTCTCAGGAGGCCCAGGTGCTTACGGCCCAGCTGCTTGGTTATGAGCCACAGTCCTTTGTTATAAGCCGCGGAGCTTTTTCTGAAATCAACTTCCGCCTCAAGCCGGACAGGCGCCAGCTTGAAGCAGCCCTTGTAAGGCCGGATGACCGTTATATCAAGTCTGTCCTCAAAAAACTTGACCAGAGCCTGCCCGGCAACGATCCTGACAGGGACAGTGACTGGAGTTCCCACCTATACTCAAAGATAGAGTTCGACGTCACAAACATGGAGGATTTCCTCAAAACCGGAGTTATGGAAAGGAATCTGGGCTTTATCAGGGAGTATGCAGATACATCGGCCATTACCGGAAAACCCTTCATCCCGGTCCTGATAAGCGAGAACATCTCTGACGTCTACCACTCACAGGACCCTTCATGGGTAAGGGAGGTGATGAGGGCAAGCCGCATTTCCGGCCTGGAAGAGGACAACGTGGTAAGGCAGTTCACGGGCTCATACCTTCTCAAGACCAACTTCTACAAGCCGTCCATAGGCGTTTTCAACCTGGAAATACCCAACCCGGCGTCGTCTTCATCGCACATCTTCTACAACTACTTCCTGGTGGACAGCCTCCAGGTGGAGGGCCGAAAGACCTACGTTCTCAGGTTCCATCCCAAGAGCCTTGTAACCTCCCCCACCCTGGACGGAGAAATGCAGTTTGACGCGGAGGATTATGGTATCAGGAGCGTGCACGCGCAGCTGTCGGCCTCCTCAAACGTTAACTGGATAAGGCATATCAACTTTGACATTGTGAACCGCCGCACCCCGGAAGGCCGATGGTTCTACGACGAGGAACACCTTTTCATAGACTTTTCCATAAGCGTCAGCGACAAATCAAAACTGATATCCTTCCTTGCCAACCGCAATATGAAGTATGACCCGCCCGTCTATGGCCCGGTAACGGACAAGGACGCCATGAGTTCTGAGGAAGCCGTCATCATGAGGGACGTAATAGGCGGGAACGAGGAATACTGGGCCGATGCCCGCCCTTACAAGCTCACGGAAAGGGAGCAGGGCATCTACGACATGGTTGAGACCTTCCAGGGAACCACCCTCTACAAGGGCACGTACGGCGTTGCCAGGACCATTATCAACAACTACGTGGAGGTGAAGCCTATCTATTTTGAGTTTGGCCGATGGGCGCGCACCTTCTCATACACGGCAATGGAGGGCTTCAGGATTCAGCTTGGCGGCAGAACGCTTAAGGAACTGTCACAGAAAGTGCGTGTAGGCGGATATGCAGCCTACGGCTTCAGGGACAAGATGCTTAAAGGAGAAGCCACCCTGGAGTGGATGCTTGGAAGGGAAAAGACCAGGAAACTGTTCCTTACCGCCACATACGACTACAAGCAGTTTGGAAGCGGAGAGGGTGTGTTTACAGTTCCCAACATATTCTCCTCCATACTTGCCCGCAACCACGGCAGTATGAGGAATATGGTACGCTCCTTTGACCTCCTTTATGACCATGAGTTCTGCCGGGAACTGAACTCTCAGCTGCAGCTTACGCAGTCACGCGTCTGGGGCAACGACGTTGTCCCGCTGAGAAGAAGGTCTGACGGACAACTTCAGGAGAGTTACTCCACCAACCAGATTCACGCCCAGCTGCGCGTCTCATTTGACGAGAGGGTAAGCCGAGGCTTCTGGATAAAGAACTACCTTTTCACAAAGTACCCTGTCCTCACCTTTGACATTTACGGCGGAATCAAGGGTCTTACTGCCGATGACTTTGGATACGTCAAGGCAACGGCAAACATCAATTGGAAGACCCCTTCATCGGCCGTAGGCTTTGGTAAGTTCATGCTGGAGGCCGGCGCAATATGGGGGTCGGTCCCCTATACCCTGCTTAAGCTGCACGAGGGCAACCAGACCTATTTCCTGGACAAATCGGCCTTTTCATGCATGGATTACTTTGAATTTGGGTCGGACCGCTGGCTTACAGGTTATTATGTCCACAATTTCAACGGCTTCTTCCTTGGAAAGATTCCGCTCCTTAAGAAACTGGACCTGAGAGAAGTGGTTACCGCGCGCTTTGCCTGGGGCACCCTTACGGAAGCCAACGACAGGGAGCACGGCCCGTTCCTCTTCCCTGATAACATGTCCCTGCAGACTCTTGAAGTTCCTTACGTAGAACTTGGCGCCGGCATCTCCAACATATTGCGAGTAGTGAGAGTGGACGCATACTGGAGGGTGACACACAGGCGCCCCCAGGTGAACTTTTTCAGTAATTTCACAATAAACGTAGGTCTTGATGTAGAATTCTAGTATGAAACCAGCATTTACTCTCAGAGAAGTCAAGGTTGACGGCTATACGGAGCCCGTCGACATGAGCAGTTACGTTCTGGACCGCTATGTGTTCGCTTTTCTCACAGAGGGAGAAGTTTTGGCCGAAGTTGACGGCAACAATATTCTCCACGGCCCGGGACAGTTGTTTGTGGTGCCGGAAGGCCGAAGCATAGTAATAAGGTATTACAACAAGTGCCGCGGCTATTCCGGTACTTTTTCCCTGAACTTTCTCAAGGACGCGTCGTACCCCATACTGCGTTCCACCAGACCTCTCCTTCAGAGTTTCTGGTTTGACGACGCCGTGTTCATGGCTAACTTGATGAAACGCATGTTCATAGCCAATGAAGACCGGGACTACGGCTTCCTGCAAAGCGCCATGGACCTCATTTTGTGCCAGATAAGGCCGGACGGAAAAGTAGCCGCAATACCGGAGAAGTTCCTTCAGATGGTCTTTGACAGCAACAAGGCTCCATCATCCGTATCAGAATATGCCTCAACTCTTGGTGTAACTCCCAACTACCTTAACAAGACGGTAAAGCAGCACACCCGCAGGACCGCCATAGACTGGATAGAGATAGCCCGCATAAACATGGCAAAGCTCCTTCTTAAGGACCGCAGCGTTCCAATTGCAGACATTGCAGGAAGGGTTGGCGTGCCGGACCAGTCTTACTTTGCCCGTTTCTTCAAAAAAAAGACGGGGCTTACCCCGTCTGAATTCAGGAACTCATAGGCCGGCATATCCCGTTACCGTCAAGGTATCATCATCTACCCTGAAACGTATGTCCGCCCCTTCAAAGGGCATGGCGTATTCCTTTTCACCTCCGCTGTGATATGCAGGGCGCGGATCCAGAGACAGGACCTCTTCCAGGTTCTTCCTCTGGCGTGCGTCCAAAGGCAGATTCTCCGGTATAACAACCTTTAGCACTCTCTCAGGTGGGGCCGATGCAAACCCGCAGCGGGCCTGGGGATGAGAATCGGTATAAGCTATATACGGCTTTATGTCATAGATTGGGGTGCCGTCCATGAGGTCCGCACCCTTTACCACAATTTCCGTATCATTGATTGCCTCTATCTCCACGCATGAAAGGCCGATTGGATTGGGCCTGAACGGGGACCTTGTAGCCCAGACGCCCATGGCCTTGTTTCCGCCAAGCCTTGGAGGACGGACGGTAGGTTGCCAGTCCCCTTTTGCCGGACGGTTTGCCGAAAAGCCCCAGATTAGCCATATATGGCTGAAGCCTTCAAGCCCCCTCAGGGCCTCCGGAACGCGGTATTTGTCCGTGAATACAATCCTGCCGACAAGGCTTCCGGCCAAGGCGCTTTGCCTTGGGATACCAAACTTGGAGCCAAAGGAGCCCCTGTAATATGCCACAGGTTCAAGGGTCATGCTAATTCATGTATCTTCCGTGGCAGCGGCAGTATCTGAGGCCGCTTCCGCAGGGACAAGGGTCGTTTGGCGCCACGTGCGGGATTGCCAGACCAAGCGGATATCCGTCCGAGCTCATCTCTGACGCGTATCCGGCCGATATGGTTGGTTCCGGCATAACCCATTGTGGGTATTCCTGACCAGTTGCCGGCTGCTCCGGTGCGGCAAGTGCCGGTTCTTTCCAGGCGTCCCTGTCTGCAAGGCACTTCCCTACAGACTTTGCCGAATTGCCGCAAAGGCACCACTTGGGAACAGAGTCTGCATAATCACAGACAATGTTGCAGAATGAGCCTATAGCGTCATTGTCAAGGGTATGGAAGAGAGGGCTGCCAAAGATCTGGTCAAAAAGTTCCGGACGAGGCCCTGAGGTGAACTGTGACTCCATCCAGGTGTCGTGGAGTGCCTTCACAAGGTCAAAGCCATCATAGCCAATACGCTTGTACATCTGCTCAAGCGTCATGCCCGGAATTGTCCTTAACCCAACCGTGAAATAAGGTGCCCCGGCGCCGGCTTCATAGGCATCCGACTCACCCAGAGGAGCATACTCTCCGTCAAATTCCTGAAGCCTTGTCATGAGTTCCTCTACATCCGGGACGCATGGGGAGCACACATAGTCTCCCCATTTGTCATTGTAGCGGTACATCTTTATGAGGGGAGTGGTTGCAAGGATACGGGAGAGGCGTTTTTGATTGCCGCCCATATTCCTTTGGAACCAGTTTAACAGCATATCTACAAAAATGTCCGTGGGAATGATGCCGTAGAGATTGAGGTAGCCCAGGGCCAGCCGTTCCAATTTGAACTGGCCGTTGCGTTCCAGTATATGGATAACGCGTTCCACCTCCCCGGACACAATGTCATAGATTTCCCTGCTTATCCAAACCTTGTGGTAGTTGTCGTCGGAATCGTCATACTGCACAAGGCCGGTTGCTTCAAGGAGGGATGGATAGTCTGCATAATCCTGATACAGAATCTTTTCCGGGCCTATACGCACCAGATCCCTGAGCAGCCTCACGTCCCTTTCCATCAGATGGCTCATCCACTGCCTCGGTTCCGTGGTGATATAATTGTGAAGTTGCTGCACCAGTTCTCCTTTGCGCAGGCGTTCACTGAAGCCGCCCCCCAGGATGTTTGCAAGGTCCTGGAGTTCCGGCTTCTGGAATCCGCTCAGAATAGTATGCAGGCTGCGCTGCTCCATCTATGCGTCCTGGTACTTTAGGATGGGATTACGGGCCGCCGTTGTCTCGTCCGGGCGTGAGATAGGAGTGCAGTGAGGGGCGTCGTGAAGAATCTGGGGATCCCTGGCGGCCTCATCGGCAATCTTTCTCATGACCTCTATGAAGGCGTCTATGGTTTCCTTGCTTTCCGTTTCCGTGGGCTCTATCATGAGGGCCTGGTGGAAAAGGAGCGGGAAATAGATGGTGGGAGCGTGGAAGCCGTAGTCCAGAAGACGCTTTGCAACGTCCAGGGTGGTGGCTCCTGCAACTCCTTCACGGGCACCGTCGTTTACAAGCCCGTCAAAAACGAATTCATGCTTGCAGACGCCCTCTATGGGAAGTTTGTATACGTCCTTAAGGCTCTCCTTAATATAATTTGCGCTGAGTACGGAGTACTGGCCAACCTTGCGGATGTTCTCCTTGCCAAGGCTCAGGATATAGGCATAAGCCCGCAGGATTACACCAAAGTTTCCGTGCCAGGCAGAAACCTTTATGGAAGGAAGGCAGTCAATAACACTCTGGGCTACTCCTACGGGGCCGCTGCCGGGGCCGCCGCCGCCATGAGGGGTAGAGAATGTCTTATGTAGGTTAAGGTGCATTATGTCAAAGCCCATGTCTCCGGGACGGACAACGCCCATGAGCGGATTCATATTGGCTCCGTCATAGTACAGCAGGCCGCCTACGCCGTGGACAAGTGAGGCAATCTCCTCTATCTGGGTTTCAAAAAGGCCCAGCGTGTTGGGATTGGTCATCATGATGCCGGCAACGCTTTCATCCAGAAGTGGCTTGAGCGCCTCTACGTCGATGCGTCCGTTTTCAAGGGATTTGACCTCCACCACCTCAAGGCCGCAAACTGCAGCCGATGCGGGATTGGTTCCATGGGCGCTGTCCGGTACAATTACCTTTGTCCTGCCCAGGTCTCCCCTGTTTATATGATACTGGCGCATGAGCATGAGGCCGGTAAGCTCTCCGTGTGCCCCGGCGCAGGGTTCCAGCGTGAACGCCTTCATGCCGGTAATCTCTGCAAGGCAGGCCGATATCTGCTCCAGTACCGTTACGGCACCCTTTGCCTGCTTACCGGACATAAGCGGATGCAGTCCGGCAAAGCCGGGCAAAGCGGCAATCTCCTCGTTGATTTTGGGATTGTACTTCATTGTACAGGAGCCAAGCGGGTAAAAGCCGGTGTCCACGCCAAAGTTCATCTGTGAAAGGTTGGTATAGTGACGGACCACGTCCGGTTCACTTACCTCAGGAAGGCCCAGAGGGGCTTCACGCCTTATGGCTGCGGGAAGTTCTGCAGCCTTTGGGTACTTGTTATCCGGGAGAGAATAGCCCGTACGGCCTTCCTTGGAAAGCTCAAATATGAGTTTATCGTAGTATTTCATATATACGGTCTATTTCTTCCTTGGTTCTTTTTTCTGTTACGCAGAAGGTCACGTAGCCTTCTTCTGTTTCATAGGCGGCAAAGAAGCCTTCCTTCTCCAGACGCTCACGTATGCCACCTTCCTTTGCTTTAAGGACAAACTCCTTGAGGAAAGGCTTGCCGGGGAATACTTCCTGGAACTTACCTGTTTCCATGAGCCTGTTATACAGGTAATGAGCGCCGTCACTGCTTAGCTGGTTCACCTTCCTGAGACCTTCCGGCCCCATGAGTGACAAGTATATAGTTACCCAAAGAGCCATGAGGGACTCATTGGAGCAGATATTGGAAGTTGCCTTTTCACGCTTGATGTGTTGCTCCCTGGCCTGCAGGGTAAGGACAAACACGCGCCGTCCTTCCTTGTCTGTGGTCTGACCCACAATTCTGCCGGGCATCTTGCGCATATAATCCTTCTTTACAGCCATGAAGCCAATGTAGGGGCCGCCGTAACAAAGGGGCAGTCCAAGTGACTGGCCTTCTCCCACGGCTATGTCCGCTCCCCACTCTCCCGGAGTCTTCACTACTGCAAGGGCCGACGGGTCACAATACTCAACCATGAGGGCCTTGACGCCGTGGGTCGCATCGGCAAAACCGGCGTGATTCTCTACTATGCCGTAGCGGTTGACGGACGGCACAATTACGCCGGCAACGTCCTCAGAGACAGCCTCCTGGAGGGCCTTGAGAGAAGTCTCCCCTTCTTCGGCATTGATGTAGCCGATTTTTACGCCATGGAACTTTGCATAAGTCTCTACCACCTTGATTACATGGGGCAGCAGTGTCTTTGAAAGAAGGACCGTGCTCTTTTTCCTTGTGCAGGCTACGCACATCTTCATTGCCTCCGCGGCGGCAGTGGGGCCGTCGTACATGGATGCGTTGGAGACGTCCATTCCGGTAAGGGAGCATATCATGCTCTGATACTCAAAGATATATCGGAGCGTTCCCTGTGATATCTCACACTGGTAGGGCGTATATGCTGTCAGGAATTCACTGCGCTGAGTGATATAAGGGATGACAGACGGGGTATAGTGGTCATACGCGCCCTGGCCCACGAAGACGCTGAGACGGGAGTTCTGCGCATCCAGGTTTTCAAACCAGGCGCGGATCTCTTGCTCCGACATTGCCTCCGGAAGGGCGTACGGACCTTTTTTCAGGAACTTTGCGGGGACATCGGCATAGAGGTCCTCCAGAGATTCAACTCCGGCCTTCTCCAGCATTGCCCTCACGTCCGCATCCGTGTGCGGAAGATAAGGTGAAACTGCCATTTTATTCTCCAATCAATGCCTTGTATGCTGCCGGATCCAAAAGGGCGTCAAGCTCCGAAGGGTCTGACATCTCAACCTTGATGATCCAGTTTGCGTAGGCGTCCTCGTTAATCTTTTCCGGGGCGTCTTCAAGCTCTGCGTTAACCTCTGTTACAACGCCGGAAACAGGGCTGATGAGGTCTGAGGCTGCCTTCACGCTTTCAAGAGCGCCAAACTCCTCACCTGCAGTAACCTCGTCATCCTCTGCGGGCATGTCCACATAGGTGATGTCTCCCATCTCCTTCTGGGCAAAATCTGATACGCCTATTACAGCAATATTGCCTTCTACCTTTACCCATTCGTGTGACTCTGAGTATTTGAGTCCTTCCTGAATCTTTGACATAGCGATATTATTTTTTGTAGTTTGTCTGGTAAAAACGTTTCTTGATTACTTTTCCCGGGAAGACCTTTTTCCTGATGCGGATGCTAAGCGGAGTATCCAGGGTGCTGAACTGCTTGTCTACAAGGGCAAAACAGATGCTCTTGTCAAGGGAGATTGAATGATAGCCGGTAGTGACAACACCTACCTCCGTTCCGTCTTCCAGCTCCACAGGGTATCCTGCGCGGGGAATAGCCTTGTCCTGAATTTCAATGCCCACAAGTTTGCGGCTCAGGTTTCCGGCCTTCTGGTCCAATAACGCCTCTTTGCCGATAAAATCCTTCTCATACTTGCAGAACATTCCAAGGCCGGCCATGACAGGGCTTATCTCCGGGCTCAGTTCATCCCCGTAAAGGGGAAGGCCGGCCTCAAAGCGGAGGGTGTCACGGCAGCCAAGGCCGCAGGGCGGGACTCCCGCTTCCAGGAGACGGTTCCATATCTCAACTGTATTTTCTATGCTGGTATAAAGTTCAAAACCATCTTCTCCCGTATAGCCGGTACGGCTAAGGATAAGGCGGCTGCCTTTGTAATCCACATCCGTGAATGTGTAGAAGGCCAGTTCCTCTGCCTCCTTATAACCCAGAACCTTTATTATGGTTTCCTCTGCCTCCGGGCCCTGCACCGCAATCTGTCCCCATACGGGAGACTCATTGCGGACCGTGCAGTTGAAGCCTTTCACCTGCTCCTGAATCCACTGGAAATCTTTGTCAATGTTTGCGGCATTTACAACCAGAAGGAAGTGATTGTCCTGGAATTCACGGTAAACCAGAAGGTCATCCACGGTGCCGCCGCCGGGGTAGCACATCATGCCGTAGAGTACCTTTCCGGGCTGGAAGCCGCGTATCTCATTGGTGAAGATATGGTTCACAAATGCCTCTGCATCAGGGCCTTCTACAAATATCTCTCCCATGTGGGAGACATCAAACATACCCACGTGTTGCCTGACGGCCAGGTGCTCCTGCACTATGCCGCTGTACTGGATGGGCATGATATAGCCTGCAAAAGGACTCATTTTTGCGCCAAGGGCCACATGGCTTTCATACAGGCAGGTTTTCAGTTCTGACATATAAATTGGTACAGTTTAGTGTTGGTTTCAAAGTTTATTCTCATGTCCTCCGGGGTAGCTCCTTTGGACTGTGAAATTTCTCCGCAAATATCAATGGCTGCAATTTCCATCTTCTCCATGGCAAGGCTCAGAATGGCTTCTACCTGCTCAAGGCTTATATTCCCTTGCGTCCAGTCCGTCCTGGCCCATTCCCTTGACATTACATCCTTATCCAGGGATATGTACAGGCGCTCTCCCCTTATGCTTTCAAGCCATGCCCTGCAATCCACGCATTCAGGACCTATCCACAGCACATCCTTCAAGTTAGGGTTCTCTTCCCTCATTGCCTTAACCCAGCTTCCGCAGCTGAGCACTCCTCCAAACGCCGGCTCCTGGTTGTCCGGATGATTGTCAAGCAGCAGCAGGTGGAAGGGCTCTTTCTGACGTGCTGCCAGAATGTGCGTCATATAGTGATAATCACCGCTGTCAATCCACCTTAGCCACGGAAGCTTCTCCGGGATCCTTGCCTCAATGGCCTTTTCCGCCTCTTTGTCACAGTAACAGTTTGTACCCTCCAAATCACTCATTTCCACCAGCTTCACGTCCGCCCCCCTGTCCCTCATCCACTGAAGGAATCCCTGGGCCCCGTACACCCCGCTGAAACTGCACACCAAAGTACTTTCAATCATCTTTCAAAGATACATATTTATTTTGATTTTTTGTATATTTGCAGGTCTTAAGATTACTACAATGAAGCGCTTTTCATACATTCTCCTCACGGCCCTTATTGCACTGGGGTGCAGCTCAGAGCCACAGCCCAAATATGTATTCTACTTCATTGGTGACGGCATGGGAATAAACCAGGTCAGGGGCACGGAACTGTATAATTCGGCAACAGGAAACGGACCGGAGGTAGTCAACTTCTCTCACTTCCCCGTAATCTCCTATGTCACAACACATTCGGCCGATGCACTTGTAACAGATTCTGCAGCGGCAGGCACTGCACTCTCAACAGGAGTCAAGACATATAACTACGGGATGGGCGTGGATGCAGAAGGCAATCCGGTGGAAGATCTTGGAGAATGGGCCAAAGCGGCAGGCGCCGGTGTAGGCGTAATAACCAGTGTTGGCGTAAATCACGCCACTCCGGCGGCATTCTATGCACACACAAAAACGCGTTCCAACTATGAGGAAATCTCAAGGCAACTCATATCTTCTTCCGTAGATTTTGCAGCCGGTGCCGCTTTCCTTATGGACAAAAAGACGGAACTCACTCCAGCTTACTATGAGCAGATGGCCAGGGACTCTTCCATTACCATTTTCAAGGGACCGGATTTCACCGGAGCAGACCTTGTTCCGGGCCGTTTAATATGCCTCAGCGGCAAGGATGAGCATGAGCTTCCTTATGCCATTGACAGAAAGGAAGATGACACTCAGCTTAAAGACTTTGTCAAGGCCGGTATAGCCTATCTTGAAAGCCATTTTGCCAAGGAGGGCTTCTTTGTTATGATTGAGGGAGGTAAAATTGACTACTCCGGCCATTCCAACGACGCCGTAACCACTTTCATGGAGACAAACGACATGGCTTACTCCGTAGACCTGGCCCTTGAGTTCATGGAAAGGCATCCGGACCAGACTCTTATTGTTGTCACGGCAGACCATGAGACAGGCGGCCTTGTTCTTGGCGCCGGCAATTACAGCATGCATCCGGAGCGCCTTGCATGGCAGAAATCTTCCATATTAGCCCTCACAGCCATGTTCAGGGATGAATTCTTCCCTGAGGACAAACCGTACAAAACCCCTTCCTGGGAAAAGGTTAAGAACTTCTTTGAGGATAATCTGGGCCTTTGGGAAAATGTAGAAGTGAGCAAGGAGGAGGAAGAAACGCTCAAAGAACTTTACAGGCAAACCTTCGGCAAAGGCGGAAACAAGGACCTCAGCACCAAAGACCTCTACTCCGTCAACTACAAGATTGTATGGGAAGCCATCCGTTGCCTTGACCTGGCGGCAGACTTCCAGTACGGCCATGGATCCCACTCCGGCAGCCCCGTTGGCGTATATGCCATCGGCATCGGAGCAGAAGCCTTTGGCGGCCTCCATGATAACACGGAAATTCCCACAACAATTGCAAAAGTTGCCGGATATAAAAAGTAATGTATGGCAGAAAGTAACTTCATAGACTACGTCCGTATATTCTGTGCAAGCGGGCACGGAGGAGCCGGCAGCGCTCACCTTCACAGGGCCAAGTATGTGCCAAAGGGCGGTCCGGACGGCGGAGACGGCGGCCGTGGCGGCCATATCATATTAAAGGTAAACCCTCAGCTGTGGACGCTCATCCACCTGCGTTACCGCAAGGTTGTCAGGGCAGAAAACGGCGGCAACGGAGCAGAGGCTCTCAAACGTGGCAAAAACGGAGAGGACATAATCCTTGAGGTTCCTCAAGGCGTGGTTGTGAAAGACGCGGAGACAGAGGAAATTATCACTGAACTTGTAGAACCCGGTCAGGAATATATCCTTTGCCAGGGCGGCAGGGGCGGTTGGGGCAACGACCACTTCAAAAGCGCCACCAACCAGACCCCGAGATACGCCCAGCCGGGAGAAGAAGGTGTGGAGGGATGGTTCATCCTTGAGCTCAAGGTCCTGGCCGATGTAGGCCTTGTAGGCTTCCCCAATGCAGGAAAGTCAACGCTCCTGAGCGTCATAACATCGGCCAAACCCAAAATTGCAAACTACGCCTTCACTACCCTGGAGCCCAACCTTGGAATTGTTCGTTATTATGACAACCGCTCTTTTGTGATGGCGGACATTCCCGGCATCATAGAGGGCGCCCATGAGGGTAAAGGCATAGGAATGAGGTTCCTCAGGCATATTGAGCGCAATTCAGTGCTTCTGTTCATGGTGGCGGTCGATGAACCGGATGTCAATAAGGTATACAAAATCCTTCTGAATGAGCTTGAGCAGTACAATCCTGAGCTCCTGGTCAAGGACCGTGTACTTGCAATTACCAAGACAGACCTGGCAGATTCCAAGCAGATTGCAAAGATAGAAAAGAAACTGCCCAAGGACATACCGCATGTTTTCATATCTTCCATTGCGCAAACCGGTCTTGACCAGCTCAAGGAAGAACTCTGGAAAGCCCTTAACAAATGAGTATAGTTGAACTGGACCAGGCCGTAACGCTCTGGATTAACAATCTGGATACACCGGCCATCTACCCTCTGTGGCAGGTGCTGTCAGATGCCAAAATCTGGTTTCCGGCCTATGGCATAGTCATGGGATTCATTATCTGGAAACTTGGCTGGAAAAAGGGCATAGCGGTATGTCTGTCCCTCATTCTTTGCGTAGTGGTGACAGACCAGCTTTCAGGCATGGTTAAAGACTCCGTCCAACGGCTGCGTCCCTGCTACAATACCTGGATGATCTCAAACGGAGTAATCATGCCCTTCGGCCAGACCGGCCACCTTTACGGTTTCTTCTCCGGTCACGCCGCCAACGTCTTTGGCTTTGCCGCCGCTTCTTCCCTGGGGCTCAGCCTCAACGGCAAGGCGGTGCGGCAGTACAGTGTAGGCGTATTTGTGTGGGCTGCACTTGTGAGCCTCAGCCGCATCATGATGGCCGCCCATTTCCTGGGAGATGTTCTTGTGGGCACTGTCTTCGGCCTTTGCATGGGAGCGCTCATAGCCTGGCTCACCAGCCTCCTCTGCTCTCTTCTCACACCACAGCGCTGATTGCCCCCCTGCCGGACATCGTCCTTGGCGCATAACATGCAGACACTCAGCTATTTACAAGAATTAGGGTGCACCTGCCGGTGCACCCTAAAGTATATAACATACTGACTGACAGCATGTTATGCGCCAAGATAAGACTACAGCGCCGGAATGACTTTTTCCATCCTTGTGCCGCGGGAACCTTTTACAAGCACAGTGTAACCGCTAAGAGGATGCTCTGTAAGCCATGCGGCAAGGGCGTCTGAGGTCTCAAAGACAGGAATGCCTGTGCCTTCTGCCGCCTTTTTGAACTCTGTCCCCACAAGGATTGCCTCCTGGCCTTTGAGGCGGGCTACAATCTTTTCATGTTCCGCCGCTGAATCCGCGCCAAGCTCCCTCATGTCTCCAAGGAGGGCCATGCGGGGCCCCTGGCAGAGTGCGAGGTTGTCAAGTGCAACCGCCATGGATGAAGGATTTGCGTTGTAAGCATCAACAATGAGCGTATTCTTTTCTGTCTTCACCAGCTGTGAGCGATTGTTGGACGGAACGTAGTTCTCAATGGCCTTTACGGCATCTTCTTCAGGAACTCCAAAGAACCAGCCCACTTTAAGTGCCGCAAGGATGTTGTTTGCATTGTATGCACCCACAAGATGAGTTTCCAAAAGGCGTCCGCTGCGGAGTTTCATCCTCAGGAAAGGATTGTTGGCACTTGAAGGCAGCACTTCAACGCCATACATGCCGTAAGGGATGCAGGGCATCTGCCTGTCCCAGAGCATGCCTTGAAGAATCTCGTCATCGGCATTGGCAAAGGCAAGGCCGTCGTGCTCCTTCAGATAATCATACAGAAGACCCTTGGCGTGCATTACGCCTTCAAAACTGCCGAATCCTTCCAGGTGAGCCTTGCCTACATTGGTGATAAGGCCATGGCTGGGCTGAGATACTGCAAGGAGAGGGCGGAGGTCCTCCGGATGGCTTGCGCCCATTTCAATGACTGCAATCTGGGCATCATCGGCAATCCTTAGCACTGATAGCGGCACTCCTATCTCATTGTTGAGGTTGCCCACCGTTGCCACAACCTTGTATTTGGCGGCAAGGACAGTGCTTACAAGTTCCTTGGTTGTGGTTTTGCCGTTGGTTCCGGTAAGGCCGATAACAGGAATTCCCAGCTGCTGCCTGTGATATGCGGCAAGGGCCTTGAGGGTCTCAAGGGTGTCTTTCACCTTGATGAGGCGGGGGTCATCGGCCTTCACGCTTTCATTTACCACAGCGTATTTGGCGCCGGCCTCAAGGGCCTGAAGCGCAAATGCGTTACCGTCAAAGTTTTCCCCTTTCAGGGCAATGAACATCTGGTCTTTGGCTATTGTGCGGGTGTCTGTATTCACACCTGCCGAGGCCTTGAATTTTGCGTATAAGTCTTTCATTTCCTTCCAGTACTGCCGAAGCCGCCTTCACCGCGCTCCGTGCTGTCCAATGATTCAACTTCTTCCCACTGAGCCTTCTCATGACGGGCTATAACCATCTGGGCTATCCTTTCTCCGGGCACAATCTCAAAAGGCTGGTTGGAGAGATTCACCAGAATGACCTTGATTTCTCCCCGGTAATCGGCATCTATGGTTCCGGGAGTGTTGAGAACCGTTATTCCGTTCTTGGAGGCTAGACCGCTGCGGGGACGGACCTGGGCCTCATAGCCGGCCGGAAGTGCAATGAAGAGTCCGGTAGGGACAAGCGTCCTTTCAAGCGGGCCGATAGTAACCGGCTGTTCCAGATTGGCCTTAAGGTCTACGCCGGCCGACAGCTCTGTGGCATAGGCAGGGCTGGGATACCGGGATTTGTTTACAATCCTGATTTTCATTATTTGGGTGCTTTTATGTACAGGTATATGGCTATGGCCGCATAGATATAGTTGGGCAGCCATATTGCAATTGAGGCCGGAAGGGTATCCGTTGCCACAAACATCTCACTGAACTGCTGGAAAAGGATATAGGAGAAGCCAAGGGCTGTTCCCGCAGCCAGGTTCCAACCCATTCCGCCGCGTTTTTTCTTGGTGCACAGGGAAACGCCTATGATGGTGAGGATTATGGAAGACAGCGGCATTGCCATACGGTTGTTCTTCTCAATAAGGGCCGCGTTCACGGATGCGTCTCCGCGCTGAATCTGAGTCTTGATAAGTCTTTCCAGCTCTGCCTCATTAAGGCGTGTGATTGTGTACTTGTTAAGGAAGAAATCCTCCCTGGTAAGGCTGAGTAACGTATCCATCTGCCTGCCGGAACGGACGTGGTCTCCAAGGCCCTCGTCATAATCCCGGATGAACCAGTTGCGGAGCTTCCATCGGCCGGAGACAGTGTCATACTGAGCGCTTTCCGCCGTTATCTTGGAGCGAAGGGAGCCGCCGGAAAGGTCCTCCAGCGTAAAGTTATATGCCGTATTGTTGTAGGCGCTGAAGGACTCAAGGTAGACAAAGTGGTCATCCTCAAGCTTATAATGCATGTCATGGCCGATTTTGACCTTCATGCGGGGGATGTACTTTTGCTCAAAGTCAACCTTGCGTCCCACCTGGTGCGGTATAACCCACATTCCCAGTCCCATTGAAAGGAGCATGATGAAAGCGGCCGAAACCAGGTACGGTACCATTAGCCTGTGGAAGGATATGCCGCTTGAGAGCATTGCCACCACCTCTGAATCCTGCGTCATCTTGGACGTGAAGAATATTACCGTAAGGAAAACGAACATTGGTGAATACATGTTCATGAAATACGGTATGAATCCAAGGTAGTAGTCTACTATGATCTCATTCAGGGGCGCGTCCTTGCGCACAAAGTCCTCAATCTTCTCACTTACGTCAAAGATAACTATGATTACGGCAAGCAGCAGCAGGGCCATGAAGAACGTGACCAGGAACTTGCGTATTATGTACCAGTCCAGTCTTTTTAGTCCTATCATAAGCGCTGCATCAGTTTAGGGAGAACGGCGTTTTTCCAAGACGTGAAGTCTCCGGCCACAATGTGCTCCCTGGCTTTTGTTACAAGGTCCAGATAGAAGGCAAGGTTATGCTCAGATGCCACCATGGCCGCAAACATCTCCTTTGCAATGAAAAGATGATGTATGTAAGCCCTTGTGTAATAACTGTCCACAAATGATGCTCCGTCCGGGTCCAGCGGGGAGAAATCATCCGTCCACTTGGAGTTTCTCATGTTCATGATTCCGTTCCAGGTAAACAGCATGCCGTTGCGGCCGTTACGGGTTGGCATCACGCAGTCAAACATATCTATGCCGCGGGCTATTCCTTCAAGAATGTTGGCGGGAGTACCCACTCCCATAAGGTAACGCGGCTTGTCCTGTGGAAGGAGAGGGCAGGTTACCTCCAGCATCTCATACATCTTTTCCGTGGGTTCTCCAACTGCAAGGCCGCCTACGGCGTATCCTCCGCGATTGTCGTTATCCAGCCTCAGCGCATGTTCCACGGCCTGTTTCCTGAGCTCCGGATATACGCAGCCCTGGATAATTGGGAACATTACCTGCTGGTAACCGTAGAGCGGCTCAGTTTCATCAAAATGCTTTGCAAAACGTTCCAGCCAGCCCTGGGTGAGTTTGAGGGACCTGGCGGCATAGCGCTGGTCTGCATCTCCAGGGCAGCACTCGTCCAGCGCCATCATAATATCGGCACCTATGATACGCTGAGTATCAACGTTGTTCTCCGGTGTGAAGATATGCTTGCTGCCGTCTATATGAGATGAGAACTTGCAGCCTTCCTCCGTGAGTTTGCGGATAGGGGCCAGGGAGAATACCTGGAAACCGCCACTGTCTGTGAGGATGGGACCGTCCCAATGTTCAAATTTATGCAGGCCGCCGGCCTTGTATAAGGTGTCCAGGCCAGGCCTGAGATACAGATGATAGGTGTTGCCCAGAATAATCTGAGCCTTAATATCTGCCTCTAAATCACGGTGGTACACGCCCTTGACGGAGCCTACGGTTCCTACCGGCATGAATATGGGGGTTTTGATTTCCCCGTGATCCGTTGTAATGACTCCAGCTCTTGCACTTGAAGCCGGGTCCTGGGCGGTTTTTTTGAATTTGAACATCTATACCTCTTTTCAGTTTACAAAAATAAGGAATTTTTAGTAAATTTGTGCGATAAACAAGACTAATAGCAAATACCGTACTTATATGCAAATCAAGATTAAGCCTATCACCGTGAAGCTCGCAGTGCTGAACTTCATTGAGTTTGCCGTGTGGGGAGCATACCTCACTTCCCTGGGACGTTACCTTGGAAATATCGGCCTTGGACCGCAGATTAAATGGTTCTTCGCCATGCAGGGAATCGTTTCCATTTTCATGCCCACTCTTATGGGTATCCTGGCAGACCGCAAGATGGAAGCCCAGAAGGTCCTGGCGCTCTGCCACGGCCTGGCCGGTATCTTCATGATAGGCGCGGGTGCATACTGCATGATGGCAGGATCGGCCATTGAGTTTGCCCCTCTGTTTGTACTGTACAGTCTCAGCGTGGCCTTCTTCATGCCTACAATTGCACTGGTCAATTCAGTGGCATACAACGCCCTGGGTAAGGAAGGAATGGATCCGGTTAAGGATTATCCGCCTATCAGAGTGTTTGGTACCGTCGGTTTCATCTGCAGCATGCTGCTCACAAACTTCCTTTCAATCAAGGGCGTGCGCATGCAGGAGACCTACACCCAGCTGTTCTCTTCCGGTATCCTTTCACTGGTCATGTGCGCATACTCCCTTACCATGCCGTCATGCCCCGTGAACAAGGCCGGCGGCAAGCAGAGTTTTGCAGATGCTTTTGGCCTCAAGGCTTTCTCACTGTTCAAGGACGGCCAGTTTGCCATCTTCTTCATCTTCAGCATGCTCCTTGGCGCATCCCTGCAGATTACAAATGGCTATGCCAACACCTTCCTGGGCTCATTCGCGGAGAATCCGGCTTTTGCAGACAGCTTTGCCGTCAAGAACTCCAACGCCCTCATTGCTATCTCACAGGCATCAGAGACGCTGTGTATCCTGCTCATACCTTTCTTCATGAAGAAGTTCGGCATCAAGAAAGTTATGCTCATCTCCATGTTTGCATGGGTGCTGCGCTTTGGCTTCTTCGGCCTTGGAGACCCCGGTATGCCGGGCGTGCTGCTCTTTATCCTCAGCTGCATCGTTTACGGTATGGCATTTGACTTCTTCAATATCTCCGGTTCCCTTTACGTGGAGCAGAATGCCGCAGAGGACATCCGCTCCAGCGCACAGGGCCTGTTCATGATGATGACAAACGGCTTTGGCGCAACAATAGGAACACTTGCAGCAGGTGCCGTGGTGGATTCAGTGGGAGTGTTTGAAAATGCATCCAAATGGTCCGATGCATGGTACATCTTTTCAGGCTACGCCCTGGTAGTGGCAATCCTGTTCTGGATTCTGTTCAAGGACCCGCAGAAAAAGGTATCCAAATAATAATTTTTGCGTATCTTTGCAGTCACATTCAACGGGGGTGTTTTGGTTTTGACAGCGCCAGTGTTGGGTGGTAAGCATGTCGGGCGTGGAGGCCTTGCCCGTAAATCTCAGACCTCAAAAAATCAGTTGCCAACAACAACTATGCACTCGCTGCTTAATTAGCCAAAGGCAATTAGCTTAATCCGCCGCGCCAAGGCTGCGCGGCCGACGAGTATCCCTCGGCCCTTCCGCCTCTTAAGGGCCCCTCAAGGGGTATCATCCATTTGAGGCTGCTCCGGCGGACGCCTTTAAAACCGGCTAAGACTTAAAGACTAAGGATGAATTTGCCCGCCTTCCGGCTGGCTCATCCCTACAATCAAAGGAAGGATAAGCATGTAGAAAGCCATTTGGCAGGACGTTTGGACAGCGGTTCGAGTCCGCTCACCTCCACAAATAATTTACTCCTGGTCCGGGAGAAGACGTCGGGCGCCCATGTAGCGCATCATGAAATACGGGTGGGAAGAGGTCTGTTCCACAACGCCGCCGGAAACGGAAGCGTGAATGAAAGTGAAGCTGCCTTTTTCACGGTCTACGGACACCACAATGCCCACGTGCCCTATGTTGCGCACGCTCCCCTTCTTACCAAAGAATACTAGATCTCCCTTCTGGAGGTCTGCATAGGAGTCCACAGGGCGTCCTTCACGGAACTGGACGCGGGACAGGGCTGTTATGTCATAACCAAAATGCTTATAGACATAACGGGTAAAACTGGAGCAGTCAAAGGCGGAAGGCCCGGCTGCTCCAAGTTTATATGGCACGCCCTTGAAGCTGCGTGCATATTCAACCACATCATCTCCGGTGACAATCTGTACGGAGGGCACGGCCTCCTGAGCCGCCGCAAATAACGGCAGCACTGCCAAAGCCAATGTCAGTAGAATTCTCCGCATACAGTGCAAATGTACGCAGAATTCCTCTACCGTCAAAGTATTTGGGTATTAAGCTCACCGGCCTCCCAGTCGGCCACTCGTACATCAATGCGTCCAAGGGAGAAGTCCGCACCCACAATAATGTCATCAAGGTCCTCGGCCGTCCAGTCATAGCCGGCTTCGCCTATCCACTCCCCAAGCGGGTAAGACGACACATTTCCACGGGAGTCCACAGCCTCCAGCACAAGGTGGGAAGACGGAGCCTGGCGCGGCAATTTGAAAATATGGTCTCCATCTCCGCCAGGAAGCCGTATAAGCAAATCTCCCTTTACAGCCGTTCCATGAGCCAGGTCAATTCCACCGTAGTCGCTTTTTACGGTGTATCTTACCCCAGAAGGGCCATCCGCATCTGGAGCCACCCGCAACAGGACCCCGGCAAACTGCTTATGAGGCTGTGCCTTTACCCGCACTATCTCTTCAAAACCCGGGACTGAGGTCCCAAAGAGGAAGAGACTGTCACAGTCCTCCCCTTCCGGGACGCTCAGCACGCCGGATTCTGACATCATCCTTGATACTCCGCTCCATACTGACAGCCGATAGGATGCATGACCTGCCACGGAGTATCTGGCTAGCAGACCGCCCTCTCCGTGAAGGTCCTGTTTCCTGACTCCTACTCCTTCCATTTCCACGCATACACTGCCTGTCACAGGCGCAAAATCAGTCAAGTCAATCTCTACTATACACGGGCAGTTTACCCTGTTCTCCTTGACCGAACAGGATGCCATCAGGACTAAGATACAGAATATCAAGGACAAACGTTTCATACTACATCAGCTCATCAATCTCGTCGGCAGCAGTCCAGTTGGCCACATTTACGGTGAAGCTTGACTTAGTGGTTATGGCAGGATTGCCGGGATCAGTAGAACCAAGGTTGCGGACACGCAGTGAGACGTCGTATGTCTTATTGTATTCCAAGTCTTCAAGCGGCACGGCGTAATAGTAATTCTGCACGGACTGTGCGCCTTTAAGAAGGATTTCTGTCTTGAGCATAAGATATACGTTGCTGCCGGGGTAAGTATAGACGCAAGTTGGCAGTATTGTGGTTGGCGAGTTATGAGTAATTGAGCCGAAAGACCTTGGACCGGCGCCCTTGGCCGTAGTTTCGGCACAAAGCTCTGCCGTGGAATAATCTGCGCCAAAAGGGTTGTAATAAGGCTCCTCAACCACCGTTCCGTCCATCTTCATCCCCTTGGGTACGTTAAGGAGAGATATTGACATGGCCGTAAATGACTCAATACGGTCATCGTCCGTCATCTCGTTAACTACGGATTTAAGCACAATTCTGGAGCACATGTGAATGAGTGACACATTTACCTCAAGGTTGCTTCCTGCAGGAATGTTAAGGGTATAAGGGCTAAGCACGCCCAGGCCCAGAGGAAGGTGATTTGCCGTAAAAGCCACCCTGGTGTCTGTAGTTACCTTTGACAGGTTGGCAAAAGTGCCCGCCACCTGGGGATTGACCTCTGACTGGTTGCAGAAAAACACCATCGGTATATCTTCTCCAGGATAAAGTGTAGTAGTAAAAGTGTTGGCAGATCCTACTTCGGCCACCCTGTACCACGATGCAACGGTAGTTGGATTGCCGGAATTGTCCTTGTTGAAGGCTATAATCTCAAATTCGCTCTCAAGGCGTTTCTCATTATTGTTATGTGTCAGATAGGTAGACGCGCCCTTGGTGTCGGCGTCACAGACGTTCACTGTAAGAGTGGCCATTTCTCCACCGTTCTGTTCTGCAGGTGTATTCACTGCAGACTTGTTGCAAGATACCGCCATTAATGCGGCAACAATCAAAAAGAATTCAATTTTTTTCATGATTAATGTCATATTTTTGGATTAAACTTGATATTTCCGGGTCCAGATTGCCCCTGTGGATCATTGAAGGATTCAGCCGGCAAGCCTTGAGATAACACTCCACAGCCTTTGCTTCATCTGACATCCTGCTGTATACCAAAGCCTTGAGGTACAAGACATTATCCGAATCGTCCAGCTTTGAGAGGATATCCATGGCGGAAGCGTTGTAGTCCAGAGCGGTAAAGGCAACGGCTGCGTTGTAGTCATGATATGGCCTAAGCACAGACACTGCCTTTTCATAATCCCTGTCACGGATTGCCGCCACTCCCGCCATGTAAACGCTGTCTACCACAGTGGTATGGACGGTGTCCTTTAAAACGCCCTTCCTTGTAAGATGAAAATCAAACTTCACAACCCTTAGCCTGGGATACAAAGCCTCTCTGATATACCTGTATCCGTGCATCTTACGCATGGCCGCCTCCCTGGAATCAAGGTCCGGGATATCGGCAAGAAGTGCATATCTTTCCTTATCCTCCTGGCCGATATTCCCGTCCCCCGACACCAGCACGTCCAGCATTCTCCAGTTCTCTCCGTCGCTTCTTGGGATAAAGGCAATAGGCTTTTCCTCCTGAACATACTCTTCCCCCAGCGACAGCCTCACCCCAAGGCTCTTTTTGACGGAATCCCTCCAGTGGGACACAAAAGCGCCAAAGTAGTCAGACACGGCGCCGGCCCTCCTTACTGAGAGTTTCCGGTTTGCGGCCACGCTCCCTTCAGGGGAACAGGATGCGCTTATCACTATGCTGTCAAGGTCAAATTCCCTGTTCTCCAGAAGACTGGCCAGATTGGACTTGATACGGGATATCTCAGCAGCGTTACCCTCCAGGCGGTCATCCACACGGTCACGCCCCGCCTCAAAGGCAATGTAGCATGCGGTATTTGCCTGCACCCTCCTTTCAATCACCATTGTCCTGTATTTCACGGAGTTATCCGTAAGACCGCTAAGGGAACTGATGTAGAATGTAAGAGGGTCTGCCGGCGGTATTACATACACAGGCTTGTCCTCCTGGAAAACCGCGCCGCTCAGGACCACCGATGCCTTCCTCATCCCTTTCTTCACCCTGAGAGTCTGGACATAGTCATAGGAGATGTCTCCGTCTGGTCTCACAATAACACTGTCCAGCCTCAGCCCCTGAGTCACTATGGGAGACTTGACATACTTAGCCAGCATACGGCCTTTCTGACGGATTTTCCAAAGGTTGCGTTTCACCACAAACTGGTTGGTATAGTGCTCCAGAGCCTCTCTTTCCGTGACGCCAAAGGCCGACTGGAAGGTCTCGTCGGAGACTATTGAAGTGTCACTTCTGAAACGGTATATCTGCGGGAGGTTACGCCTCAGGAAGTTCTCCAGCTGGAAAGCGTCCACAAAGTGAAGGGAATCGGCCGATATGGAATCCAGGAAACGCTGATACTGCTGATATCCCCTAAGCTGGGCCTTTCGGTAAGCCGCGCCGGTAATAAGCACAGGTTCAAGGCGTATGCTGTCTTCCAGCACAAACAAATCCGGATAAAGCCTCACCTGCCATCGGCCGTCCTGCATCTGGGAGGGAACAAGAATGCTGAACCGGAGGTCAACCTTGCCTCCGCGTTCCGCCACGTTGCGGAAACGGGCTGTAACCCGCGCCGCTTCCAGCACCTCATGAGCCACCATTTCTCCGTCCTCGTCCTTCACGGCCCTCATCAATATCATCTTGTTACCTTCCGGATCCTCAACTACCAGAGTATCCCGTTTTACAGGAGCGCCCGCTTCAAGCTGAGGCATGGCCGCATCCTTGGCAAGAGAGAGCCCCGCCGTCACCTGACTTTCCCTCAACTGCCGGACATGGGAAAGCGGGGCGCAGGCAACTCCAAGCGCAATTATGCAGACTATGCAGACAGGAGCTTTCATCTGAACCTGAACACTTGATTAATAGTCCCTCTGGGGCTGCATGCTTATATCCTCGCGCTCCAGGATCTCAACTTTCCTTGCAATAACATCAAGGGCTGTCCTCTCCTCATTTTCTCCAGTGGTATACCTGCGCACACGTATGCGGCCGATTACCCTAACCCACATGCCTTTCTGAAGGCTGTACACATTCTCAATGACGTCCTTCCCTTCCCAGGCCGACACATTGAACCAAGTGACATCTATGGCCGAATTGCCTTCCTTGTCCCTTGTGATGTACTCCGTAACCACGGAGAAATTGCAAACGTGGCTTCCGTTGAAGGCGTTGACATCTGTCCTGCCAACCACGCCGCGCAGTTCAATTCTGTTTAAAAATTCCATAATCTAAGATTTATAAAAAACACCTTGGCCGGAATCCGGGCGCGCTTCCGTTCCCGGCCCGTTTGCAAAGTAAATTGATGGAATCCCATAAAACCCTCAAATCCTGACCACACGTGCAGATTTTGCTGTTGTAAAGGAAAAATCTGTGTTTTGAGTGTTGTATCAGGTAAAAAATCAAAACGTGTCCAAAAGTTTCAACGGAATTGTGTTTTGAGTTGTACCAGCGAAAGAGCAATTTTTTTGACAATGTTTTAAAGGATGCTTGGATTTGATGCAAAAGCGTCTGACCTTTGGCAAAAACCTGCAGGCCATGTTATTCAAGCCGGAAGAAGAAGAAAACATCGTAAGATGCATCCAATGCGGCCGCCCGATAGACGGCGGCGGACGTCCGGACCGCAAATTCTGCAGCGCCGGATGCAAAAACCGTTACCACAATTACAGGCGTTCCAGGCGTAAAGACCTGGCACAACGCTCAATCCTGAGCGCCCTGGAAAAAAACTATGAAGTACTTGACAAACTCCTGCTGATGGATGTAAAGAGCCTTGACCGGGTCACCCTTGCCTTCATGGGATTTGACCCGGCATTCTCCACGTCATTCTGCCGTCTGGGCCGGCACAACGTGTATACTTGCTTTGATATTTGCTATGAGCTAACGCCTTCCCGTATAAAAAGGATTAGGCTCCTGCAGACAGATGATTCTACTTTAGAATGAGCTCTTTGACATAGCCCGCCGTCCTGTTGTCAGGGGTAAACAGGCTGTCCTGTGTCAGGAAATGGTTCATCTTCTCCACCAGTTCCTGTTTTTGGAAACTCAACTGGTTGCGTATAACGGAAGAGTTTAGGGTTATGTACAGTTTACCGTCACGAAAAAAACGCCGGAGGGTGAAACTCCCGGCACCGGAGCAGGCGTCCCAGGCTTCAAAAACGCGCTGGGTGTTAAGGCCCGCCGCCAGTTTCATGGATTTGATATATTGATGCACAATCTCATCCATGCTTACGGCCTCTTTTCTGTGAAGTCTTACGGAATCCATTATTCTACCCTTGTGAAAGTACCGTCTGATGCAGAGAAGTAAGCGCGGTCCCTGGTGATGCTGTCCACCACGGAACTGAGGCGCTGCCGGCCCGTATCTGTAATGAAAATCTGGCCAAAATCACTCCCCGCCACCATTGATATGAGGTTAGAGATACGCCCCATGTCCAGTTTGTCAAAAACGTCGTCCAAAAGCAGCATAGGGGCAAAGCCGTAGGAGCGCTTCATAATCTCATACTGGGCAAATTTGAGTGCCACCAGGAAGGATTTCTGCTGCCCCTGTGAGCCGCTGCGCCTGATGGGATGACCGTTCATGGTAAACAGGAAATCATCCCTCTGCACGCCAGAGGAGGTATAACGGAGGACCATATCCCTGTCCCTGTGAGCGGCAAAGACCTCACGGAGAGAACCCGCCCAGAGATCTGATTTGTATTCTATGGATACCGACTCACTTCCTCCTGAGATAAGCCTGTAAAACTCCGCCACGGCAGGGCGCAGATCTTCTGCCAATGAAGCCCTGCGGGAGTAAATGTATGAAGCCGAAGCCTCCATCCTCAAATCCAGGACATCCAGGAGAGCCGGGTCCGGAGACATCTCCTTAAGCAGTTTGTTGCGCTGGGCAAGGAGCTTTGTATACGACTGAACGGCTGCAAGATACTCTGCATCCATCTGGGACAGGACGGCATTTGACAGGCGCCTTCTCTCCTCCCCTGACTCACTCACAAGGGCGCCGTCACCGGGCGATACCATTACCACCGGCAGAGTTCCAATGTGCTCTGCCATACGGGATAGCGGTTTGTCGTCACGGACAAGTTTCTTTCCGTCCGCATCGGCCTTAAGTGAGAACCTGGATTCAAGGCCGTTTTCCATCTGATAGAGACCGCCTATGGTGAAACCTTCTGTTCCATAGCGGAAATTGTACCTGTCCGGAGACGGGAAGGCGCTCTTTGTCATGGACAGGTAATAGATGGCATCCAGCAGGTTGGTCTTTCCCTCTCCGTTGTTTCCGCTTATGCAGTTTACGTTGGGAGAAAAGGCCAAATCCTGAAACTCAATGTTCCTGAAATCCTGAACTATTATTTTCTTAAGAGAGGGCATCGCGCGCGCGTTTGGATTGCAAATATATAAAATAATTCGTAAATTTGCGGACCTTTTCTCGCAGTAAAGGAACTTACAGAAATAAACAAAACAAAATACATTATGGCAAAAATCACTAAAGAGGAGGAAATCCGCCAGCAGAACATGGCAGAGGCGGTTTCCAAGACAGAAGTTTTCTTCAAGGAGAACGGCAAACTGATATACGGTTGCGTAATAGCCGTACTTGTAATTGCACTTTGCGTGCTTGCTTACAACCGTTTCATCCTTCAGCCCGCAAAGCAGCAGGCTACTGAGCAGATGGCCCAGGCAGAGCGCTGGTTCCAGGCCGGAGAATATGAGCTTTCCCTTGAAGGAGATGAAAATTATCCCGGTTTTGAGGAAATCATTGACAAATACGGTGCAAAGGCCGGTCAGGCAGTTTACATGTACGCCGGTGTTGCAAAGCTTCAGACCGGTTCTTTTGAGGACGCTATTGAGCTTCTCAAGAAGTACAATGGAGAGGATCCCATCCTTGCAGCACGTGCTCAGGCCTGCATCGGAGATGCCTATGTAGAACTTGAAAACTACAAAGAGGCCATCTCATGGTATGAGAAAGCAGCAAAGACCACGGACAATGCATTTGCTGCATCCTACCTCCTTAAGGCCGGTATCGCAGCGGAAGCTGCTGGAGACAACGCAAAGGCCCTTTCCTGCTACAAGACAGTCAAGGATCAGTGGCAGTCCGCCCCTGAGGCAATGGAGATTGACAAGTACATCAGCCGCATAGAAATAGCCGAGTAATATGGGAAGAGCTTTTGAATTCCGCAAGGAGCGCAAGATGAAGCGCTGGGGCCACATGGCCAAGACCTTCACCAAACTGGGCAAGGAAATCACAATCGCCGTAAAGCAGGGCGGTGCAGAGGTTACTGGTAACCCCCGTCTCCGCGCCCTCATTGCAGAGGCAAAAAGTGAGCAGATGCCCAAGGAAAACATTGAGCGTGCCATCAAGAAGGCTACGGAAGCCAAATCCGGAGACTTCAAGGAGATTATCTATGAAGGTTTCGGTCCCTTCGGCATTGCTTACCTTGTAGAGGCTGCAACAGACAACAACACCCGCACCGTAGCAAACGTCCGCAGCTACTTCACAAAGTGCGGTGGCTCTCTCCAGACCAGCGGCAGCGTGGCTTTCATGTTTGACCATAAGTGCGTTTTCCGCATCAAGGAAGACCCTGCAAAGCCCATTGACGTTGAGGAACTTGAACTGGAACTGATTGACTTTGGCGCAGAAGAAGTATTCAAGCAGGAAGTTGAGGACGAGGATGAGAACGTAACCGTGGAAATCTCCATCTATGGAGACTACACCGCATACGGCCAAATTCAGAAGTACATTGAGGAAAAGGGCTATGAGCTCATCTCCGGTGGCTTTGAGCAGATCCCCAACGTAGACCTCAAAGAGGTTACCCCTGAACAGCGTGCAACCCTTGACAAACTCACCGGTCTCCTTGAGGATGACGAGGATGTCACCAACGTATACTCAACTCTTGCACCTGAAGCTTAACAGACTACTTCTACTGGCAGCATTTTTCTGCACGTCCTGCTCGATAAAGCTCATCAACCATAACAGTGAGCGTTATCTGGCAGGACCTGCCATTCGTGACTATCAGCCGGAAAACATTGTAGAAGAGATTCAGTATCCCTGCAGCGTTCCCGGTCCCTCTCACAGGAGGATGATAGTCTACCTGCCAAAGGACTATTACCAGACAGACCGTCGTTACCCTGTCTTTTATCTCCTTCACGGCGCCCGCGGATATGAAACCGCTTGGATCCGCTTCGGGGAGGTGTATCAGACCACAGACAGCCTTTGGAAAAATGGCCTTGCAGAGCATTGCATAGTTGTAATGCCCAACGTTAACCAGTATAATTCAGAGGCCGATTATGACGGAGGCCGCGCAAAGAACGCCTGGGAGTCCATTTGGGAAATTGACGGAAAGGCCGAATGGTCATTCTGTAAAGACGTAGTTGAACTTGTGGACAGCCTTTACCGCACTATTCCGGACAAGGAACACAGGGCCATTGGAGGCCTTTCAATAGGCGGGCTCCAGAGCATTTACTTTGGTGCCAATTACCCGGAGAAATTCGGCAATATTATTGCCATGTCTCCTTATTTCTATGCCGACGGTAAGCATCACGCTTATTACCACGCCTTCTACGACAATCTCAAGCCTAAGATGACGGTCCAGTTCAGGGACAACCCGCCAATGACCTATTACCTCTTTGCCGGGAAGAAGGACCTTGCCCGCCCCGCCACAGCAAGGTTCCACAGGTTCATGAACCGCAAGCAGTACCCGCACGTGTACAGGCTGTATCCCGGCTCCCATGACTGGCCAGACGGCTGGATTGACGAGTACAGGGACGTACTCCCTCAGCTTTTCAAAGACTAAACTATGAAAATCGTATTTGTAATCAATAATTACTTTGCCGTAGGTAACGGCATGTCCGCTTCTGTAAGACGCACCACAGCTGTTCTCAGAAGCATGGGACATGAGGTTCGCATCGTCTCCGGACCAAACCACACAGACAGCGGCGTCCAGGCGGAATACCCGCTAAAAGACCTTTACATTCCCATTTTCCAGCCCATCATAGACGCCAATGGCTATGAGTATGCCCAGCCGGACATGAAAGTCCTGGAAGAAGCAGCAAAGTGGGCCGATGTAGTCAACCTCACAGACCCTTTCACCCTTGCGGTCAAAGCCATAAAGGCCTGTGAAAAAGTAGGCACACCTATTACCGCCACCTACCACCTTCACCCGGAAAACGTCACCTTTGCCTTCGGTCCCCTCTTCTATTGGAAGGGCTTCAACAGGGCTTACCTCAAGCTTTGGGAAAAAGCAGTTTACAACCACTGCTCATACATCCAGTGCCCTACCCAGAACGTGAAGGACCGCCTTTTGCGCCACCACTTCAAGGCAGGTCTCAAGCTCATTTCCAACGGTCTTGTAATGGAAGAGTGCACAAGGCCACTCACCCCTTGGGCCGATTATGAAGACCCGGACCGTCCCGTCAGGGTACTGTGCATCGGCCGCCTCTCCAAGGAAAAGGACCAGTTCACCCTTCTGGAGGCAATGAAATACTGCAAGAACGCCCACCGGATTCAGCTTCAGTTTGCCGGCCAGGGCCTCAAGGGAGAGGAAATAAAGAAAAAGGCTCACAAGCTTTACACAGACGGTATCCTCAAATATGACCCGGAGTTCCATTTCCTTGACAAGCAGGGACTTATAGACATTTCGGCAAAGGCCGACATGGCCATCCACTGCGCAACGATAGAGGTTGAAGGCCTGTCCATCATGGAGGCCATGCAGCAGGGCGCAATGCCAATCATTGCTGAAAGCCGCGTATCCGGCACCTCACAGTTTGCCCTCTCACGCAGGAATATATTCCCGGCAAAGAATCCGGAAGCCCTTGCTGCCCGCATAGACTACTGGATTGCACATCCCAAGGAGCGCTGGGAATCAGGCCTCCGCCACGCAGAAAGCATGAAGCAGTACGACATCAACAAGTCCGTGGAAAAGATGGTCAAGATGTTCCAGGCTGCCATTGACAAACACAAGAAGTGATATCGGCGCGCTACATATTCAGTTCACTTGGCGGGAAGCTCAAGGAGTCTCTGTATTCCGTGCTTCCCGTAAGTGTTCTGGTTATAGCGCTGTCACTCTCACCCTGGGTGGATATTCCATTCCGGGAACTTAAGGTCTTTATAGCCGGCTCCCTTATGCTCATTCTGGGCATAGGCTTTTTCAACCTTGGGGCCGATATGGCAATGACCCCAATGGGCCAGTACATTGGAGAAGGCCTTACCAAGTCAAAACGCATAGGGATTCTTGTGGGAGTAGCCTTTGTTATGGGCACGCTCATCACCGTTGCAGAACCGGACCTTGCCGTTCTGGCAACCCAGGTCAGTTCCATCATGAACGGGACGGTTCTTATCCTCACCGTTGGAGTGGGAGTGGGAATCATGCTCCTTCTTGGAGTCCTTAAGATTGTTTTCCACAGTGACCTGACAAGCCTGCTCTTGTACGGTTATCTGGTCCTGTTCAGCCTTGCCGCCATCCTGATTGACCAGGGGCGTGGTTCCCTTCTGGCCCTTTCTTTTGATTCCGGAGGCGTCACCACCGGTCCCATCACTGTCCCCTTCCTCATGGCAATAGGCGTAGGCATAGCAATGACCATAGGCGGTCGCGGGGCAAGTGAGAACAGCTTCGGCCTCATAGCCCTGTGCTCCGTAGGTCCCATCATCGCTGTCCTGGCCATGTCCCTGGCCTCAAAGGGAGAACTCAGCTTTGCAATTCCGGACTATTCCGTGGACACTATCATCAATGAAGGCATAGGGAATCTTTTCAAAACAAAGATGTGGGATGTCCTCATATCTCTTTTCCTTGTGGTAATTGTGTTCATGGTGCTACAGGCCGCTATCCTAAAGCTCCCCTGGAGCAAGCTTCTACAGATTCTCTTCGGCCTTGTATATACTTTTGCCGGGCTGGTGCTTTTCCTCACTTCCGTGGAACTGGCGTTCATGCCCATCGGCTATAAAATTGGAATGCAGCTCTCTGCCCACAACCCCTGGATAATGACAGGCTTTGCTTTTGTCCTTGGAAATGTGGTTGTGCTTGCAGAACCTGCAGTCCAGGTGCTTAACAGACAGGTAGAGGACATTACAGGCGGTGAGGTAAGCAAAAGGCAGATGATGATTGCCCTGTCAATAGGCGTTGGCTTATCACTGGGGCTTTCACTTCTGAGGGTCCACTTTGGATTCTCCCTGCTGTACTATCTTGTACCGGGATATCTCATTTCCCTTGGCCTCTCTGTCCTGGTTCCAAAACTGTACACCGCCATAGCCTTTGACTCCGGCGGCGTTGCCAGCGGTCCCCTCACCTCAAGTTTCATCCTTCCCATGGTCATAGGAGCCTGCGTAACCTTGCAGGGCGCTCCAGCCGTTCTGGACTTTGCCTTTGGCGTAGTGGCTATGGTGGCCATGACTCCGCTCATAACCATCCAGACACTGGGATTCAAGTCAGAGATGAGTATCAAGTATCGCAGGAGCATAAGGATGCGCCGTATCCTTAAGGCCGACGAGGACCAGATAATCTATTTTGAATAAGCCGATGGAAACCACACGCAACATAGCCCCCATAAAACTTGAAATGCTCATGGCCATAGTCCACAACAGCAAGGCCAAGTATTACTCCAGCATTATCCAGTCCCATCAGGCTAACCTGCAGTTCATAATGCCGGCAAAGGGCACGTCCCACCTTATTCTACAGTATCTAGGCCTTGAGGAAAAGCCAAAGTCACTGATTATAAGCATAGTGCGCAGCGACGAGGCCGCCAAGCTGATAACTGAACTGGAAGAGACATTCAAAAAGGGAGAATACTACAAGGGTGTGGCATTCACAGTACGCCTGACCAGTGTGATAGGCACCATGGTTTACGGCTTTTTAGCAAACGAGAAATCAACCGTCAAGGAGGAAGCGTAATATGGCAAACAAGTTTGAACTCATAGTCTGCATCATCAACGCAGGTTTTTCCCAGAATGTCATGGCGGCGGCAAGAAGGGCCGGTGCCAGGGGCGGTTCCATCCTTCGCGGCCGAGGATCGGCAGACCCGGAGGCCGAAGAATTCTTCAACATTTCCATCCAGCCGGACAAGGAGGTAATACTCATTCTTGCCTCCTCAGACACCAAGGACGCAATCCTCAAAGCTATATACAAAGACAGCGGCCTTACGACCGCTGCCAATGGAATAGCTTTTACTCTTCCCGTGGAACGTACTACGTTCACAATGTCCAAAGAGCTGGAAGAATCCTAGATAAAGATATATTTGCAGATAAACAGAGCTGCAAGTATCCACATAGGGACTGATATCTCCTTGAACTTTCCGGCCACAACATGGCAGAGGACGTAGGAGATGACTCCAATCAGGATACCGTCACTGATGCTGTATGCCAAAGGCATGGTGACAAGGCACAGGAATGCGGGGATAGCCCTGCAATAGTCTTCCCAGTGGATTGCCTTGAGGGGCTTCATCATCATGACGCCCACAATAATCAGCGCGGGAGCCGTTGCTGCTCCGGGGATAGCCAGGAACAGCGGGCTGAAGAACAGAGCCAGAGCAAAGCAGACTGCCGTAGAGAAGGCTGTAAGGCCGGTACGGCCGCCCTCGCCTACTCCGGATGCGCTCTCCACATAGGTGGTGGTGGTAGAGGTACCAAGGCAGGCGCCGCATACGGTTGCAATTGAATCGGCCAGGAACATCTTTTCCATGTCAGGAATATCGTCCTTGCGGTTGCCTTCCGGAAGAAGGTCTGTTCCCTGATGGACGCCGATGATTGTGCCCATAGTGTCAAACATATCAATGAACAGGAAGGTGAAAACCACCACCAGCATGTCAAGGGTGAAGATGTTGTGCCACTCAAACTGGCAGAAGATAGGCTTTACGCTGTCCGGGAGAGATACAATGCCGTTGAACTTGGTAATGGCCTCACCGGTTGCAGGATCCTTGATGAAAAGGCCAAGGACGGCGGTAAGGAGGATTCCCCACAGCATGCCACCGCGCACCTTTGCCATCACAAGACCGGCAGTGATGAAAAGACCAATCATACCAAGAAGTGCAGTTCCTTCCGTAATCTTGCCAAGGCCCACAAGGGTAGCGTCGTTATTCACAATGATACCGGCGTTTTGCATGCCGATGAAAGCGATGAACAGGCCGATACCGGCGCCGATAGCCTTCTTGAGGGTTCCGGGAATGGCGTTAAGCAGCCAGGTGCGTACCTTGGTAAGGGTAAGGATGATGAAAAGGATACCTTCAATGAGCACAGCCGTCAGGGCAAACTGCCAGTTGTAACCCATGCCGAGGCATACGGTGAACACAAAGAATGCGTTGAGGCCCATACCGGGAGCAAGGGCAAAAGGCTTCTTGGCATAGATGGCCATTACCAGTGTGCCGATGATTGCCGCCAGGGCGGTAGCTGTAAAGACAGAGCCGGCAGGCATGCCCGGAAGGGCGCTGAAGATACCAGGGTTCACGGCCAGGATATAGGCCATGGTAAGGAAGGTTGTAAGACCGGCAAAAATCTCAGTCTTTACGCTGTTGCGTGCGCTGTCAAAACCAAAAAGCTTTTCAAATGTTTTCATTTCATGAAACATTTTAAAAATTGATTAACGTTACCCCCTCCCGAAACCCCTCCCCTCGGGGGAGGGACTTTAGGAGAGAATTCAAACTAGAATACCCATTTGACACCTGCACAGGGACGTACACGGAAACCCCTGAGAGTTCCAAAGTTATAGCTGAGCTCAACCTCACCGCCGATGTTAAGGTTATTGCAGCCGAACCACTGGCCTACATTATACCAGAGCTGAGGCTCTGAAATAAATGTCACGGATGTGGGCTTGGCATTGCTGTAGTTACGATAACCTGTAGCGGGATCATCAGACCAGGCGAAAAGGGTCTGCTCCTGCCACCAGAAATCGGCAAAGCCGCTGAAGGTCAATCCCTTGGCGCCAAAGAGGTCTCTCAGGCCCCAGACCACGGTGAACTGCATGGGAACCTTGCTTTCTGCGCCAAAGATTTTCTTGTACAGAACCTTGAGGTTGAGTGTGTTCCTGTAATCCTTGCTGTGGATAAAGTAATCAATACCGGCCAGGATGGAGTGGTTGATACCATAGCCGATATAAGATGCATCCGGCTGCTGGGCGCTGCCAAGAAGGAGACCGCCATTATACTCTACCTGAAGGCTGAAACCGTTAAGGACAGGAACATTTTGCCAGAAGTTGAAGCAACGGGCAATCTCAAAGTAAGTGCTTGAGGGAGTGATGTTCTTGTTGTCAGCGCTCAAGCCCTTGTAGTCGTAGTCAATGAAGAAGAAGGTGTTTCCCCAATTGTCATTGTAGAAGCCTTCCAGAGTAGTAGTAACGTGTCCGCGATCCTTTCCAAAGTCGTAGAACACCTGGAGATTGGTCTGGGCATTTGCCACAGACAGTGCTGCAAAAGCAACGCTTAAGGTAAGAATAGTTTTTTTAAACATAAAACGTAGTTTATGAATTAGTTATATAAAATGGTTACTTCCTTAATGACGGGTTTATTTCAAAGTTTACTGCCTTGTCACCTTCCGGATTGGCACCAAACTCATAGTCCTTACCGGGCAGGATGGCATTGAGGATAACGCCCACCAGGGCAGCCAGGGCCAGGCCGCTGAGGCTGGTAAAACCAAGGGAAATAGCGTCATTGGCGCCGTACTTAATGCCGATTGCAAGCACAAGGATGAGAGCCATGATTATCACGTTGCGGCTCTTTGTGAAATCCACATGGTTTTCCACCACATTACGCACACCCACGGCCGATATCATACCGTAGAGCACCAGAGAGACACCGCCGATGGTTGCAGCAGGCATGCAGCTGATAAGGGCACTGAACTTGGGGCAGAAACTGAGGATTATTGCAAAGACTGCGGCAATGCGGATCACGCGGGGGTCAAAGACCTTTGTGATGTTGAGCACACCGGTATTTTCGCCGTAGGTAGTGTTTGCGGGAGCGCCAAACAGGGATGCAAGCATGGTTGCCAGACCGTCACCCATGAGAGTGCGGTGCAGACCAGGATCCTCAAGGTAGTTGACGCCGGTTGTGGAGGAAATGGCGCACATATCTCCGATATGCTCCATCATGGTCGCTATTGATATGGGCACTATTGCTATGACAGCGCTCAGTATGAGGCCCCAGTTAGGATTGGCAAAAACGTGGAATGCGGTATTCTCCCACTTGAAAGGAAGGCCCACCCATGCGGCTTCCTTCACGGCCGTGAAATCACAGAGGCCGAAGCAGGCCGCTACCAGGTAAGAACCCAGCACGCCCAGCAGAATGGGGATGATCTTTATCATCTTCTTGCCCCAGATGTTGCAAACTATGATGATAACAATAGCCAGCAAGGCAATCCACCAGTTCTGGTTACAGTTGGAGATGGCGCTACCGCTCAGGGTAAGGCCGATTGCAATGATGATGGGGCCGGTCACAATGGGCGGGAAGTATCGCATGACCTTCTTTGCCCCAAAAGCGGCAAACAGTCCTGCCAGGATGAAATAAATAATGCCTGCCGAGAAAACTCCGATGCAGGCATAAGGCAGTGATTCCGTGAGGCTGAGTCCCTGGGCTTCTCCCATAGAGACTACGGCTGCGTAGCCACCAAGGAAAGCGAAGGAAGACCCAAGGAAGGCCGGGACCTTCATCTTGGTAAGGAAATGAAAAATGAGCGTTCCCAAACCTGCGAAAAGGAGAGTGGCGCTCATCGAAAGACCGGTAATAACCGGAACCAGGACTGTGGCTCCGAACATGGCAAACATGTGCTGGAGACCGAGGGTAAGCATCCTGCCCTTACCTAGCGTACGGGCATCGTAGATACCTTGCTGTGATTGTGTCATAAAAATATAGGTTTGTTTGAATAAGTTCCTAACCCTTCAGGCCTATAATGACCACGCAAAGGTAGATAATAAATTTTTTTAAAACAAACCCCTCCCCGCTAAAAATATGCAAAAGTTATCAACGGGAGTTATCAACAGCTCACCGGTCCACGTAGTAACCCAGACCGTGTTCCCCGTTTGTGCCGTCCACAAATTCACGAAGCTTTCTCATGGATTCGGCCTTGTCGTACATCTCCTCATAGTCATGATGGTAGGAGGCATCCGGCACAACGTTCACGTCAAAACGCATTTCAGCCATGCCTCCAGGAGAAATATTACCCCAGAAACGAATGCTGTGCTCCACCTTCCCTACATTCTTGCGGCTGTCATAGCGGAGGGTTGCAAACATGAAACGTCCCGGAGGAACGACCATCTCCGTCTTTGTATCAACCAGGATACAGCCACAGGAAGGCTGGATATCCTTGACCACAAGCGGGACTTTTCCGGTATTGTTTACGCGTACTATCACCATAAGTTCCTGCCCCTGTAGGATGGGATAATAGTGACGCACCGGATCCTTTATTTCCACGGTGGTAAAGGCTACCCTGCTGCTACAGGACACAAGTTCTGACAGACAGAACAGCAATATGATAAGCCTTTTCATCATTTGAAGAATATTTCATCCAGCGCCAGGTTGGCAGTATGGGACGGCACAATCTTCAGCTGCACGCTGGAAACCTTTCCAAAGCTTGCCAGACCGCGGAAAACCACCTTCTCACCCTCGTCAAAATAATCCACAAGACCTTCCCGGCGGAGCTGTCCCACCATCCTTCCGTCGGCCCATACTTCCACTGCCTTTGGAGGGGCCAGCCTGTGCCGCTCACAGTTAAGGAAGGATGTGAAGATTTCTCCGGAATGGCCGCTGACGGCCTCTGAGGGAAGTTCTATCACAAGGTTCTTCTGTGGATATACCTGCCAGCCCCAGTGATAATTCTGGGAAATTCCAACCACGGCATCCGTAAGCCTTGTGGAAACCTCTGATTTTCCGTCGCTGTACACCTTTACAGGATGCCTCAGGAGGTAGCTGGAGTTCCACCACTGGCCTGCAAGCCAGAGTTCAACCTCATTCTCATAGTCGGCAATATAGACACCGGTCTCATTTACCCTGTCCATATGGTCCATGGAGGAATTTTCACTGCCCGTAAGAAGATACAGGTCATCTTCCGGCGTCATATATTTAAGGTCTTCCACGGCGGCCCACACCTCCGGCTTCACAACCCACTGGTCTCCTACAAGTTCTGCAAATCCTCCGGAAGAAAGGCCGTGCATACGGCACATCTCAAGGAAGGTAAAGGACACGAACTGTCTGGTCTTTTCATATATAACCCTCTCCCTATGAGTCATTTCCATATCCCTTGCACGCAGGAACACGGAGTAGAATTCCCTGAATTCCTTTTCAAAAAGGTAGGTGCGCACGGCCTCGTCCATCCCGCCGTAAAGCGGGAGTTCCGTACCTGCCCTGTGTACATGGTTCTCCATGGACAGTATCACCTGTGAGAAGAACTCCCCTACGTTGGGCATGGCGTCTGAGTAATACTGCCTTACAAGATACTTGACGTCGGCATCCGGATTTGCCATAAGGCTTGCCAGCACATAGGTGTACATTTCCTGCTGGGTTGAATAGAAATAGCCGCTGCCGTTTAGGAATACGCCCTTTACGCCATACTCACGATACTTCTGCAGCCTGTGCTGCATTACATAAAGGACAGGATAGGGAGACAGATAGTCGTCAAAGTTGTTTATATAGTCCCAGATATAGACATTGCCGGTGACCTTCTTCCATGCATTTATCCTGTCAAAGAAATCCCTGCTCTGCTTTGTTTCCTCTCCGCTCCATACCCGGGGATAATCTATTGCCGACAGGAAAACTCCCACATTGGACGGAAGCTGATGGTCCGGCATGGCCGTGGTAGTGGAATAACCGGGGATGAAGAAAGTATGGTTAGGAAAACGGGCCGACAGCCTTTCCACGAAGCCCACCACGGCCGGCGTTGCGTTGCCAGGCTTGTTTCCAGCCATCTCACATCGGCGGCAAAGGCACACGTGGCCGTTATCGTTGGGACTTATGGTCATGTTGTATGAAACCTTTTCACCGTCACCGTACTGGTCCATGATATAATGGACGGTAAGGTCGTAGAGTTTGTCCGAGGAGAAACAGAACTGATTCTTGTGTACTATGCCGTTGGAACGGGCAAACATCTCCTGGTCCATGTTGATATAACCAAAGGAGGTGTTTCCGTTACCTCCCAGGACCCTTGAAAGATTGTGTCCCCAGATACCCCAGTCCATTTCCAGGTTATTGAGGGCCAGAAGATATGTCACGTCCGGATTCTGGTTGGACGGCATGTAAATATCCCTGTACTCAAACGGGAAACTGCACACAGTATCCTTCTGCGGAAGTACGGAAGGGGGCAGGTCGTCAACCGTTATGCCGCTGTCCATCAGTCCCATTTCCTTGATGCACTGATATATCAGCCATATCATGGTACGCTCATCCTTTGCCGACAAGGCCTTACCCCCGTCCGGGAGCACGTCAATTGCGTAGTCCCCGCCAAAATCATCGGCCACATGAAGGGTAATCTCTATGCCGTCATTGCTCAGAAGAACGTTATCACTCCTTTTCTGGAGGTGCTTTTTCATATAATCCACCATCTTCTGGTCAAGGGTTCTCCCTGACACCTGGGGATGTATATTATATAGGTGGACGGCATTGTTCCCGCGGCCCGCCTGGCCACAGGACAAGACTGTCAGCAAAATGACCGCCGCGCTAGAAATAAACCGTGAAAGAGACATGGGCTATAAACAGATTGCGGTAAAGGACCGTATTGTCAAGTTGGTTCTGCTGGTATAAGGTGTTCCAGGTGCCGGAAAGCTGCATTGCCATATTATGGGAAACGGCCCAGGACGCAGTCACGGCGGCATAACTGTTAAGGGAGGAGTATGAAGACGGCAGTATATAATATGTAAGGAATGTCACTTCCGGGGCCGATCCCACCCCGGCCTGGGCCTCAATGTAGGACCTTCCGCCGTCAACGGGATAGAAGCGGAAACTGCCTGAAGCATTGAAGAACCATATCTTGTAAAGGGCTCCGGTAGTGAACTTTGCCCCAGCATAAATATGCTCCCAGCCATGGTATCCCATAAGGTTAAGGCCTATCATGTTGCCTCCGTCCTGAAGATTGCGGTAGAATCCACCAAGCGTGACGTCAATGTCATAGGGAAGATGGGCCGTGGCCGACAGGTCCGCAACCACCTTGGGGAAATACTGGGTTCCATAGCCGGCCCGTGCCTCAAGGGTTACCCAGGAGCCGAAATCATGGCTGTATGCACCCAGGAACTGCAGTCCCCTGCCGCCGGCAGATTCCAGGCCTGCTTCCGCGTCCTTTGAATAATCCCTTCCGGTATAATTCACGCTTAGGTGCATCCCGTCATTCTTCCAGTTATGGTAGTACTCTGCGCCGATGATTCCGGTCAGTCGCTCCTTGTCAGTAAAGCGGTAAAGGTCAATGCCCACGCTAGCCGCGTTTTTGTAAGATCTGGTGCGCAAAGCGTTCATCCTCGAGACATACTCCTTTTCTTCAATGACAGAAGGCGTATAGGCACTTTGGTAAACATAAGCTGAATCCCACCTGTGCTGCTTCTCGTATACAAGGCCGCGGGTATAACGTACCGCTTTGTCATCCGGTCTCAGGACTAGGGCAGAATCCAGGACGGCAGCCGCCCTGTCATACTCCTTTTTGCCGTAGAGCCTTATGGCATAGCTGTCCGATATGGATGCGTATGTCTTTCTAAGGTCCTCGTCGGCCGGAAAATCCTTAAGGTAACCCTTCAAAAGATTCAAGGCTTCCTCTTCCCTGCCGGCTTCCTTCATGATGAGCGCCGCCTTGACGGAGAAAGTGGGGTCCTCCGGATACAGCTGCATACCCCTGAGGGCGTACGGAAGAGGATCCTCCGCTGTCCGCAGGGAATATCTCAGACCCCAGTAGTCTTCCGGATCAATAGTGAGAATCATATCCGTGACCGGCTGAAGACCTTCTGTCTGTCCCCTTGACAGTCTCTCCTTTAAATAAGGATAGGCCGTTTCCTTGTAGGCGTTGCCCAGCATCTTTACGGCAATGGAGTCCTTTGCATCGGCATAGGAAGACTGAAGGGCCAGAAGAGCCTGTTCATTCTTACCCTGCTTCTCCAGTAAAGACGCGTAATCAACAGTCACAAGATACTCCGGCTCTGTATTCAGGCGCTCCCTCAGCATCACTGTTGCCTGAACAGGGTCATTGGTCTCACGGTAACACACGGCCAGTCTCCTTACCGCAACCGCCCTCATCTCCGGGTCTACCGAATGCTGACGTACAAATTCCAGCGGCTCTATGGCACTGGTATAACGCTCCTCTGACATATCCTGAGCCGCATCCTGAAGACGTACCCGGCTGATGTTGAAGTTGATGTCATAGTCGTCCGGGAACTTTATAATCCCCTGCTCCAGCACCTTTGACGCGCTCTGGTGCCGGCCCATCCGGGTATAGACGTCATACTCCAGCATGGTCCACTTGGGGGAATCTCCCTTGCGCCTTCTCATCTCCTCTATATATAAGAGGGCGTCGTCGTAATAACCGCGCTTGATTGACTGGTTCAGGAGGTACTGCAAGGACTCCAGGCTGCGCTGGGTATTCCAGGTACGGGTATAGAGTTCATAGGCATCGGCCGAATTCTCCATACGGGCCGATTCTGCTAGCAAGGTGTTGTACAGCCGGCTTAGCTCTGCGGAAGGGTGGGTTGCCATCTGTGCCCTTACAAAGGAAATGGCGCCGGTGCTCCGGCCTGTCTCCATCAGGATATCCGTGGTTTTGCGGATAATGGGTACATTGCCGGGGTTGGCGTTGATTGCCGCCGTAAGGCTTTCCAGAGCGTCGTTCAACTTGCCCTGGGCAACCAGGTTGTTGGCATAGGCAAGCTGGAAATCTGCATCCGTGGGGTTCAGGCGCACAATTTCCTTCAGGGCGTCCTGAGCCGCGTTCATGTCCCCGCTCACGCGGGCCTGGCGGTAAGTGGTTTCCAGGACGTCATAATAGTCGCTGTTTATGGATGCGTCGTTGGGATAAATCTGAGACAGTCTCTTAAGAAGAATGTTTGCCTCCTCAAAGTTCCCCATTTTCTTGTAAAGGTCCACTTTCCTGAGCCAGAGGCCCTTCCAGTAAGGGTTCACCTCAAGCAGCTCGTTCACGTAGCATATGGCGCTGGAATAGTTTCCAGTCATTTCTTCCACGTTCAGGAGCAGTGACTTTGCATCCACGTAATGGTAGTTTATCTGGCAGGCTTTCACCAGATGATAACGGGCCTTGTCCCAGTTTTTACCGTTCCACCAATACCTGCCGGCAAGATAGTGCAGGGCGGCCTCTTCAGGATAGAGTTCCAGTCCCTCATCAAGCAGTTCCTTTCCCTTTGCCCAGCGGTGCTGGGAGAAAAGGTTTGTAACCTGATCCACATACTGTGAAGGCTGACTTTTCTTACGGAAAAATCCTCCGGACGGCGGCTCGGCAGCCGTCGCCACCACTATGGCAAGCAGTATGACCAGTAATTTACGCATTTCCCTCTTTCTTTTGCTTTGCCACGGCTTCCGCCACGGAGGTAGTTGCCGCAGGTGTAGTATTTGCGCCCTTCACACCCTTTCTGGTCATGTTGCCCCAAACCATCTGGGAACCGCGGATTTGCTTGACATACCCCTGCAGGCTGAAGAAGACATTGAGCGGATGATAAAGGAAAGGCTCCAGCACAGATGCCAGTGCAAACCATATATAGTCTCTTTTGCGCTTGAAGTGAGTTCCAACATACAAGTCAAAGGAAACAATTACTGTAGTAAGCAGCTGTGCAAAGCAGAACAGACCCAGGAAGGCTATCCAGATAGTCTTGTAGTTAACGGCGTTGTCAAGGATAAGCCATATAATCATGAAGTATCCGCCAAACTCAATCACCGGGGCCAGCAGCTCAAATATGAAGATATACGGCAATGTGAGTATACCGTACTGACGGTAATTCTTGTTCCAGAGCATATCCCTGTGGACTGTAAAGAACTGAAACAGGCCGCGTCCCCAGCGCGTACGCTGGCGGTTGAGAACCTTCACCGTAGAGGGCCCCTCAGTCCAGCAGCATGTCTGCGGAATCTGGACCACGCGGTAATCTTCTCCGGAGTCACACATATACCTTATCATACGGGCCACCATGTCCATATCCTCTGCAAAAGAGTCTCCGTCATAACCTCCGGCCTTGATGACCACTTCTGTGTCAAACATACCAAAGCCTCCAGACACATTCTGAAGTGCGTTGATCCTGCCAAGGGCCGACTTGCCTATAAGGAAGGAGCGCGTATACTCAAGGTCCTGGAATAACGGAATAAGGTCATGCGGCGGATGAGTCTCCACCATCTGTCCGTTCTCCACAATACAGCCGTTGCTCATGCGCATGGTTGCAGATACCGCAATGATGCGGCGGGAAGAGCGCATGGTAGGCCATATTATATGGTACAGGGCGTATTTATCAAGGACACAGTCCACGTCCGTGCACACAAAGTACTTGTTGGACACCACGTTGACGCCGGCGTTGGATGCATCGGCCTTTGTTCCGCCGTTAACCTTGTCCACAACGGTGAGGCGCTTGAAAGCGGGGTTATTGCTCTTTGTCTTGTAAAGTCCGCGGAAAGGCTTGGTCTTGATTTTCTCCACATAGGCGTAAGGGACCTTGACAAGGTCAAAGTTCTCTATGAGGAGTTCCAGGGTCTTGTCCTTGGAGCCGTCGTTCACAATCACAACCTCAAAGTCCGGATAATCCAGGCTAAGGAGAGATGTAACGTTGGTGATGACCGTCTTTTCCTCATTGTACGCCGGAGCCACAATTGAAATGCCGGGGACATAGGGTGACCTCTTTAGCTCATCAATGGTGTATGCGTCGTCGTGGTAGGTGTAGTGCTTGCGGTGCTGGAGGAATGCCATAACCATCATGGCGACGTAGCTTGAAATCAGCATCGCCGAATACACTACCACAAAGTAGCTGAAAAAGTCTATGATCCACTCAGGCATACCGTCTGCTGTCTATAAGGTCACACTCTATGTGGTCAAAGTAAATTTTGTATTCCCTTGGGCTCTGGGCCTTGAGTGAGGCAAATGCCTCTCTACCCTTTTGCCCGTAGTCATGAATAACCCTGAGGAGTTTCATCCTGGACACGTAGTCCGTTGTGGACATGAAGTCATCCACAAGGAATCTGAGCACCTCCGGATTGCCGGAATCCATGAGTCCAAGGGCCTCCGTAAGTTCCTGCCGCTCTGCAAAAGATGCCCCCAGATACCTTCTCAAAAATTCCTTCTCTGCAGGGATATACCGGAGTTCTCCAAGTGCCTTGATCAGTGCACAGGAGAAGCGTTCCTCACGGCTGGAATGCAGCATTTCCAGAAGCTCAGGGCAGTCTTCCTTCTGCTTGAAAAGACGTATCTCATTCACGGCGAATATCCTCAGCTCCTCATTCACGGGCACCCTGTTGCACCAGCGTATGAAGTTTGGCATGGCAAGGTTGTTCCTGCTCCTGTACACAAGGACGTTATGGTATTTGACCATAAGCTCGTCCGTAAAAATAAGGTTGGGGTCTTCTTCAAGTACCTTGAAAGGATACGACGTGCCGAACCTTGCCGCATGGAGGCGGGCGCAAATCTTCAGCTTTGAATCCTTGGTAAAGAGGTAACGGGAGGCCGTAGCTTCCTTAAGGTTTGCGTCCAGGTCTGCCACATTCTTGAAGGCCACCACCCTCCTGCGGGTACTTCTGGAGCGGACCTCGGCCTCAAAATAGGCCGGCATCTTAAGGGCCTGAAGCATGCGCTGCCAGTTCACCTTGTTCATGGAGTCCTCCACTTTCTTATGAACTTCCATGAGAACCGGGACAAAAAGCCTGTTTTGCCTGGCCTTCATCTTGAAATCCTTTGGCAGGTCCAGAATTGAGGCTATCTCAACCACTTCCAGCGTCCTTTCCGTATGGGCAATTTCAAGCATACGGTCAAAGTATCTGGCGCGGTTCCTGGTTACGGTCTTAAGGTCACGGCCGGCGGCGTTGGCGCGTATGAAGTTTCCAAGCAGTATGGACACTACAAGCAGGATGCACACCGTGGTAAATATAGCCCAAGCCCGTACTACCGGAGGGTATTCAGCCATCTGATAGTACAGGATCAGGAAATAATATCTCAGGTAAGCGTACCTGCTCAGGGTATAGTATTCGATAGCGCCGCTCTTTTAAAGATTAATTACCACCAGCAGCACAGGTAGATGTTGTCCACTCCGTTAACATACCAGTCCGGGTACTGCTCTCCGTTGGAGCTTACCCACTCCTGGTAATGGGGATATGCCTTGTCAAAGCTCATCCTGTTCCAGACGTGCCTTGTCAGAGTGGGACACTTGAAGCCCCATACTTCCCCGTTGATACCCTTGTAATAGGTATCTGGGGAAAGGTCTTCCTTATGGCTCTGGTATTCTGAGGCGTATTTTGCCGAGTAATCGGAATAGTTCTTCACAGACAAGTTGTAGGGGGCGTAACCCTTGAGTCCAACCGGAGTATAATTCTTATTTACAATGTAGAAGTTCTGGGACGTTGTGTTCACAACTGCGTCAATCATGTTCTGCAGGGCAGCCTCACTCTGGGCGGGAGTCATATTGGCGCGGGGCTTCATGTGGTACACTACCGTGTAGGTATACAGTCCTCCGGAGACATTCACATAACCGGGAACCACGTTGTAATAAACTGTCTTCTGCGCAGCTGTAACCAGAGAGGGATCAAGGTCCGGACTGTACTGCTCAGTGTGAGCGCCTCCCCATTGGGAATACTGCTTAAGGGCCGGATTCATCACGTGGAGCGTCTCCTTGCCGTTGTTAATATAAGTATAGGTCTCCGATCCGGCATTGCTGCTGGAGTTGTTGAAAAGGCTGAGACGGCCCATTTCCACGGCTGGACGGTCCCAGACTGAGGTAGGATACTCACTTGATAGCGGGTCATAATGAATGGCGTTTTCCAAAACGCGATTCTGCAGCCATAATGGAAGCTGTCCGTGTCCGCTGTTGTAACTGTCAAGGGTCTTGTACTCAGATATGCTCTCAACGTTTTGAATGTCAAAGCCTTCCAGTATAAGGCCGACTCTCTCCGGATCTCCGCTGATAGCCCTTACATGGAGAACAACCTTCAGCTGCTCACGCCAGCCTTCCGCTTCAAGCTGATCATCCGGCACGGTGAGGGCGGTAATATCATAGTCCACAACCATGTCGTTGTAGTCATTGTCGTTCTTTGGAGGGAGTTTTGGCCAGCAATCCTCAAACATTACCACTCCGCTGGACTGATAAAGAGTCTGGCAACCGTCCTGGGTGAGATAAGGGGCGGGGTCCGGAAGGTATACGGGAACGGGATCTCCATCGGCCTTGACGGCGGCTCCGCTGCCGGCGCAGTTCACCGGAAGATCAACTACCACGTAGCAGGCCTCTCGGGTGCGGTCCCCTGCTTCGGCCTTAACATCTGATACCGTACCGCTGACGGTATAATATACCGACGCAAGAGTCTCCCTGGGAGCCTGGAGCAGAAGGCTTACCTGCCCGAACGGCTCCACGTCCTTGCCGTCCCTGGGGGCTGCAACAGTGGGAGTGACGGCAACCTTCTGGCAGCTCAGGCCAGTCTTATGCCCCTTGGTGTCAAGGGAATAGGTTTCCACCATGACTTCCCTGGTACCGCAGGGAACACTCATCCTGGCCACCGCATGGAAGCCATCCTGCACTTCGGGAGCTGGCGTCTCAGGGGCGTTTTCCCGGTTGCAGGAGAGCACCAGTGCAATTGTGAGCACTGATACGGATGCAAATAAAAACTTCTTCATTATTAACTACTAACTATAATCCTTTTCCGTGGCAGTTCTTGTACTTGAGGCCGCTGCCGCAGGGGCAGGGGTCGTTTCTTCCCACCTGCTTGTCTACCCTCACGGGCATCCTGGCGCCCTGCTCTCCGTTGGTAGAGAGACGGGACATATCTGTTCCGCGCATCTGCTGCATGTTCCTGTTGGGCTGGGTTGCCGGACGGGCTTCCTTTGCATCGGCGGCATCCCTGAGCGGGATGAAGGCGCGAAGCAGGAAGGTAAGGACAGCCTCGTTCAGGTTCTCCAGCATTTCAGTGAAGAGGTTGTAACTCTCCAGTTTGTATACCACCAGCGGGTCCTTCTGCTCATAGGCGGCGTTCTGGACACTCTGCCTGAGGTCATCCATATCCCTGAGGTGCTGCTTCCAGAAATCGTCTATGTAGTAAAGGATTATGCTGCGTGACAGGGCCTTGGCAATTTCACGGCTCTCCGTCTCATAGGCCTTCTTCAGGTTTACTGACAGGTTAAGCTGTTTCTTGCCGTTGGTAATGGGAATTGCAATGTTCTCATACATTGAGCCCTGCTTCTCATAAACGGTCTTGATGATGGGATTCACCTTCTGGATCATGGTATCCATACGGCGGGCATAAACCTCCTGCATGTGGGCAGCCAGTTTTGCCGCAATCTCCTGACGCTTTGCGTTTGTGAAGAACTCCCTGTCAAAGCCAAGGTCTATTGAGAGTTTTCCAATCACGTACTCTTCAAACTCCTCATAGGACATGCCATCGCTCTGCTGAACCAGGATGCTGGCCGTGTCCTCCATCATGTTCTGGACGTCAATCTCAATGCGTTCTCCGGAAAGGGCGTTGCGGCGGCGGGAGTACACGGCTTCACGCTGATAGTTCATCACGTCGTCGTACTCCAGGGTGCGTTTACGCCAGCCGAAGTGGTTCTCCTCTACCCTGCGCTGGGCCGATTCAATTGACTTGGAGAGCATTCCGCTCACCAGTGCCTCGTCATCGGCCATTCCAAGCTTGTCAACCACGCCGGCAATACGCTCAGAGCCGAACTTACGCATGAGGTCATCCTCAAGGGAGATGTAGAAGCATGAACTTCCCGGGTCTCCCTGACGGCCGGCACGTCCTCTTAACTGACGGTCCACGCGGCGGCTGTCGTGACGGGTAGTGCCGATGATGGCCAGACCTCCGGCGGCCTTCACCTCCGGTGTAAGCTTGATATCCGTACCACGGCCCGCCATGTTGGTGGCTATGGTAACCCTGCCGGCATGGCCTGCCTGGGCCACAATCTCCGCTTCCCTGGCATGTTCTTTAGCGTTGAGCACGTTTGACTTGATGCCGCGCATGCTCATCATCCTGGCAAGGAGTTCCGACGTTTCCACGTCCGTTGTACCCACAAGCACCGGTCGGCCAGCCTTGCTCAGTTCCACAACCTTATCAATGACGGCGTTGAACTTTGCCTTCTTTGTCTTATAGATTACGTCGTCCTGGTCATCCCTTATCACCGGCCTGTTGGTGGGAATAACCACCACATCCAGTTTGTAAATATCCCAGAACTCACCGGCTTCCGTTTCTGCCGTACCGGTCATACCGGCCAGTTTGTGGTACATACGGAAGTAGTTCTGCAGGGTAATTGTGGCAAAGGTCTGCGTTGCAGCTTCCACCTTTACGTTTTCCTTGGCCTCCACCGCCTGGTGCAGTCCGTCGCTCCAGCGCCGGCCTTCCATGATTCGGCCCGTGGACTCATCCACAATCTTAACCTTACCGTCCACAATCACGTAGTCCACATCCTTGGTGAACATGGCGTATGCCTTCAGGAGCTGGATAACGGTGTGAACACGCTCGCTCTTTAAGGAGAAGTCCTCCATGAGAGCGTCCTTCTTCTCTGCCTTTTCCTGGGCCGACAGGTCTGAATTGGTGATTTCCGCAATCTGGGTGCCCATGTCCGGGAGCACAAAGAAGTCCGGATCACTCACGCTGCCGGCAAGGGTGTCGTGACCCTTGTCCGTCATATCCACGGAGTTCAGGATTTCATTGATTACAAAGTAAAGTTCATCCGTGACGGTAGGCATCTCACGCTCATTGTCCTGCATGTAGTAGGCCTCAGTCTTCTGCATCAGGGCCTTGATACCAGGCTCTGACAGAAACTTGATAAGGGGCTGGTACTTGGGCAAGCCCTTGTAGCAGCGGTACAGAAGCAGGCCGCCGTCCTTCTCATTACCTGCGGCAATGAGCTTTCTGGCCTCATTGAGAGTTGAGTTCACCAGGGCGCGCTGCTTATTGTACAGGTTCTCCACATAGGGCCTGTACTCCATAAACTGCTCATCACCGCTGGCTTTCTCCATAGGGCCGGATATGATAAGGGGGGTTCTTGCGTCGTCAATGAGAACAGAGTCAACCTCATCCACAATGGCGTAGTGGTGCTTGCGCTGGACCAGGTCCGTCATTCTGGAGCACATGTTGTCCCTCAGGTAGTCAAAGCCAAACTCATTGTTTGTACCAAAGGTGATGTCACACTCATAAGCCTTCCTTCTGGCGTCACTGTTGGGCTGGTGCTTGTCTATGCAGTCTACGGAAAGGCCGTGGAACATGTAAAGCGGGCCCATCCATTCCGAGTCACGCTTTGACAGATAGTCGTTCACAGTAACAACGTGCACGCCCTTGCCTGCAAGTGCGTTAAGGAACACCGGGAGGGTTGCCACAAGGGTTTTACCTTCACCGGTTGCCATCTCCGCAATCATGCCGCGCTGCTCCTTGTTGGTCTTGACACCGCCGTTAAGGACTATGCCGCCAATGAGCTGAACGTCATAGTGGACCATGTCCCAGGTTATCTCATTGCCGCCTGCCAGCCAATGGTTGTGCCATACAGCCTTGTCTCCCTGGATTTCCACAAAATCACGGCCCTGTGCTGCCAGCAGCTTGTCAAAGTCCGATGCGATTACCTCCACGCTCTCACTCTGGGCAAAACGGCGTGCGGTGGACTTCATGATTGCAAATGCCTCCGGAAGGACCTCATTGAGAATTACCTCAATTGCGTCATCCTCCTCCTTGACAAGCCTGTCGCTCTCTGTAGCAAGCTCCTGCTTTTCCTCCACGGGGATATCCTCCTCCATGCGGGCCTTGATTTGGGCTATGCGGTCTTCAAAAGGTTTTTCAACCTCCAGGATGCGTGCACGGAGTGCGGCGCTGCGCTCACGCAGGCCGTCCGCGGAAAGTGAATCAATTTCTGGATATGCGGCAAGGACCTTGTCCAGATAGGGCCTGATAGCCCTCATGTCCCGGTCACTTTTAGAGCCGAAGAGTTTCTTTAGAATATCTGCGATTGCCATAATGCTTCTTCTTTAATATCATGCAAAGATACGCACTATTTTCCGGCAAAGCAAATTTATACGCGCTTATGCGCGCGAGCTAACACGTGCGCGATGTTCCCTGATCAGGGGCATCTGGCCCATGATTTTGCGTAAGTATTTGAAAGGCAAAAGACTGCGGTACTTGACAGCTTTCACTATGGCCAATGCAAAACTGTAGCACAGCCCTGCAGTTAGCGTTCTGTGCGGATCTACAAGCCTTACAAGTGACCCGTTATAAAAATTCCGGTAAACCAGTTTCTCCACCGGTTCCTTCCTGTAAGCCCTGTCATGCACCGCCCTGGCATCTGTAACTATACCAGTTTTTAGTCCGCAAAAGTCCAAACGTTGACACCAATCCTCATCCTGCCCATACAGCGGGAATAGCTCCTCTTCAAACAGCCCCACCCGCTTGATAGCAGCTATTGGCACCAGCCAGTGCGCCGCCATGACAAATGGCACCATCATCACCCCAGCATCGTCATATCCCAAGGTCTCACTCCCCTTGAGCCCACACCCCTTGAGCCCACACCCCTTGAGCCCACACCCCTTGGACCTGGTCCAGCCAGTTTCTGGACGTGGTCCCATTTTACCCCCTGGACCTGGTCCACCACATGTGCCTTCTGAGCCATCGTGGGGCACACTGCCTGGACCTGGTCCAGCACCTGAAATTGGACCTGGTCCAAATATGGTCTGGACCTGGTCCACGCACACACCACCTCGATTTAATGCAATTTCAAACTGTTTGTCCAGGGCCTTGTAGCCGTCGGTCATCTGGAGGGGACTCAGGAGTCCGTATTCAGGATGAGCCTCTGCGGCAGCAACAAGTTTGGCAAGGGCCCCGGGCTCAAGCCAGGCATCCTGATTCAGGAGATACACATAATCATAGCCATGCTCCAGGGCATACTTCATACCCTCATTATTCGGCCGTGAAAATCCTAAATTTTCAGAGCTTCTTACAAGGATTGCGTCCCGGTAATTACCGGCCACATAATCGGCACTTCCATCCGTTGAAGCATTGTCCCAAACGTACAATTGTGCCTGCACTGCAGCCAGAGGTCCGTAACTTGGACCCCAAGCAGCATTTTGGGCCGTTTTTGCCGCCAAAGGTCCATCACCTGGACCCCAAGCAGCACTTTTGGCCACGGAGCCAAGGCAACGGTCAAGCCAAGGCATGCCGTTGTAAGTAACAACTATTACAAGGACCTTTTTCATGGCTTGAAACGTTTGAAGATTTCCTTTGGTGTCTCATGGGAAAATACAGCCTCCATGACATTTGCCGCCACTTTCTTATGCAACTTACTTGCAGGACCGGGGAACAAGGAATGCTTGACTATCCTACCCAGTTCTACACACCATACAAAGCACTTGAGCCACAAGCGTTCACCATAGAAAATCATGGAACCACGAACCCTTGCAGGCTTTATGGCCTGTTCCATGCCTGAAATGGAACCTCCCGCAAAATGCGTGATGGAAACAGCTGAATCTGCCCACACGGAGTATCCCATATCGTTAAGTTTATGCCCAAGGGCAATATCCTCCGGTGTAAAGAAATACCTCTGGTCAAACCACCCGGCCTCCCGGAACACGTCTGTCCTTATGAGGAAGCACGCCCCGTTAAGTGTGTAAGTCTGGAAGACGGAGGGAGGCACTGTATCCGGAACCTCTGGCCACCCTCGGCCGGATAAGAGGGAGGGGCCCGCAGAATGCAGGGGCTGGGAGCAAGCTTGCTTGGTCACAGACACTGTATTATGTGGGAGGGGCCGTAGCGAAGCGGAGGCGGTTCCGGACACAGTGCCTCCCTCCGTCTTACCCTCATCCACAAGATGCAGATAGTGCTTTGCGTAGCGGAGCGGGGTCCAGTGGGTGCGGCCACAGGTCTGGATTCGGCCATCAGGGAAACGTATGCATGGGGATATGGCTGCAGCCGTATATGGCAGAGCATCAAAGTCTTTAAGGAGAGCGTCTATGACAGAGACAAGCATCAGAGTGTCGTCATTGACAATAAAACAGTACCTGCCCCTGGCCTGCTCAAGAGCAAGATTGTTGTTCTCTGCAAAGCCTCTCAACTCCATGCTTGGAATCACCTTTACCCACGGGTAGCGGGAGCGCAAGAGTTCCATGTTCCCGGCGCTGAACTGATAGGCCACCACCAGCGTTTCATAGGAGCATCTGGTGTGCTCCCTGATGCTGTCCAGACAAGGGAAAAGATTATCCGGACGGTTCATGCTTACTATGACAATACTTACTTCAAGCATAGCAGCACGGCTTTTCTCCACAAAAGGCGGAGGTTATACTTAAGGTTTGCCCAGTTAAGTTTCCCTGGTACATTACCGGGCGCCACAGGATGGTTCACGTATTTGATAAACGGAACATTACGGGCATTCAGGCCGGGGCCAAGAAGGAGGGATGGCTGTAATCCCAGCTTATAAAGGGCAGGCGTAAGGCACAGCTGGTCCCTTGAGCCTCCGGAGCGCAGAAGCATATCCCACCATAACTCATCCAGTGCCACAATCTCAGGGACATTGTGATCCCTTGCAAGGACATTGGTTTCTGCAAGACCTGCGTGGCGCGGCATTCCAATAGCCCTCAAGAATCTGTGCCAGCCAACTGCAGTACGCGTACTTACCTTGTCTTTAAGGTAACAGTACCTCAACTCTTCCCATACGCAGTCCCTTTCCGGATGCTCCAGCAACTGAAAACGTTCAAAAATGGCCGAAAATGACAGATTTGAGTCTTTGCCGGAAGTGAAAACGTGCAAAAAAGGCCCAAAATGCGGTTTTTCAGTTACGGAGTAGAATGCCTGACCGGCAATGCACAGGTTGGCATCCATAAAAATGGAGAAAGAGTATTCCGGAAGAAGGATGTGGGGGTGCATCTTGGCCCAGCGGGCGCGCATTACGGGGGTGCCTTCAAAAGGAATTTCCCTCAGCTGCCATACGCCGTCCTGGCCGGAGCGGTCCGTAAAGCACACGTAATCATAGGCCGGGTCTGTAAAGAGCGGCTGCTCCAGACGGTCATAGCCGCCGGTGAGAACGGTATAGATTACTTTTGACGCCATGGCAGTTTGCTTGAGACAAAAGCCTTCTCCCCTTCCGTAAGGCCGGTGAACCAAATCACCGCAGCGCTAAGGACGACATCGGCCAAAATAGAAATAAGAATACGCCAGTTAGAAGGCGGTATGCACTCTGACAGCAGAACAAGGACAGGAAGCATTATTAGTACTGGAAGCGCGGCCGGCAGGATACCCCTGCGCAGATACTTCCTCACAGGAAATCCGGTATCTCTGCCCACTTTCAGAATCACCACGGCGCCCTTTATCAGATACAGTACAAAGAACACTAAATAGCCCACATACGCCGGAGCTCCTAATCTGTACAGTATCCAGGTTATGGGAAATACAAGAACAGTAACTGCGGTTGTCAGCAGATAGAAGCCCTTTATACGGCCGTACGCCTGTTCAATGATTACCAGCGTATTGGGCGTAAAATCTATGATGAAACACCAGAGTGTAAGCTTGGTAAAAAGAGCGGCGTTCTCCGGAACGCGGCCTATCCACAGGTTAAGGATGGCATCAGCGTCCACAAGGAAGGGCACCGCCAGAACCCACAGTATCCACATGTAGTACTTTGAACCTTTGCAGGCCAGCTCAAACGTGTACTCCCTGTTGCCGGAGACATAGGACTTTGTGAGTTGCGGATTCAAGGCCAGGGCTATGTTGGTGGCAAACTGCCGCACAACTGACTCAACTTTGTCTGCCACTCCCCTTGCGGCGTTCATTCCAACTCCAAAGAAAATGTTCATAAGCTGGTTTACGCCCTGGGTGCCAAGCATATATGAGCCGGAGCCAAGGAAGTTCCATCCGGCAAAGCCTCCCATCTCCCTTACAAGAGCCGCGTCAAAACGAAGAGGCCCGCGCGTTTCCGGGAACTTTGCCCTGGCATACAGCACGTACGCCCCGCGGTTGACAAGGGCTACGGCAACCAGCAGCCAGGCGTAGGTAACCAGTTTATCGGCCGGAGAAAGCCATACGCCAAAGGCCACAGCCAGCTTGAGGACAGCCTCCAGGATGCTTATCCATGCATAGGCGTCCATGTGCTCATGCGCCGTGATAACAGAAGTGAACGGCACGGACAACAGGTTGACAGCCAGCACGATAAGCGACGTCTGGAGGACTACTGCCGCAGCGTCGGCCCTTCCAGGAGGAATCACCATTTTATTGTGAAGGTACCAAAGTCCGGCTGTCTCCGTAAAAAGAGCGATAAGCGCGCAGAAGCCGGCCATCACCAGAACGCTTGTCCAGAATACGGTGTTAAGCCGGGCGGCGTCTCCCTTCCCCAGCCCAACGGTGATATACCTGCTTATGGCCGATGATACTGTATTCATCACCAGCATGAACAAGGTGACCACTCCGCCCACAGCGCTATAAACGCCGTAGTCCGTCACGCCCAGGGTGCGGAGGATGACACGATAGGTAAAGAGGCCTATCAGCATCATCACGCCCATACGGAAATACAAAAGGACCGTATTGCGTGCGATCCTTCTGCTGCTTTCCGATATGCCAGAATAATTATTCAGGTTTGTAAGAGTCCTTCAGAGCGGTTGTCTTGTTGAAAACGGGATGCTCCGGGGTGGAGTCCTTGTCCTTGACATAGTATCCGGTGCGCTCAAACTGTACTGCAATTCCGGAGTTGTCTTCCAGGAGGGCAGGCTCTGCGTATCCCTTGCCGATTATAAGGGATTCCGGATTGAGGAAGTCCTTGTAGTCTTTGTCCTCCGGAACCTGGGACATGTCTGCCAGGGTGAAGAGACGGTCATAATTGCGGAGTTCAAGCTCCTTTGCATGCTCTGCGCTTACCCAGTGGATGGTTCCCTTGACGGGACGGTATTCCGTTGAAGGGTCATAAGTGCACTTGAGTTCAACCACATTGCCGTTGTCATCCTTGACCACCTCATTGCATTTGACTATATAGGTGTATTTGAGGCGGACTTCTCCGTCCGGTTTAAGGCGGAAGAACTTCTTGGGGGCATCCTCCATGAAGTCTGCACGGTCAATTAGCAGGTTGCCGGTAAAAGGAACTTTGCGCTTTGCGCCCTCCGGGTCTGCCGGATTCAGGGGGCAGTCAAACCACTCCACCTTGCCCGGTTCCCAGTTGGTGATTGTAAGCTTTATGGGATCCTGGACCACCATGTAGCGGTTGCTGCGCTCATTTAGGTCCTGGCGTACGCACCACTCCAGGAGCTGGATATCCATAAGCTGGTCACGCTTTGAAACGCCAATCTTGTCACAGAACATGCGCAGAGCCTTGGCGGTATAACCTCTACGGCGGACACCGCAAAGAGTAGGCATACGGGGATCATCCCAGCCGCTTACCAGACCCTTCTGAACCAGTTCAAGCAATTTGCGCTTGGACATAAGGGTATAGGTAAGGTTAAGACGGGCAAATTCATACTGGTGTGAAGGCCATATTCCAAGAGTCTGGATAAACCAGTCATACAGCGGACGATGAACATCAAATTCCAGGGTGCAGATGCTGTGGGTGATATGCTCTATGGAATCACACTGGCCGTGGGTGTAGTCATACATGGGGTAGATGCACCACTTATCTCCGGTACGGTGATGGTGAGCATACTTGATGCGGTACAGTAGAGGGTCACGGAACATCATGTTTGGATGAGCCATGTCAATCTTGGCGCGGAGCACCTTCTCACCCTCTGCATACTTGCCAGCCTTCATTTCCCTGAACAGTTTCAGGTTTTCCTCAACTGAACGGTCCCTCCAGGGGCTGGGAGTGCCGGGCTTGTCAACTGTGCCGCGGTTTTCACGGATCTGGTCCTGAGTCTGGTCATCCACATAGGCCAGTCCCCTCTTTATGAGGTCCTCTGCCCACTCATAGAGCTGGTCAAAGTAATCACTTGCATAAAGCTCCTTCTCCCACTGGAAGCCAAGCCACTTGATGTCTTCCTTGATGGAATCCACATACTCTGTGTCTTCCTTGGTGGGGTTGGTGTCGTCGTAACGCAGGTTGGTTTTACCGCCATACTTCTGGGCCAGGCCGAAGTTAAGGCATATGCTCTTTGCATGACCAAGGTGAAGATAACCGTTTGGCTCCGGAGGGAAGCGGGTCATAATGCTGTCCACTTTGCCCTCTGCCAGATCTTTTTCTATGATCTCCTCAATGAAGTTCAGTTTGCGCTCTTCCATAGCAATTTTTACAAATAGTTCACAAATGTACGATTTTTTTAGTAATTTTGCATGATTTTACTAAACCAAACCTAGCATAAAATGGGACTTTTACACGCAAGACTGGCAAAATATGACCTTCCCCAGAAGATGATGGAGAAAGGCATCTATCCCTACTTCCGCCAGATTACAAGCAAACAAGGAACCGAGGTGACAATGGACGGTCACAAGATCATGATGTTCGGTTCCAACGCATATACAGGACTCACAGGAGATGAGCGCGTAATCAACGCAGGCATTGAGGCTCTCAAGAAATACGGTTCCGGTTGCGCCGGCTCCCGTTTCCTCAACGGCACCCTGGACATCCACGTACAGCTGGAAAAGGAACTTGCAGAATTTGTAGGCAAGGACGAGGCCCTGGTATTCTCTACCGGTTTCACCGTAAACAGCGGCGTTATCCCCCAGCTCCTGACAAAGGATGATTTCATTATCTGCGATGACCGTGACCACGCTTCAATAGTGGACGGCAGACGCCTTAGCTTTGCAAAAGGCCTCCACTACAAGCACAATGACATGAAGGACCTGGAGCGCTGCATCAAGCGTTGCCCCAAGAACTCTGTCAAGCTCATAGTGGTAGACGGTGTATTCTCCATGGAAGGAGACCTTGCTAAGCTCCCGGAGATTGTAGAGCTCAAGCACAAGTATGACAATGTAGTGATTATGGTGGATGAGGCTCACGGCCTTGGCGTTTTTGGAAAACAGGGCCGCGGCGTTTGCAACCACTTCGGCCTCACCAAGGACATAGACCTTATCATGGGTACCTTCTCCAAGAGCCTGGCGGCTATCGGCGGATTCATTGCGGCCGACAGCGTCATCATCAACTGGCTCCGCCACACCGCACGCACCTATATTTTCCAGGCCAGCGACACTCCTGCTGCAACTGCATCGGCCCTTGAAGCCCTGCATATCATCCAGAAGGAGCCGGAGCGTATCACCAAGCTCTGGGACGTCACCAATTACGCCCTCAGGCGCTTCAAAGAGGCCGGTTTTGAGATTGGAGAGACAGAGAGCCCCATCATTCCCCTGTACGTACGTGACCTGGAAAAGACTTTCATCGTCACCAAGCGCGCATTTGACGAGGGAGTTTTCATCAACTCCGTCATCCCGCCGGCATGCGCACCTCAGGATACACTCATCCGCTTCTCACTCATGGCTACCCATACACGTGAACAGGTAGACCGCGCCGTGGATGCACTTACAAAAGTGTTTAAGGAAGAAGGTATTATTAAGTAGCACAGAGGCATCAGCCCAAAAGGGCTGCTGCCTCGTCCACCTTATCGGCCTCCACTACAAGGGATATAGAGAGTTCCTCTCCACCTTGGGCGGAGGCTATTATATTGATTCCCGCTGCTCCCAGTTTGCCAAAAACAGAACCGGAAGTGCCGGGAACGTTGCGCATCCTGCTGCCGAAGACAGTCACAATGCCCACCTGGCGGTTAAGCACAACCACATCTTCCAGCGGAAGAAGCGGATTCTCTTTGAAAAGGCTCTGGATTGCATAGATGCAGCGGTCCTTCTCTGAACTCTTGACAGCAAAGGAGATACTGTACTCTGATGATGTCTGGGCAATGAAACGGACGTTGACATGAGCATCCGCAAGACATGAGAATATTGCCCCGGACATACCCACGCGGCCAAGAAGACCGGTACCGTACACCGTTATCAGATCCAGGTCACGGTCACATATCACGGCCGTGCTGTTTGCAGAATCACTTGAAATGAGCGTACCCTTGAAGGACGGGTCTGATATATCCTTTACAAGAATGGGGATACCGGCATTCTTTGCCGGCCATACTGCCGATGATGCAAACGGAGCGTGCTCCTGGGAGCAGTAGTGGGCGGCCTCGTCGTAGGTCATTGCAGCCTCTGACTGCAATCCCCTGCCGCTGACATAGAATTCTATAGATTCCGCTTCAAGGGTTGCGCCGATAAGCGAAGCCATAAGATGCGCCCCGTCCTTGCCGACACGCACTATGTAGCCCGTGCTAAGACGGCCGTAACCGCCGGGGATAATCTGGCCTGGCATACAGCGTTGGCGGATCTGGTCCTGTGACAGAGCCCAGTCAAAATGCTGCAGGGAGTGACAAATCATCAGTTCCGTTCCGTCAAGAAGGTTGCCATGGGCCTTTATGCCAACAGCCTCTGCACACAGACGGGCGCATTTTGCCATCACATAGTCCTGGATTGCGTTACGCTCTGTCTGGACATACATGGCCTCCCGGAGATAGCCGGATACTGTATCCAGTGTCCTGTCCACCTTCTCACGGTAAGAAGGGGCCTCCTCAAGGGCGTAGAAATAATCCTTTATGGCCTCCATCTGGGCGGCGGCGTTCTTTTTATGGTCTATAGTCAAGCTTATGGCCTCTGAGAAAAGAGCCTCTATGGCCCTTTCCGGACGAATGACGGCTATTGTGTCACTGTCACAGAGGGCG
>Ga0310786_10000199_pt1 | contig 102328 bp, 75 predicted proteins | sample AusTroGonzalo_MG_FD_203881 | JGI IMG/M metagenome (GOLD analysis project Ga0310786, IMG submission 203881) | Bovine rumen microbial communities from tropical cattle in Woodstock, Queensland, Australia - Gonzalo_03 (v2) (version 2) | ecosystem: Host-associated > Mammals > Digestive system >... | reverse complement strand
TTTCCCTGTGCTGACGCGCAAGGGATGAACGACCTTTCACATAGACAGCGCCCGAAACCATCTCTTGAAATTTACAGTTGCTGACCGTTTTTCCACTTAGTGGAATGCCGCCAGTATGAATCTTTGCTTATTTTTCGAGGGGACGGGGCAGGGCGTCGCAGGCAGGATAACGAACGTGACGCGGCTCCGCGACCTCTGCGCCGCCGACGCGCGGCAGAAGCTTCATCTTGAAGCTGGGCTTGGAACGCATTTTGGCTCGTATCTCGCTGGGAGGATTGCGGGCGTTGACTGGCGAACAACATTCCGCTCCGCGCGGCGGTGGTTTGAGGCGAATTACGAGACTTTGCCGAAGGATGGCATTGCAACGAAAGTATTTCTCTTTGGCTTCTCTCGCGGTGCGCTTCTGGCGCGGCACTTTGCGGCGTGGCTCGACAAGCTTGGCGTGGCAGTTGCCTATCTCGGTCTTTGGGACACTGTTGATGCGACCGTAGGGCTCGATGTCGCGGCAGATTGTCCGCAGAATGTGAAAAGGGCACGTCACGCCGTTTCTCGTGATGAGACGCGGAAGTTCTTTCAGTATGTCCCTCTCAATGGAGACAAAGGCCAAGTCGTCGAAATGCTCTTCCCTGGCAGCCATAGCGATGTCGGCGGACTCTACGACGACAACCACCTCATTGCCGATCTCGCGCTCGCATGGATCGCGGCAGGGGCAAAGCGCGAGGGGCTTCGCCTCAAGCGCGGCGTTCGCCTTTCGCAGAGGTTAAACCCCTTAGCAGTCGTTCTCCACGATTCGCACGATGAGGCATCCAACCTTTGGGGAGCCTTCGACCGCGTTCGCCGCGTTCTCCCGCGCATCCGACTTCATTGCGCCTGCAAAGGACTTTGAGGTCTTTGGGCACTTTTAGCCACAAAGAGCAGGAGAAACAGGATCCTGTGGGGAGCCTTGAAACGGTGTTATTTTTGGCAAGGAAACTGCGTGATTTGGCAAGACAACGGAAGTGGAGGCAGAAGCGATGGCGAAAAAGACAAAAGTGAATCTTGAGTTCTTGCTTGTGAGGTTGTTGGTGAAGGGCGAGGAGTGATAGGAACCCATGAAGCAGACTTCTCAGAGGTCGTTGCTGTTTCGGTAGAACGTGAACCGAACGGAGGAGGATCGGCGGAGGGTCTATCCCCGCCAAGGTGGGCGAGGGATGAGAACACAACTACGCCCACGCTGGCGGGTGGCGGGCCTGTCAAGACCAGGTTGTGTCGCCATCAGCGACAAGCATCCTCGCATGGCGGATGGAGAGGATATGGATTTCGCCATCAACCGGTTCGTATACGATTCGGTAGGGGCCGCAAAACGTTTGGCGGAGCCGATCTATGTTTTCAGGGATGATCTGAAAGCAAACAGTGGGAATCCCCGTGCCGAGATAGGGGAAGTCGCCAAGCTGGTCGGTTGCGGTTTGAATGCGATGATTCCAGCGCGTGGCATCCTCTTCGGAGAGTTCGTAGGCGATTGTCTGGAGGATGTCCGCAAGAAGTCTTTTGGCGTGCGGCGACCATTTCGGATTCACGATACAGTCCTCTTTTCTCTCGCCCATCCTTTGATCAATTCGTCCATTTCGCGGAACACTTCATCGCTTGGAATCCCTTTGCCCTCGGCGAATTCGCGGCGGGAGATTTTGATGTCGCGGGAAAGATCAATCTGGTCGAAGAGTGCGTCCATAGACTCGCAATCGACTAGGTATGAAGCGGCGCGTCCGTTCTGCGTGATGAGGACGGGACGATGTGTCTTGCGGACGCGCCCAATGTACGTCGAGAGGTTGTTACGGCATTCCGAGAACGGAACAACGTCCTCGGATGGACGGCAACGGCGGATGGGCATATCAAGGACTTTCGGCATGGCTCTCTCTCCAGTTCGCTTTATTGGAAACGGAGATATTGTACAATATTTTGCCTTTGAAAACAAGGGGGCAAATTTCAACAATTCTAAACTTCTGAACCGAGAGTTGGATTCGACGGGGATTCGACGGGGAGAGACCCTTGAGACAGTGTTGTTTTTGGTAAGGAAACTGCGTGATTTGGCAAGATAACGCAGAAGGAGGCACGGGGCAGGGGGTCGCGGCGGATTCCCCACGGACTTTCTACGGATGCGCCGCGGTATGCGCGGCGCGGATGCCTCGAAAAGTGGTGGAAGATCCAGAAGGGCAAGTGACGCTTAGCCAAAGAGCGATTCGGCGTAGCGGACGAGGCCCATGGCGTCTTTGGAGTAGTTGTCGGCTCCTATCCTCTCGGCGTACTCGCGGGTAAGCACCGCGCCGCCGACGGTCACCTTGCAGTCTGGAAGCTCTTCGTGGACCATCTTTACCGTCTGCTCCATGAAGCACACGGTCGTAGTCATGAGCGCGGAAAGCCCCACGAGACGCGCCTTTTCGCGCCTTGCTGCCTCCACGACCTTCTCAGGCGGCACGTCGCGGCCGAGGTCTATCACCTTGAAGCCGTAGTTTTCGAGAAGGGCGCGGCAGATGTTCTTGCCGATGTCGTGTATGTCGCCCTTTACGGTGGCCATTACGACTGGGCCTTTCACGCTCCCGGATGCATTCGCGGGCAGGGCCTTGCGCACGACTTCGAAAGCGGCTCCCGCCGCCTCGGCCGCCATGAGAAGCTGCGGTAGGAAGACGGAGCCCGCTTCAAATCCCCTGCCGACGACTTCAAGGGCCGGCACTATGCCGCCGCTTATCACGTCGAGAGGCGCGGCACCTTCCGACAGCGCCGCCTTCGCTGCAGATGCCGCGTCAGACTTGAGCCCGTGCCTGATGGCCGACGCGAGCGGCGATTCCGATGACGCGCCGGCCTCTCCGCCTTGCGCCGCGCCGCCGTTCGGGCGGACGGGCTGCGCGCTTCCGACAGTCGGCGACCACTCCTTGAAGTTTGCAATCCACTCGCCGCATGCAGGGTCTTTTGCCGAGAGGGCGCGGAATGCGCGGTAGGCCGTCATCATGTCCGCCGCGAGGGGGTTTACGATGGCAGCGGAAAGCCCGGCGCCAAGAGCCATCGTGTAGAACGATGCGTTTAGTAGTGGCCGCGCGGGAAGCCCGAACGATATGTTGGAGACTCCAAGGCACGTGCGGCAGCCGAGCTCGTCCTTTACTCGGCGCATCGCCTCGAGAATGGTGTTTGCGCTATGCGTCTCTGCGCTCACGGCGAGGCAGAGGACGTCGATGACGAAGTCAGATGGCTTAAGCCCGTATTCCGCGCCTCGCGCGAGAATCTTCCTTGCGACTGCGAGCCGCCCCTCGGCCGTCGGGGGAATGCCCGATTCGTCGAGAGTTAGCGCGACTACTACGCCGCCGTATTTCGCGACAAGCGGCAAGACGGTCGAAAGCGACTCCTCCTTCCCGTTCACGGAGTTTACGAGAGCCTTGCCGTTGTAGTGCCTGAGGGCGCGTTCGAGGGCCCTGGGGTCTGAAGTGTCGATTTGCAGCGGGAGGTCTGTGACGCTTTGCACCGCCTGTATCGTGGCGTCGAGGACGGCTGGCTCGTCGAGGCCTGGGACTCCGACGTTGACGTCGAGGATGTGCGCCCCGGCCTCGGCCTGTGCGACGGCTTCTCGCAGCACATACGCTACGTCTCCCTCCGCGAGCGCTGCTTTCAGCTTCTTCTTTCCAGTCGGGTTGATACGCTCGCCGATTATGATCGTGTCGTTGATCGGTATCTCCACGGCGCGCGAGCCGGAGGTCACGATGGCCTTTGGCGTAGGTCGCGGCCTTTGGACTAAAGGCCGTGAGGCGAGCGCGGCCTTTACGGCGGCTATGTGGGCGGGGGTGGTGCCGCAGCATCCGCCGACGATTGACGCGCCTGCATCCATGAGCGCAGCGACGTCGCGGGCGAACTCCTCAGGCCCGACGGTGAAGACGGTGCGCCCGTCAATTACCTTGGGAAGGCCTGCGTTGGGCTTGACGGCTACGGGCAGGCTTGTCGCGGCGACGAGCCTTTTTACGTATGGAAGCATCAGGTCTGGCCCAAATCCGCAATTGAGGCCGAGCGCGTCAACCCCAAGGCCCTCGAGTAGCGCCGCCACGCATTCAACGTCCGCTCCCGTGAGGAGCTTCCCGTCTTCGCCGAGGGCGACTGTGGCGAGGATGGGGAGTGATGTCGTCTCCTTTGCGGCGAGGACGGCGGCCTTGAGCTCGTAGGCGTCTCCCATCGTCTCTATTACGACGAGGTCCGCGCCGGACTTTTCCCCGAGTCGCATCTCTTCTGCGAAGGCGTCGTATGCGGCGTCGAACTCGAAATCGCCGGCAGGTTTGAGGAGACGGCCTGTCGGCCCGACGTCGAGCGCCACGAGACGGCGGCCGCCTGCGCTTGACGCGGCTTCCTTGGCAATCCCGATTCCGGCTGCTACGACGTCTTCGAGAGGCGCGTCGCCGTGGTACTTGGCGGGATTCGCGCCGAAGGTGTTCGCGTACACGACGTCGGCGCCGGCTGCGAAATACGCTTCGTGCACGGCGCGCACGTCGCCTGGATGCGAGATGTTCCAGAGCTCCGGAACCTCGCCCGGCTGAAGGCCCCTTGCCTGAAGCTGTGTGCCCATCCCTCCGTCGAGGAAAAGGAGCTTTCCGTCGCCTGCGATGCCGCTCGTCATTCTGCCTTAGTGCCTTTCTTTACGCCGATTACGGCGCTTACCGACTTTGACGGAACCATGAGGAGGTTGTCCGTGAGCGATACGCCGATCTTGTGGGATGTGTCGAGCAGTTTGAATATCGTCCGCTGCTCGTAGAGGGGAAAGTCGCCGTAGCCAGGGGAGTAGCGCGAAACGATCGACTCGCCCGGTTCAAGCTCCTTTTCTATTTCCGCGTCAGTCTCGTCCATCCACTTTTCTATGAGGGCCGCGCCTATTGCCTGTGCGACGAGGGCATCGACTCCGGACGAAACTGATACGCGGCGCTGGAACGCGTCGAACTCCGCGCCGATGGTCCCGCAGACGAGGTATGCGGCATGGCAGCCTGCAATGTGGCGGGCGATGGTGCCGCGGATCTCGATCTTGAGACCTCCTGACTCGATGACATTTCCATCAATCGGGAAGCGCCGCCAGACGCGGGCGGTGCGCACGGTCCTTAGCGCTTCGTCGCGCATCCTCTCCACGCGCCCCGCGAGCTCTCCGTCGGGGAGGCTCCGGCCCATGCGCATGTAGCGGGCGATCTCGGCAAGGTCAACGGTCATCGTCGGACAGGATGCTCCCCAGATTCGCCATTATGCGCTCCGCGACCTCCGGCTTGTTCATCGTGTAGATGTGCACGGCGTTGACGCCGTTGGCGAAGAGATCGACAATCTGCTCCGTGGCGTAGGCGACTCCGGCATCGAGCATTGCGGCAGGGCGGTCGCCATAGCGATCTACGATGGCCTTGAAGCGGCTCGGGAGATACGTTCCCGAAAGCTTGCATATGCGCGCTATCTGCCGACCGTTGGTGACTGGCATTATGCCGGCGATGACGGGGACTGTCACGCCGTGGTCGCGGAGCTTCGCGAGGTAGCGGTAGAAGATGTTGTTGTCGAAGAACATCTGGGTGGTCACGAAGTCGAGCCCGGCATCGACTTTCTCGCGCAGGTGGAGGATGTCGTCCTCCATGTGGTCGCAGTCGGGATGGCGCTCGGGGTAGCATGCACCGCCGAGGCAGAAGCAGGAAGGGCGCAGCTCGCGCACTAGGTCCACGGCGTGCGAGAAGCACCCGGGAGGCGGCTCCGCCGAGTCTTTGGGAAGGTCTCCGCGAAGGCACAGGACGTTTTCGATCCCGGCCTGCCGCAGGGCCACGACCTCCTTCGCGATGCCGTCTCGCGTAGCCGAGAGGCATGTGAGGTGGGCAAGGGCCGGAACGCCGCATTCCTGCACGAACGACGCGACGGCGACTGTGTTCGCCTGTGCGTTTCCAGAGGCGCCGTAGGTAACGGAAATGAAGGACGGCCGCTGGCGGGCGAGCCGCGACACCGCCTCCTTAACCGGCTCGAACGGCGAGTCCTTCCTCGGAGGGAATATCTCGAACGAAACCGACGGGCGGCCTTTAGCGAGTATGTCTTTTATCTTCATGGGCGTTCATTCTCCTGCGTAGAAGGAAATTATAGCATATTCGCATTGCCGACGGCACGTGGAATTTGGTAAAATACTTGAATTAACAAGAGCGGAGACCGGAAAGCCCTGTGAAAACCAGGCACTGTCGCGCAGCCGTAACAGCCGGAATGCGGTGTTCGTTCATAACAAAACTCAAGTACTCTCGCATGAGGGGGAAAGAAGGGAAATGAACATACTGATGGTTGCCGCGGTCGCCGCGGCCGCTGGTTCGGCTACGGAACCTACGCAGACCGAGGCTACGAACGAGGTGGCGCAACTTGCGCCGATTGTCGTAGAGGCCTCTCGCCTTGGGCAGACCAAGGAAGAGGTTCCGTCGCACGTTGACATAATCACCAAGGCCGACATAGATTCGGCCAGGGCGGAGTCAACGGTGGAATTGCTGGAGAAGCGGGCGAACCTCTTTCTCCGCAAGCTCACGCCGAATCCGGCGATGTCCCAGATTGCGATGCGCGGCTACGGCGCAAACAGCTTCGGGCGCGTAAAAGTCGTCGTTGACGGCGAGGAACTCAACAACCCCGACATGAATGCGCAGGAGCTCGCGCGTGTGCCGGTGAGGTCGATAGAGAAAGTTGAGATACTGCACGGGCCTCAGACGGTTCTGCACGGCGGCAACGCCTCCGCCGGAGTGATCAACATCGTGTCAGACGTCGATTCCTACGAGAAGAAGACAGTGCTCGACGTCCACGGCGGCAGCTGGGGCGCAGTTGGCACGCATATTGGGACGCGTGGCGGGTTCGAGGAGACCGGCACCACGTATTTTGCCGATCTTGACTACGACCGCGCCGACGGATGGCGAGAGAATTCGCAGTACGAGCTCTGGTCGTTGAAGGGCGGTGTCCGCCAGCACTTTGGCGAGGCATCGTGGTTCGACGCGCGCGCGTTTTACGCCGACAGCCTCTACGGAATGCCAGGAGGCGTTATGACCGGGCGGGCGACATACGGGTTGAACTATGGCGACTGGAGGGGCTCTGCAAGCCAGGCGGACGATCCAGACACGCAGGCCCGCAACTCCGTTTACGGCTTCACCCTTTCCGGGCACGGTGCATTCAGCAAAGAGCGCTACATTGATGCATCGTTCGCGTTCCGCAACCGCAAGTCGTCTGGCTACACCGACTACGACGTCTATACATACGACGGGAAGCTCGCCTATGTGGATGAAACCGAGATATGCGATGTTGCCAACCGCTTCACGGTCGGAACAGACCTCAAGTACGACGCCCTTGACGCCTGGGCTGATTCCAGGAACAGGTATTCTCGGTTCTCGGGCGGGATTTTTGCGCACGATGAGCTCTGGCTGCTGGAGAGCCTCTCGGCCTTCGGCGGGGCCCGCGGAGAGTGGTTCTGGTCGCGCGACGCATATTCAAGCGCGTATGCAAATTCCACGGAGCACAAGACGAAGGGCGCAGTGGCGGGAGAAGCCGGCCTCAACTGGCGTCCACTCGACGGACTCAAGGTCTTCGCCAAGTGGTCGCACTTCTATCATGCGCCGCTTGCCGACGAGCTGTTCTCGTATTACGGAGTTCCGAACATGAACCTGAAGCCGGAGGAGGGCGACGACTTCCAGATCGGCGCCGACTACACGTTCCTCGATGACTTCAATTTCAACGCGACATTCTACCACACGGAGCTTGAGGACGAAATCATGTATCTCAACTGGGCGAACGTCAACGTGGACGACCGCACGGCGCGCGACGGATTCGACGTGTCGCTTACGTGGTCGCGCGACAAGGTCGGCTCGGCGGGCATCCTCTATTCCTACGTCCGTTCGCGCTTCACCGAGGGCGACAACAAGAACAAGTACATTCCGCTTGTCCCCGGCCAGCAGCTCCGCGCGTATGGCGAGGTCTTCCTCCTCGACTGGATCGCCGTCGGCGGCGGATTCCGTTTCGTTGGCAAGCAACGCTATGGAAGCGACTACGCGGGCAACGGCGGCATGATGCCGAACTACTGCCTGTTCGACGCGGGCGTGCGCGTGATGCCGACGTGGCGCTGGCTCAAAGGCTTCACGTTCGCCTTCACCGTTGACAACCTCTTCGACAGGAAGTACTTCGACTACGGCGAGTACTTCGACCCGTGGTACGTCTATCCCGGAGCGCGCCGCACGTTCATGTTTACGGTTCGCTACGAATTCTGATGACGGGGTTTGCCAAGAGCGCGATACTCCTTTTTCTCGCCCTGCGCGTCGGCGACTTCGTTGGCGTCGCCGCAGGGATGTGGTTCGTACCTCGATACGTGGCGCCGGAGGACATTGGGGCCGTCCTCCCCGTCACGTCTTTTGCGACGTTCCTCTCTCTTCCGATGTTCGCGTTCGCCATGACGGTGATGAAGGAGTCGGCCTGCCTCGCGGCGGCTGGCGAACGGGGGCGGGTGAAGTCGCTTCTTTGCGGAGCGTTCGTCGGCGCCGCTGCGATTCTCGCGGTCGTGCTCGCCGCCGCCGCAGTTGCGGCGCCGCGATTTCTCAAGGCGATGCGGGTCTCCGACGCGTCCGTCGGCTTTCTCGTCGTCGCGGCGGCGTTTCTCGGCTGCGTCGCACCGGTTTACACCGATGCGCTGCAGTCGCTGAAGCGTTTCCGCGCCATGGCCGCCGTAGAGGTTGGCGGCGCTGTTTTCCGCTTTCTCGTCATGCTCGTCGTGATGCCGTGCAGGGCGCTCGCCGGATACTTTGCGGGGCAGGCGGCATTGCCTGCGTTTCGCATCTTGGGGAGTGTCGTCGCGCTGCGAAAGGACCTCGCTGTGCGGGCGGAGCCGTATTGGGACCATGCCGCCGCGCGGCGCATCCTTATCGCGTTCCTCGCCGTAATGGCGTATCAGGGCGCGCCGATGGCGGCGTCTTTAGTCGAGCAGTCCGTCCTGCGCACTGCGCTTCCAGGCACAGACTCCGCCGGATACTACATGGTCTCTCGCTTTTCCGATTTCCTCCACTATCTTGCCTTCCCGCTGCTGCTCGTCATGTTCCCCTACACTGCGGTGGCGGCGAAGCGAGGAGAGGAGACGCGGCCATTTGTCGTCAAGTGCGCGGTGGTCACGCTCGCGGCTGCGTCCGCGATGGCGGCGGCGTATGCGTTCTGGGGAAAAGAGCTTCTTTCCCTGATGCCGCATGGATCCGACTACGCGGCATATTCGCGCCACATGCCGCTCCTGGTCGCGGCGACTGCGCTGACGTCGTGCCAGGTCTTCTACACAAACTCGGAGGTCTCGGCAGGGCGCTTTGGCTTTCTCCTGTGGCTCGTGCCGCTCCACATAGTCTATCCTGCGCTTCTTGGTCTTGCGTCGGCGCTTGGGATGGTTCCAACTCTCGACGCATATATAATTTGGATCGTCGCGGCATCTGCGCTGAGGTTTGCCTTCGCCGCCGCGATGTGCGTCAAGACTACTTTATGATGCCGCCGCAGAGGATCGCTCCGTCGGCGGAATAGACTACTGCCGACTGCCCGGGGGCGACTCCAAATAGACCGCCTGGCGCATGGACGACTCCGCGCTCAAGCGTCACCGGGCCTGACGGTGAGCCGTTCGAGCGTATCTTGATCATGCCCTCGACAGGGCCATCCGTCGGCGCCGCGCCTTGCCAGTTCATGTCGCGGACTTCAAATTCGCCGCGAATCGCCTCCTCGCGCCGTCCGACTACGACTTCATTGCGGCATGAATCGACGCGGATTACGTAGAGGGGCGTTCCGCCGCCGATGCCGAGCCCCTGACGTTGTCCGACAGTGTAGTGCCAAAATCCGCGGTGTGTGCCGAGCGTTTTTCCGTCGAGAGATACGATGCGTCCCTCGGCGTCTTCCCTGCCTACGAGCTCGTTTGCGTCGCCGGAGTAGAAGTCCTGCGAGTCTGGCTTCTCCGCCATTGCGAGCCCTGCTTCGCGGGCGATCTGGCGCACTTCCGCTTTCGTCATGTCGCCAAGCGGAAACATCGCGCGCGCAAGCTGATCCTGGGAGAGGTTCCAGAGGAAATAGCTTTGGTCTTTCGAGGCATCGTTGGCGCGCGCGGCTGCGAGCCTTTCGCCCGATGCGACGATCCTCGCGTAGTGCCCGGTGGCAAAGCGGTCGAATTCGATCTGCCGCGCCGCCATTTCCGGTAGCAGCCCGAACTTGAGCCGGCGGTTGCAGACGACGCAAGGGTTTGGCGTCCGCCCGGCTGTGCGCTCCTCGCGGAAGTAGTCGAGGACGCTCCGCTCATATTCCTCAGAGCAGTCGAAGACGCGGAAGGGGATGCCAAGCTTCGCGCCGAACGCCTCCGCCGCCGCGATGTCCTCCGCCTCGCCAGGACCGAAGCATGCGTCGCGCTCGCCGCCCTTGTAGCGGCCTTCGCGCCATAGCTTCATCGTTATGCCGACGACTTCATGCCCGGCCCGCTTCATCAGAAGCGCGGCGACTGCGGAATCGACTCCGCCTGAAAGTCCGACGGCTATTTTCATGTATGCGCATATTATACCATTTTAAGCGCATCGTCGAGCGCGGCGATTATGTCGTCAATGTGCTCAAGCCCGATGGAGAGGCGGATTAGCTCGGGAAGGACGCCGCCTTTGCGCAGGTCTTCGTCCGAGAGCTGGGAGTGAGTAGTGGAAGCTGGATGGATGATGAGGCTCTTCGCGTCGCCGACGTTTGCAAGAAGCGAGAAGATGTCTCCGTTTGCCGCGTCCGTCACTCTGCGAGCCTCTTCCGAGCCGCCCTTTACTCCGAAAACGACCATTCCGCCCGCGCCGTTCGGGAGATACTTGGCCGCAAGCTTCGGATTGGAGAGGGAAGGGTATTTAACCCACGCCACCTTGGGATGCCTTTCGAGCCACTTCGCGACGGCAAGCGCGTTTTCGCTATGCCGCGCAATGCGAAGCGGCAGCGACTCCACGCCCTGCAGGAATATCCACGCGGCATCTGGCGCGAGCGTCGGGCCCTGGTTGCGGATTCCGACCGTCAGGAGGCGGATGGAGAAGGCGATGGGCTTTAGCGCATCCGGCAGGTCGTGGGCGAAGCGAAGGCCGTGGTAGCCCTTGTCCGGCTCGTTGTAAAGCGCAAACTTCGGGTCCGACCAGTCGAAGCCGCCTTTCTCGACTACTACGCCGCCTATCCCCGCGCCGTGCCCGCCTATCCACTTGGAGAGCGAGTGTATTACGAAGTCAGCTCCGTGGTCAAGGGCTCGCAGCAGCGGCGGCGGGGTGAACGTCGCATCGACGACGAGCGGCAGATGGTGGCGATGGGCGACTTCCGCGTATTTCTCGATGTCCGCGATGTCGAGGGCCGGGTTGCCGACGGCTTCGATGAATATGAGGCGCGTCTTTTCGTTGATGGCCGCTTCGACGGCGGCGAAGTCGTTTACCGGCGTAAAGTTCACATTGATTCCGGCATTAGGGAGGATCGCGTCGAACTGGCTGAACGTGCCGCCGTAGAGGTTGGAGGCCGCCACTACCTCGTCGCCAGCGCGGGCGATGTTCGTGACCGTGAAGTAGATTGCCGCGGTGCCGCTTGCAAGCGTCTGCGCCGCCGCGCCGCCTTCGAGCGCTGCGATGCGCTTTGCGAGGACGTCGTTGGTCGGGTTCATGAGCCGCGCGTAGATGTTGCCGAGTTCCCTTAGGGCGAAGAGGTCAGCCCCGTGCTTGGAGTCGCGGAAGTTGTATGCCGTAGTCCGATAGACCGGAACCGCCCGCGCGTTTGTGGCGGGGTCGCCGTGTGCTTCCTGTCCGGCGTGGATCGCCAGCGTCTCGATGTGGTATTTTCTCTCGCTCATTGCCATCTCTCCTTTCGTTGGGTTCCGATGGCAATATTATCTCACATCCGCGCTGTCAAAGGGTAATCGGAAGTCTTGCCGCATACCCATAGGCAAAGCCTATAGTGATGAACGAGGCATTGTGGCACCTTCCTGCGCCGCTGGCTCGGTCAAAGCACAGCCGCTGCACGCGAAGGCAAGAAGGTGGGGATGAACTTCTTTATCTTGCTCCATGCGCCGGACTCGGCGACGGCAAGGTCGTGGCTACTCTGGAGATTGAGCCAGAACTGCGGTTCCATACTAAAATACGCACCGAGCCGAAGCGCAGTATCCGCCGTGATCGACCGCTTTCCACGGACGATAGCGTTGATTCTCGGCGCAGGCACATGCAAGTCGAGAGCAAGCTGGTTCTGGCTAATGCCCAGCGGCTGCAGGAACTCAGCGTAAAGTATCTCGCCAGGATGAATCAAGTTTTTCGTGCGCATTTCAACTTCCTCCTCAATGGTAGTCAACGATTTCCACATCCTCGGCGTTTGAGCCAACCCACTTGAAGCACACGCGCCACTGGTCGTTGACGCGTATGCTCCACCGCCCCGTCCCGTCGGTTATGCCTCCGCCTTCGTCCACCAGTCGCGCTTTTGCGCTCAACCGCGTAAAACGCCCCCGCCTAAAGCCCCCAAAGCCGCTATTTTGCCAAAAATAGGACAATTTCTCCCAAAATCGTTAACGCCATTGGGGTTTTTCCCCATAGAAAACTTCATCGCAGTCGGCATCTGTACAGTAATTACTCCGCTTCAATCGCCTTGTCGCTGACCCAAACCTTGTAGAAGCCCTGTGTGTCGCTTCTAGGCTTTGAGACGATGAGAACCATCTCGCTTGTGGCCGGAGTCATCGTGCCGGGACATTTTAGTTCGCCAATGCACGCCGCCGATGCAGCCGCGTAATAGAGGCCGGGAACAATCATCACATTGAGCACAACTGTCCCGTCGTCCAATTCCGTCCACGGCTCATTCGACACCCCATCCTTCTTCGGCACATCGTACGGCGCAAGCAGAGTAGCATAAAACACCGTCCCTTCAACTGAACGAGCAAAGCCACTCGATACGTCAATGTCACCCACCTTGACAGTCACTTCAGAGACAAGAGTTCCCATCGGAACCATCGCCGCCAAAGTCCGGCCATCCGCGCTGTATACGAAATTCACACTCTCGCCGCCGACAAAAATCTGAGTGCGCGCAGTGTGAGGCATCGGATCGTATGTGACGATACCAATCGCGCCGCACTGCCGCGCCAATATTGTAGCCGATGCATTCAACGAAGACAACAGTGACAAAGCAAATACGCCTAACCTGCAACTCGCTACTATTCGCAACTTATTCATCTTTTCCTCCACGCGTAAGATTCGTGCGCATATTGCCAATCACCGAACAGGACGCACTGACCGCCCCATGTAGCGGTAGTTGGCGCTCTCGCCTAAATACGACTCGTAGTTTATGAACCATGAGTATCTCGAATTACCCGAATCTGGCGTGGAAGACCAGTATACGCCGCGCGTGACAGGGGTCCCAAGGTCTGTATTAGTTCCATAGCCAGCCGCCGGCAGGAAAATGCTTCTATTTGCATAATCCCCCTTGCCGACAAATACTCGCCCTGCCACGCCGTTTGTGGTTATCCAAGTGGAAGTACAATTACTGATGAGAGCATTAATCTCTTCTCTTGTCGGCATGCGCCACGGCAGACCGAGATGTGCTGTTGCAGCGTCATGTGCCGCCACAAGATTGCCAGTCGAGTCAATATAGCCCGCCGACAGCAGTTCTGAATTGCTTTTGCCATATGTTGAGGCTGCCATACCGGAATCGACGAACCGGATGCTTGTTCCGTCTTTGACCGATATCCATCCACTCCCTGTGTTCGTATACCCCACGGTATCGCCCCACCAGAAATGATAGCCGTATTCCTCGAGACTTGTGGCTCCAACATTGCACTCCGCCCAATATGGACCATTTTTCCACAACTGAACACCGCCAGGTTCCGCAATCGTCACCACGAAAGACGCATTCGTGAGAAGCATGGCTCCTCCAAAAGACGCGGCGAAGTCAACCGTATAAAGATTCTTGCCAGTCGCGATGTTTTTCTGAGTAAAAGTTGCACTCGCATCATCCGTGCAAAGTGTGATCTCCGCAAAAGCATAATCGGGAAGTGTTCCGCCAACCGTGTATTCAATCGTCGCCTTACCCGAATATGGATACGACTGGTGGAACTTTGTCACCTTTACGGTGTTGGCGGTTTCTGCCGTCACGCACATCGCCATTGTGGCGACAAAAATCATCATTAACTGCTTCATTGCTCATTCCTTTAGCGCCCTTGTTCTGTTTCACCTCGCAAGGATCGGGCTGGTCCTCGTTCCGTGTCGGCGGCGTGGGGACACGCCGCCCTACCAGTTTCGCCACTCTGCAATCGGAACAAAAAGAAAACCTCTCTTCGTATCTCGAAGGAGGCTGTGAGATGCCCGAAATGAAACACGAAGAGAGGTAAACGCATTATGCATTTTCCTCTGCAAGGTGTCGTCATTTCTGAAATTTCTCACATTTCCTTCGACGACCGCTTTGCAGCGCAAATTGATTTGGCGACGGGCCGTTGCCCGCCTATATACCGTCTACTGTTTTGTCTCGATTCCTTTCATTTCAGTTTCACGGGGTTGAAAGTTATAAGAAGTCCGACATGTTGGGCGGCGGCTCTGTCGGCTCTGGTGGGAGCGTGGCGGCCACAGCCTTCAACTTTGCGTATTGATCAGGGATGTCGCTTTGCAGGATGTCCCAGATGGTGTCAAAGTCTATATCGGCATAATCATGCACGATTTTATGCCGCACACCAGCAAGGCCTTTCCAGTCAACGTCCGGATTTCTTGTGGCGAACTCGCGGGTTATATTGTTTGCCGCCTCCCCCAAGATCATTAAGTTGAAGAGAATGCTTTCTGTTGTGCTTTCGTGCGATTTCAACTGCGCACGATCCAATCCCTTGCTCAGTTCGACAACCCGCTCCATCGCATTCAACATGTGCCGAACACGCGAATCATCACGATGCAGCGATGGATCGGTCATACGGGCACCGCCTCCCTGCAGACACGATGCGCAAAACCGAGGGAATGGGGCAGCACACGCGAGGAAACCAAATCCACCTTGCATCCAAGCAGGTTCTCGCAAGCGGAAGTCATTTCGCATTCATTGTGCCAACTATATTCGCCGGGCATCCACTTGACCAGGAAGTCCACATCGCTGTCGGGACGTTCTTCCTTGCGGGCGCAAGAGCCGAAGACCCAAAGCTTTTCCGCCTTGTGCTTCCTTGCGATAGCGTATATCTCGTCACGCTTCGCATGTATCTCGTCCAGCATGCACATAGCTAAATCGCCGTCATTATACCAAAACGCCGCGCTGGGGGTCAAGCGCGGCGTTTTTGCGTCTGGCTGCGGAGGCTACTTGGCGGCGATAAGGCGGCGGACGGCGGCGATGAACGCGTCGGCGGCTGGGGAGGGCGGTATGCCGGAACGACGGATTATGCCGACGGTTATCTTGTCTTCCAGCTTTAGCGGCACGGACACGATCGAGGGGTTGTAGGCCTTCGCATGGACTCCGGACGCCACGGTGAAACCGTCGAGGCCGAGTATCAGGTTCGTCATCGTCGCCCTGTCGCGGACGCGGATGTTCTTCTTCCTGTCGATGGCGGGCATGACCTCCTCCGCGAAGTAGAGTGCGTTTTCCACGCCCTGCTCGTAGGTGATGTAGGGGTATTGGTCGAGCTCGTCCGGGCGTATCGACTTCTTCTTCGCGAGAGGATGCTTTCTCCCGAGGAACACGTGCGGCTTTGCCGAAAATAGCTCCTCGAAGTCAAGCTCCTCCTTGCGGAGTATCTTGCGCAGGGCGGTTTCGTTGCGCGTCGAGAGATACATGATGCCCACTTCGCTGCGATGCCGCGCCACGTCGTCGATGATTTCGCTCGTCACAGTCTCGCGCAGCGTGAAGTCGTAGGCGTCCGAGCCGTTCGCCTTAACTACCTCCATGAACGCCTCTACCGCGAACGCGTAGTGCTGGCACGAGACGGCGAACTGCGGGCGGCGCACCGCCTTGCCCGTGTATTTTTCGGTGATGCGCGACGTATCGTCGAGTATCTGCCGCGCAGAGGCGAGGAATTCCTCTCCCTCGCGCGTTACAGTCACTCCCCGCGCCGTTCGCGTGAAGATCGCGGTGCGAAGCTCCTCTTCCAAGGCGCGTATCGATTCTGTCAGCGTCGGCTGCGTCACGAACACGCGCCGCGCCGCCTCGCTGATGCTTCCGCAGTTCGCCACTGCATCTGCGTATTTGAGTTGCTGGAGTGTCATGGCCCGTATTATACCATTTTTTCGCCAAGTTCTGGGTGCCAGGTGAAGGCAGTGATGTTGCGCCAGCGGACTGCCGTCGGCGCTCCGTCGAAAGTCGAAAGCACCTCTACCCCGGGCGAGACGGCGGTTATCGCAGGGGCGCGTATGAAGGTCATCGGCACGTTTGGCTTCCCGTCGAACGTGCCGACGGTCTGGAAGCTGCCGAGCTGCCGCCCGTATGCGTTGCGGCGAACTGTGACGGGGAGGACTCCGAACCATTTCTCAGGGCGCGTCTCGTCCTTGCTGCCGACATCCTCGATCTTCTCCGCAAGGAGGATGAGGCCTGCGCAAGTCGCAAAGACGGGGAGCCCGCCTTCGATGCGCTCCTTTAGCGGCGAGAAAAGCCCGAGATCCTTCAGGAGCTTCCCCTGGACCGTCGATTCTCCGCCTGGAAGCGCCAGCATGTCCATGCCGCGTCCGAGGTCGGCGAGCTGCCGTATCTCGAAGACATCCGCGCCTTTCCGACGCCAATACGCCTCCATCTCGGCAAACGCGCCCTGCACCGCCAATACACCAACTCTCATCCTAAACTCCTCGGTTGAATACCTCCTCAAGCGGAATGCCCTCTCATACTCTGCGCTCTCTGCGTCTCTGCGTGAGACACCAATCACTACTTCCCTCTTTCCTCCATAATCGTCTCGATTTCGTCTGCGTTGATACCCACCATCGCGGGGCCAAGGTTCTCGGAGAGCTTTGCGAGCAGCTTCGAGTCCTGCCAGTTGGTGACGGCCTGGATGATCGCCGCCGCGCGTTTCGCAGGGTCACCCGACTTGAAGATTCCCGACCCCACGAAAACGCCCTCTGCGCCAAGCTCCATCATGAGCGCGGCGTCGGCTGGCGTAGCTACGCCTCCGGCTGCGAAATTGACGACGGGCAGCTTGCCGTTCTCGTGCACGAACTTCACGAGGTCGAGCGGCGCGGCCAGTTCCTTTGCAGCTTCATAGAGCTCGTCCTCGCGCATGGAGACGACGCGGCGGATTTCCGACTGCATCTTGCGCATGTGCCTGACGGCCTGCACGACGTCGCCCGTTCCGGGCTCGCCCTTGGTGCGGATCATCGTTGCGCCCTCGCCTATGCGCCTTAGCGCCTCACCGAGGTCGCGAGCCCCGCAGACGAACGGCACTGCGAACTTAGTCTTGTCGATGTGCCTGACGTCGTCGGCGGGGGAGAGGACCTCCGATTCGTCGATGTAGTCGATTTCAATTGCCTCCAATATCCGCGCCTCGGCAATATGCCCGATGCGGCACTTCGCCATTACGGGAATCGAGACCGCCGCCTGTATGCCCTTGATCATAGCGGGGTCGCTCATGCGCGACACGCCGCCCGCCGCGCGTATGTCCGCCGGGATGCGCTCAAGCGCCATCACCGCGCATGCACCGGCCGCCTCGGCAATCTTCGCTTGCTCCGGCGTCGTCACGTCCATGATCACTCCGCCCTTGAGCATCTGCGCAAGGTTGCGGTTTAGTTCCTGCCTGTTGTCCATAGGTTTTTCCTCCTTAAAGGGATAAAAATCAATGTAGTTATTATACTGCACCCGCGCGTTATGCAGATAATAGGAATTGCATTCGCTCGCCCATAGGCCATTCCTATGGATGGCGGCGTCTTTCGGCATTCTTCATAAAATCGCCGCTTGCATAATTGTGGTTTCGCGCCGAGCGATTTTTTGGTATAATTCGCATAGTTTTTTGCGGGGCGTAGCGCAGTCTGGTAGCGCACCTGCCTTGGGCGCAGGTTGTCGTGGGTTCAAATCCCGCCGCCCCGACCAATTTACGGTGTTTTCGAAAACGACATTTCGGCATCTGCGAACGCCGCAAGCGCCAAAAAGATGGCGAGGGTGGCGAAAAGAAGTCTTTTCATGATGGGATGGCGGCATGATATCAAATCCATCCGGAGAAATAAACGCGCCCTATGTAGGGCAATATGGTATAATATAAATGCAATTGAGTTGTGAAGAGAAGACGCCAATGAAAATACTCGTATGCATCAAGCAGGTGCCGGGCACTACGCAGGTCGAGATAGACGAGACCACGGGAACGCTCAAGCGCGACGGCGTGCCGGCCAAGATGAACCCGTTCGACCTCTATGCCCTCGAGACTGCGCTTAGGATCAAGGCCGAGGCGGGGGATGGCGCAGAGGTGACGGCGCTCACGATGGGCCCGCCGCAGTGCGAGCGCGTCGTGAGGGAGGCTTTCATGATGGGCGTCGACAGGGGCGTAATACTCTCCGACCGCGCGTTTGGCGGGGCTGACGTACTGATGACGAGCTTCACGCTGGCGAAGGGCATTGCAAAGACGGGGCCGTACGACCTCGTCGTGTGCGGGAAGCAGACTACGGACGGCGACACGGCGCAGGTCGGCGCGGAGATCGCCGAGTGGATGGGGATCCCGCACGTCGTGAACGTGAAGTCGATAGACGCCGTGGGGAAGGAGTCTATATCCGTCACGGTCGACTTGCCCGACTGCACGCTCGCAGAGCGCATTCCGTATCCGTGCCTGATGACCGTAGAGAAGGGGATCTTCGAGCCGAGGCTGCCGTCGTACAAGCTCATGAAGGCGACTTCCGACCGCGAGATAGCGTGGCTGGGGCTCAAGGACCTCGACGACACCGACCCGAAGCACTACGGGCTCAACGGTTCGCCGACGCAGGTGAAGCGCATCTTCCCGCCGGAAGCGCACGTCGAGCACGTCATGATCGAGGGCGACGACTCCGCGAAGGCGGCGCAGCTCGCCGACCTCCTTGAATCGCGCAAGTTTCTTCAGTAACGGAGTCCAGCACCATGTCATACATAAAGATACACCAGTCGAAGGTAGCCGACCGCGAGGCGGCGAAGGCGCTGTGTCCATTCGGGGCGATAGGCGAGAACGGCGCAGGGGAGCTTGAGATCGGAGTGGGCTGCCGCATGTGCCGCCTGTGCATCCGCAAGGGCGGCGGGGCGTTCGAGTTCGTGGACGACGCCGAGCCTGGCGTCGACAAGTCGAAGTGGCGCGGCGTCGCCGTCGTCGCCGAGGTCGCGCCGGACGGCGCGCTCCATCCCGTGGGGCTCGAGCTCCTCGGCAAGGCGCGCGAGCTCGCCGCGAAGATCGACCACCCCGTGCAAGCCGTCGTCATCGGCGCGAAGACCGGCGAGGCCGTCGAGAAGATGCTCGCGTGCGGGGCCGACGAGGTGTACGTCTACGAGGACCCTGCGTTCGAGCACTTCAGGATAGAGCCGTACGCCAACGCGCTCTCCGACTTCATCGAGACGGTGCATCCGTCGTCCGTGCTCGTCGGCGGCACGGTCAACGGGCGCTCCCTCGCGCCGCGCGTCGCCGCGCGCTTCCGCACCGGCCTTACGGCCGACTGCACGGTGCTCGACATGTCCGAGTCCACAGACCTCGACCAGATACGCCCCGCGTACGGCGGCAACATCATGGCGCACATCAACACGCCGAAGCACCGCCCGCAGTTCGCGACGGTGCGCTACAAGATATTCTCCGCGCCGCCGAAGGGCGAGCCGCACGGACGCGTCGTCAGGCGGTCGCTCGCGGCGGACAGGCTCCTTTCGAAGATAGAGGTTCTCTCTTGCACGCAGAAGAGCGCCGAGAAGGGCATCGAGGAGGCGGAGGTGCTCGTCGTGTGCGGGCGCGGAGTGAAGCGCCCCGAGGACATCGCGATGCTGAGGGAGCTCGCCGGGCTTCTCGGCGGAGAGGTCGCCTCCACGCGCGCGGTCGTCGAGGCAGGGTGGCTCGACGCCAAGCGGCAGATCGGGCTTTCCGGCCGAACCGTGAAGCCGAAGCTGATAATAACCTGCGGCGTCTCGGGCGCGATCCAGTTCGTCGCGGGCATGAGCGGGGCCGAGACGATCGTTGCGATAAACTCCGACCCCAAGGCGTCCATTTTCAAGGTCGCGCACGTTGGGCTTGTCGGCGACCTCTACGCGATAGTGCCCGAACTCATCGCCAGGATCAAGGCGAAGAAGGAGGCGAAATGAGCTACAAGAAATTTGACGACGGCGATCTTTCGTTTCTCAAGTCGCTCTGCGGCGACGAGCGCGTGACTGCGCGCGACGACATCGGCGAGGACTACTGCCACGACGAGCTGGGCGGCGCGTTCGCGCGTCCCGACGTGCGTGTGCAGGTGCTTACGACGGAAGAGATTTCGAAGGTGATGCGCTACGCGTATGAGCGCGACATCCCAGTCACGGTGCGCGGCAGCGGCACCGGGCTCGTCGGCGGCGCCGTTCCGCTTGAAGGCGGAATACTCCTCGACACGAGCGGCATGACGAATGTCGTAGAGCTTGACGAGAAGAACATGACGCTTACCGTGGAGCCGGGCGTTCTCCTCATGGACGTTGCGAAATACGTCGAGGAGCGAGGATTCTTCTATCCGCCGGACCCGGGCGAGAAGACGGCGACTATCGGCGGCAACATATCGACGAACGCCGGCGGAATGCGCGCGGTCAAGTACGGCGTGACGCGCGACTATGTGAGGGCTCTTACGGTCGTTCTCCCCAACGGCGACGTCGTGGAGCTCGGCGGGAAGATCGCGAAGAACTCGTCGGGCTATGCGCTAAAGGACATGATCGTCGGCTCGGAGGGGACTCTCGGCATTGTCGCCCGCGCGACGCTCAGGCTATTGCCGCTCCCGAAGGCGAAGATCTCGCTTCTAGTCCCGTTCCCCGACCTCGCGGCGGCGATCAAGACGGTGCCCGAGGTCATTCGCGCCGCAAGCGTGCCGACGGCAGTCGAGTTCATGGAGCGCGAGGTCATCCTCGCGGCGGAGAAGTTCCAGGCGCGCAAGTTCCCAGACAACTCTGCGGACGCGTACTTGCTCCTTACCTTCGACGGCGCGAGCCGAGAGGAGGTAGACCTTGCGTGGGATGCGGCGGCGAAGACGTGCCTTGCAAACGGGGCGAAGGACGTGTTCATATCCGACACGCCGGAGAGGAACGAGTCCATCTGGTCTGCGCGCGGCGCATTCCTTGAGGCGATCAAGGCGTCCACGACCGAGATGGACGAGTGCGACGTCGTCGTGCCGCGCGCACACGTCGCGGAGTTCGTCCTCTTCTCGCACGACCTCCAGAAGAAGCACGGCGTGCGCATCCGCTCGTTCGGGCACGCGGGCGACGGGAACCTGCACATCTACGTCCTCAGGGACGAGCTTGGCGACGAGGAGTGGAAGACGAAGCTCCTTGAGGTGTTCGAGGACCTCTACGCAAAGGCTCGAGAGCTTGGCGGTCAGGTCAGCGGCGAGCACGGCATCGGCAGCGCGAAGAAGCCGTACCTCGCCGAGTCGCTTTCGCCCGAGGTCCGTGCGCTTATGCGCGGCATAAAGGCGGCGTTCGACCCGAAGAACATACTGAATCCGGGCAAGGTCGTCGCCTAGCGAGCCGTCTTGCCGCCGGCCGTCTATTCCGGCTATGCGCTCTATTTCGACTGCTTTGCCCAGGCCGGAGTAATATGATATAATTTACTGAGTTTCGTACGGCGCCTGATGCGGCGTGTTATTCGTAAACTTCTACGAGAAGGGGGACGCTATGAAGAATGTTGCTGGTTGCCTTGTAAGGGCTTGCATTGCGGTGGCCTGCCTGCTGGCCATCGCCGGTTGCGGCATGGACTCCGTCCAGCTTGGCGATTACGTCAAGAAGGAGATGCAGGCCGAACTCGTGAAGGTGGATGGGCTCAAGTTGCTGCAGATGAAGGAGGTGCGGCTCCTGCAGGACGACGACGTGAACTACTCCGGCGTCGGCAAGGGCGAGATAGACGGGCGTTTCGTGAAGTTCGACGTGAAATGCAAGTACGACGGCAAGACGGTGCTGTGGGAGGCGACGCCTTCGAGCGACAGCATGTTCTCCCTTGCGACTAAGGAAAGGATCCAGGAGATATGCGGAAAGGTCAAGGAAGGGCTCAAGAAGACATACGACTCTGCGTCCAAGAAGGCAGGGGAGCTCTACGAGTCGGCCGCCAAGGGCACTGGCAAGTACATCGACTCCGTCAAGGGAAAGCTGACTTCTGATTGACATCCGCCGCGCATTGCACCGTTGCGCGAAAAAGTCCTTGGTTTATGAAGTTTCCCACGCGTTTTGACCGGGCAAGCACGATATGACATATGCAATCATGAGTGACGTGCATGCGAACCCCGCAGCGCTTGAGGCGGCGGTTGCCGACGCCCGCAAGCGTGGATGCGGCCGGTTTGTGCTGCTTGGCGACATTACGGGATACGGCTATGACGTGAAGAGCGCGCTGAAACTCGTTCGCGAGAATTTCGACGTCGTCCTAATGGGCAACCACGACTCCGCCTGCCTTGGGCTGGAGCCGGAGTACGAGGTTGCCTGCAACCGCAACTACTGGGTCGACGTCATGCAGCGCGATGTGCTCTCTGAAGAAGAGCGAGTGTGGCTGCGAGGCCGTCCGTATCTTCACGAGGAGGGCGACATGGCGTTCGTTCACGGCGACTTCACTAACCCGGCTGCGTGGAACTACGTCTTTTCGATACAGGCCGCAGTCGTCAGCTTTCTCTCGCGCACCGAGCGCATCCTCTTCTGCGGGCACACGCATCACGCCGCGGCATGGGAGATGCAGGGCGGCAGAGCTGTTCGCTCGCGTCTTTTTCGCCATCTGTCGCGTCCGGCGGTTCGCGCCGACATGCGTTCGTTTGCGCTCAAGGACGGCAGTCGCTACGTCGTCAACGTCGGCAGCGTCGGGCATCCGCGCGCCGACCGCTGCAGCACATACGTGATCTACGATTCCGATGCAAACCGTCTTACCTTCCGCCGTCTGCCTGTTGATCTCGTGGCATACGCCGCCGCACTTGACAAGGCGGGCGTCGACCAGCCCCTCTGGCTCCACGACGCGATTGCACGACTATACAATAGTTAAATTCTTGGTTGGTGCACACCAAGAGATAAATTATGGTATAATATTTACATCAAACAGGTGGGCACTAGCCAGCGTCCGCCGAGGGAGTAAACCGCCATGAAGAATTGTTATAAAGTGGGCGGTGAACCGCCGCACGAGTGGCTTAAGAAGGCCACTAGGAATACTTTTAATCTGTTCGTCATTGCCGCAATTATCGGTACGCTGTGTTCTGGTTGTTCGCGCGAACAGGATGAGGTCTATCAAGACCCATACGCTGTAAAGGTTGGGCAACAATCCTTGGAACAAGTTGAACCGGCTGACAAGCACGAGGGGCGATATTCCGTCTACAAGTACGAGTTCAAGGGGAAGGGCCCTGCGCATAAAATGGTGGACGTGAAGAAATACGAACTGGACCACATGGGTAGTCGCGGTTCGGAAGTGTCCGTCAAGGTTCATATCGAGTGGCCGGAGGAGAAGTCCGGCCTCTCGAAAGATGGGCTCGCAAAGGTGCGGAAGACGATTCTGTGGATGGCATTTGCACATACTCCAGAGATTAAGCCGTATAGTGCCCCAGAATCGCTTGGCGAAACGGAAGAATCGCTCAGGAAGCGTGATAAGGAGTTGTGGGCCAAGGAAGGAGACGACAGGGAGATTGATGATGAATTTGGCTTGCAGCCCGCTGATTGGGCCAAGTTGGTTGGCGATGCGCTTTCGCATAAAACTGGTCGGATTCCGGCAAAGGATGATGGACGAGTGACCACAAAGGCACTTGAATTGGGGATGTCTGGAATTAAGGAGCGCGCACAGTCCTGCTATAAGTGTAAGCCGCCGGAAAAGATGAATGACAGTTGGTGGCATTGTTGCAGTCAATGGTCGTTCATCGTTGACCTGCATCTCGATTCCCCTTTTGGCGTTACTGAGAAAGAGAACGCCGAATGGTACGAGCGTCCAGTTATATGCGTCTGGAATGAAGGATATGACTGCGATGGCGGCAATGGATGTCATGACAGCTATTGCTCGAAGGTGTTTAGTCTGCCGGAGGGGCGAGAACTTGGCGTTGAGGATTACTTTGCTCCCGAAAAGTTAAAGGCGCTGGCTGCTTTTGTCGCGAAACGGCTTTACGAAAAGGACCTTGATGGCGAAGTGTCGGCGGAAAAGACAGAATGTCAGCTAGACCTTGCCGGTGACGAAGTGTCCATGCTGGTGTCTAAAGAAGGCGTTAAGTGGACATGGGCTCCGTACTCTATTCTTCCTGGTTGTAACGGCGCACCATCAATCTTCGTCAAGTGGCAAGAACTGAAAGAATTTCGTGATGAGGATTTTCGCAAGAAAACGGTGGGTTGTGCGTCTTCTACTGTAGATGCGGACAAACAGAAAGGTACACAAAGATGAACATGCTTGAGTTTGAGATTGAGGTCGTTGCACCGAATGGCTTAGTACCCAACAGGCCATACGATGACTGTGAGACGCATGATCTTTTGAGACATGTGCAGAGGGTTCTTTTTGTTATGATAGGAGAGTGGATATGGGGAGAGGACGGGGTTAAAGAAACCATGTGGCATGATATGAATGGCGCAAAAATTGGATTTCAGCCGCAAGATGGTTTTAACGAGGAACACAAGCGTTCCATATTGGTGGATACGCACATCGTGAAAGATTGGCAATGCGGAATATTTAACCACGATTCGTCATGGAGAAAGATAAATGAGCATTCTAAAAATATGAAAATAAAGGTTGAATTGGGAGCATGCGACGATACGATTCACTATGACATATTGCAGGCATCAGCCCCAAGTGAGTCTTTAGGCAAGGAGAATATGACTCTTTTTGTGCGGGCCATGCGAAGGAGGATACGTTCAGCGCTGTTGGAGTATTTATTTCGTGATTGCGTGAACGATGATGACCTTTCGTCGGTAAGTGTTACCGTCCGTTTCTCCAAAGAGTACTATAAAAGTCTTCCCGATGTTCCTCAATGGATGAAGGCGCAGCCATCGCGGTCCTGCCGGGGGAAGGAGAATGCCCCTAAAAAGGGCAAAAAGAAAAGGACATGAGAATGAAGTCCCACGAGGTTGGTTGTCCGCTACGTGGAGGGAGCGGACTTCATAAACGCGAATGTCACGTTTGTGGTGGTCGCACCTCTGTGGATTGTGTCCGTTGCCGTGGCATCTCTTGTGATGATGCTGGTTCCTCATGTTGCGAGGGACATTGGAATGTCGTTTACTATTTTGGAAGTTTACTAATTTGCTGAGAGGGATTGAAGAATGGTTCGACGATAACTCAAAGCAACCGCGCATGACGGCTTCATGCAAATCAAAGAAAGGAAACAGAAAATGGAAATCCTAATCCAGGGAACGTATGATGTTGCGTTTGCTGCAGGATGCTGCGGTGGCGCTTACGATTATGATCCTGATACTAATTGCGTCCAGGATAAGACTTGATGAAGAAGCACGTGCGGCTTCGTTGCATTAAAGGAGGCCGCACTATTTTTCGTGTCAATGATGAATAAGTATACGCCATCAAGATACAATGTAATCGTGAATCGAAATGATTTGCGTTACGTTTGGAATACACTCAGTGGGGCGGTAGCAGTTTTGGATGATAATACTTTAGAGATGTTATCTGGTGGTGTAAACAGGATTTCTACGTGCGAGGCCGCGCAAGAGCTGATCAAAAATCACATGCTTGTTTCGTCCGATTTTGATGAGTATGAGTACGTATTGAGTCGAGCGAATAAAATTCTAGTAGAACAAAGTCCGAGTGACTTGCATTTTGTAATAGCCCCTACGTTGCGATGTAATTACCACTGCGAATATTGCTTTGAGATGGGCAGGACATCCTTTTCGGATATGACTGAGCCTGTTATCTCGGCAATTCCGCAATTTGTTGAGCGACATATGGACGGTAATTCCAATCTAAAATGTTTGCATGTTAATTGGTTTGGTGGAGAACCTCTTTTAGGGTTGAATTTTGTAGAGCGGTTGAGCACTCGATTAATCACTCTTTGTAGATCAAGAAATATTGCGTATCGCGGTACGTTGATTACAAACGGAAGATATCTAGATGAGAAAACCGCTGAAATGCTTTCCCAAATCGGGATAAAGAGGATACAAATATCTATAGATGGAACAGAGGATTCATATTGTCGTTCAAAACGAGCGACTAGAGATGATTATCTTTCTACCATATCTAATATTGCCACTGCGGCGCGTAAAGGGCTGCCAGTTGTTTTGCGAGTTAACATTCGTGGCAACGATTTCACTTCGGCATACCAATTAGCGGATCTTTTCTTTGGTGAGATGTCACTATCGTCCAAGGTTAAACTGTATCTTGCTTTCGTCAACGAAGGCGATGTCGGGAGACTGAAAGAGTCATACGCTGGGTTTGTAGAAGGAGAAAAAAATTTGTGCACTATGTGTACAACAAGTATTCTGAAGGATCATATTACAACAAACTTTCTATTGCTCGTGGTGTATCTTGTAGCTTATCGTGCATAAACAATTATTGCATTGGTCCAGATGGGGAGCTTTATAAATGTGAACATCACTTTGGGCGAAAAGAATATATCGTAGGGAGCATTTTCAGTAAGGGGGTGGGCAGTGGATGTTTTTCGCAAGAGTACGAACGCGTAATTTATGCATCCATGCACAAAGAGAAGTGCAAAGGGTGTAAAGTGTTTCCCATATGCCTGGGAGGATGCCCTAACAGCAATCGTCTGGGTGAAGTGGGTTTTGATTGCAAAAGCTATATTGAGTATTTAATTGAATGTCAGATGAGAAGAATACGATATGAAGAAGAACGAACAAAGTAAAGAAGACATCAGGATTGTAGAGGGAATTCTGATGGGTGTTGTGTCGCAACTTGAAGGCGATTCAACCGATTACGGTCTGCTTGCTGTGAGCAGTTTCGGCGAAACACTGATTAAGACGCTTTCCCTCCCAGCGGATTGTGGCACATCCAAAATTTGGGGATTGCTGGACGATGCGACTTGCGCACTTGGACAAGTGGCCTATAATATAAAGTCAGCATTCTTCCAACGCATAGTGGAAATGTGTCATTCCTTCCTGTTGTTGGATGCTGCGGGGAGGAAAGTGGCGGAACATGCGGCGAAGGAAGGCGGAGGCATAAGTGCGAAAGATATATACGATTACTTTCTGCCGCGCAAGAAAACGACACCATTTGTGCGTGAATTCATTGAATGTTTCGACCTTCTTACGACAGAGGTCAGATTTATCCCGGAACGACTAAGGTCTGGAATATGGGCGAAAAGGAAAAGTCGCAGAAACGATGATCGGAAAATCCCAGATGGGTGGATGGAGTCGTTTCGCCCAACCCCCGGAATGTCGTGCAAGGAAGCTACTGCTAAAAGCCGTGCCGTGGCCTTGCACAATCTCGCACTTGAGTTCCCAGGATTTAAGGACAAGGCTGATAAACTCGCGACGCATTTTGATGAGCTCACCAAGAGTCTCGTAAAAGGTGTGGTTGGTCCAAATCCTATGTCGGAGATGCTTATAACTGACGAGATGGTGGAGGACGGGTATGCGCCGCCGGTCAAACCTGCGATGTACAACGATCTCAAGGCGTTGATGACTGGTGATTTTCTCGTCAACTATGACAAATTCTATGATATGGGGGCATATTTTAGGATGAGAACTGACGGGACGAACGATTTGGGCTTCAAGGAAATTTGGGAGGAGTCAGATATCTTTGAAGCGAAGGAACGCATGCTGAATAAACTAAAGCTGTTCGTTACTTCCGCCGCAGCGATGGCGCGCCGCACGGAGTCAGAATCGGCATCGCAGTTCCTTCGCGTACTTGAACTTCTGGAGAAGAAAAACGGTTATTTCAGCGTCATTACCTCGCTTGATGACCGTGCTGAACTTGAAGAGTTCATGGAATCTTTGATAAATGCACAGGAACGGCTGCGCCGTGACGTAGAGATTGCGAAACTTGGCGCGAAGCAGCCCATTCCCGTGGAGGTTGCTGACGACTCCGTGAAGAAACTGGCAGGAGCAACGGGCGCGGCAGTGAAGAAGGCGATAAAGCCAGGCAAAGGCTCGTCCAATGAGCGATTCCCAGAAGAGACCAAGCGGCAGTGTCAGAGCATATGGGAAGAATACAAAGACAATCTGGAAGTAAAAAAGCATGCGATTAGGCACAAGGTAAGCCATAACAACGTGTTTGAATACGCGAAGGCCGAACTTGCAAGGCTGGAGCCTGTGGCCATCCGGACTGCAAATGATTTCGATCGTGCACTTGGCGCCAAAAGCGACAAGAAATATAGAGACTCACCCGCCGTAAGAAAGAAAAACCGCGATAAAAAACGTCAAACGGTTTATTCGCCATATAACAATTTTCTTTCAAAACCACTCAAATGCCGTCCCTAAGCGACAGAAAGGAAGGATAGATGATTATCCCATCAATAGTAAGCGACGACGAACTACTTCAAGCACTTGCTAAAGGATTGGAAAGATTGAAGGAACGGTCGGCGAAATTTAGCGCAAAGGTAAAAGCATCTGGCAATGATCCCAATTTTTTTAAGGATTTAACTGTAGCGAGTAGGGCAGGAGAAATCTCGATGATTGACAAAATAAGGCGTCAACACTATGGAAATGTTCCAGTTGAAGATTTGGAGGGGGCCTTGATGCATAAGTTAGTTGCATACGTTCGAGATGAATTAAGCGACGAAGAAGCGTCCAAGACGTTTGGCCGTTTTTTTGATGGAATTAAAGTTCTGAAAGAGTGTGCGGCGGCATATGGGATACATGAGATGGATAAAGCGGTTCTTTATCACGCCATGACTCTGGGTCCTGGAATGCTCAAGATGTGCGGTTGCGATATTGAAGCATTAGAATCAGAATGTGATGGACTGGGATATTTATGGGCGAACGCAACTCCTGATACGCCATCTCCGCCACGTCCGGCCAATGAACCACCTCCTGCCACGGCGGTCGTCGAGATAGCCGACGCTTCCGTGAAGAAGCTGGCAGGAGCGACGGGAGTGGCGGTGAAGAAGGCGATAAAGCCAGGGCGCGGTTCGAAGAACGTGCGATACCCAGATGAGACCAAGCTTCAGTGTCAGAGTATATGGGGACGATGTAGAGTGAAAGAAGAGGTAAAGAGGCTTGCGGCCGGGCACAAGGTTAGCTCCGATGATGTGTTTGAATACGCGAAGGTCGAACTTGCCAGACTGGAGCCCGTGGCCATCAAGACAGCAGCCGAATTCAAGCGCGTGCTTGGTGCCAAAAGCGACAAGAATTACAGAGAATCGTCCGCCGTGAGAAAGAAAAAACGTGATAAAAAATGTCAAGCGGTTTGTTCATCGCAAAACAATTTTTTTTCAAATAAATCCAAATGCCGATCCTAAGCGACAGGAAGGATAAACTCTTATCTATGTCTAACGACTCAAAGAGAGCGGCGGCCGTCATCTCGGCATTAGACAAATTGCGCCGCGAACACTACGGCGATATGCCGGTCAGTGCACAAGATATCAAGCTCGTGGATCAAGTCATGAAATTACTCTTCGATGAGGAGAATAATTCCTACGCGGAAGCTCTGCGGAAAAAATACCCAAACATAGATATGTATAAAGAACAGGTCATGCCCATATTTAGGCGAGGCGTGATTCTTTATCGGCAAGCTCTTAAGATGGTCGGAAACGATTACAGAGACTTTAAATTTGAGGATAAAATCCTTGCCAATGAACTTGCGCGGGAGCTTTCTGCTCCCGAGACGGTTTTGGCGCCTGGCGATGACTTTGTGAAGATGCTGGCTGTAGCAACGGGTGCGGCGGTGAAGAAGGTGATAAAGCCAGGGCGCGGCTCGAAGAATGTACGATACCCAGAAGAGACCAAGTGGCAGTGTGATAGTATATGGAAATACTGCAGAGACAATCAAGAGGTTAAGAATCATGCGGCCGGGCACAAGGTTAGCTACGATGATGTGTTTGAATACGCGAAGGTCAAACTTGCCAGGCTTAAGCCTGTGCCTATCAAGGATGCAGACCAATTTAGACGCGTACTTGACGCCATAAGCGATAAGAATTACAGAAACAAAACCCGCCGTGAAAAGGAAAAACCGCGATAAAGAACGTCAAGCGGTTTATTCGTCGTGTAATAATTTTCTTTCAAGAGCACTCAAATGCCGTCCCTAACGGGGCGGCGTTCTGTTTATACCATTTATGCCTCTATGGGAATCTGCCGCGCAAACAGAGTTTGCGGTGGATTGCTTAATATAATATGCGTGTCCAAAGGCGAGATAGGAATCAACATGGTGTTGCTTCCCGCCTGTCAGACAGAAAGGGCGCGCACAATGAGAAATGCGATCGAAAACTGGGTAGTTGAACTTGATTCTCTCTTCAACATTTTCAAGGTATCAAGGGATAAAGCCATACGCCAGAAGATCTTACTTATAGCTTTGAATCATTACACTCTATCTTATGTTGCACGCCGTCGTTCAGATTGGCCGCGCGTATGGCAGGAGGATGTGGAGGTAAGGCTGGGTAACCGGCTTGCCGCTGCGTTAGAAGATCCCTCAATAGTGCAGTCAAGTATAAGTGGCTATATGAGCAATTGGTATCGTTCGTTATCATCCTCAACCGGGAGCCGGATGGATAAGTTTATGGCCGGCGACACGCCCCTCAAAGATGAGAAAGGAAGGCCCCAAGACGAGACTCTTTTGGATATCCAACCGAATCCGTGTGCCTCTCCTGCGGAAGAATGCGAGAACAATGCACGTAAGGAACTGGCCAATAGAATTTTTGGTTATGCGAGAAAGCACATGGGGCTACGGGGCCGTATCATATGTTTTTATCTGCTAAACAAGATAGGGAGACAAGCATTTACTGAATGCGACATTGCGAGACACTTTAACATACCAGAGAACACAATAGCGAGTCACATACGCCGTGGCCGTCAGCATTTGGTGAAGATCTTTGCACATGAGGCATTTGACTTGGGAATAAACATGAGGATGTAGGCTTGTAGAACTGCAAGGGCATGGAGGGAGGGACCTGTGACCTTCGAAGAGCAAGACTCATTAATGGATGATGGCACAGTGGACAGTGTCACAGTTAGGGGCAGTAATGCTTCGCTAAATTTGTTGAGAAGGAATTTTGGAGAATGGTGCACGGATTTGATTGCAGAAAGTCTATGATAATGTAATGTGAGTAACCCATTGACAACGAAAGGAGAATAAAATGGGCTGGTGGCAGACAGAAGAGGAGATGGTCAACGACACCTTAATGGTGACTGATACTGACCCTGTCGATGTGGGGGGAATATTGGATCCAGCGGACGCTTTTGAGCCTGGTAGAAGGTGGGATTATGACAACGAGAATTCGTGGAGGCAAAGACTCTGGACGTAAAACGGGTCCTCCCAACGGATGTATTCGATAAGTTTTCGTTAGGCGACTTATTGGGTTGTGATGTGGATCGAGAAAATTTGAATCGCTATGCAATAATTTTACGAGGCTCAATGCCTCAACTAACACAGAAAGGAGAATAAAATGGGCTGGTGGCAAACAGATGAAGACAAGGTCAACGACACCATAACGGTGACGGATGAATGGCATGGCAATCCGAGCGTGGTTTTGGACGCCCATGATTTTGGGTATCCAGATACCCGCCGCGATCAGGAAGGCAATCGCTGGGATCGTGACGAAGACGGCTCGTGGCATCAGAGCCTGTGGCCGTGAAACGTGCCTGTCAACGGCAAGACCTATATTCTTGCCGTTGGCAGGGGGGATGAGGCAACAAAGGCGATATATAAAAGAGGACTACCTATGTCAAGAAAACAGCGCAAGAAGGAGAAAGCGATGCTGGTTGAAACCATTTATGGCATCAACCAGAAGATGAGCGATTTCTCAGCAACATTGACCGACATCAAGACTGCAATGTCTTCACGTCACAGGCAGATTGACGGACTGAAGACCATCTGCAAGACCGCATGGGGCATTTCAGCATTCGCGAGGAATAATCTGGCGGCAATCGCGGGGGACAGGACTAGTGCCGAAAGTCTTTGCCGGCGACTCGAGTATCTCATGAAATTGATTTGTGAGCTTCTGAATGCCGATGGCGTGAGCATAATTGCGCCCCAAAAGTGCGAAGAAGTTTCGCTAATCAACCATCGAGTGGTTGCTCAAGACGAGCCAGGAGTGGGTGATGTCGCTGGTACAATCTCGCAGTGCTGGGAGATTGGCTTCATACAAGAGGGAGCGGTCTTGCCAGCGGAAGTAACTGTTTTCAAGTCAACACACAACAAGTAACCATAAAAGAAGAAAGGACCCCAAAATGAACAACAAGAAGGTACTCGGGATAGATCTTGGAACTACGAACTCGGCGGTTGCCGTGGTCGATGAGGCTTCCGGAAAAGCGCATGTCGTCAATAACAAGGAGGCCGTGCCGACTACTCCATCCATCGTGTACATCAAGGATGGGAGGACGGCCATCGTTGGCGCGAACGCCGAGAATCAGCTTGGTGGGCGCGAGGCGCAGAATGTTATAGCAGGTTCCAAGCGTCATCTTGCTGACGATGCCCAATGGACTGACGACGGCAAGTTCATGGGAGCGGAGAATTATCCTGTGTTCAACGGGGAGAAAGTTACGCCTATTACGGCTGCGGCGCTGATTCTTCGTAAGGTTGTGATGGACAATCCAAACCTCGCTCTCGGAAACAGTGGTGAAAAGCCCCGCGTCGTGGTGACGGTCCCGGCGCGCTTCTCTCCTATCGCGAAAGCCCGTACCCAACAGGCTGTATTGGCCGCAGGCTTGGACTTACTTGGAATGATAGAGGAACCTGTCGCAGCGGCATTGGCCTATCACAATGGTTCCGAGTACAAGAACCGCACCATATTCGTATTCGACTGGGGCGGCGGCACGTTTGACGCTACCATCGTAAAGTTTGACGACAATGGTGTCGGCAGTGTCCTTGTCAAGAAGGGCGACGCATGGCTGGGAGGCAACGATATTGACAACTCTCTCGGCTTTTATCTCTGGAGAAGGTATGCCGAACAAAAGAAGAATACAGCAGTCACTCTCAGCGAGGATTCGTTCCGCAATCCTGAAAAGGCAAGGAACAACGACGTTCTCCGCATGGTAAACAAGTTCAGGAGGATCGCAAGGGAGGCCAAGCATGCTCTAACAACGCTTGGCTCTTACGACGTTGTCATTGACGATGGTGATGTGGTGCTTCCGCTCACGAGGACTGAATTTGAGTCGTGCATTGCCCGCCATGTCGAAGGCACACTTGAGATTGTTCGCTCCGTGTTCTCGGATGACAGGGCGATAGCTCCAGAGAAGATTGACGAGGTGATTCTTGTTGGCGGTTCATCCATCATGCCTTGCGTGACGATGGCGTTGGAGAAAGCGTATCCAGTGTGGCGTAATAAGATTCTTCTCTCCGATCCCCATGAGGCGGTTGCGAAAGGCGCGGCGATATGTGCAAACATCATGGCCAACGGTGGTGGCGAGATCAAAGTCAGAAACTACACTGAGATAGCCTACGGGGTAAAATGCGTCCGGCGCGGGGCAAATGGCGGCGACGAATACTACGTGTCAAATGTCATAGCGGCGGGTGCTACGCTCCCTGCCTGCGCGACAGATCGCTTCTCGACATACAATGACAACCAGAGGGATGTCGCCATACAGATATTTGCAAACGAGAGCAAGGCATCTTCGGTGTCTATCGAGGAGTCGAAGGAGATTGTCAATCCAAGGTCAAACAGGCTCTCGTTTGAGCGTGAAGTCCGGGCAGACACGCCAATCGAGATTACGCTTTCGCTCGACGAATCTGGATTGCTAGACGTCCGGGGCAAGTCCCTGGTCGATTCAGGCGAGTGCCATTTCCAGTTGCATGTCACTGGAACGCTTGACGAGAAAGGCATGGACTCCGCTAAGAAGCAGATCGCGGCAGGGGTGGTTCAGTAACAGGAAAGGAAGTGCAACGGTGATGCCCGACCGACAGGATGACACAGCGTATAATTATGTACGATCGATAATCGAGACCGTGCGTCTTGATGGCATTCCTGTCGTGTTCGGGTTGCGGCGTGTTCCTGGGGCGGTGGACGGCTTCACTGCATATCTTGAATACCTGGACGCTGGCCCAGGGAATCCTATGCCACACACAGGCGAACTCAAGCGGGCGGTCAGGGAGGCTTTCGGGCAATGCCATGACGCCTATGTAGGCGACGGAACAGTCCCCGTCCTCGGCAGCAGCTTGACGGACGCTCAGCGGGATGTGATTCGGCGCGGCATCGACAAATTAAGGGGTAATGTGCCCTCTTCCTCATCAGATTATTGGAATGGAATACTCTCCAGATGGTACAATCTGTTTTCGCGTAGCAACAACAGGGATGGTTCTGGGAAAAATGGAAATGTTGATATTCCAGAAGAAGATCTCTTCGAGGATGATGGCTGCTCGTATGTCTGGGACCAAGAATTATGGCAAGATTATGCCCGTGACTCTGACACCCCCCTTAGCGCATTCGCTGAGTGGGTTAAAGGTAAGGCAAGAGCGGTGGGTGAATGTTGCATTTGGGTAGTTATTGCCGTTGCGATAGGATATCTTGCCAACCGTTGCAATCTCATTGGAAATATTCGTGAAGTCCTGAATGGTGCGAAACGGTCTGATAAAGTTGATGTCGGGATGGATGTTCCATCTGCATCCGTAGCTGAATATGCGTATCGCGTGTCGTGCATAAATTGTGGTTCGGTGCTTGAGATAAGTCATGTTGTGGAGAGGAGAATCGAAATCGTATGCCCGGCGTGCGGTTGCAATCTCTACATAGAAAGAGTCAATTAAAATGGGAAGGGGTACTCAATGAAAACGATACTATCGGTTGTTGTCACGATTGTGAAGCTAGTTTGCTGGATCATGTTGTTGTTGTTTGTTGTTTGCCTATTATTTGTCAGGCACATCTTTCGCCTTAGTTCTGACATTCAGCGCGAAATCATGAATTGAAGGAGAATCAATATGAAATTTTTGAAGTGTTATCATTCAGTCTTGCGTAGGGCTTCGCGTCTTGCTTTCTGCGAGGGCGTGGATTGCATCTCTTCACGACATGTCTTTTGCGCCTATTAATATAAGAGGACATATGAAGAGACCAAAATTCACAGCACGATATACTGCCTTGATAAATAGGACATCAGCCAATTGCTAAGCGTATTGAAGTACTTGTTGAATGGTGCCAATGGAACATGAAAGGAGAAAATGCATGAGCAACGAGCATCCAACGTATTCTGAAGCATATTCGCAAATCCTTGCCCGTGCGACGCGATATGCGTCGGGGACAGATGACAAGGTTCTGCGCCTTAAGCATCTTCTTGGTGCTTTTCTAGATACGAATGGTGATATCATGCGCGAGATTCTTGGCGTCGAACGTCTTATCCGGCCAGAGAATCTTTCGTTCGAGTCCAATGATCAGACGGGAGAAGTATTGCTCTCCTCGCAGGTAAACCGCATCCTGTCGTTGCATGGCGGGCGGATGGACGAGGTGACGGACGCCATTGGCCCCGTCATCGAGCTCGGTCTCCCGCACCTTGCCGCCGCCATGCTAAGCAAGCCCCGAGGCCCCGTACTTGAACTCCTCCAGCTAAACGGAATTGATCCGAACAACGCGGCATTTGTCGAGGATGTCATGGCGCGTGCACAGGAAGTAGCCGACATTGAGTTCAGGAAGTCGTGCGCACGGGAACGTGCAAACAGGATGAAGTCGCTCAAGCAGATAAAGGATGAACTCGCCAAGATCTGCCATGGACAAGAGAAAGCCGTCGAGGCTCTTATCGCGCACGTGGCCTCCTCGATGACCATCCCGTCGTCGGAACGCGGATTCCGCCCCATCTCCACCAGCTTTCTGGGCGGATCTGGAACCGGAAAATCAATGATGGCAACGGCATTCCGAGACGTCTGGGCACGGGAATTCGGAGCTGGGAAGCCCGAAATCATCGACATGAGTCGCTATTCCGTCGAGCAGCTCATAACCGAGATATGCGGAAGAGACCCATGTTGGAAGGATGGCGGCTCGGAAGGAGATGTCACTCGCGAGGCCGCAAGATTTCCTCGCGGAGTTCTCATCTTCGAGAACATCGACAAGGCACACCCTGGAGCGCTCGTGCCTATCGCCAACATGCTTACTTCCGGGAAACTTGTGGACGAATTCACCGAGAAAGAAGTATCATTTGCGAGCAATGTCGTAATCCTAATTACGAGTCAGGGATCTTCCTACATTGAGTCGGGGAAGTTCGCCCATCTCTGTTCGCGCAACGGAGGGACAATTCCTCGTGAGAAACTCGTCGAGGGCATAACCGCAGGGCTTGAGGCCGAGATGCCGGAAAAGTCCGGCATCCTTGCCGAGATACTCAAGAAGGTGGATGTTCCAATCCTCTTCAAGAGGCATAACGTCCGGTCAATGTACGCAATCATCAGCGATGCCGTCGACCATGCGCTTGCGCAGGCGAAATCAATCTTCGAGGTAGAAGTCGAAGCAGACCGCGAGAAACTCGTCGCTTTCTTCATCGAGACGCTTCAGAACCTCGATTCCGCACATGGCATTGCATCGGCGGTCGAATCCGTCATCATTACGCGCCTTGAGAGGGAATTGCTCAATGCGCCGGATCAACCGAACGCCAACGGTTCACGCATATCCATTGTCGTTGATGATCTTCCTGCGCTCGACATACCGGATGCGTTCAATGCCGATGATGCGATGACGGCCCTTGAAGAACGCACACATGCCAGAATCAGGCAGGCAAGGCAACTCGAATACGACATCAAGGTATCTTTCTCCGATGAAGGAACGGCATTGCACATCACAAACCTTCGCCACAGCGTCATGCCGTCCATCGAGGATGCCGGATGGTTCAGCGTCTGCCCGCCCGACATGAAGCCGGAAGATCTTGTCGGCATGGAAGCGGCATGGGCGCGCGTTCGGAAGTTTCTCGCAAACGAACGCGACCGCAAGTCCGAAGGATTCAAGCCTGACCACATCCTCCTTTACGGCCCGCCGGGAACCGGCAAGACCGCGTTCGCGAAGGCCATAGCGCATACACTCAATCGCAGCTTCATTTGCGTCAACGCGGCGAAGTTCACAACCTCTCGTAACGACAACCGTGCCATCGGCTGGATAGAGAACCTCTTCGCAACGGCGGAGCGAACCGAATCAATTGTATTCATCGATGAGGCGGACGCATTGGGCTCACGCGAAGGTTCGTGCGCCTCCCAAGCGCCAGTCATTAATACGCTTCTTACTCTTCTCGACGGTTTCGAGGACAATAACGTATTGGTTATCGCAGCCACGAACCGTCCGGAAATGCTTGACCCAGCTTTGACACGCCCCGGCCGCCTCCACACCAGGATTAAGGTTGACGTCCTCCGGAAGGCTGAAGACCGCGCTAAACTGATCGACATCTACTGCCGGAAGGTAAACCGAAATGACCTAGCAGAAGACCTGAAAAAGCTTATCGTGCGTGCAACAGACGGACTGGCTCCTGCCAACATTCTAAGCATTCTCCGCGAAATGTTCGATCTCGCGGGGACAAACGCGCCAACACGAAGAATTTTCGCACAGGCAAGAAACATTGAGTTCGCTGGCGAGGAAACGCAGCGTCCGCAGTTGACAGACGAAGAGAAGCTTCATGTGGCAATCCATGAGGCAGGGCATGCTCTTGTGGCTACGCTTCGCGGACATGACTGGTTCCAAGTAACGATAAACGGAATTGCCGACAGCCTCGGCTTCCTTGAGCGGCTAAGGGATGGATGTATCGGCAAGTCAATGGAAAATCTTAAGGAATTAATTGATATATCCCTCGCAGGGCATGCTGCTGAAAGGCTGCTTGGTACGGTCAAAGAAGGCAGTGAAAGTGACCGTCTCGCCGCAACGCGTGATGCCATGAGAATTGTCTGCGGAGGATTTTGTGAAGACGACGAGCTGGCCATAACGCCTGAGACGGCAGACGGAAGTCTTGATTGGGAACGCAACAGGCCCAAGGCGAATGCAATCCTCTCCGAGCGGATGAAAGTCGTCACCTCGCTTCTCGCCAAGCACAAGTCTGCGCTCAAGGCTGTTGCTGATGAGCTTGTCCAGAACGGAACGCTCTTTCAGGAAGATGTCGTTGCTGCACTTCGCCGCAGGACGAACATCATCGAAAAAAAGAAAGGAAGGCGCGGCAATGAATAAGAAGTGGGAGCCTGAATTCGATGGCTGGTCGGAGGACAGGGTTTCGCTCTCATCCTGTGAGCTGTCCACACACAGCTCGTCGAGGAACGAGTATGGGGTCATTATGCAAGTGAGGGAGGGTGGCGAACCAAACGTGAAGGATGCTGCAATCTTCTGGATTGACCCAATGCACATTTACTTCCGCTACAGCTGGGGGCAATGGTATAAAGTCTCAAACGACGATCCAGACAACTGCGCAAGCATCTGCAAGAGGAATACCGCTACTCTTCTGCTCTGCACAACGACGTCCGTCAAGCACCATGCGGTCAGAGTCTATCATGTCGACAAACTGCCAGAGGAGTTGTTTGGTCGGCAGGAGGACGAGGACGCAACTAAGAAGAATGATACGCAATCGGAATTTGAATTGGAGGTCCCTCCTCCGCCCGTGATAAGTTTTGATGACGATGGAGCGCCCGATGCGACGTTGCTCAAGCCGATGGAACCATTCGCCAGTGATGCCGATGAGGAAAAGGAAATAGAAAAGCAGGTTGATGAATTCGTCACACATACTATGCCGGTTTACGATGAAATCCAGGCTGCTATCGACGCGGAGATTGACAAGCATGGTGGATGCATATATTCCCGGTATAGGTCAGGGAACAACAGGCTTTACAGTTATGACTTCGCGCAGATAGGAAAGAGGTTTTATATAATAGTCTATGCGGATCTGGCAGGAGAATGGTTGGCGGACGAAGAGGCGTTCTTAGAAGAGCGCCCGCTGTGGTTCAGCGAATCTAAACACATGGTTTCACCTGTTTATCAAGCCATGAGGTCTCAGGCTTATTTTATGCAAGAATTACCGCATATAAAGATTGAGTCTATGGTTATACTGTCTAATAGGTGCGTCGTGATCAATGATGAAGATATGCGGGAATGCTGGAACGACAAGTGTGGGACGGCCGTGGTGCATTCACAAAAGATTGACGAGACCACACTCCAGACATTGCGAGAATATCTTGCTTTTCAGCATGATGACGATGTTGAAGTGCCTAAACTTGATGTGGCTGAAATCGCTGCTATGTCAAGCCGCTTCGCCGCAAATCAAGAGAACTTGATAAACAAAGACTGAACATAAATGAAAGGAATTGACAATGAACGACCGAGTAAAACCACGGGAACCAGAAGACTTTCATGAGAATCTACCATCCCCAGAAGTGACAGCGGAATTGCTGTCAAAGGCAACAAGAGTTACATCTTGGCTGTCGGCTCTGAAGCAACGGTCTAGACTGCGCCCGTTTGTCGGCACTAGCGAAGACGGCATGGTCGAATTGACCATGCGCAACTATCGCATCGAATCGGTAAATGTCAATGCTGCGCTGACGGGTGCTCTGGCGGAGGATGTATTGCCACGCATACTCGAAGCCCAAAATGACGCACTGGAGACAATGGAGGAATGGACCGCGGGCCAGTGCTCGGCGCTTGCAAAGGCGGCGGGAATCACAGGTGATTTTGAATTGCCACTTTGATATAATAACGCAAAAAAGGACAACAGGCTATGGGCATCAAAGCTAATGTTAAAACTGCGTTTGTTACAGCCTTTGGAATGATGGCTGTAGCAGGATGCGGATATAGCACTACCCGTGATGGAATGTCGTCGCAAGATGCTTCTGTTTCCGCGATGACTATCTCGGAAATGAAAGAGACCGCGTTGTCGAGTCTTGCGAACGGCATACAGCCCACCGTAAGTGCGGGAAATGGATGTGTTGCGGAATTGACGATAGATCCGGCGTTGCAACGAATCGTGTCGGAGACGCTTTGCCGCTATGCCGACACGAACGACACCGGAGTTGGATGGGCAATTCTTATGTCGGCCAACGACGGTGCAGTCTTGGCACTTGCCGATTGCGGCGGTGCTGCCGATGCCCCGCGTCCATTCGCCCTGACAAGGATGTTTACGCCAGGGCATCTGTTGTCGACGCTGACTGTGGCTGCTGCCATTGACCTGGGCATTGCCACGCCTGATAGTGAACTGTTCACAGATGCTTCGGAGGCTTTCTACTATCAGTGCAAGCTTCCTGGCGACGGCGGGCATATTTGGGAGTCGCATCTGTCTGTGTCCAAAGCCCTGGCCTATTCATCAAATGTGGTGCTGTGCAAGCTGGGTATCCTTGTTGGCCACGACAGGGAATATGACATTCTGATGAGCAAGTTTGGTATTGGCATGAGGTCTGGGATTGGATATCCCAGCGAATCAGCTGGGCGCTTGCTTCCGCCCGAGAGATGCAGCAGGATGCAATTGACAAGGATACCTATCGGTCAAGGTGTGGAAATCACGGCTGTCCAGATTGCGCGAGCCTATGCGACATTGGCTAATCACGGATTGCGTGTTGATCCGTATGTCGTTAAAAAGGTTTCCAATGCAGAGGGGGAGACATTGTATGAGCATGAGGCATCGACCAACATGGTGCAGGCTGTTTCGCGCAAAGCGGCTGACTGGACTTGCTCAATTCTCGAAGGAGCGGTCAAGGAAGACGATCTCAAGGGCTTCAACGGACTTCATGACGAAGATCCGCCAGACATCGCGAAGAGCCTTGTCCCGCCGCGCGCGACAGGGCGTCGTGCGGCGGTTGAGGGTGTCCGTATCGCGGGCAAGACCTCAACGGTGCAGCGGATGAAGCCCGACTCCTATGAGTACTACTTTGACAGATACATCGCAAGCTTTGCCGGCTTCTTTCCTGCCGACGCGCCCAAGTATGTGCTTGTCATCTGCTACGAGACGAAGCGCCGCGTCGAAGGCGTCCCATACATCCATCAGGGTGGTGGACGCCCTGCTATGGCTTTTGCGGAAATCGTTAGAAAAATCGTTCTTGGGCGTAGTTATCTTGGAAAGAAATCTGGAGGTGTTCAATGAAATATGAGATCGCTTCCTGGGCGGCTCCTCAAAATAGGGGGGGGCGACAGATGGCTTTAGCGTGGACTCCTACGATGGCTTCCCTATAGTTGTGGCCCATTGCGGATATAATCAAACGTTTCTGCAGAATCAGCCACCGGCATTTTTTGATGAGCGACAGAAAGGCGAGGATGACAGGGCATAAACGATGGGATGTGCGTGGATTGCCATTTGCTGATGACGAACGATATGATGAGTGTTACAGTTGAGGAAGGCGTTGGCAATGTGTGATTGGACGCGATATAGGTGTCTCTTTCGCCTGCGTTGCTGACTCGAAATGGTATAATATACGTCGTAAACGAAGCACAAATCCAAAGGGGCACACAAAGGAGTAGCCAAAGATGAAAGGTAATGTAGAAAAGATGTTCGGAACGTCGCAGAACTGCAGACGGAGCGTTGCAATAGGAGATTGTCTCTCATTCTTCCTCGCTGTAGCCATTTGCATGCTGTGTGCCTCATGTTCACGTGAACAGGATGAGGTCTATCAAGACCCATACGCCGATCCGGACGTGAAAGTCGGTCAGGAGACCTCGGAGCAAGTCGAGCCAGCGGACAAGCATGAGGGCCGGTATTCCGTTCACAAGTATGTGTTCAAGGGTAAAGGCCCTGCACATACGATGGCGGATGTGAAGAAGTACGAGCTGGATCATACGGGCAGTCGCGGTTCGGAAGTGTCCGTAAAGGTCCACATCGAATGGCCTGAGGAGGAATCTGGTCTAACAAAGGACGCCTTCGCCAAGGTGCGGAAGACGATTCTATGGATGGCGTTTGCGCATACACCGGAGGTAAAGCCGTATAGTGTCCCAGAATCGCTTGGCGAAACTGAGGAATCGCTAAGGAAGCATGACAAGGAGCTGTGGGCCAAGGAAGGTGACAATCGTGAGATTGATGATGAGTTCGGCCTTCAGCCCGCTGATTGGGCTAAGTTGGTTGGTGATGCACTTTCGCATAAAACCGGTCGGATTGCGGTAAAGGATGATGGGCGCGTGACCACCAGGGCACTTGAATTGGGGATGGCCGGAATTAAGGAGCACGCCCAGACCTGCTACAAGTGTAAATTACCGGAAAAGATGAATGACCACTGGTGGCATTGTTGCAGCCAATGGTCGTTTAATGTTGACCTGCATCTTGACTGGCCTTTCGGCGTTACCGCAAAGGAGAACGCCGAATGGTACGAGCGTCCAGTTATATGCGTCTGGAATGAAGGATATGACTGCGATGGCGGCAATGGATGTCATGACTGCTATTGCTCGAAGGTGTTTAGCCTGCCGGAGGGGCGAGAACTTGGCGTTGAGGATTACTTTGCTGCCGAAAAGTTAAAGGCGCTGGCTGCTTTTGTCGCGAAACGGCTTTACGAAAAGGACCTTGATGGCGAAGGGTCGGCGGAAAAGACAGAATGTCAGCTAGACCTTGCCGGTGACGAAGTGTCCATGCTGGTTTCTAAAGAAGGCGTTAAGTGGACATGGGCTCCGTACACTATCCTTCCTGGTTGCGATGGCGCTCCCTCAATATTCATTAAGTGGGAAGAACTCGAAGCTTTCAAATGAACGGAGATTGTTCTATGGAAGATGTAGCCGACAGGCAAGGGCCAACCTGTCTCCTGAAGATCCATCAAAAGTATTGTGACAAGATACTGTCAGGGGAGAAGACATACGAATACCGCAAACGTTGTCCAGACTGGATTGAGCCAGGATGCGAAATGGTGTTGTGCAGTTCAGACGAGCCCGCCGTATTGCTGGCCGTGTTTGAAGTCGGCAAAATCATCATCGGTACCCCTGAAGAGGTGTGGGAACGGACATGCAAGGCAGATGGCGTGAAGCGCGACGCCTTTCTCACGGGCTACTATGAGAACGAGCCGCAGGCGGTAGCGTTTGAGGTACTGAATCCTCGTCCTCTGTCAGTCGACAAGACAGTCGCTTCTGTGTTCGGGGAGGACTATGTTCCTCATTCGTTTAAGCGTTTGTCCGACGAAGAAGTCGCCAAAGTGCAAGAACTTGCGAAGGGAGAGTGACGCTACGCGCAAGAACTATGAGCGAATAAAGTGTGTATCCGTACGCTGCGGGCCCAGGGCTCCTCTTGTAGGCGCAATAGTGGGCGATATCGCTGGATCGCGGTTTGAGTGGCTCAATTGCAAGTCAAAGGACTTCACGCTCCTTGCGCACTGGCAAGCCGATGGCCGATATCAGGAAGGTTGTTGTTGGCAACTACTATCGGCTTAATTTCTCCCTTGATGAAATTCGCGAGCACTACAAGTTCGATGTTTCATGCCATGGCTTAGTGCCACAGGCTCTTGTGGCGTTCTTCGAGTCGACCTCCTTTGAAGATGCGATTCGCAAAGCGAATATTCTCTCTATGACAACATACGCTACAATCGACGGTGCATGTCGTGGAGCTGTGCACGGGAGGCGGTAGTTTGGTATAATATCAGAAAACCTTAGAGCAAAGGAGAGACCACATGGCCAATGAACTTGACGAAATGACCGGTTCCGTGAACGCGGCGGGACGCGACATAAACGTGATCGAGAAGCAGATTCCGGCGCGAGTTGGATGGGGCTCGACGCTGTTCGAGATCGTCCTGTGGTGCCTGGGCATAATCCCGGGGCTGATCTTCCTTTTCATGAAAATCGGCGCCAAGAACTACTTCCAGAAGCTTCAGCAGAAGATACAGGCCGATGCATCCACCATCGACAACTATCTTGAGCAGCGGGTCATGATCCTGAAGAACTTGGCGAAGCTCGTCGAGAAGGCCGTTGACCTTGACAAGGACGTAATGAAGGCTGTCGCGGCTTTCCGCGGCGGGCGTCTTCCCGATTCGGAGCGCAATGCCGTCGCCGGACAGATCGACGGGTGCTTCGGCCGACTCTTCCCGCAGGTCGAGGCGTATCCCGACCTCAAGGCCCATGCCGCCATCGCCGACGCCATTCAGCAGAACAGCTATCTCCAGAAAGAGATCACCGCCGCGCGGCAGCTCTACAATGATTCCGTGATGCAGTGGAACAGCGACCTCTTCGACTGGCCGACAAAGCAGATCGTCGCGGCGCGTTCGGGATACACGACTCGCATACCTTTCACGGCGTCCGCCGAAATCAAGGCCCAGGCAAGGGAAACGTTCTTTTGATCGAAGACGTATATGAGCCTCTTGTCCGCTACCGTGACGAGTTTCGGCAGAAATTCGCCAGTCTGGCGCGCGAGAAGTTCAACGAGCTGGCGCGGAAGTCGAATGTGGACGTTCGCGCCAACCGCGCCCTCGTCGGCGAAATAATGGGCCTTCAGGCCGAGGCCGATTCCGCGAGCGCCAAGAAGACCTGCTTCGGATGGCTGATGGCGCTTGGGTTCATTGGCGCTGTCGCCGCGCTTGTTGGGGCGGTTGTGACAAACGAGTCGGATCCGAAGGTCCAGGGATGGTGCATCGCGGGAGTCGTCGCGGGAGTCGCTCTCGGTTGCGCGATGATCCCTCTTTTCAAAGCGGCGGCGAAGAGACTTTCAATCCTTGAATCCCAGATCGCCTCTAAGAAGGCGGTCGCATGGAAGCAGATGGAGCCGCTCAACCGGCTCTACACATGGGACATGACGGTCAAGTTGATCGAGGCGACGGTGCCGAGGCTGGAGTTCGACCCGTATTTCACGGTGAACAGGCTTGCGATGCTCCACGGGCAGTTTGGCTGGGACGACTCGTTCAACGACGGCAAGTCCATAATATTCGCGCAGTCTGGCGTCATAAACGGCAACCCGTTCGTCTTCGGGCATTACCTCGACATGGAGTGGGGCGAGAAGACTTACGAGGGAACCAAGAGGATATCCTGGACTGAATGGGAAAGGGGACCGGACGGGAAGAGGCGCCTTGTGCACAGGCACGAAACGCTCCATGCATACGTGACGAAGCCTATACCGGTTTACAGCGAGCAGAAACTCCTTGTTTACGGCAACGATGCTGCGCCGAACCTTTCCTTCTCTCGGCAGCCATCCGGGCTGACTGGGAAAGACGGTGAGCTTTTGGGCTCGATACGCAAGAAATGGCGGCTAAGCAGGCTGAAGGCATATTCGCGCAACCTTGACGACGACTCGAACTTCACCTTGATGGGCAACCATGAATTCGAGACTTGGTTCCACGCCAAGGACCGGGATGACGAGGTGGAGTTCAGGCTCTTGTTCACGCCCGTAGCCCAGACCCAGATGTTGAACCTCATGAAGGACACGACGGTTGGGTACGGCGACGACTTCACCTTCATAAAGCAGAAGAAGGTCAACGTAATGTTCTCGCGGCATCTCAACGCGGCGACCATAGACACCGATCCTTCGAGGTTCTGGAACTGGGACTACGATGCCGCCGAAGCGTTCTTCATGTCGTTCAACGAGCGTTACTTCAAGGACGCCTATTTTGCGCTTGCGCCTCTCCTCTCCATCCCGCTCTACCAGCAGACGCGGACGCACGAGGAGATATGGAAGGACGTCATCGGACGCGAGGCGTCGTCCTTCTGGGAGCACGAGGCCGTCGCCAACTACTACGGCGAAGACAAGTTCAAGCATCCAAGCTGTGTCACCCGCAGCATACTGAAGACGCAGGTCGTCCGGCGGGAGGATGGCGAAAGCGCGGTTGCGGTCACCGCGCACGGCTACAGGGGCGAGGAGCGCGTTGACCACAAGATGGTGCACGGCGGCGACGGAAAATCGCATGATGTTGCGGTTCGATGGGTTGAATATCTTCCCGTGCAGCGGACAAGCGAAATGTGCCTTTGCGAGGGGGCTTCTCCCTCTGAGGCGTTCAAGCGCCGTGCCGCCGCCTCGCGGGAAAGCTCATATCGGCGTTCAATACTTTCTTTCCTTTCGGGGAAGTTGTCGGTGCTCCTGGCGGCGCTTTTTGCGTGTGGCGCGGCGATTGCGGCGGCAGTCTCGCCAGACGGGGCGTTTCGCGCCGCCAGGGCGTGGCATGGCGGGGCCGCGCGGCACATGGGAAGGAGCGTCGGTGCCCCTACAGGCAGGACGCGCACTTTTTCGGAGGGAGGGACGAACCTTTTCCATCTTGTTGAGCTGTCGGGCGGCGGATTTGTGGCGGTTGCCGCGGCAGACTCGCGTCCGCCGGTAATGGCCTTTTCGCCATCTGGAGACTTGCCGGAGGCGGACGACGGAGGCCCGCTCTGGACAATGCTCGCGGCCGACGGTGCGGCGGCGTCGGGGCTCCATCCTCGCAGACGTCGAAGGCGCCGTCTTTCCATGCGTGAAAGCCGCTCCTCGCCCGTGGCCCGATTGTCTGCGTCGCCGCTACTTTCCGCCGCGCCTTCCAGCCTTGCATCGGTATCAGACGTTCGCGTCGCTCCGCTTGTCGGGTCGAAGTGGGATCAGAAGAGGGCAGGAGGCAAGAACACCTACAACTACTACACTACGAACCATTGGTACTGCGGGTGCGTTGCCACCGCAATGGCGCAGCTGATGCGCTATCACCGATACCCAGTCCGCGAGGTCGCTGCAAAAACCTTCACCTGCTATTGCTTTGTGGGTGAATCGTATGTCCCGGTTGATTTAACCATGAAAGGCGGGTTGTATAATTGGGATTTGATGCCGCTTGTGCCTGGCGCGTCCACCTCTGACGAAGAGAGAGAGATGATTGGTCGTCTTTGCTACGATGCGGGAGTGTCTGTGCGGATGCGTTATGCAAGCGGGGGGTCTGGTGCCTTGGGCGACTTCGCCCATGATCCGCTGAAGAACGTTTTTGGATACGCTAACGCCGAGAGCTATTTGTCAAATGAAACCCTTTCGGCAGAGGTGATAGAGGATGCGATTCTCGCCAATCTCGACGCCGGATGTCCGGTAATGCTTGGCATCTTTGCGCCGAATTCTAGCGGGCAGGATGCCGGACATGCTATTCTCGCAGACGGCTATGGGTATGAGGACGACACTCTTTGGTGCCACCTAAACCTTGGATGGAGCGGGTCGTACGATCTTTGGTATGCTCTGCCAAACATCCCGGCCGGCGGCTACGCCTTCTCGGTAGTGGATTCTGTCGTTTATAACGTATTCCCGGCTGGGACGGGGCAGCTCGTTACCGGCCGCGTCACCGACGACATGGAAAATCCCCTTGAAGGGGCTGTGGTTACGGCGTCCTACACGTCGGGATTCTACACCATAACAACCAACGTCACGACGTCCTCGTCTGGGATATACGCCTTCCGGTTGCCTCCGTCAAGTCGTAAAAGTCGTTCAATAACGCTTCGCGCCACCTATGGCGCGGCAGTATCCGGATCGTCCACTACTTCAATCAAGGCCAGTTCGTCTCCATATAACTTAAACTGGGAGACAGGTGGTTGTGATTGTGCGCTCAGTGGCCTTGTTGTCGGCAACTCATGGGGCAACGATCTTTCCGTAACGCCTGCTGCCGGCGCTGAACCGTCGGTTTCCTCTTTTTCCAATGCGTCTGAGAGCGGTCTTGACGGTTTCTCGATCTCGTTTGCCGGCACTGGTGGCGCTCGATACGAAATTCAATACAAAACCAATCTCGTCGATGAGGCGTGGGTGCCTTTCGCCAACATCCTCGTAACGCCTTCTGGCTCTTCCACAATCTTCCTGCCTGTCGGCGAAGACCCCGCAGGATTCTACCGTATTGTTCCAATCAAATAACTATGTCTGAGTTCTTTGAGTTTGCAATGCTTTTCGCGTTTGGCTCTTCATGGCCGTTCGCGATATGGCGCACCTACAAGTCGAAGCGCGTGGACGGAAGTCTTCACTATTCAAAATCCGGAAAACGCGAATCGCCAGGGAAGGGGCAGGAAGTATGAGCGGCAGGGGCGAGGACTTGGCAAACAGGCATAGGCCCGTCAAGCTGGCGATTGTCGGAGGCGGAGCTGCCGGGATGTTTGCCGCGGCCGCTGCAGCGGAGCGCAAGATTCCTTGCGTGGTAATCGAGCGAAAGGCCCGCCTCGGGTCAAAGGTGCTGATGACGGCGAACGGGCGCTGCAATTTCACGAAGGACATCTCCGCAGAGCAGTTCCTCGCGGACGTCGGCCCTGCCGCGCCTTTTGTCGCGCAGGCCGTCCGGGAGTGCCCGCCGCGCAAGATCATCGCGGGTTTCAAGTCGCTCGGCGTTCCGCTTAAGAGAATGGCGGATGCTCGAATGTTCCCGGCCGACGGCAAGGCCGCAACGATCGTGCATGCGTTCGGCGACCTCTTGCGCGAAAGCGGCGTGCCGATCCTTGCGAACTGCCCGGTTGTCGGAATACGGCCGCAGAAGACAGGTTTCATTGTCGCGACAAGGAATTTCACGCTCTGGGCGGAGAACGTCCTCTTGGCGACTGGGGGCGTAAGCTACCCAAAGCTTGGCTCGGTCGGCGACGGCCAGCGTTTTGCGGCCGAGCTTGGGCACGACCTTGTCCCGTACCGCCCTGGGCTTATAGGGATTGAAACCGCCGATCCGCGAGTCACGCGCCGCGCAGGCCGCAGATTCGAGGACGCATGCGCAAGGGTGCTCGCGGCTGACGGCTCCATGCTGTATGAATATAGAGGTGAGATAGACTGCGAGGCGTTTGGCTTGAGCGGCGCTGCGATCTACAATTGCCAGCGGTTCATCGAGCATCACATGCGCGCTCAGCCTGCCGCCAAGGCGGGCCAGCTTGAGGTTGAAGCCCTGTTCGATCGGGAGAACGTGCGAATAAAGGGTCCGAGGCCGCGTCCGCTCAAGGAGGCGATTGTCACGATTGGAGGAGTCTCGCTTGACGATGTAGACCCTGCGACCATGGAATCGCGCCGCGTTCCAGGGCTTTATTTCGCAGGGGAGGTCCTCGACATCGACGGGCCCACAGGAGGCTACAACCTGACGCTCGCCTTTGCAACGGCGCGTCGCGCCGTAGCCTCGGTTGCCGCGAGTTGCGATGCGGGCGCTAGCGCGGTGGGCGGAGGACGGCGAAGCCGCCAGCCCTGGAGCGGGAGTACCGTTGCGATGAAATCGCCCGCATGCTGACAAGTCACCCAACACGAGACGCATATACGCAAGAAGAATGTGGAGCCTTCAACAATGTCGCGGGCTTTGCAATCGTGCGCCGGATTTTGCTATAATTGTCTGCATCTGCCTGAACGTTGGCAATTGCGCTGGAGGTTGCCGTAGTAAAGAAAGGAAATGCAATGTCAAAAGAGATGATTGAGAACGCGCTCAAGCGCGCGACCGACACGAAGGCGTGTCGAATCGGAGACGGGATACTTGGCGATACTGTCGCCTTCTTCAAGGACCTTTTCCCTGGCGCAAACCGAGCCGTCGTGATTGAAGACCCTCGCACGCGCGCGGCAGCCGGCGAGCGCGTGGCGGAGATGTTGCGCGCGGCGGGCGCCGAAGTCTCGGAGCATGTCATAGAACCAGACGGCAAGACGTTCCACGCAGACTACCGGTATGTCGACGAGGTGCGCGAGGCGATCAAGGCGGCGGAAAACGGAAAACGGGGAACGGGGAACGGAAGGATTGTGCCCGTCGCAGTCGGCAGTGGAGTCGTAAACGACTTGACGAAACGCGCATCAGGCGAGTTGGAAATCCCGTATCTTACCGTCGGCACCGCCGCGAGCGTTGACGGCTACTCGAGCTTCGGCGCTGCATTGAGAAGCCCAGAGGGCGCGAAGCAGACTTACCCCTGCCCTGCGCCGCGCGCAATCGTCGCGGACCTCGACGTCATGCGAACTGCGCCCAAGTGGATGGCGGCGAGCGGCTTCGCCGACTTGATGGCGAAAGTCCCTGCCGGGGCCGACTGGATACTTGCCTACGAGCTTGGCGCGTCGGAATGGCACGACTCCTCCTGGCACACCGTGCAGGACGGCCTCAAGGAGGCGATAGGCGACCCGGAGGGCGTTGCGGAGATGAAGACCGAGCCGCTTACGCGGTTTGTGGAAGGGCTCATGCTCGGCGGCTTCGCAATGCAGGACATGCAGAGCTCGCGCCCCGCTTCCGGCGCGGAGCACCTCTTCAGCCACCTCCTTGAAATGCGCGACCACACTTTCAAGGGCGACATCGTCCCGCACGGCATCCAGGTCGGCGTATTCACGCTCTTCATGTGCCGCGTCTACGAGCAGATCCTTGCGTTCGACTATTCCCGCCTCGATGTGGAGGCGTGCCTCAGGAACTGGAAACCGCTTGAAGAGCAGGAGCGGATCGGGGCGTCTGTATTCGCGGGGACGAAGTTCCCCGACCTCGGGGTTAAGGCCGTCCGCGCGAAGTTCGCCGACCTTAAGACGACGCGCGCGCGGCTCGAGGGCTTCAAGGCCCGCTGGCCGGAGATAAGGGAGAGGCTTGTCGGGCAGCTCGTCCCTGCGGCCGAGATCGAGCGCAGGCTCCGCGTCGTCGGCGCACCCGCAACGCCCGAGGAGATCGGCTCCACGGTGGAGGCGTCGCTCGAAGACGCCCGCAAGACTATCTACATGCGCGACCGCTACATGGCTCTCGACTTCCTTGCCCTTACCGGGCAGCTTGACGCCTTCGCAAAGGCCGCGTTCCGCTGACCGCACCGAGAGGACTAACGCATCATGGATAAAAACTGCATTGTCGGTCTTGTCTCGGCGCTCGCCGCGCTTTCTTCGGCGGCCGGTGAGCTGGATGTGCGAGTGGAGTTCCGCGAGTGCCCTAAATGCGACAAGCGCATCAGGATCGACCTTGCGGCGAACAAGGTGTATGTAAACCTCTCGAGGCTTGAGGGCGCGGATCGCGGCGCTGTCGCCGCGCGAGCGGCGCGGCTTCTGGACGCGGCGAAGATCCCTCCTGCGCGCGACCAGAAGATACGCCCGCTCATGGGCTGGTCGAGCTGGAACACGTTCGGCGTGGACATATCCGAGGAGGTGATTCTCGACACCGCGCGCGCGATGGCGACGAACGGTCTCAAGGAGGCGGGCTACACATACGTCAACATCGACGATGGCTTCTTCTGGGGGCATGGCGACGACGGCGTCCTCAGGTTCCACCCAAAGCGTTTCCCGAACGGAATGAAGCCAGTCGTCGACGGCATTCACGCGCTCGGCCTCAAGGCCGGCATCTACTCCGACGCCGGTGCCGACACGTGCGGCAGCATGTGGGGCGGAGGCCCCGGCGGCAAGGACAAGGGCGGCATCGGCGCAGGTCTCTACGGACACGACGCCGCAGACTGCAAGCTCCACTTCAACGACCTTGGCTTCGACTTCATCAAGGTGGACTATTGCGGCGGCAAGAAGCAGATGCTTGACGAGAAGGCGCGCTACACGGAGATCGCAAACGCCATTAGGGCGACGGGCAGGAAAGACGTCAGGCTGAACATCTGCCGCTGGGCGTTCCCGGGGACGTGGGCGGCAGGCATCGCGGAATCCTGGCGCACGACTAAGGACATCCGCGCGAACTGGGGTTCGGTGAAGGGGATCATAGCCGAGAACCTCTACCTGAGCGCATACGCGAGGCCCGGCCACTACAACGACATGGACATGCTCGAGGTAGGGCAGCTTGTAGGGCAGATGAAGACCGTGTTCGGCAAGCATGGCGACACGGGGCTTACGCCTGACGAGGAGACGACGCACTTCGGGATGTGGTGCATGCTTTCGTCGCCGCTTCTCATAGGCTGCGACGTGCGTGCGATCCCCGCGCCTACGATGGCGCTCGTCACAAACCCCTATCTCCTCTCCGTCAGCCAGAACGACCTTGGATGCCAGGCTTACGTCGCGCAGCGGGAGGGCGGGGCGTATGTCCTCGTCAAGGACGCCTGCGTGCGCTTCGGCACTTCGCGGTATGTCGCGCTCTACAACAGCTCCAATGACGAGCACGAGTTCTCCGTCCGCGCAGACGCGCTTGACCTTGGCGGGGCGATAGACGCCTTCGATCTCGTGGAGATGGCGGACGTCGGGCGGTTCGAGGGCAGCGTTTCCGTGAAGGTGAAGCCCCACGCCTCGAAGTTCTACAGGTTCGACGCGGAGAGGCGGCTTGACCGCGAGGTGTACGAGGCGGAGACCGCCTATCTCACCGACTACAGCGAAATCGACGATTCGTCATACGGCTCGGAGAAGGGTTTCCGCGAGCAGGGAAGGGCGTATTGCACGGCGGTGAACGGCGCGTCCGGCGGCGTGGCGGTCGTGAACCTCGGGCGGCGCGACACAAACGACATCGTATGGAATGACGTCTTCATTGCCGAGGGAGGAAAGAAGACGATTGTCTTCAGGTGCTCGTCTCCCGAGAAGCGGGCGTTCGTCGTCCAGGTGGACGGCGGAGAGCCCATGCCGGTGGCCGTAGACGGCACCGGCGGCGCGTTTAAGGATGTTGAGCTCACGGTAGTGCTTGAAAGGGGGATTCGCTCGATCCGCCTTTCCAATCCTCGCTCCGCGATGCCCGACATCGACTTCATGCGCATCCCGCGCAATAGCTGAACTCTCGGACGTAGATGATTTCTCTGCTGGCCGCTGGCGTTCTTTCGCCGTTTTTCCTCGAGGTGGCGCCTGAGGTTCGCACCACCTACGTTTCCCTTGGGAAGCTCGTCGAAGACAGGCCGATGCAAATGACGTTCGCCCGCGTCGGCTGCGACGCCGGTGGCTTCGGGCGGTTCGGCATCCGGTCCTGGAGCGTCAGCTCGCTCACCGATCGCAGGCAGAACGCGCACCGCCACGCCTTCTACCATGTTGAATTCGGCCCGACGTGGCAATACAGCTTCGACATAGCTGACGGCTGGCGCGTTGCAAGCGAACTGACGCGGAGCTGGACTCTCTACCGCGGCTTCGACAGGCAGTCTGCAAACCGCACTTACCATTGGTGGGAGGTCAACCAGTCGTTGGAGAACCAGTATCTTGTGCCGTACTACCGGTTCCGGTGCTGCTTCCGCGGCAGCGAATACCTGTGGTTCAGGGTCGGGCTTAGGCGGAGATTCCCAATCTTCGGCGGACTCTATGCCACGCCCAGTGTATATGCCGATGGCGGGGATCCCCGCAACTCAAGGCGCGTCTTCGGCGAGGCACCGGACGGCTGCAGGTGGCGGGCCGGCGTGTCGTCGGTCACGTTCCGCCTTGAACTTGGCTGGAAAGTCTGCGAGAGCATGACGGCGTTCGCGTTTGTCGAGCAGTATGAAATCGTCGGCGGCGACGAGAGGCGCGCGACAGACGTAAGCTCATACCGTTGCTCTCGCTCCGACTGGACGCTTGGCGGCATGGGCATGCGCTTCAGTTTCTGATGATTGTGGCTAATTAAGTCGTCAGACTTTGATAAACTGCTTCTTGAGGGCGATGGCGACGGCTTCGGTGCGATTTGCGGCGCCGAGCTTGCGCTTGATGGCGTCGAGGTGCTCGTTGACGGTAAAGGACGAAAGGTTGAGCCGCTTGGAGATTTCGTCCGCTGAGAGGCCGTTGGTCGTATGTTCGAGTATCTGCCGTTGGCGTTCGGTGAGCGTGGGTGGATGCGGCTCTTTCTTGAGCATCGTCTCTATCTCAGGCGAGAATGCCGTTCCGCCGTCGGCGATGGCGCGTATGGCGGAGATGAGCCGGTCGTATTCGGCGTCCTTCACGAGTGCGCCCGAGGCCCCTGCGTCGATTGCGTGCGCTATGTCCGCAGAAGAGCCGTATGTGGTGAGAATGAGCACTTTCGTCCCGGGGTTCACCTCGCGGATTCTTCGCGTCGCCTCCACGCCGTCCATGACTGGCATCGAAAGGTCCATCACTATTACGTCGGGCTTCAGCTCGCTTGTCTTTTCAACGGCTTCGGCTCCGTTCTTTGCATCCCCGACAATCTGAAGGCTCGGGTCGATGTCCAAAAGCGTGGCGAGACCCTGCCGCATTAGCGGATGGTCGTCGGCAATGAGGATTTTTATTCTTGTCTTCATGGTTGGCTTAGGATTTTCGGCTTAAGACGAAGGCCTTGGTGCCGTTGCCGGGCGAGGATTCGATTGTCAGGGTTCCGCCGATGCGTTCGAGACGAGCCTTGATGCCGTCGATGCCGAAGTGGCCCTCGCCAGTGCCTGGGCGATTGTCGGGGTCGAAGCCGCGGCCATCGTCGCGGACTGAAAGGCTTATCCCGCCCGCGTGGACTTCGCCAGCGATGCGGACGTTCTTCGCCTCGCCGTGTACGACCGCATTGGCGACGAGTTCGCGGACGATGTTGAGAAGGGCATGCGCCGTCGCGTCGCTGAGAAGGGCGCGTCGTCCGTCGAAGCGTATTTGCAGTTCTGCGTCGCGCGCAACCGGCTCGACGGTTCTCTGAATCGCCTCCGCGAAGTTCGGTTCGTCGAGGACGTCGTTTCTGAGGTCCCAGAGGCAGCGTCTCAAGTCCATAAGGCAGGACTTTATCATCTTCGCCACTGTCGAAAGCCGGACAGACGCCACTTCGTCAGCCCTGGCGAGCGAGGTTTGCAAGGCGGCGACGTGGTATCCGATGACGGAAAGGTTCTGCGAGAAGGAGTCGTGGAGATCTGCTGCAAGTCGCGTGCGCTCGGCGACGCGCAACTCCGACTCGATCTTTCTTTCCTGCGCCTTGATTGCCTCTCGGGTGCGCCGTCCCACGAGGACGCGCAAAGAGGCGTTCCAGACGAGAAAGAGCACGATGACACCGCCCATCACGCTAACTGCGGCGATGAACTTTGCCGGCGTCCACCACGAAGGCCTTTTGAGAACGACGATGTCGTCCGGCCCTCTCGCGACAAGGAATAGGCTCTTGTTCTTCGGGAAGGGCGCGGATGGACGCCAAATGTCGGAATCAAGGACGCAGACTCCCGTAGCCGATACGACGCTCCCGAACTGGATCATTGTAGCGTCCGGCGCGTTGGAGCAGTCTATCTGGATTGTGAGGCCGCCGTTCTCCAGAAGAAGCCGCTTCCTGCCGCCCTCGTCCGTCACGAATTCCCGCAATGTTCCCTTGACCGAGAGCGTCCGCCCGAAGAACCGTGGATTCATGATGAACACGCCGTGGCTCTTGAAAAGGGTCTTGAGAGGCATGTTGATCGGCTGGTCTGGTTGCGTCTGGGCCGCGCCCGACTTTCTCCAGACAGCTTCGACAAGGTGTGTGCGGTAGAGATCGGTGACAGGGGATCCGGCGGCTTCAATCGACTCGCCTACGGCGGGAATGTCGATGCCGTCCCGGAATTCGACCTGGGTCGATTCGCCGGCGGCGTTGCGCAGCAGTGCCTTGTCCTGCCATCTGGCAGCCACGGTCCCCACGGTCTTTCGGGGCGAAGGCGCGGCGAGCTCGTCGAGGGAAGGAGGAGCCTCGTCGAGCGACGGCACGGCGAACGGGTCGCTGTCATCCCCGGACGCGACCCGGATGTCGGCAAGCGAGGAAACGGAAATCTTCCGCTTCGTGACGGCGCGGTTCATGACGGTTGACGTTGTTTCTTCGCCAGACAAGGCGATGGTCCGTCCAACAAGCGGCTGAAGCTCCCGAAGGACGCTTGTGGTGTCGTTTGTCATGATGCAGGCGTACGTGTAGTCTCCGTCGCGCTCCAGCACGAGGAAGGCGAACGCCTCGTCAACATCGTCCTGGTATGCGCCCACAAGCCGTCCTTCGGCCGTCACAAACGACCCAATGCTGTCTGCGGCTGTCGCAGCCGCCGCAAATAGCGCGAGGAAGAAGGAAAGGAAAAAACTCATATCGAGGTGCCTGCATGGGACTCTGCTAAATTGCTGAACGGAACCAAGAAGTCGATAAAGCCGTTTTCTTCTACTTCGGGAGACAGCTTGCCGTCGTATACCAGCACTGTTCGGATAGATTTTTCAGGGCCTATTCCAAGCCGAGAGACTTTTTCCTCTATTTCTTTTTCGATTGAAGAATCTATCTTGTTGCTGCGCTTTACTTCGACGACATAGACGGATTTCGGCGTCTGAACGAGAAGATCGACTTGCAGACCTGGGCACGAGGCGGATTTTCTCCGCGAATAAGGTGCCGCCGATGTCACGAGCTTGCGGCCGAGACCGATTTCCCTGCATAGCGTTGTGACGTTGTTGACGACAAGGTTCTCGAATTGCAATCCAAGCGTGCTGTTCCATCCCGGCAGGGATTCCAAGTTCGCAAAGCGATACAGACCCTGTCTGATGGCCTCTTGGCGAGGTAGAATGAACTTCAGGTAAAAGCGCGTGTAGTTGTCGCAAAGGCGATAGCGGACTTCACGCACTTTTGCGCCTGTGACGGGGTTCAGCCCCGCTCCTGCTGCCACGAATCCCGCGACGACAAGGTCGTTCAGGTCGCCGGAGATGTGGCCGTTCGGCTCGATGGACAGTGCCTTTGCCAATTCCGAAACGTTCGCTGGACCATCTGCGAGAATGTTGAGAATTCTGCGCTTGGCGGCAACACCTTCGCCAAAGACATCGCTAAAGATGCTGTCAAAATCGTTGAACAGGTATCCCTCGGGCAGAAAGCACATGCGTCGAATGTTCTCGTCGGCTGAAAGGCGCGGGTTCATCTCCTGCAGGTACTTGGGGATTCCGCCTGTCACCGACAGGACATCCACCATTTCCCGCATTGATAAATGTGCTGCGCGTCCTCCCCAGAACTCGCGGCAGGCAGAAAGGGGAAGCTCGGTGAGGTTTAAGTTTATCGATATACGCCCAACAAAGCCCTTGGCGTTCAAGATGTTCTTTTGAATCCATGCTGATACGCTGCCAGCCAACACCAGGACAAGCCTCTTGTGCTTTGAGAACTGTAAATCCCATGCGTTCTTCAAAAACCCTGCAAACCCGTCGTCGTAACCGCCCATCCATGATATCTCATCTAAGAAAACAACGGTCTTTCCCCTGCCTGTAATCGCCTTCTCAAGAGAGTCAAAGGCTTCTGGCCAGTTTTGGGCTGTGGGTATATCCGTCTGAGTTGCCTTTGCCAGTCTTTCGCAGAAGTTTGCCAACTGTCTCTCGTTGGTCATGCTCTTGTCTGGGGGAAGGCCTTCGATCTCAAGAAATCTGCACCGTGACTTCTCGGCGAAGCGCTCAACCAATGTCGATTTCCCAATACGGCGTCGCCCAGACACCACCACAAGAGAAGGTGTTGTTTTGTCCCATACGGACGAAAGAAGCTCTAATTGATATTCTCTGCCGACAAACATTTTTAGTCCTTTATGAAGAAAGATGCGCATATTGTAACATATTCTGCAAGATTCGTCAATGCGGCGGATGGCAACTATTTTTGATTTTCAAGAATAGTTGCCATTGCGATTGCCATTTCATGAGAAAGAAGCTCATCTCTCCCCTTACCCCAATCCACTCAACCCCCATACCCCTATTTTTTACAAAAAAGTTTCGGGGCCAGACGTGCGGACGCACATCCGACCCCCAATTACGGCGGCAGGAAGCCACCGTCAGCCATCGCGACTTATTATAGATTTGGAATCATTGTTATACCCCTATTTTTAGGGTGTTGGTGGTAGAAGTGGAAATGTGATAGAATACTTGCGCCAATTTAAACAAAAAGCCGACAAATTCAAGCATGAAGATTGGAAGAACCGTTTCGTCTGGCCTTGTGCAACCCTTGTTGTTTGCAGGGGTCGCGGCATTGTGCGGTTGCGCGGTCTGCCAACGTTGCGGCTACACTATGGAGCATACGGCCATTGACGTTGCAGACCCGGTGGCAACGGCCAACTGGTGGGTGGAGAACCTCGGCTTCGAGATTACGAGCCAGCGCGACGACGTGACGCACACGACTTTCATCGTCGACCGCACCGGCTGCATTGCCCTTGAACTCTATCGCGCAAAGGACGCGCCGGAAGCGCCGGACTACCACGCGATGCGACCCCTGCAGCTGCACTTCGGCTTCCTGTCCGACGACGTTGACGCCGACATTGCTCGGCTGACGGCTGCTGGCGCAACGCTTGTCGTCCACGAGAAGGCGCCTGGCTTCGACGGCGCGATGATGAAAGACCCGTCAGGGATTTCAATACAGTTCGTAAAGCGAGGAAAGCCCGTGTTGAAAGGATGCCGTAGATGATTGTGCGCAAGGCCATACTTTCGCTTGCGGCAGTCTTTGCGTCCGCCTCGCTTTTTGCTGGCGGCGATTTCAAGGTCCTCATCTACGGCAACTCAATCGCACTTCACGCTCCGAAAAATGACTTCGCACATCTTGTCGTTGCGGGGCTCGAAGCGAAGCTCGGCAAGAAAGCGGATTTCCGCATCCGCAATCTCGCGACGCTTGAGGGCAACTTCACGACGAACATTGCGACTGTTGCGGAGATGGCGAAAGACGCCGGTTGGAAGCCCGACTACGTAGTTGTCGCCATCGGCGAGGACGTTCCGGACATTGACATGCCTAACGCCGCCACCTATCGCAAGTTCCTTGCCGATGTGGCGCGTCCGTTTGTCGAAGGCGGAGCCAAGGTAGTTTTGCGCTCGCCGTTCGGGATGAACGCCGCGAAAGCGGAATGCACGGCCAATGCCGCGGCGGATGTCGGCGCGGTGTATGTAGATGCAAGGCCGCTCGGACTCGGCGATCGTGGAATGAAGTGCCTCGCCGACTTGATCATCGGCGGCTTCAGCGCGGCGACGGAGAATCCGGTAGGGAGCGCGGCGGTTCGATTTGCAGGAAGGGCGTTGAAGGTCGAGCGGTGCCGCGTGTCTGCCGTTCCGTTCAATCGAGTATGGCCCGGTTGCCAGCGCAGCATGGACCAGACGCGGCTTTCTGCGTTTGTGGGTTTCGATGTGCCGGAAGTTGGAGGGACGCTGGAAATGGACTTTGGGGAGAGCGCCCCCGAGTCGGCGCGGATACGTCCGTTTTCCCGTGCCCAGCCAGTTCGCAAGGACGGCGTCTGGTCGGTGCGCATCGACCGGCCCGAGCAGTTTGTCGTGGAGTTTGACGGAGGCGGCGAGTTGCATGTCTTCGCAGACCCGCCCTGGCGTGAAGTAGCAGACGGCCCGAACGTAATGCGCTTTGGCCCTGGCGAACACCGTCCGGGGGCGATTATCCCGAAGAGCGGCGACACAATAGTGATTGAGCGGGGGGCGACCGTCCATGGCAACCTGGTGCTGACGGGCGTAGATAACGTGACGGTTGTAGGGCGCGGCATACTGGACGGCTCAAGGCGGCCAAGGGTCGATTTTGACTACGCAGGATCAAGGCATCTGGCAGAAGTCGGCGACAAGCTGAAGGGCGATCAGGTGTTCCAGGGGAGGCTGGACGAGTGGGGGACGGCGCCGGTCTTCGCCATGAAGTGCCGCAACCTGAAAATCGACGGCATCACGTTCCGCGATGCGCCGCGCTGGACGATGAACATATCCCATTGCGAGGGTGTGGACATCCGCAATGTCAAGCTCATAGGCATGTGGCGATACAATTCCGACGGGATAGACGTCTGCTCGTCGTGCGACGCCGTGGTTGCCGATTCTTTCGTCAGGTCGTTCGACGACTGCGTGATCGCGAGGCCTCCGTTCCGGAACATGCTGGTGACGAACTGCGTCCTGTGGTGCGACTGGGGGCAAAACATGAAAGTGCAGCATGCGCAGCTTCCGTCCGTCATGGAAAACCTCGTGTTCGCGGACATAAAGGCCATCGAGGTCTGCGCCCTCCTTGCGAGCGTGACGACCCGCTACGGCAGCACGAACTGCGTGATCCGCAATGTCTCGTACCGGAACATCGAGGTGGACGCGCCTCCGTCGCGGTTGGGTTCGATGTTTCAGGGGAAAGATGCGTGGCGGCATGATGGAAGAATCTCCGAGTCGCTTACGCTTCTCAATGTCTATGCCTATGCGCTTGGCATTCCGACGCCGAACCAGGGCACGCCGATTCCGGTGGACGAAGATTCGCTGCGGTTCCTCTACGAGAACATCGAGATGTCAGGCGTAGATGTCTATTCGGCTCCCGGTCGTCGCGTCGACGATGTCGCGCCATACGGCGTGCAATGCTTTGTCAGGACTTGTGCGAAGAATTTCACTGTGCGAAACGTGCGCCTTTCGGGCATGCCGAAGTGCACAAAGCTTCTGAAGGATTCGCCAAAGGGGGCAATATTAGACTGTTCGCTCGAACATCTCAAAACAATCCAAGAAAGGTAGAAAGCCATGGCAACAGGAAAAGCACTCAACGGAAAGAGCAATGTCAAGTTGGCCGTATGTGCGGCTGTCAGCACAGCCGGTGTGGTTGCTGCCTATGCGGCACAGCCGATTCGAGCAATGCACGTGGACGTCGAAAAATCTGGCGGTGCTGTCTCGTCGTTCAACCTGACGTTCGACACGACGCCGACGTCAACTGCGCTTTACGCCTGTTGGGATGAAGTTGACCGGGGCTCGTCAACGAATGGCTGGGCTCACGTCGAGAAGATTGGCGACATCGCTGGTGACGAGACGTCCCTTGTCGTGCCGATCTCTCGATTCCCTACATGGGGCAAAACGGACTGCCTTGCGTTGCGCTTCGTGATGGAGCCGGGAGCGCTGTTTGAACGCGCAGGCACCTATCTGGGGACGAAATCAGATGGTAACCAGTACATTGACACTGGATATATGCTCGACAAGACGGATGCGATCGACATCTCGTGGACGTTTACGCATATCTCGTCGCAATCAGCTTCGATTGTCTGCGGTTCGGTTGCCTACTCCTCGGGCAATACCTATGCGGATCAATATTTCATCCGATATGGGGGTTCTGGAAATGTGGCCTGCAAAATCAGCAATCGTAACGGAACAGTTGAGCAGAAAACCAATGCAGGTGCGAGCTATACGTTTTCTCCCCAGAGCCTTCTTGATTCAAATACGCGTGTTCGTGTGGCGATTTCGGCGACAGAACAGTCTATCTGGACGAACAGCGTCACTTCGACGGGGTTCCCTTCGGGTGACGAGGTGCTGCTTGTGCATAATACGCGGGAATTCGTTTCGTCCTTTACGCAGCAGACGAACTGCTTCCTCTTTTCATGGCCAGGCTACAAGTCCGGAACTTGGCCGGAGGCGGGTAAGTTCATCAAGGGGAAGATGTATCATTGCGATATTGTGCGAAGTGGCGTACCGGCAGTATCGTTGCTGCCGGTTGAGAAGGACAGTGAGGTTTGCTTCTACGACACAGTTCGCAAGGTCTTCCTGCGCAACATCGGAACGGGATCATTGGCGTTGTCGGCCGCGTCGGTTGACGTGGGGGTGGCAACGGATCCCATCTTTTGCGAAATCAGGCAGGGGCTGTTGATATCTATTCAGTAGTGGAATCATCAAGGAAGACGGCGATGCGGGGATTTGCAAAAGCAGCCGCGTATGCGGCCTGGATGGCGTTGGCGGGTTGCTCGCTGACGGGGGAATATTCGGATGTCAAGACTGTGGCTCTCGCGAAGGATGGCCAGGCGCTGGCAGTGATCGTTATCGCCAAGGACGCCGACAAGGCGGCGCGTTTTGCCGCGGCGGACCTCAAGTGGCACCTCGACCAAATGACGGGGGCGAGCTACGAAATAATCGAATATTCGAATGATGGAATAATCGAATTGAAGGGTAAGGGGATGCTTCCGATCTTCGTCGGACCGTCGGAGGGAACGAAGACGCAGAAGAAGGACTATGAGTTCCAGGAGTGGGGCGTCGACATCGGCGCGGACCGCATCGAGCTCGTCGGCTTCGACCGCGAGGACAAGGGCAAGATGACGTTTGCCATCACCGAGAAGGACGGCGTCACCGGCACGAACTGGCCGTGGATGTATGACGAGCAAGGGACGATGTACGCCGTCTACGACTTCCTCGAAAAGGAGTGCGGCGCGGTGTGGGCGAATCCGTCAGACTTCGGCACGGAACTGAGGAAGGACGCGAACCTCGCCGTTCCGTGCGGGATGCGCCGCGGCAAGCCGTGGATGAACTACCGAGGCGGTTCGCCGCTTGACCGCGAGGTCGTGACGCCGCTGGACTGGAAGCGCGGATCGGACGGCGAGAAGCGCTACAATGCCTTCGCATATGCGCATCCGAAGACAAAGGGCCTGCAGGACAAGCTCTACATGCTCCGCAATCGTCTCGGCGGCGACCATGCCGAGGCCAACCACTCGTTCTACTGGTGGTACGACCGCTTCTGGAACACGAAGGCCAAGACGTTCGAGGCATTCAAGCCAGGCTACTTTGCGAAGGGCTACGAGGGCCAGCCGCCGCAGCTCTGCTACCTTAACTCCGAAGTTATTCGGCAGACAGTCGAGGACATCCGCCGCTATTTCGACGACGATGCCTTCAGGCGCAAGTTTTTCAGGAACCAGGGCCGCGACCATTACATCTGGGGCGAGAACGGCTACTGCCTCGAGCCGATGGACAACTCGAGCTTCTGCCAGTGCCCGAAGTGCACGAAGCACTACGAGCCGGTGCGCAAGGACGACAATTCGATGCATTCGACCTATTGGTTCACGTTCGTGAACGCCGTCGCGAGGGAAATCAAGAAGTCACATCCGACGAAGCGGATCAGCACCCTCGCCTATATGAGCCACGAGGGCTTGCCGACGGGAGTCACTCTCGAGGACAACGTGACGGTCTACTTCTGCATTAGCGGCAACCGCATGCCGAATAGCGACGGGTATCCGAAGCAGCTCGCGCGTATGGAAGAGTGGCGCAAGGCGTATCCGGCGCAGCCGCTCGCGATTTGGCTTTACAACTGCTTTCCGCAAGAAGTCGCACGCAACGGCAATTGGCACTGCTTTCCCGGTTTTTTTGCGCACGAGGCGGAAAAGCAGTACCGATTCTTCCACCGCCTGAATGTCCGCGGCGGCATCTTCCACTGCGGTTTTGTCGACAATGTCGACAACTACCTGCAGTGCAAGTGGATGGTTGACCCGACGCGCAAGGCAGACGATCTTCTGGATGAGTACTTTAGCATCTTTGGCAGGGCCGCGAAGCCTCTTCGCGCCTATTACGATCTGGTTGAGAGGCGCTTTTGCGACAAGTCGCTCTATCCGGCAGGATCGTCGCATCAGTCTGCAAAGATAGCATGGGGGACATTGGGCGACGCGCCGACGATGGAAGCTCTTGCCGGTTATATGGCCGAGGCCGAGCGGCTCGCCGAGACGGATCTCGAGAAGGCGCGTGTAAAGGAGTGGAGACTGTCCATCTGGGAGTACATGAACGAAGGACGCGAATCATATTTGCGCCGCTCGACTGCACCGAAGCCAAATTGGACGGCAGTGCGTGTCGCAGCGGCAGATGGCGACGTCGCGAAGGTCTCGTGGGATAGTGTTCCACAGTTTGACGCACCGCTCTATTTCCGCGGGACGGACAAGGTGCGCGACATACGCGAGCAAGTGCGTGTCTGCCATGACGGCAGCTACTTCTATCTTGAAATCACCGAGTGGGTGCAGACGGAGAATCTCGAAGTCGCTCCTGCGATTGTCCCTTGCGATGTATGGGAGTTTGTCGTTGAGCGCCAGGAAGCGCAGCCATTCCGCCACTACATGACGGGGTGCGACGGCCGCATGGCCGCAAAGAGCAACGGGGAGGTGAACTGGCGCCAGGGCGTGTCGTCCGAGGAGTCGGGTCTCGTCAATTATGGCGCGAAGTGCGCGGTCGACCGGACGGCGGGCGATCATTGGACGGCACGTTGGGCTTTCCCCCTTGCAACGATGACGGACGCGCCGCTAGCTCCCGGCGATATGTTCTACCTGAACTGCGTCCGGGTTGCCAGCAACGCCGTTGGCGGACCTTCGGATCACTGGAAATTCGGCATTTACTCGCTGACATCGTATACGACATGCAAGACTTGCGATCGCGCAGGGCGCGTGACGTTGGAGAAATGAGACGGGGCTTTGTCAATGAAGGTCGCCTTGCTCGTTTCTTTTGCGTCAATTCTGCATGTCGGTGCGGTTTCGGTTCCTGATGACTTTTGGTTTGTCGCAGACTTTGATTCAACGCCCGAACTGTGCGGAAACGCATTTTTGCGTGCCTTGCCGGATGGCGACGGAGTGAACAAGGCAGGCTACACGGAGGGGCGCTTTGGACGCGGCTATGCGTTTCTTGGTCCGACAAACCGTTGTGAAGGGATGTTCTGGCGCGAGCGGCGTCCAGAGGCACTGTCCGACTTCCCATGGACAAACGGCACCTTCGCCTGCTGGTACAGGACGCCGGAAGGCGTGGCGTCAAATGCGCCGGCACGGGCCTTCGCCGTTGGCAACTACCAGTGGTGCGGCGACCGGTTCAAGACATTCAAAGATTCCGGTGGCTGGCTTGGCCTGCCGGCATCCGTAAAGACGCGGTCGACATCGTGGCATCATCTGGCCGTCGTCTGGGCGGGTGGACGACAGGCTGCGTATCTCGACGGTGTTGAGGTGGCCTGCAAGACGCGCAATGCGGTTGCCGATCCGTTTGCCAAGGGCGATTTCGATTTCCAGCTGGGTACCGGCGGGTATGCGAGTCCGGCGGCGAATCTCGTGTTGGATGAAGTGGCGGTGTTTCGCCACGGGCTTTCTGCGGCGGAAGTGCGGGCTCTGGCGACGGCGAAAGGGCCGTTGCGCGCCGGGAAGTCCCGACTTGCGGCGACGCCCGTCGGTCTTGCCGTTTTCTACCGCAACGAGCCGAATGCAGCCCTGCGCATGCGGCTTGTTGCGCCAGAGGCGAAGACGTATCGCCTCGCGGGAACGGTCGGAGGGAGGCCGTTGGCGGGGCGGAAAGTGAAGGTGCCGAAGGGCGAGAGCGCCTTTGACGTCCAGTTCGAGGTGCGCAACCTCGCGTGTGGCGAGCATGACTGGTCGTTTTGCCTGACCGACGATAGGGGGCAAGTGGCGCTTGCGAGGTCAGGACGCCTGGTGGTTTGCCCGCGTCTTGACCGCAAGGCGTTCAAGGTCCTGTCCTGGGGCGGGGGGCGCGAGCTGACGGGCGCTTATCTGCGTTCAATCGGTGTCAATGCGTCGAATGTGCATCCAGGGCAATACAACATCCAGCGGGACCTCGCGACGAATGGTGTGCATTTGAGCGGACGTGTCGTCAACTGGCGCGCCTATGTGCCGCTGGACCTGGACGCGAGGGCGATCCGTAGCGGGGTGCGCGCGAAATTTGACCATTTGCGGAACTTCCATGGCTGGGACCTGTCGCTCATGAACACGGAGATGTACGGCACCGGTACGGCGCCGATCTGGCATGCAGCCGAGTCGCCGTCGTGGCGCCGTTGGGCCGAGAAGTGCCTGCCACATGGGTTGCCGGAGACGAATCGCTTCACGCGCGCACCGGCGCAGGTCAACTGGAAAGCCTGCGGACGGACGCCTCCGTCGGGCGTTCTCGGCGACAAGGAGCCGGAAATAGAGGCGCTCGTCTGGTATTATCGAACGGGACATCTCCTCTACCGCGGCAACCGTCCGGCGATGGATGAGGTGAAGGAGCTTTCGCCCGGCAACGTCTGCTGGGCCGAGCCGATCATCGAGGCGTGGAACATCGCCGAGCATCACGACCAGATATGCGACTGGCTCTACAACTACCGCTCGGCCAATACGCTCGCGTGCGTCCGCGGACAGGAGGCGTGGGTGCGTCCGACCGGCAAGCCCTATATGCCGCTCGTGTCGATGGCGTATGAACACGACAAGAACTTCAACGGCGTGCGCGACAAGTCGCGGAAGGACGCCAGGGGCAAGCCGATCTGGATCTATCCGTCGACTACGGCTGACGACCTGGCGATCAGGTGCTGGCTGGCCATCGGCGCGGTCAAGACGCATGACTTCGGCTTCTTCTCGATCGACACATGGTTGCAGGGCGTCGAGACATGGCAGACGAGCGGCGGCGATCTCATGAAGGTCAACGGTCCTGTGGCGACTCCCGGCGACCCCGAGAAGTTTGCGACGTTCTTCAAGTCGAAGTTTCTGCCGGCGGCGGAACTGTTGGAGGACATGCCGAATGCGCGTGCTCCGTTTGCCGTGCTGCAGCCGGTTGAAAGTCGTTATATGGGCGGCTGGCCTGTGCAGTGCCAGACGAGAGATTTCTGCGTGCTGGCTGGCGAATGGGGTGTGCCGTATGACGTCATTCCCGATGGCGAGGTGAAGGGCGAGGTCCTTTCCCGCTACCGTTATGTCGTGTTGCCGTACACGAGGGTCCTCACCAAGGCACACAATGACTTGCTGACGTCCCTGCCGAAGACGACGACGATTGTCGTAGACGGACATTGTCCGTCAAGCCTTTTGCCACGGGCTGTGCGGCTCAAAGCCAAGTTTGACTGGCGCAATTGGGACACGACGGCGAGACCGGCATTCTCCAACTGGCTCGCGTCCGTGCAGGGCGAGCTCAATGCAAGGCGAGATGCGTGGAGCGACCAGGACGGCGAGTTCAAGTCGCAGACGTTTCTGAAGGAATACAAGGGCGCGAAATATGTGCTTGTCTTGAACGACCTGAGGCGGCGGTTGGACTGCCCCCAGACGCGAGTAATTACAAACGCCTGGTACAAGCCGCACGGCGCGCCGCAGAGGATTACGACGCATCTGCCCGTGTTCAAGGGCGGAGTGACATACGAGTTCGCCGCCTCGCCCGTCGAAAATGACGCAATCGTGACGCGCGACTATGCGCCGGCCGAGGCGAAGGTGTTTTGCCTTTATCCGAGGAAACTCGCAAAGCCTGCAATGGCGCTGAAGGGCGAGGTGGTGGAGATTGCGATCAACGACATCGACGGCGTACCTGCGCCGGGGCGCCAGATCGTCGAGGTAACCGTGACTGGACCAGATGGAGCCGTGCGTGACGAGTCTGGTCGCATAGTCGTCGAGGACGGGCGCGGGCATGTGCCGCTCTGCCTTTCGGATTCCGATCTCAGGACTTTGCGCACGGGGGCATGGCGAATTGTCGCACGTGATCTGACGACTGGCTTGTCTGCAGAGGGGGTATTGAAATGAAGGTCCCGCTGCTCATTCTGTCCGTTGGATTATTCATCGCCGCGCGCGGGCAGGTGTATCGGTTTGTGAACCCCTTTATCGGCACTGACGGTGTCGGGCACACGACACCTGCGGCTGCGTGTCCCTTTTCGCTCGTGGCGGCAGGGCCGGACACTGGGAACTTCGACGGTGAGCATTGCGCAGGGTATGTGTCGGGTGAAAAGACTGTCTATGGGTTTTCGCAGACACACGTGAGCGGGGCGGGTCGAATCAGCTGCGGCGACGTGATGATCCTGCCGTTCAAAGATGAATTTCCGGGCGTTGGCGTTCCGGCGGCCAAGCGCGAGGGAAGCGAGACCGCCGAGCCGGGTTTTTACGGCGTGACGCTTGGCGATGGTACGCGTGTCGAGATTGCCGCTGCGCCCCATTCCGCAATTTACCGGATTTGCCCGGACGGCGCTGCACGGCTTGAGCTTCTTGTGGACCTGCAGTACGGGTTGGTTGCGCCGGCAGACCGGTTGGCGCAACATGTCCTTTCGGCTAAGGTCGCGCCGTGCGTCGACGGCTGCGGCATCTACGGGCGCCGTGTCGCAGAGAGCTGGGTGAAGCGCGACTGTTCGTTTGCAATTCGCTTTGACCGCGCTTGGACGGCGATTCGCGAACTGCCGCGTGCGAAAGGCGAGGTTGCGCCGCGCTATGTGGTGACGTTCGAGAACCTGCCTGCGGAGGGCCTTGCCGTGAAGATCGGCCTTTCGACGTGTTGCGAGGACGGTGCGCGGAAGAATCTGGCGGCGGAAATCCCGGGTTGGGATTTTGCGTCAGTCCGTCGCCGCGCTTTAGACGCATGGGAAGAGCTGCTTGCGCGGGTTGAGTTGCCGGAAACGGCGTCAAATGAGGAGAAGACGATCCTTTACACGGCGCTCTACCATCTCTTTCTCCAGCCGTCAGACATTGCCGATGTCGGCGCGAAGCCGGTTTATTCGACCTTCTCGCTATGGGATACATATCGGGCGGCGCATCCACTCTACACGATTCTCGTGCCAGAGCGCGTTCCCGGTTTTGTCGATTCGATTCTCCTTCAAGGCGAGAAGAACGGCTATCTGCCCATCTGGCCGCTTTGGGGCGAGGAGACCCAGTGCATGATCGGTTCGCATGCGGTTCCGGTTCTCGTGGATGCAGTCTTGAAGGGGCTGGCCGATCGCCCGACGGCGGAACGGATATTTCGGTCGGTCAGGAACACGCTCAGGGAGCGGCACGATTCGCGCCTAAAGGAAGGCTGGGATGTCCTTGACCGATATGGCTACTATCCATTTGACGTTATTGCGAGCGAAGGCGTCTCGCGGACGCTTGAGTGTGCATATGACGACGCCTGCGCTGCACGCCTCGCGACGTACCTCGGGAAGACGGAGGACGCGGACTTTTTCCGCCGTCGCTCGGGAAACTGGACGAATGTCTTCGACCGGGCGAGCGGGTTTGTCCGCGGCCGCGATTCAAGGGGAGCCTGGCGGACTCCATTTGATCCGCTTGCCATCGGCGTCGGGCATTGGCGCAAGGGCGACTTTACGGAAGGCAATGCCTGGCAGTATACATGGCAGGTGCAGCATGACCCGGAGGGGTTGGTCGCTGCGCTTGGCGGCAAAGAACCTGCTGCAGCGAAGCTTGACCGGCTTTTCTCGCAGCCGTCTGGCAAGGTCACTGCCGAGACGTCGGCGGTGACTGGCTATCTCGGACAGTATCCGCACGGCAACGAGCCGTGTCACCATGTACCGTGGCTCTTTGCGTATGCGGGACGCGGGGACCTCGCGACGAAGTACGTTCACGAGATTGCGAAGCGCTTCTACGGCGTTGCGCCGGATGGGCTCTGCGGGAACGACGACTGTGGACAGATGAGCGCGTGGTATGTTTTCGCGGCGCTTGGATTCTATCCGCTTGATCCGTGTGACGGAAGGTATGTGAAATCCGAGCCTCTGATTCCGGGAACGAGGTTGCATCTTTCGAATGGCAAGACTTATGTCGTGCAGGAGGTTGGCCTGAAAGAGGGCTTCCTCCTTGAGCATGCAGACCTCCTGGGGCAATGTTCGGAAGATGTCGACGAGAAAGGAGAAAACCAGTGAAAAACAGCAGAATGAATGTTTCGCGCCGCTCGTTTGTGAAGTCTGCCTTGGCGTCTGGCGTGTTCCCGCTATTGCCTGGATGCTTCTCCCACAAAGGCTATGTTGCCAACTCAAAGGTGCGCCTTGCCTGCTGCGGGTTGGGTGGAATGGGCGGAAACGACATTGAACAGTTTACATCGACGGGTCTTTGCGACATTGTTGCGCTTTGTGATGTCGACCTCGGGGCCGAGCATACGGTCAAGTCTCTGAAGAGGCATCCGTCGGCGGCGCGATTCCGCGATTTTCGCGAGATGTTCGACAGAATGTCTGGTGCGTTCGACGCCGTTGTCGCGGGCGTGCCGGATCATGCGCATTTCCCTATTGCGATGCGCGCGATGAAGGAGGGGAAGGCCATCTACTCCGAAAAGCCCATGGGGCACACCTTTCGCGAGATCCAGATAATGATCGATGCAGCGGAGAAATACGGCGTCGTCACGCAGATGGGAAACCAGGGGCACTCATGCGACAGTTACTATCAGATGCGCGACTATGTGCGGACGGGTGTCATCGACCCGAACAAGGTGAGGAAAATCGAGACGCACATGAACTATCCGCGCCGCTGGCATAAGTGGAACGGCAATGTCGCGCGGATGCCTGTAACGACCTGTCCACGTCCGGATACGATGTCAGAGAAGGACTGGCTGGCATGGCTCGGCACAGTGCCGGAGAACCTGCCGTTCTCAAAAGACCTCCACTACGGAGAATGGCGCAGCTGGTACAAGTTCGGCAATGGCTGTCTTGGGGACTGGGGGGCGCACATCATGGACGGGATTCACGAGTTTTTCGAACTTGGCCTGCCGACGGAAATCGTGATTTCGGACGTCCGGGGCTGGAACAAGTACGTGTTTCCGATGGCTGATACATTGACGTTCAGGTTCGCGGCGACGGCGAAGCGCAAGGCACTGGACGTTGTATGGCGCGAGGGCATCGGCAATACGCCGGAATTGCCGAAGGGCTTTGTCGTCAAGGGAGCCGACGGAATCCCGAAGAGCGGCGGGCAGGACTTCGGCAAGGAGGAGACGCTTCCTGCCGGCAAGGAAATCTGGATGGAGGACGGAACTGCCTGGCAGGGAGGCTCTCACAACAGTCCTCTGCTCAAATGCGGGGCGTCGGACGCCGAGATTCCAGAATGGGAGTATCGGGGCGGCGGGTGCAACTGGCCGAACCAGCACTACGAGAATTTCCTGCGCGCGGTTCGCGGAGAAATCAAGACGACCTCGCCGTTTGCGGTGGCAGGCCCGCTTTCGCAGCTCTTTACGCTCGGCTGCATCGCTCAGCGCCTGAACCGGTCGATCAGATTCGATCCTGTCCAGAAACAGGTCGTTGCCGATGCGGAGGCGAACGCGCTGCTCGCGCCGCCTACACGCCCGGGATGGGAGGAATACTATTGTCTCTAAGGGATGGCGATGAAGGTGCTTGAGGCTGCTTTATGTGCATTGTCGTTGGTGGCGCAGGCCGCTAACGTAGCTGAGTTCAAGGGCGAGGTGGGAGAGGGCGTTGGCTGGAAGTGTGTCGCTTGCGAGACCGGCAAAGTCGTCTATATTCCGTTTGAGGGCTATTACGAGTCGAAGGGCGGCCGCATCGAGTCGCCGCGTTTCAAGCTGGACGGAGAAATCGGGAAGAACAACTTCTATCGGCTGACATTCAGCGCCAAGAGCCCTGTCGATGGCTACTGGTGGGTGGATTTCTTCGACATTGACGGGCGGGCGCTGCCCGACGTCAACAGCCGGCTTTATGCGTCCGAGGAATGGAAGAGCTATGATGTGATGGTGCCTGCGCATCCTGCTGCGGCATTCGCCCAGATTGCGTTTGTGACCAGTAAAGGAGCGCAGGCAAGGGACGTGGCCATTCGCCGAGCGACCGTCGCGGAAGCGGCGAAGTGGTGCAACGACCTTGCGGCGACATTGCCGAAGCTGGACATGCCGGATACGAAAGGGTCGTGGTTGAAGTTGCCGTTGACCATGGAGAAGATTCGCTCTGGCAGGCCGGTGAACATTGTTTTCCTTGGCGACTCGATTGTGAATGACACTTGGTGCGGGAATGTCGTCGCGCTGATCCAGTCCGCCTTGCCGCAAGCCGATTTGCGATGCTTCATTTCCGTTCGCGGCTCGACAGGGTGCTGGTATTACCATGAGGAGGAGAATTTCGACGAGTATGTCGCGAAGTACAATCCCGATCTGGTGCTCGTCGGCGGCATTTCGAACTGTCGCGCGACGGACCAGGAGACGGTCGGGTTTTCCGAGGACGCGATGGCAGAGACCATTGTGCGTTGTCAGGCGATTGGGGCCGAAGTGGTCGTTTGCACTCCGCCACCAAGCTACGAGTTCAGAAATGACGCGTCCTCGAAGGAGTTTGACGTCGCGCTGACGGCGGAGAATGGCGGCATGCGATGCCTGTTGCTGGATTACGAGCGTCGTGCCGCAGCTCGCACGGGTGCTCAGGTCTGGGACATGACGACGGCGCCGTGCGAGGCGATATCCCGCTCGGGCAAGCCGCTCAACTGGTTCAAGCGCGATGCGGCGCACAACGATGATCGCGGCAAGCAGTTGATCGCCCAGACGCTCGCGGCATATTTCCGGTCTATCGCGGACGGTGGTGCGCCGCGCATAAGCCGCATTTTCCGCGAGGCCCGGGTGACGCGCGGAAATACGAACGTCTTGAAGCTTCAGCCGATTGACGAGGCGTCATGGCTGTGGATGCCGGGCGATATTGGCTTCTCTCGCGTCAAGACAAGCCTTTGGGATGCCGACAGAGGGGGAAAGGCTGCCTCGGACGACATTGTGTTCCTCAAGTTCCGCAATGCGTTCAATGTCGCAGAGGGCGACGGGCCTCTTGTCTTGGACGTGTCGGCGGACGAGCGGTTCTACCTGGCAATTGACGGGCAGTTTGTCGCTCGTGGCCCGAATCGTTCCTCGCCGGACAACTGGCAGTACCAGACGTATTCCATAGAAGGGCTGACGAATGGGACGCACGTTGTCGAAGCCGTGGTCTGGCGGCTCGGCGACCTCGCCCCGATTGCGCAGCTTTCGCATCGCGGCGGTTTTATTCTCAAGGCCGAGGGCGTTTACGACGCCAGGCTCACTACGGGCAAGGGGGAATGGAAGGTAGGAAGGCTCTCCGGAATATCGTCCATCGGGCTCGACGACGACGCGGGTGCTTGGGGGACGGGAACGCAATTTGAAATAACTGGTTGCGGACCGTATTCCGGCGAACCTGCGGAATGGGTTGATGCCGAGGTCGTGCGCTGCGACGCGGGTGCGAAAGGCCCGATGATCTACGGTGGACGCACGAGCGGCTGGATGCTCTTCCCGACGCAGCTCCCCGACCAGACTGAGCGCCGGATCGTCCCTGGTTGCGTCAAGGCGGTCGCGACGAATGTGCCGTTCCGCAGCAAGCACGTGTACACGGAGGCAGAGTCCAACGAGACCATGGATATTGCAAAGCCTTTCACAGTCCCCGCCAACACGAAGATGCAGATCGCGTGGGACCTCGGCAACTACTACTGTGCCTATCCGGAAGTCGTCATTTCCGGCGGCAATGGAGCAAGGTTCGCAATTTGCTTTTCCGAGGCGGCTAAGCGTGGCGACACAAACTTGAAGACGAGTGAGCCTGATGCGCGGGGGAAGATAGCCGGACGCTACCTTGCGGCGTTCGGCGACACCTTCGTTTCGGACGGACGCGACAGGGCGGAGTTCTCCGCGCCGTGGTTTCGCTGCGGCAAGTGGGTGCGCATCGACATTGAGACTCAAGACGAGCCGCTGAAGGTGGATTCCGTCGCGCTTGTCGAGAGCCGCTATCCCGTTGAGCTGGAAAGCATGTTCTCGTCGTTGGACGATGCGACGCTTGCGGATGTTCGCCGCATCTGCGCCCGCGCCATGCAGATGTGCTGCCACGAGATGCTTTTCGACTGTCCCTACTACGAACAGCAGATGTACCCGGGGGATGCGCGCATACAGCTAAACGTTCTTTCCGCGATGTCCCGTGACGACAGGATGGTCAAGCGGGCGATTGAACTTTTCGAACTTGGCACGCACTCCGACGGCATGTGCCCGTTCAACTGGCCGACGCGCGGGCTGCAGGAGGGCGCAAGCTACACGCTCTGCTACCTTCTCATGTACGGCGACTACGCGAGGAACCATGCGGACCGCGAGTGGCTCAGGGCGCGTCTGCCAGGCATGAGAAGGTCGATGGCCGGAATCGAGTACTACGAAAACGGCGACGGCCTTCTTGAGAATCTCCCAGGCTGGAACTTCATGGACTGGACGGTCGGCTGGGACAAGGACGGCACGGCAAAGGGCTGTCGCGCCAAGGAGGGCGTGAACGTCGAACTGAATCTTTTCTGGAACCTTGCGATGCGTTCTGCCGCCACGGTGGAACGCGCGCTCGGCAACGAACTCCAGGCGAGATATTGGGAGGAGAAGTCTAAACAGCTCAAGGCGAAGATAGTGGAAACGTTCTGGTCCGAGCAGCGTGGCCTTATGGCAGACACTCCCGAGAAAAGGGACTTCTCCGAACACGCCCAGGCGCTTGCGCTCATCGGCGACGTCCTGCCCGCAGACAAGGCAGAGGTGGCGTTTAGGCATCTTGTCGAGGATGGCGACTTGAAACGCTGCACCGTGTATTTCTCGTATTATCTGTTCGAGACATACTTCAAGTTCGGGCGCGGGGACCTCTTCTTGAAACGCCTGGATCTTTGGCGCGACTACGTGAAGAAGGGCCTTGCGACGACACAGGAGGCTCCCGACTCGGAAGAGAATGGCGAGGTAAAGGAATCGCGGAGCGACTGCCATGCATGGGGCTCTCACCCGATATGGTTCATGCAGACTGGCCTTGCGGGAATCCGCTCCGCCGCCCCGTTTTTCAAGAAGGTACTCGTTGCGCCGTGTCCGGGCGGGCTCAAGGAACTGAAAGCGCGGCATCCTCATCCAAAGGGGTGGATTGAAGTCGATCTCAAGTTCGATGGCGCCAAGGCAAGTGGAATTGTCGTGACTCCAGTTCCCGGTACTTTTGCCTTTGGCGGCAAGGAAATCATTCTCCATCCCGGCGAAAATCGGATGGAATTCTTCCCGCGCGCCAGGCGCGCAGAGTAGAGCCGGTTGCGGCGCGAAAGGTGTTCGAGAGATGAGACGGCGTGCAGAAGCCCGTGCATTTTGCGATTTCTGCCATTGTCCTGTCCGTGTTGCGCAGCATGAGCTTGACAAGCGCGATTCGCTGGCGCGTGATCTCCGTCCCTATCGACCGGTTGAGGTCTGCGTGGAAGCGCTTGTCGAGGATGTTGCGGCTGACGCCGAGCGCGTCGGCTATCTGCGCCGCGCCGAACGGCCTTGCCAGGTTCGCGGCGATGTAGTCGAGCGTCTTCTTGACGACAGGGTCGCTTGATGCGATGATGTCGGTGGAGCGGCGCAGGCATATTCCGTTCGGCGGAATCAGCACCGGCGCCTTCGGGGCCGCCTCCCCGTTCATCAGCCGGTCCAGGAGGGCTGCGGCCTCGTAGCCGCCCGTCTCAAGGTTCTGGTCGATAGACGAAAGCGGCACGGACTGGTTTTCGCAGATTATCGGGTCGTTGCCTATGGAGAGGATGGCCAGTTCCTCGGGGACGGAGACGCCTACCCGTTCCGCCGCGTCGAGGAGCCGCGCGGCGTCCGCTTCGTCGTATGTGAGCGCCGCGAGAGGCTTTGGCGCTTCCTTGAGCAGTCGGCCGATCCATCGCATGAATGCGGCCCAGTCGTTTCGCCTTGCCTTTGGGAGCGATTCCTCGGCGATCCACCTTGCGGCCGGGGTCTTCTCCGCAAGGCCGCCGTATCGCAACGCGTGGACGTTGCCCCATCCAGTGGAAAACCAGACGATGTTCCTGAAGTTCCTCTCCGCGAAATGCTCGGCGGCGAGCCTGCCTATGCCGACATGGTCGCTTGTAACGCGCGGAACCTTGATGTCGGAGCGGCTCATGGTGATGTCCACAACCGGGATGCCGCGCTTCTTTATCTTCAGGATGGTTGCAACGGAAGTCGCGTCGGAGCGCAGCGCGGCGACTACGCCGTCGCCATTCCACGCAAGAGGGCGGTACCCGAGGCGGTCCTGTATCATCAGGTGCCAGTTGTGCTCGCGGGCGTAGCGGGCGACCCCTGCCATTCGGGCGGCGCTCGCGGGCGAGATCATGACGAGGACTTTTCGCTTCATGGCGCGATTATACTAAAACGCGGCTTTCCGGGTCAATGCCGAATGGCGAACTTCCGGTGCTTCCAATCGTGTGCGGGGTTTGCTATAATGTCCGCACAACATGAAATAGAGGAGATTGCCTATGCAAAAGTCAATTCGGTTTGGAGTCGTTCTGCTGGCGTTCTGCGCGGCTATTGCCGCGAACGGCGTCGAGTTGCCGCACGTATTTGGCGACAACATGGTGCTGCAGCGCGGCCAGCGCGTGCCTGTCTGGGGGAAGGGCGCCCCTGGCGAGAAGGTGACGGTTTCGTTTGCCGGGCAGTCCGTCTCGGCGACCGCCGGCGCCGACGGGCGCTGGAAGCTGTTTCTTGCGCCGCTCAAGGAGAGCGCCGACGGCGCGGAGTTCTGCGTGAGGGGCGCGAACGAGATCGTCCTGAAGAACGTCGTCGTTGGCGAGGTGTGGTTTTGCTCCGGGCAGAGCAACATGGAGTTCACCATGAGCGCGCGCCGCAAGGTGAAGGACTGGGAGAAGGAGGTCGCGGCGGCCAAGTGTCCGCTCATCCGCCACTTCCACCCTCCGCACAGGGTGGCCTACGAGCCTATGGACGACGTCGAGGCCGCGTGGGTGGAGACGACGCCCGAGACCATCCCGCCGCAGAGCGCAGTCGCCTTCTTCTTCGGCGAGACGCTGCACAAGGAGCTGAACGTTCCCGTCGGTCTCATAAACTGCTCGTGGGGCGGGTCGCGCATCGAGCCGTGGACGCCTGCCGGGCACCCCGACGATCTGTGGCTCCTCCAGAACATCCAGACGTACAACCGCGCGTTCGACACGCCGACAGTGCTTTGGAACGGCATGGTTGCCGGCATCGCGCCGTTCGCAATCAAGGGCTCGATATGGTATCAGGGATGCGCAAACAGGAACGACGGCGCAAAATACCTCGACAAGACGGTCTCGCTCGTTCGCGGCTGGCGGCGCGAGTGGGGGCAGGGGGACTTCCCGTATTTCCTCGTGCAGCTCGCGCCGTACAAATACGATAATGCCAGGGGCACCGTCCTTGCCTTGATCCAGGAGGCGCAGGCCCGAGTGCAGGAGAAGGTGCCCAACAGCGGCTACACCGTCATAAACGACGTCGGCGACGTGAACGACATCCACCCGACTGACAAGCGGACGGTCGGAATGCGCATGGCAGACCAGGTGCTCGACCGCGTCTACGGCAAGCTCGTGCGTCCGTGGCGCACCCCCGTCGCAACTTCCATGTCCGTCGAGGGCAGCGCGGTGCGCGTGCAGATGGCCGACGCCGAGGGCCTAAAGACGCGCGACGGCCTGCCGCCGACCTGCTTTGAGCTGTGCGGCGCAGACGGCATCTGGGTGTCCGCCAATGCCCGCATAGACGGCACGAGCGTGGTTCTCGCCGCCGGCGAAGTGGACACGCCGAAAGCGGTGCGATTCGCCGCCTACAACGGCTCCACGCCGAACCTCGTCAACGGGAACGGCCTTCCGGCCGGTCCATTCCGCCTGGGCGAGAAGCTGAAGCTCGGCGACGCGGAGTCGCTGAAGGAGCTGAAGGGGATGACCTGCGTGCAGCGCTTCGACATTCCGGCGGCCGCCGACCTTTCGAGAAACCCGCCGAAGACGCTTGCCTCGCGAGACGGCGTCAAGCGCGTCGCCTACCTGCTGGAGCTTCAGGACGCATCGGGCAGCGTGACGTTCGCGATGGCGGCGATGGACGCGTTCGCGTCCAACAGCGACGACCTCGTTATCGTGGGCAAAGCGCGTGCGCGGGCTTTTCGCCAGCCGGTCGCAAACCTCACCGTCCGCAGCAACTCGCCCGCCGTCAAGCCGCTCACCGACGCGGGCTCCGGATTCCTTGAGTTCTACACGAGCACCTATTCCGCCCGCACGATGGACACGCCGAAGGGCGGAGACCCGGCTAAGTTCGACTTCAACGACACGCCTACGAACCCAAATGCATTTGGCTACGGATGCCTGCAGGTGCACGACTTGGCGAGGAAGGCCACGGTGCTTGCATACAACCACTTCAACACCGCCTCAAGGCCTTGCGATGTCGGAATCGGCTCCAACCCCGACTCGCGCGGCAACCCCGACTGGACGTTTGCCTCAAACGCAGGGAACTACGCGGCCCGCCGTATCTCGGTCTGGGTCAAATAGGTTGTGCTTTGTTGGCTATGCCTTGCATTGTCGGCGATATTCGCTCATCGACATACCGTAGCGTTTCTTGAAGAGGTTCTTTGCGTTGCTGGCCGTGTTGAACCCGCAGGACGCGATGATTTTCCCGACAGGAATGTCGGTGACCGTCAGAAGACGCTTCATTTCGTCGAACCGGCAGTCGAGGATTGCCTCAAGGATCGACTTGCCTGTCGCCTGGCGGTACCGCAGATCCGCCAGGCGCCTGGATATGCCGAGATCCGCGGCGACATCGGCGGCCGATATCCCATTCGTCGCATTCTGCCTGATGAAAGACTCGGCGCGATTGATGATTTGCGCCATTGGCGATATTGGCTTGGTTGACTGACGCTCTATGATCTTGTGGTTTGACGGGCTCATGATCTCAATCGGACTCTTCGCCTTTGAGGGGGACTGCATCAGCTTCTTAAGTGCCTTTGCCGCAAGCTCGCCGATTCTGGCATGGTTTGGCGTAATGCTGGTTATCATTGGCCTTGAGGTTTCGCAGTACACCCTGTCGTTGTCGACGCCTATGACGGCCAGGGAATCCGGAATATTTATGTCGGCCATTTCGGCCGCCTCGACTATCCGTGTTGCCCAGATGTCGTGCGGTGCCATTACGGCAGCGGGTTTTGGAAGGGATTTAAGCCATTCCGACAGGACGATGATGTCCTCCAGGGAACCGCGTTCAATGCCGGCTGCGGTTCGGTAGATGTAAACATCGTCCGTCTTGCCTCTGAAGAAGGAACGAAACCCCTTTTCGCGAAAGGTGTATGTGTAATTGTCGTCAGTCTTGTTTTTGCTGACGAAACCATATGAGCGGAACCGTCCCAGCGAAAACAGGTATTCTGCGGCGGAACGTCCTATTTCGTTGTCGTTGATGTTGATGAACGCCACGGCGTCCTTGCGCCGCGGGATGGCGGACGGCATGCCGCAGACGCAGACGAGCGGCGTATGCGACTCCTGCAGACATTCGGCAGTGGCGGGATGGTCGAGGCCGCATGCAATGATGCCGTCGAAGCCGTCGGTTTCTGCGCGTCTAAGGTCATCTACGGCTTTGTTGCCGGTGCAGTCGACGACTCGCAGGCGCCAGTTGCAGTGGGCCCGCGCATAACGGTCTATTCCGTACAGTATTTCGCGCCCCGACCCGTAGGCGATGTACAGGGCGACGAGGATTCTTCGAGGTCTGGCCTTCATGTGCGCGATTATACCATTTGAGTCCGTGGCATGTCAAATACAGGACGAGAAGTTTGCCAAAAACAGTACTAACCGATTCTTGACTTGCGTTGCAGGGCGGTAGTATAATTCTTCACGACGGCGGGTTTTACAGCAATTAAGGAAAAAGAAAATGGCAAACAGAAAAACAGACGGGAAAGGAACCCTGTTCCTCAAAGTACTGAATATTTCCATTACATTGCTGGCGTTGGCCATGCACAATGCCTATGCGTCGGTTGGGCCAGACCCGTCCGATTCGACGGTGCTGGTGGCTAATGTCGCCGAAGGTTCAGAGACTTATTCGTCTTCTATAGCTTCGACCTATGCGAAGTTCGTTAAGGTCGGCGCAGGCACGCTGATTTTGACAGCAGACTCCTCCAGCTTCAAGGGCTCGGTAGAGGTTCGCGAAGGAATCCTCCAAGTCAATAATATCAATGCAATCAAGTCGTGTAGCACTGACAGCGATCCGTCAAAATACAAAGTATCTGTTTCGTCGAATGCGCAGATTCTGGTGATGTTCTCCTATTCGAATAAGGGTGCCAACGCCCTCGGCAATTTGGCAATCGAGGGCGTTGGCCCGGATGGCAGGGGCGCTTTTGTCTTTGATGGAGAAGGACAGGCCGATTGCCTTATCGGGGTTCTGCACTTAACTGGCGATGCCTCTGTTGGCGGGACGGGACGCTTCGGAGTTGGGTACAAAGGCAAGCTATACCTTAACGGACATACGCTGACCGCACTGAACGGCTACGACAACAACTACAGATTCAGGGGCGTTGAAGTTGTAAGCGGCCATGAGGGACATTTTGTCAAGCAAGGCGGCTCTGTGGCGATGGAGGATGGAACGGGTTTGGCCCTGAACGGCAGCGCAGACAATACCTTCACGCTTTCAAATGCCATGATGAGACTGTGGCAGACGACGTCCTTTGACACGAAATGGACGCTACGTTCAATCGACACCTCCTCAATAGACGTGAAGGGGTCTGTCCAGTGGCGCGGTCCAATTGTCGGCGACGGCAAGGATTTTTCCGTCTCTGCATACGATTCGGTGGCGGGTAACATCTGCAACCTCTATGGGACAATCACAAACTTCAACAAGTTTTCCAACCTTAAGAACGGCAACAGCTTTACGCTCAATCTTCTCAACGCCAACCACTACGTCAACGATCTAATCTGCTACAATGGCAATATGGTCTTTACCGGCGGGCAGAATCACAGATTTGGCTTGATCGAGGTCAACCGCGGGGACACGACCAAGGCGGCTTCGCTGACATTTGCCGACGCAGGAGCGGTGGCCGTCACCAATGGTGAGTCCAGGGTCAATGCGCCAAATGGCGCGTCCCCGGCGCGCATGACCATAAGAGGGACGACGAACTTCCGTGGCGAAACCGGCACCACGTTCATGATCGGCGACCATTCCACGGCGAGTTGGGCCAAGGCCAACCCGGACTACTGGGGGGCTCTTGTCGTGTCGGACGGCGCGACGATGACCAATGACGCGCTGAATGTCGGCTATCGAGGGGCTGGTGCCCTCTATCAGCGCGATTCCGATGTGTATGTCGCCAAGGAAATGAATCTCGCCTATGGGTACGACAACAAGAATGGAGTTCTTGCATACGGCTATCTGGGCGCGACGAACTCTCACCTGACGCTATCTGGCGGGCTTCGCATGGCGGTCGCCACGAACTCGACGGCGTTTCTGGTGCAGCGTGGCGGGCGCACCGATTTCACGGACTCTGGCACGGCGTACATTTCGCGTGGCGGTCATGCCGGAATCTACGTTGGCAATGGGGGCGTACTCAGCAAGACCGTTGGCAATTTCTACTTCGGCAGGCATGATGCCTTGGTTTCTGACGGCTCAGCCACCCTTACGGTTGACGGAGATGGCTCTCTCATTGATTGTGGCGAACGTCTGATCAGCTGGATGCACAACAAGAACTTCAAGACGTTCGTCAATCTCAACAACGGCGGCACGTTGCGAGCCTTTCGCTTCCAGCACGATGCAGATCGTGGCATTTTGGGGTCTTCACGCGTCTATTTGTCGTTTGACGGAGGCTGTCTGGACATTGCCCCGAACGGCGCCAATGCGGACTACAAGGTGTTCTACGAATGGAAGAGCGGCAGCGACACTGTTTATTCGTATCCTGACGTCTGCACGGTGTTCGGCGGCGGAGCCATTATCGGCGTCGCGCGCGAGGACGCCCAGGTACACTGGACGGGTTCTTTGCTGAAGCCGTCTGGGAAGTCGGTGACGGCCATCGCGCTTCCGACAGCCGCCGACTTTGCATCTGCGACGCATCTGGGCGCGCTTCGCGTAGTCATCGAGGGCGCGGGCGAGGGTGCGAGCGCGTTTGTCGATTTCGACGATGCGACGGGTGCGCCATCCAAGATTGTCGTCACGTCTCCCGGCATCAACTACGCGGAGGGCACGACGACGGCGAAAGTCGTCGAAATGCGCGCGAAGAAGGAATGGAGCTGTGCGGTAACGCTGGGGGAGATCAAGAGCGGCGGCCTTACCAAAACAGGCCCCGGTACATTGCGCCTCAAGGGCGAGGCGACGTATGAAGGCGCAACGACCGTCCGCGGCGGTGTGCTCGCGCTGGAAACCATGCCGTTCCCGCAGGGACAGCCGATGGTGCTGGCAGGCGGCACGTTCAGTGCCAATGCCCGCGATGTCGTTGTCTCCGATCTGTCTGGCTACGGCAAGTACTCAAGCGACCCTGGGTTTAGCGTCACCATCACGAACAAGCTGTCGTTCGCCGTGTCGGACGCTCTGGCGGGGCGGCAGATGACGTTTTCCCACGTGCAACCGGTGTTCGCCGACGGAGCAACGATCGAGGTTGACGTAACGGGTCTCCCCGATGATGATGCGAGCTATCGGTTTGTGCTTGCTACGTCCGAAAAGGCGTTTGACGGTTCGCCGATGCTGGTCAGTGCCGATCCAATGTGGCGTCTTCGCTTCTCGTCCGACCGCAAGAGCGTCATCTACGGGCGAATGCTCGGGCTGCAGGTCATCATCCGCTAATAAGGCAATTGACTGTTTTGCGGGGTAATGGCTGGAAGCGGCAATGAGCGTTTCACGGTTCAAACGGCATAGATTCACGTGGGCGCTCGCGCTCTTTATAGACGTTCTCGCGGGTACGGCCTGCGGTTCGACGCGGATGCTCTACTGGAACATCCAGGACGGGATGTGGGACGGGCAGACGGACAACTTCAACCGCTTCGTCGCGTGGGTTGAGAAGCAGTCGCCCGACATCTGCGTCTTCGCCGAGGTGAGGACCAAGCGCCAGACGGGCAAGACGGACCACGTCAAAGACGAATCGCAGCGGATCCTTCCCGCCGGCTGGCCGGAGCTCGCCGCGCGCTACGGGCATGACCACGTCTGGATCAGCTCCGACAATCCGAAGTGCTACATGCAGGGCATAACGTCGCGCTTCCCTATCGAGAGCGTAGCCAAGGATATCGTGACGACAGGTTCGGGCTGGGCGCGGATTCGCGTGGGCACGAATGTCTTGAACATCGTGACGGTCCACCTCAACTGGACGCCGTGGGGACGCGGCTGCAAGTCTGACGAGGAGCGCAAGGCCAGCGCGGCGAAATTCGGCGGCGACCTCGCACGTCGCGACGAAATCGAGACTGTTCTCAAAGGGTCATTCTTCACGGTGCCCGACGCATCGAACCAGTTCTGGGTCGTTGCGGGCGACTACAATTCGTTCTCGCCGGTCGATGCGCGGATGTACGACATCCCGATAGACTCCCCTCGCTACGCAGTCCATCGGTGGCTCACCGAAAGCACGCCGCTCGTCGATCTTATGCACGAATGGCTGCCGAACGACTTCCACGTAACATGTGGGGCAAAGGCACGCATAGACTATGTCTATCTGACGCGGGGGTTGTACGACCATGTCGAAGAGGCTCGTGTCGTCGTCGACCGCTACACGCGCCCGACGTACGCCGGAGTGGGCTACATCTGGCGTCCGTCAGACCATCGCCCGATCCTTGTAGATTTCGATTTCTGACGTGCACGGGGGATTGATGAATAGATGTTTTCTGGCAGCGGCGGCTGCGCTCTGCGCGGCGGTTTCCGTTGCGCAAACGACCATAGGGAACCTGCGCGTATGCCGCCTTGTGGAGCCCTCCGATATCGTGAAGCCTGTCTTTTCGTGGCAAATGCGGACTGATCGGCAAGGGGCCGCGCAGAAGGCGTATGCAATCGACCTGCGCACTGCCTCCGGCGAAGACGTGTGGCGGTCTGGCAGGATCGACGAGGCGGCGTCGCATGCCGCGCCCTATACGGGACCTGCGCTGAAAAGCTCGGCGCGGTACGTCTGGTCGGTTGCCGTGACGGACGAGCGCGGACGTGACGTCTTGTCGGAACAGGCTGCGTTCACAACGGGGCTGATCGCGCCGGACGACTGGAACGGCAGCGAATGGATCGCCGTGCCGAACGCGGCGGTGGACGTATCGGAGGAAGTCCGAAGCCGCCGGCGCGCCATGCCGGGCGCTTCGTGCTTCGCGAAGCGGCTCAGTAACGCCAAGCGCGTCAAGGAGGCGTGGTGGACTGTGACGGGGCAGGGCGTCTTTCAGGCATACGTGAACGGCAGTCCGCTGCCCGGGTTCCTCAAGCCCGGCTTCGACCATGTCCTCAAGACGCGGCACTCCTTCACCTTCGACGTGACAGGGCTGGTGAACAGGGAGCAGGGCGAGGACAACGTGTTTTCGTCCATCGTCACGGCAGGCTGGTGGCGCGACAAGGTGACGGACTACCGCGGCAGGGAGTCGGCCTTCCGCGCGCAGCTCATCCTGCGGTATGCGGACGACACGGAGGCGAGGTTTGGCACGGACGAAAGCTGGCGCGGCGGCGTGACTGGCCCTGTCAAGGCGGCGGGCATTTTCGACGGAGAGGAATACGATGCGCGAGAAAAGACCCCTTGGATGACGACCGGGGAGGACGCGGCTTTCGCGCCGGTGAAGGCATGCCACGAGTTCAAGGGCGAAATCGTGCCGATGGAAGGCCCGGCGGTGGCGTTGCGCGAGGACCTGCGGCTTAAGCCGAGAGCGCTGTATGTCTGGAAGGGCGTGACCGGCGAATCCGGCGAAGCCTACGGCAAGGTGAACGTCCTGCGCCGGTATGCGGCGGCGAGAGACGTCGAGCTGAAGGCGGGCGAGACGCTCGTCGTCGATTTCGGGCAGAACGCCGCCGCTGTGCCGGAGTTCCTATTTGCGGCGCGCGAGGGGACGCGGCTTGTGGCGAAGGCGGGCGAGATGCTTTGCGATGGAGGCGGCCGCATGGATCGTGGGAACGACGGACCGGAAGGAAGCGTCTATCGCGGCAATCTGCGGGTTCTGCGGGACTGGGGCGCGAAGGTCGAATACGTGTTCTCGGGCGACGGGGACGAGTTCTACCGCCCTGAGTTCACCTACCTCGGCTACCGCTACCTGTCGGTGACGGCGACGGACGACGTGAGTTTCCGGGCGATTGCGTCAGTGCCAGTGACATCTGTGTCGAAACGTGACGAAGTCGGGCGGCTCGAGACGGGCGTCGCCGATGTGAACCGGCTGATCTCGAACGTTCTCTGGGGGCAATACTCGAACTACCTTTCAGTCCCCACGGACTGTCCGCAGCGCGACGAGCGGCTGGGCTGGACGGCGGACGCGCAGGTGTTTTGCGCGGCGGCGTCACGCAACGCCGACGTCTACGGTTTCCTGCACAAGTGGATGCGCGACATGCGCGATTCGCAGCATGACGGCGGCTCGTTCGCAGGAGTGGCGCCGCCTGGACTGTTCGGTGACAATGCGGAGCGTTTCGGCTGGAGCGATGCGGGCGTGATAGTGACGTACACCATGTGGAAGCGCTACGGCGACATCGCCATCGTGGAGGAGAACTTCGCTGCCATAGAGCGGTACATGGCGCTCACGGCGAAGAACAGGTTTGATTCGCCGACAGCCAACGAGTATCAGTGGGGCGACTGGGTGTCGTTCGAGGCGCTTGAGTCGCATGACGGCGGCGCGTTCGAGAAGGGACCGGACGGCAAGAAGCGCCCCAGGGCGGATGCGCTCGTCTATTGGCATTTCCTCGGCGGATGCTACTGGCTCATGGATGCGCAGATGTGCGCGGAGATGGCCGAGGCGCTCGGCAAGGCGGAGGCTGCGGCGCGCTACCGGGCGATGGCGGACGAGGCGCGCGCCTACGTGCGGCGGCGTTTTCTGGAGGCCGACGGGATGCTGCCGAAATGCCTGCGCGGGATGCAGACGCCTGCGCTTTTTGCGCTGAAGACCGGCGTTCTCGTGAAGCCCGATGCAATCGCTGCGACGAAGGATGCGCTTCTAAAGAACATCCGGGAGCATGGCGACTGCCTGCAGACCGGTTTCCTCGGCACGCCGCTCATTCTGGACGTGCTTACGTACGAAGTGGGGCGTCCCGACGTCGCCTACACGCTTCTTCTCCAGAGGAAGAATCCGTCTTGGCTGCATTCTGTGGAACAGGGCGCGACGACCATATGGGAGCGCTGGAACGGATATTCGAAGGCGGAGGGGTTCCTGCGCCTGAGCATGAAGAGCTACAACCACTACGCATATGGCGCGGTATTGGAATGGATGTATGGAACGATGGCCGGCATACAGCCCGATCCGAAATCGCCGGGCTGGCGTCATTTCATCCTCGCGCCGAAGCCGGACAGGCGGATGGGGCATGTCAACGCTCAGTTCGATTCGCCCTACGGTCGCATCGAGAGCGCCTGGGCGTATGCGCCGGACGGTACGCTTAAGTGGCGTTTCACGGTGCCGCCGAATGCCTCCGCCACGGTCCATCTTCCCAACGGCGGCAAGAAGGAGTACCGCGCGGGCACCTACGCGGTCAATGGCGAATGTTCCGCCGTTGAAGAGCTGATGCCGCGTCCGGCGAAGGTTGAGACGGTTGCAACGGGCGGGGCGCGCGTTGCCTCGGCGTCGGCGCTTGGAAACGTGACAGTGGCTCGCGAAGCGGTGCCGGACGCACCGGCGGCGACGGCGGACGAGGCCTACATTCTCGACATCTCCCCGGACGGCGTGCGGATAACGGCGCCTGGTCCGCGCGGCGAACGCTGGGCGCGTGTGACGCTCGACCAGCTTGTGCGTCTTTCGCGGGATGGGCGGGTGCCGTGCGGACTCATTACGGACTGGCCGCGTCTCAAATGGCGCGGGTTCATGCTCGACACCGTGCGCAACTACTTGCCGGTGCAGGGCGTGAAAGACATCATCGACGTGATGTCGCGCTACAAGCTCAATCTCTTCCACTGGCACCTCACCGAGAACTATGCATGGCGTCTGGAGTCGAAGCGCTTCCCGCAGCTGCAGTCGGAGCGGGCCTTCCTTCATCGGCACAAGGGCAAGTTCTACACTCAGGAAGAATTCAGGGAAGTCGTCGACTACGCATATGCGCGCGGCATCTGCACAATGCCCGAGTTCGACTTTCCCGGGCACGCGCTCGCATTTCGCCGCGCGTTCGGGTTCAAGACGATGAGCGATCCGGGCGTCGCCGAGACAGCCGCCGCGCTCTTTGAGGAGCTTTGCTCGCTCGCGCCCAAGGAGAAGATGCCGTTCATCCACATGGGAACTGACGAGGTTTGGAAGCGCGAGGTCGAAGGGGCGCCGCGTGAAACGCTGGAGCGCATGGCGAAGTCCATCGCCGACGGGGGACGCACGATGGTGAGCTGGGTGCCGGGCGAGACCTACGACAGTCCCGGGCCGCGCATCAACATGCTCTGGACCGGCAAGGTCTCGCCCGACACGCATCCCGGGCCGTACTTCGACGCAATCGGCATGTACATCGAGGACTTTGACCCGTTCGAGCTCCTTTCGGTCGCCACATACCACAAGGCGGCCCGCTGGCATGACGCGGGAGAGAAGAACTTCGGCGCAGTCTTCTGCGCGTGGCATGACGGTTTTGTCGGGATGCCGTACGAGAACCTCCTGCGCAACCAGCCTGTGTTCCCGTCGTGCGTCCTCTTCGGCGACGCCTACTGGCGCGGACGCGACGACGACGTTCCGCAGTTCCGCAAGCGCCTGCCGCGTGGCGGCGATCCGCTGCTCGCCGAGGCGTCGGACATTGAGCGCCGCATGGTGGCGCAGCGCGACCGCGCCCTCCGCGACCTGAAGCACCCGTTCCACTTCCTGCGCCAGACGAACATGCGCTGGCGCCTGACGCAGGCGGACGGTACGCTTATTGCGACTGATATTGCGCAGGCGACGATTTCTCCGGGACGCGAGGAGTGCGGAGTGTCTAACGGAACGGTTGTAGCCGAAACCTGGATAAAGTCGCCCAAGGATCAGACCGTCGGCGCATGGATCGGCTTCACCAACATATCGCGCGACCACGGCCTGGTGTACTCGGCGCCGCTGCCGGATGTCGGCGAGTGGAACCGCTTCGGTGCGTCCGTCGAACTGAACGGGGAGAAGGTCGCGCCGCCGGAGTGGAAGCGCCCGGGGCTTAAGAAGGGGAATCCGATTGCGGACTGGACGCCTGCGTGGACGCTCTACGAGGCTGACGAGGAACCGTTCACGGACCAGGAGTACTACATGCGCGAACCAACGCAGATTTTCTTGCGCAAGGGCTGGAACCACGTGAAGCTGACGATTCCAAATCCCTCTGCCGAAGGGAAGACGCGACACCGCTGGAGCGGCACGTTCATTCCCGTAGCGGGATCGACCGACCATCCGCATGAAGTGCCGGGGCTGGAGTACAGTTCTGACATGGTTTTGCGATAAGCGGCATTTGAAATCCCGTACGGCATAAGGTATAATACAACAATATCATGAACAGACGTGAATTTGCCAAAGGCTGCGTAGCCACCGCATCAGCGATGGCGATGGGGCAGGTGTGCGCCCAGAAGCACGCTCCTACCGGAGACCCGGATCTCGACCTGCGCCAGGACGAGATTGACGCGATTACGCCGCAGGATTTCAAGGCGTATTGGACACCTGGCTCGCAGTTGCCCGACGAACAACTTGCGGAACAGGTCGCCCGGTTCCCGGTGCTTGGTCGCCTGGAGGCGGCGTTCGACAAGGTGTTTCGCGAGGCGAAGGAGACCGTCGTCGCCGACATCAACCGCCCGGCGATATGGTATGTGTACAACATGGGGCTCGTGGTCAAGACCCCGAAGACAATGTTCTCCATCGACCTGCACCACCGGCGGGCGGAGGAATTTGCGCCGCTCCTCGACTTTGCGCTCATCACGCACAACCACAACGACCACTACACGGAACGGTTCAAGTTCGCCATGGACCGCGTCCAGCACAAGCCGGTCGTGAACAACTTCTTCGACAACTACGGCGTGCGCGACAGGAAGCTCGGCGGCTACACCCGCGCGAAGACGAAGACGTTCGTCTACGGCGACGTGAAGATCATAAGCGGTCTTTGCGACCACAACGACTACCTCATCGACTACACTACGCCTTTCGAAGTTCAAATCGGGGACTTTACCCTTTACCATTCTGGAGACTGCTCCTCCCCCGCCAAGCTTCAAGTCTCCCGCCAGCCTGACATCTGGGTATTCCATCCGCGCTGCGGGATGAAGGCGGCGGAGGGATGCCAGAAGGCCGTCCATCCGAAACTGGCCGTGATTGGGCACCTCCAGGAGATGGGGCATGCAAAGGGGCGCTACCGCTGGACCTACAGGGATGGCCTAGACGAGAAAGCCATGCTCGAGGCGGCTGGCTTTCCCGCCCGCATGCCGCTCTGGGGCGAACGGCTTGTGTAGCGCCGCCGCGAAGTATGCGGTGTGATATCAGCGCGCGATTGCGGCTTGGCTGAATAGTGCAAGTTATGCGCGATAAATTGCATTTTACCTTCAAGGCGCCAAATGGTATAATTGCAATAAAAAGTAAGTAATGGAAAGGAAGGCTTTTTCAGTATGAAAGCGAAAGCATGGAGGCTATATGGCGCGAAGGACGCGCGGCTGGAAGACATTGAACTTGAGCCTGCGGGCGAAGAGGGAGTCGTCGTGGAGATCGTCACGAACACGATCTGCCTCAGCGACTACAAGGGCGCGACGCTTGGGACCGGCCACAAGCGCGTGCCAAAGGACATTGCGACAAGGCCTACGATGTTCGGCCACGAGGTCTCGGGGATCGTGCGCGAGGTAGGCGAGAAATGGAAGAGTCAGTTCCACGTCGGGCAGCGCGTCGGTCTGCAGCCGTCGCTCAACATCCCCGGGCATGAGCTTGAGACCGTGGGCTACGCATGGCACACGATTGGCGGCGAGACGACGCATGTCTATTTGCCGTCCATCGTAATGGAGATGGGCTGCCTTCTCCCCTACGACGGAGACGCGTTCTTCAAGTGCTCGCTTGCGGAGCCGATATCGTGCATCGTCTCAGGCTTCCGCACGAACTACCACAACGCCTTCTGCTCGCACGACCTTGAAGTCGGAATCGTCGACAAGGGCACGATGCTCCTCATGGCCGGCTGCGGCGCAATGGGACTTGGATGCATCGACATCGCCTGTCACGGCCCCGAGAAGCGTCCGCGTCGCCTTGTCGTCACCGACATCGACGACGCGCGGCTTGCGCGTGCGGCAAGGATGTTCGGGCTTGGAGGGGAACGGGAAACGTATCCCCCGAGCGAAGCGAGTCGCCGAAGGCGATGCCCTAGCAGGGGTGGGAACGGGAAACGGGAAACGGGAAATGGGGAACAGTGTGTTGTCGCCAGGGGGAATGTCAACGGCGTTGAAGTCATTTTCGTAAATACGCGAGATGTCGAAGATCCGGTGAAGCTGCTCAAAAGCTTCAACCTCGTGGACGACGCTCGCGCCGACAACCCGACGTCGACAGGCGGCGGCTACGACGACATATTCCTATTCGCGGCGGTTCCAGCGCTCATTACGCAATGCTCCGAACTCCTTGGCTTCGGCGGCTGCCTCAACTTCTTCGCTGGCCCCACCGACCAGCACCTCATGGCCAGCTTCAACTTCTACAACGTCCACTACCTAATGCACCACGTCGTAGCCAACTCCGGCGGAGACGTGAAGGACATGGCGGATTCCGTCGATTGGATTGGCAAGGGCTATCTGCACCCGGAGGTGATGATTACGCATGTCGGCGGACTTGATTCCGTCGCCGAGGCGACATTTGACATGCTCAAGGTCCCAGGCGGCAAGAGGCTCGTCTATACGCATGTCAACATGCCGATGACCGCCATCGCCGATTTTGCGGAGAAGGGGAAGAGCGATCCTTTCTTCGCAAAACTCGACGAGATATGCTCGGCGAACAACGGCCTCTGGTGCAAGGAGGCGGAAGACTACCTCCTCGCCAATGCCCCGAAGGTCGAAATCGGCGAGCCGAAGGAACTTGTAAAGGAACGCGTAATCAGGCTTGGACAATGAGACTGGACCGCAGATCGTTCATTGGGATGTCTGCCGCAGCTGCGGTCGGGCATACATTCGCGTCCACCACCAACGACACCACGGTTCCCGCTTCCCCGTTCCCCGTTCCCCATTCCCCGTTCCCCGCGCTTACCCTCCGCTTTCTCGGCACAGGTGCGATAGACTGGGAGACTGGACCAAACGAGTTTGGCGAGGTCCGCCGATTCACGAGCGCGCTCGTTGACGGCAAAGTGCTTCTCGACTTCACGGCGCACAGCCACGAGATGCTTCCGGAGGGGTGCCGTCCCGAAGTCGTGTTCTACACCCATTCGCACCGCGACCACTTCAACGCCGCCGCCGCGCTCGACATTGGAGTCAAGCGCGTATACTGCCATGAGTCGTGGGCGGACGTGGCGCGCGCCAAGTTCGCGGAAGAGGCGAACGGCCGTCCCGTACCGGAAGTGACGGGGCTGGAGTTCGGCAAGCCGGTCGTGGAATGCGGTGTTTCGTTTACTGCGCTTCCCGCGAACCACAGCACGCGGCGCAAAGGCGAGCGTTGCGCGATCTATGTCGTGGAGAAGGGCTCGACGCGGCTTCTATACGCGACGGACACGTGCGGCATCCCGCGCGACGCGCTGAAGTACGCCGGGCTTGAGCGCAATGCCGCGAAGCCCATTACGGACATCGTGATGGAGGCGACGGCCGGTCTCGGTCACGAGAACGATCCGCGCTTCTTCTTCTCGCATTCTTCGGTCGACCTCGTGGCGCGGACAGTCCGTGCGCTGGAAGCGTCGGGGCGTTACCGTCCGCCTGTGCCGCGCCCCGTCTATATCACCCACATGATCCGTTCTCAATATGGTTCGATGGCGGAACTGGAAAGAACGCTCCCTGTGCCGATCAAGGCCGCCTACGACGGACTGGAGATCGGATTTTAAAAAACAATTGCACGTAACTTTTAAATAACAGAAATATCAAGATTGAAAAGGAGTGACAACCATGAAACTGCCAAGAATCGCGAAACATTTTCTTCTTGCTGCAGCAGGCATTGCGTCGTTCGGCGCATTTGCCGACGATCCGTATATCGCATCTGATGCAAGCGGTACGCTCTACGCCGTCGATACGGGATATATGCTCGGGGAGAATTCGGCGGTGTTCATCGATTTCGAACTCCTTGAACTTTCCCCGAATGTAGAAGGACGAACTAAAAATACGCAAATCCTTTTTGAGGCTACGGATGGCGCATACGGCTATGCACGCACATACGTAAATGGCAATGGAAATCTCGCATACGCATTTACCGATGGTGTAGCTGGTGAAACCGACCAATGGGTGTCCATGGGAATTTTAGCGGCCGTCGGTACGCGCTATACGATGAGCATCGACGGGATCGGGCGCAGCGGTACGTTGACGTATGGTGAAAACTCGATAACGAAGGCGTTCGGTGTCAGGCGCAGCACCATCCAGGCCACTACCACGTTGAAGCTATTCAGCGACAATACCATGGCGGCGAATGCTTATGGTGCGATGATGAAGCTCTATGCCTTCAAGATCTACGAATCGGGCGAACTCGTACGCGACTACATCCCAGCCCTGAAGGGCGGAAGACCCGGCCTTTACGACCGCGTCAACGGTGGATTCATTTCCAACTACGTGCCGGCCGGAGCGGATTTCAACTACGGCGGAGATATCGAGACAGTCGAGGACGATGCCTATATTGAATCCGACGGGACGGCGTTCGTCAACAGCCGCTATTTCATGAACCCGCAGTCGAAGATCGAGGTCGATTACGCGCTGACTGATGCGGTAACCCCGTCGGAGTACAAATATGTCTTCGGCGCCGCCGACACATCTTCCAGCGACACCATCAAGACGCACGGCGGTTTTTTCACAAGCTCCAACGGCAAGCCGTATTTCATCGCCGGTGACGAAATCAAAGGATGGGTGTCGGCTGCCACTTCTGTCGACACTCAGCGCCGCATCGCCGTTCTGGACATTCCTAACGCGAAATACCATTACTATGTCCATGGTCAGGCTGATGTATTAGGCAACTTAAAAAGCGGCCTTGAGTTCAGTCAAACGGCGACCTATCCTGTTGCGCTTTTCGGCAACATGGCTGGTGCCAATGCATTCTCCGCCTCGGGTCTTGCCAAGGTGCGCATCTATCGCGCAAAGTTCTGGAATGGCGATACGCTCGTCCACGATTATGTGCCATGCGTTCAGGGTGGCCTCGTGGGATTTAAAGATAATGTAGACGGCGAATTCGTCACGGCGGCGGGCGGATCAGACATGACTTGTGGCGGCAACATTGCTGTCGAGCCGGGGCCGGGCTATATAGTGAATAGCGGCAAGGCGATGTTCGACACAGGCTTCAAGCCAGGACCAAATTCCCGTATTGAAGTCGATTATCTTTGCGTCTCCACCAACAAGGCCAATTCCATCTTTTGCATTCCTTCCGGCGACCTCTACGTCAGGCATTACATCAACAACAGCGGCAATTACGCCTGGAACTACATGGACACCGCCGAAAACACAGCATCGCTGGCGCTCAAGGTTTGGCCAGGACGCCGTCGCACCTTTGTCATTGACAGCAAGGATGATTTTGTTGGGCTTGTGACGGCCGGTTACACCAACTATTCGTCCACGGTGGCGGAAGGCCTTTCCGGAAAGACGCCTGGTACGCGCTACAACACAGCGACAAAGAACCTGTTTTTGTTCTCGAACGGCTTGAATACCGATGCCAAATACATATCCGACCTGCGACTTTACGGTTGCCGCATTTATGACAACGGAACGCTTGTGCGCGACTACATTCCATATGTAAAGGACGGCGTGGCCGGGCTTTACGACAGCGTGAACGAAACATTCGCCGGTTCTTCGACCAACAGCTACTCGTTTGCGGCCGGCGGCGAAATAACGACGAACGGCAGGGACGATGCCTACGTCGAGACCGACGGTACGCAGGCGTTCAATACCGGCTACCATGTCAAGCCCAATACGCGCATCGAGGCGGACTTCAGATACATGGAGGTTGTCGCTTCCCAAAATGCGATGTTCGGCGCGTGGGACTGCACAACGGGCAACAAATGCGGCGGGTATGTGAATGCAAACGGCAATTTCGCGATGAGGTTCGATCGCGGTGACGCCAGTTCTTCGGGAATGGTAAAGGCTAACACAGACCGCCACACCGCCATTCTCGATGGTCCTTCGAGGAAATACTATTACATGACAGGTGTCACGACAAACAAGACAGCCGATGCGGCGGGGACGTCCAGCAGCGAAACGGCAAACCATCCGTTGGGAATCATGGCTTCGGTATCGGCCATGACAGAAGACACAGTTTCGAAATGGAAGCATGCCCAGACGAAAGCCCGGCTCTACTCCTTCCGGATATACGAGACGGAGAATGGCGTCCTGAGTCTCGTCCACGAATATCTGCCATACAAGAAAGGCGATGTTGTCGGACTCTACGATACGGTCACGAGAACGATTCTTGCGGATGCGCGCGGTTCGGCGACATCTGTTGCAATCGGCGGCAAAGGCGTGGATGGCGCGGAGAAGTGGCTGGTCTCGCCGCAGAACGTTAAGGTAGCAAATGACAGCCGGAGCGCTACACTGACGGCCAATGCGTCCGGCGCGGTCTCGTACAAATGGACGAAGAACGGATCGGCCATCGAAGGCGGCGAAAATGGTGAGCTGGATGTCGCATGGGTTCGCAAAGGAGGAACGGACATCTACACCGTCACGCCAGTCTACGATATCTACGGACGTGAAGTCGAAGGTGCGCCTGTCGCGTGTACCGTCGAGCACGTGCCAATGGGTCTTATGATCCTCCTCAGGTAGCGGGGGCGTCGGAGCATGAAGTGCGTTCCATATCTGGCGATCTGCTGCGCCCTGTTTGTGTGCGGTAGGGTTGCGGCAGATGCGATTGAAATCATTGAACCTTCTCAGGGGGCGGTCGTTCCCTTGCTTTCGGCGGACCAGAAGACGTATCTTTCCATGTGTCGTGCGGAACGGCGCGAGCAGTTCGCTTACCTTGGGGCCCGGCAGCGAATCGCCGGATTCGGCGGCAACCCGCAACCTGTCAGGCTTAGGTGGCGACAGGACGGAGGCTGCGTTGATGCAAAGACACGGTGGCTCGTCCATGTCGTTCGGCATGACGACGGCAAATTGTTCTGGGCGGGCGAGACGGAGAAACCGTCTGCGACCGTCGAGAACCTTGAAGTTGCGCAGGTCTACGACTGGACGGTTTCATCCGTCGTCGACGGCAAGCAAGTGAGAGCGTCCGGCTCGTTTGCGACCGAGGACGTGCCGCCTCGCATGATCCATCTGCCTGGCGTGCCGAACATGCGCGACATCGGCGGACGCATGGGTTTGGGAGGTCGTCGCATACGACAAGGGTTGATATACAGATCGGCGGGACTCAACGAAAACGCGAAGAAGAAGGGTGATGAATGGATTCCGGGGAAAAACAGGCTTGACGAGGCGGGGAAGCGGTATGCGACGGAATTTCTTGGCATAAAGACGGACATCGACCTGAGAACCGACGACGAATGCCATGGAATGACCGGTTCGCCGCTTGGCGAAACCGTCGCCTGGCTGCATTTGCCAGGCGCGGCATACGCAAACTTCCATCGTAAGAAGGGGAAGGCAAAATTCGCCAAGGTTTTCCGGGAATTGCTGAAGGCAGAGCGTTATCCGCTCGTCATCCACTGCATCGCCGGGGCGGACAGGACCGGTTCGCTTGTCTTTACGCTGGAGGCGTTGCTTGGTGTCGATGAAGAGGAACTTTACCGGGACTGGGAGATTACCGGCTTCAGCAACAATGCCAAGATGGCGTTTCGCCACGAGACAAGGTTCGACTTTCTTGTTTGCGGGTTTGATGCTTATCCTGGAAAAACCCTCGCGGAACGGGTCGAGGGTTATGTGCTTTCGTGCGGATTTACGTCAGACGACATCGCGCGGTTCCAATCGCTGATGCTGGAAGGAGGCGTGGCCAAATGATAACGCGCCGTTCTTTTGTCTCTGGGCTGGCAGGCGCGGCGATAATCGGGCCGAGTCGGCTTTTGACTGCGTCGTCGTGTCCTGGGGTTGGCGGACAGCCGCTTCTGACGGTTGGCGCATTGTCTGATCTGCACGTTCGCCTTGCGCCGGGCGGCGAGCGATTGCAGGATACCTATACCACGACGACGCTAGTGCGCGCGCTGGAATGGTTCCGCGATAGCGGGGTTGACGCCGTTATCTTCGCCGGTGACATAACTGATAGCGGACTTGCAGGTGAACTGATGGCCGTGGCCGACGCCTGGTTCAAGGTGTTCCCTGCCGACAAGGCTCCGGACGGACGGCATGTCGAACGCGTCTTCGTTACCGGTAACCACGACTGGGCTGATTCTCCGCGGGCGGTAAAGGTGTTTGCGGACGACGAGCGCCGTCGGAAAGACATTCTCATGTTCAACCCCGCCAAATGGTGGGATGCCGCTTTCCATGAGGAGTGGAAGCCTCACTTCGTCAAGTCGGTAAAGGGTTTTCCGTTTGTCGGCGTCCATTGGAGCCGCCGGGACCATGGATGCACAGGCCATGACGAATTGTTCACGCGGGGGCTTGAGGAGTTCTATGATTCTATCAAGCCGTCAATCGATCCGTCCAGACCGTTCTTCCATGTGCAGCATCCGATACCCAAGGGCACGGCGCACGGCGACGAAGCCTGGGGACAGGACGACGGTGTTTCGACGCGCATACTTTCCGCATTCCCCAACGCCATCGCGTTTTCCGGACACAGCCACATGTCGTTGACGGACGAACGTTACATCTGGCAGGGAGAGTTTACATCCGTCGGCTGCGCTTCGTTGCGCGACGTGACGCTTTCCGCGCCCGGGTTGCTCAAGCCAAAGGGCGGGTTCGAGAACGGCAAGACTCCAAAAGGCTCGTTCGACAAGTATGACGCAATCAAGGCGATGGGGGTTTTCGACAGGACGGAATGTCGCCAGGGCCAGATTGTGCGGATATATCCCGACCGTGCGGTTTTCACCCGTCGCGAGTTTATGACAGATTCTTCGCTGGGCGAAGATTTGTCCATGCCGCTGCCTCTTGCCGAGGGGAAGCCCTTCGCATTCAAGCCTCGCCGCGAGAAAGCGGTCGCGCCGGAATTCCGCAAGGACGCTGAACTTGTCGTTGAACGCGTAAAAGGGCGTTTGCGCGGCAACGGAAAGGACAAGCCTCCAAAAGCCGATGTGTGGCAATTGACGATTCCGCCGGCCGATGCCGTCGCTTCGGCACGGGCGGCCGTATACGAGATCAAGGCCGTTGCCGCCGAAGGCAAAGATCAGGTTTTTGGTATGCAGATACCGGGGATGCGATTCCCGCTTTCTGATCCGCGCGTACACGCGCCGTGCGTCTTTCGCGTCGCTTGCGAACGTGTCCCCCAGACCGGCTTTGAGTTCCAGGTGCGGGCAATCTCCTGTTGGGGAAAGAAATCTTCACCCCTGTTGTACGACATCCGGAAGGACGCGGTGGCGAAAGCCTGAAACGAAACGAAAGGAGGTTAGTCAATGGACTTCAACAGACGCAATTTTCTGAAGGGAATCTCGCTCACGGCGTTCGCGGGCGCGGCGTCGCCGCGGCTGATGGCGGAGGGGACGACCCTCGCCCTGCCGGAAATGTCGAACGGACGGCTCGCGCCCGGCAAGTTGCAGGAGGTCGAGCACGAGGTCGACCTCTGCGTGGTCGGCGGCGGAATGGGCGGCATGCTGACCGCGATTTCCGCCGCGCGGCGCGGCGCGAAAGTTGCGCTCATGCAGGACCGGCCTGTCCTCGGCGGCAACGCGTCCAGCGAAATCCGCATGTGGATCTGCGGCGCGGGGACGCGCGTCAGGAACCTGCAGGAGACGGGCATCATGGAGGAAATCGCCCTCGACAACATGGCCCGCAACCCTTCGCGCAACTGGTCGATCTGGGACTCGATCCTCTACGAGAAGGTGCGCTTCGAGCCGAACATCGATCTCATTCTCAACTGCGCGTGCTGCGAGGCGGAAATGGACGGTGCGAAGATCAAGTCCGTCACCGGCTTTCAGCTCACGACCTACCAGAAGCACAAGGTGCGCGCCAAGATCTTTGCGGATTGCTCGGGCGATTCGATCCTTGCGCCTTTGACGGGCGCTTCGTATCGCGTGGGCCGCGAGGCGAAGAGCGAGTTCGGCGAGGAGTTCGGCATCGAGAAGGCCGACCGCAGGACGATGGGCTCGAGCCTTCTCATCCAGGCGCGCGAGACCGACCACAAGGTCGCGTTCACGCCGCCGAGCTGGGCCTACGACTTCCCCGACGACGAGTCGCTCAACCACAAGCCGCACGAGTGCCTCTTGAAGCCCCACACCAACTTCTACTGGATCGAGCTCGGCGGCGAGGCGAACACCATCGCCGACGCCGAGAAACTGCGCGACGAGCTCCTCAAGATCGCGTTCGGCGTGTGGGACCATATGAAGAACCACGGCGAGCACGGAGCGGACAACTGGGAGCTCGAGTGGATAGGCTTTCTCCCCGGCAAGCGCGAGAGCCGCCGCTACGTCGGCGACTACACGCTCACGCAGGAAGACGTCGAGAAGGGCGGCAAGCGCTTCGAAGACACGGTCGCCTACGGCGGCTGGCAGATCGACAACCACCTGCCGGGCGGGTTCTGGATGAAGTCGAAGGACGGCGCGCACCTGCAGAAGCGTCGCCTGACGGAGCCGTATGCGATACCCTACCGCGCGCTCTACTCGCGCGACGTCGAGAACCTGATGTTCGCGGGGCGCAACCTCTCGGCCACGCACACCGCGTTCGCGTCCGCCCGCGTGATGGGCACGATCGGCATCATGGGCCAGGCCGTCGGAACGGCCGCCGCGCTCGCCGTAGAGAAGGGCGTGCTGCCGCGCGGCCTCTACGCGGACAAGGCGCTTCTCAAGGAACTGCAGAAGCGTCTCATGGACGACGACTGCTTCCTGCCGCACTTCAAGCGAGAGGTGTCGCCGCTTGCGAAGGCGGCCACGCTCTCGGCCGATTATGGCGACGCGAGCGACCTCCTGAACGGAATCGACCGTCGCATCTGGGGCAAGGACAACGGCTACTGGGGCAAGACAAACCAGGCGATCACCTACACGTTCGACAAGCCCACGTTCGTGAACGGGTTCAGGCTCGTCGTCGATAGCGACCTCGACCGCGAGAACTTCGACGGCCATCCCGACCTCTTTACGATTCCCATGCCGATGTTCAGGGGGATTGGCTACAACAACACGTCGTTCACGTTCCCGCGCACGGTGCTGAAGCACTTCCGCGTGGACGTCAAGGGCACGGACGGCGAATGGACGACGGCGTTCGAGACGAAGGACAACCACCAGCGGCTCGTGCGCGGCAAGATCGCGCGCAAGTGTCTGGGGATCCGCCTCATGCCGCTTTCGACCTGGGGGAGCGAACTCAAGGAGAACACCTATGGTAGTGCGACGGCGCATATCTTCGCCTTCGAGCCGGTGTGATGACGGATGACAGATGATAGAGAGAAGACAACTATGAGCGGAGCCAATATCTAGCCGTTATCTGTTGTCAGTTGTCATCTGCTCTACTATCAACTACCAACTAACCAAGGAGTCAATAAATCATGGAGAAGAGAACAGAGATCGGACGCAGAGGGTTTATCGGCGCGGGAATGGCGTCTCTCTTCGCGGGGGGCCTGCCGGCCAAGCCGGATGCAGACGAGGTGAAGTTCTGCGCGTTTGCCGACATCCACTACTACCCCGGCTCGTTCCCGCACGATACGCGCGAATGGCTGGAGCGCGTGCTGAACCGCGCGGAAAAGTCAAAGGTCGATTTCGTCATCCATATGGGCGACTTCACGCACAAGCCTGCCAAATGCAGGGACTACGTCGACTTCTACAACGACTTCCGCATCAAGACCTACCACACCGTCGGCAACCACGACGACGACGGCAACAGCCACGAGGAGACTTTGGCGGCGTATCGTCTCGCACGAGGCTACTACCACTTCGACCGTGGCGGCTTCCGCTTCATCGTGACGGACACCAACAACTGCCTGATGGATGGCAAATGGGTGCACTATTCCAACAGCAACTACTATGCCGTCGGACGGAAAAGCGGAAGCCTGATCTCCCGCGTGCCGCCCGAACAGCTTGAATGGCTGAAGGCGACCATCGAGAGCTCGCCGTATCCGTGCATCGTGACGAGCCACGCCAGCTACGAGCGCGAGGACGGCTCTCCAGACCGCGTCGCCGTACGCAAGATCTTCGACGACGCGAACGCGAAGCACCCCGGCCGCGTGCGGCTCGTGATCAACGGCCACCACCACTGCGACCACGTGCGCATACTGGAGAACATCGTCTATCTCGACCTCAACTCCGCAAGCTACGACTGGATGGAGAAAACGCACACGGCCTATCCCGAGGAAGACGTGAAGCGGTGGAAGCACGCACGGCATCTTATCGCGTGGAACGATCCCTTGAGCGCCATCATCACCATCAACAGGAACGGGCATTTGAAGGTGGAGGGCCAGCGGAGCGAGTTCTACCGTGGCATTACGCCGGCGATGGCGGGCTTGCCGGCGACGAACGGGCGGCAGAATCGCCTCGTTACGCCGAACATCCAGTCTTTCGAGATGACGATGTCATATTGAGCTTGTGTTATAATACGCACCATAGGGAAAGGAGCCCATGATGAAATTTAGCGTTGTTCGTGCGTGTTGCGCCGCATTTGTTGTTGCCATGTCGGCGCGGTGCGGCGCGATTGACCTGTCAAGGGAGAATTGGAAGGTGCCGAGCTGGGATCCGCGCCTGACGCAGCCGGGGGCGGTGCTGGAGTACGTGGACAAGACGTGGTGCGGACACGTACAGGGCATGTGCGTGAGTTCCAATGCTCTTTACTTTGCGTTTCATACGCACATTCTCAAGACGGACTGGCTGGGCCGCTTCCTGAGGCGCGTGGAAGTCGTGCGGCACACGGGCGACATATGCCTGTGGAACGGCAAGCTCTACACGGCCGTGTGCCACGCCGACACGGGCAAGGGGCGCGGGCGCATCCAGGTGTTCGACGAGGACCTGAACTTCGTCAAGGAGGCCTATTTTGCGCGTTCCGCCGACGGCATCACCTGCTTGGACGGCACGCTGTACGTGGGCCTCGGACCTGCCGGTACGAAGGCCGAGCCGCATCGCGGCAACTGGTATGGAAAGTTCGACGCCGAAACTCTCGAGCCCCTCTGCGAGCCGTTCCGCCTCGACCACGGCTACGACTGCAGCGCTGGCGTCCAGAACATGACGACGGACGGCACGTACATCTACGCCAACTACTACTGTCCCGACGAGACGGCGGATACGCCATGCTTCATCGTGTTCGACAGGGAAATGAACGTGAAGGGGGCGCATCTATTTGGCTGGCGACAGGGGGTTGACGTGGTGCCGGGAGGCAAGGAGGGCGCGGTGCGCTTCATCTACTGCACCACGATCAACTGGATAGGTTCGAGCACTAAATGCCGGCTGCCACCACAGGCGCTCGTCCAGTTCGCCGAGCTGAAAGACGGCAAGATTCGCGACATCTCTCGCCATTGCATCTTCAAGACACCCATAGACCGCTGAGAAGAAATGAAAAAAATAAATCTAACATTCAAGTTATTCGCAGGGGCGTTTCTTGCGGCGGCGATGTGCGGTTGCCGTACTGCGCCGCAGATCGACGGCGCAAACCTCCTGTATCTGAGCCATGTCCATCGCGGCGGCGGAAAGCTGGAGCGCCCCGACAACACCCTGGAGACGTTCAGGTGGTGCTGGGAGAACGGCTCCGCGCTTGAATGCGACTGCCGCAAGACGAAGGACGGCGTTGGCATCATGCTTCACGACAAGACATTGAAGCGGACGGGGCGCGGCATTTCGCCTGAGATGGCGGCAAAGCGGGTTTCCGAGGAGTTGACGTGGGGCGAGATCAAGGACATTGACGTCGGCTCGTATCTCAAGGAGGTCAATCCCGCCGCCGCCGACCATTCAAACGAGCGCATCCCGACCATCGAGGCGACGTTTGCGGCGATGAGGGGCCATCCGACTTGGCTGTGCTTTGTGGATGAGAAAGGCGCTGGACCCGAATACATAGCGAAGAAGGCGGTCGAGGCAGGGGTGCAGGACCAGATTTACTACACCGGCCCGAGCCATGAAAAGATATTCGAATGGAACAAGGTCCTGCCCGGCGGCAAGTCGCTTCTGTGGCTGGGCGCATGGCCCAAGAACCATGGGACTGCGGAACGCGAGCGCGCCGACAAATGGTTCCGCGATGCGATGGCGAAACTGCGCGAGAAGGACTTCAAGTACATCTCGTGCATATCGATTCATTCCTACTACGACCCGACCGACCCTGTCGATCCGTTCGTGCCTTCCACAAAAGTGCTGAAGGACATGGTTGCGGAGTTCCACGCCCACGGGATCCCCGTCTGCTCCATCCCGTTCCAGGGCGGAGAGACGGAGGAAGTGTATTTCAAGCTGTTCGACCTTGGCTTTGACGGATTCTCGACGGACTATCCAAGCGTGATGTTTTCCGTCATCCGCAAGCTCAAGGCACGGGCAAGATAAGAACATAACGTAGGCAAATAGGCAAGGCAATGAGCATGAAATTCTTTTGCATCTGCATGAGTCCGGCGCTCGACGCGACGGTAAGGCTGCCGCGCGCGCCGAAGGGCGACGGAGAGATATTCAAGGATGTCGAAGAGGAGACGAACGTCGGCGGTAAGGCCGTGAACGTCGCCCGCTATCTTGCGTTGCGCGGCGCCTCCGTCGCCTGCGGCGGGCTGCTCGGCGAGGACAACGCAAGGCCGTTCGAGAAGGAACTTGCGAAATACGGCATCGAGGATCTTTTCGTGCGCGTTCCCGGCGAAACCCGCCGCAACGAGATGATAACGTGGCCAGGCGGCTCCGTTAAACTCAATCGCGCGGCGTTCCCATTGTTGAAAAAAGAGGGGAGTTGGAGAAAGGAGTTGGAGAAAGGAATAGGGGATGTCGTCATCCTCTCCGGTTCTCTGCCGCCTGCTGTGCCGAAAGACTTCTACGCGAAGGCCGTTGCTCATTTCAAGTCTCTCGGATGCACGACGGTGCTCGACGCAAGCGGCGAGGCGATGAAGCTTGCGCTTGAGGCGGGGCCGGACCTCATCAAGCCCAATGCGGAGGAGTGCGAGCCTCTCATAGGCTTTGTTCCCAAGACAGCCGAAGAATTCACGAAGGCGACTGCGCTCTTGCGCGAAAAGGCCGCTCACGTGATAATATCCGACGGCGGGGCGGGCGCGTGGTTCGACGGCGAGTTTGTCCCCGCGCCAAAAGTCGAGGTCGTCGACACTACCGCTGCTGGAGATACGCTACTTGCCGAGTATTGCTGGAGGATTCTCGGGGAACGGGGAACGTATCCCCCGGGCGAAGCGAGTCGCCGAAAGCGATGCCCTAGCAGGGGTGGGAACGGGGAACGGGTAGATGCTGCGCG
>Ga0310786_10000198_pt1 | contig 103032 bp, 71 predicted proteins | sample AusTroGonzalo_MG_FD_203881 | JGI IMG/M metagenome (GOLD analysis project Ga0310786, IMG submission 203881) | Bovine rumen microbial communities from tropical cattle in Woodstock, Queensland, Australia - Gonzalo_03 (v2) (version 2) | ecosystem: Host-associated > Mammals > Digestive system >... | reverse complement strand
CGATGAAACTGGAGCCGTCGTGAGCATACGGCTCCTTGACGTAAAGTCAAGGGCTGGATGCGAGAGGGAGCGCAGGGCGCGACCGGTCGTCAAGCTGCTCCAGGTTCGAGTCCTGGCACCCGCAGAAGAAAGCCCGTTCCGATAAGGAACGGGTTTTCTGTTTATACCGACAAGAGGACGATGAAACTGGAGCCGTCGTGAGCATACGGCTCCTTGACGTAAAGTCAAGGGCTGGATGCGAGAGGGAGCGCAGGGCGCGACCGGTCGTCAAGCTGCTCCAGGTTCGAGTCCTGGCACCCGCAGAAAAGCCCCTCTCGATAAGAGAGGGGTTTTTGTTTTGTCAAGAAAGTTGGACGAGAAAGCTGGAGCCGTCGTGCGGTCACAAAAAACGCCCCGCAGAGCGGAGCGTCTTTCCAAACTTGCGTCTGATTTGCTCTTACCTGGAGTAGTATTCCACGACGAGCTGTTCTTCGAGCTTGACCGGAATCTGTTCGCGGAGCGGGAGCTTCACGAGCTTGCCTTCGATCTTGTTCGTATCGACTTCCAGGTATTCCGGAGCGGCCGGAGCGTTAGCTGCGGCTTCCTTGATCTGGACGTGTTCCTTAGACTGTTCGCGAATCGCAATCACGTCGCCGGCCTTCACGAGGCGGGCGGGGGAGAAGCTGCGGACGCCGTTCACAGTGAAGTGGCCGTGGGTCACGTACTGGCGGGCGGCGAAGATGGTGCGAGCAAAACCCATGCGGTAGACGAGGGCGTCAAGGCGGGTCTCGAGAAGAATCATCAGGTTGTCACCTGCAGAACCTTCACGACGGTTAGCTTCCTTGTATGCCTTGGCGAGCTGAGCTTCGGAAATGTTGTAGGTGAAACGGAGACGCTGCTTTTCGACTAACTGCTGCTTGTACACAGAAGCGGACTTCTTGCGGTTCTGGCCATGCTGGCCGGGAGCGAAGTTACGGCGGTCGAGCGCCTTCTGAGTCTTCTGAGAAACGGCAATGCCCAGGGAGCGGGCAACTTTGCCTTTGGGTCCACGGAAGGAGGACATATTATACCTCTTTGAGGAAGCTCTTTGGTTAAACTTGCAAATTGGCAGAGCTTGGCGCGACTTGCAAGTGAGGGCAAAGATAGCAAATTGGCGGCGAAAATCAAGGCTTTTTAGCGAATTTGCTCGAATTTTGCCCCAAAAAAGCCGTTTTTAGCGCACATTTACGGTCAAGGTGTCCCTCATGAGGGGGTCCGCCATGCTCTGGGCTATAAGGCGGGCGTCCTTGTCGGCGGCATCTTCCTGCGCAATCAGGTAGAACGAGGATATCTCCTGTTCGCCCTTGCAGTTCTCGAGCTGGCTTCTGTACGAAGCGTTCCCGAGGGTGGTCAGATCTTCGCAGGGTACGTACCACTTGACGTTGTAGCTCGTTTTGTAGGGCACTGTCTGGAAGGCGAATTTCGAGAGCACCACGGTATCGCCGGGGTTCATGCGCATGCTAGAGTATGTGATTTCCTTTGCCTCGTTGTAGAACTTGAGGGAATCGAGCGACCCGGGCCTCTGGATGAACGTCCTGAGGGTGAGGTTCGAGTCGGTAAGGGCCTTGGAATTGAGCTGCAGGTAGCGCAGGTACACGGGGCCGTCTTCCTTGGCTTTGAAGCTGTGCTCGAGGCTGCTTATGGTACCCACGGAATCTCCCTTCTCGTTTATGAGCCAGTACGATGCCTTGGGCGTGCCCTTGCATTCCATGTACTTGCAGTACCCTTCCATTTCGTGGTAGACTACCAGCGAGTCGCCCTTCTTTAAGTCGGCGAGCCACACGTAGTGGTCTTGGCGCAGGTAGTACTTGGTGGAGTCGTTCGCGGGCCTTACGATGGTGAGCGTGTCGCCGGGATACACGATGGAATCGGGCTTCGCGAGGTATTCGCCCTGGTTCAGCTTGCGGAAGCGGGTGGCCGCCTCGAAGGTCGCAAACGGGCCGGTGAGGAAACTCACCACGTTGCTCGGGGTAAGCTTGAGGACCCATTTGGAGGAGTCGTTGGTGACCAGTAGCGTGTCGAGCGAGTCTGCAGCGGGGGAGTAGGTGATGCCGTCCTTGCCGGTAAGTTCGTACTTGTTTATGGCGTAACCCTGCACCGAGAGGTTCACGCTGTAGCCCGTTTCTACGTTGAAGGCTATCTCGATATTCCTGGGGGCCTCTCCGATGACGAGAATCCCGCGGACCGTATCGCGCAGGTCGATATCCACGTGCGAGGAATCGCCTGTGTAGTTGAAGTACGCCGTGTCTACGTCGACCTTGATGCGCAGGTGTGCCGAGGTATCGAACTTCGCCTTGATGTCGAGGTAGTAGAAATCCTCGCTGAACAGTACGAACTGGTTCTTGAGCATGTCTGCGCCCGATCCCGGGAGCATGTAGTTGCCGTACACACCGTCAGAGGAGGAATCCTTCTTGCTTGGATCCATTATGGGCATGAGGGTCCTTGCGTTTTCGCCTCTTTCACTTCTTACGCGGATTGTGTCGCCTTCCATGCCGCTGGTCGCCGCGAGTACCCCGATGCGGGTTCCCTTCGGGAAATTACCGAGATAGAGCGATACGGTGGAGTTTGTACTGTCGATGCACACGATGTCTTCGTGGCAGACTTTCTTCAAGTAGGTGGAATCCTTGTCGGAAGAGTCCTTCTTGACCTTGACGGTATCCCACTGCGCCATTTCCATGTAGAAATTCAGCGTGTCGCCGGCGGAAATCGTGTCGCGGTATTCGATGTCGAGTCGTTCGCTGATAGAGGAACTGGAATTGAACGAGTCCTCGGCGTAGCTGCCGTTGTCGTCGGTAATGGACGATGAGTTCGTGTGCGAGGTTTCGCTGCAGGCGATGAGGAGCGCTAGCGGTACGAGAGCGAGAATTTTCGTTTTCATAGTCATGTGTGCGCCGTCCTAGTTGAGGATAAAGAACTTCTGTTCGGCGGTGAAAGCTTCGCCGATAATCTTGAGGGTGTACTTGCCGGTGGGGAACGCCTTTGCCTTGAACTTGAAGTTGGTCTTCTTTTCGCCGGCGAGTTCGCGTGCGGCGACGGTGAGCATGCGCTTGCCCGATTCGTTCACGATTTCAATCTGCACGAACTGCGGGTAGCCCACGGTAAGGTCGAAACTGCATTCCAGGTTCACGATGTCGATGTTCACCTTTGAGAGCGTGTAGCCGCCGTCCATCGCCTCGCCGCCTACGGAGCGGGAATTGTCGTAGTAGCCCACGTAGAGCGCGGGGGCCACGTTCTTGCCCGAGTTCCTGGACTTGATGAACGTCTCGCCGGGTTCCACTGCGGTAAGGATGAGCGTGTAGAGGCCCGAGGCGTGCTTCCTCTTGAAGAATTCCGTGAATGCGGGCGTGCGCAGGAACGCTCCGAGGGGAGCCTTCGGGTTGATGGTGATGATGCCGAGGAAGTCCGCGTACTTGGTGTCGACGCCTCCACCGGAACTCTTGCGGATGTTGAACTGTCCTCCGGGCTGGTCGAGGTTCGCCGGAGCGTTTTCCCAGGTGAGTTCGTCGCTCTTCCAGTCAATTCCCAGCTTGTCTTCGCCAAACTTCATATCCTTGCTTGTTTCCTTGAGTCCGAAGATGTTCAGCTGTACGGGCTTCTTGATGGAGTCCGTGTCGAATTCCAGCTTGAGCGCTGCATCGAACAGCGGGCCGGGGAGCGCGGAAAGGTCGAACTTCAGATATATCTTTCCGGCGTCGTTCTTGTCGTGTGCGACGCGCAGGTTCTCGTCGGTACTGTGCGGGCTGTAGTTGTCGAACTGCGAAATCCAGGTGTCGGCGCCGCGCCCACTCGGGATGTTGTCGCCCGAGTTGTCGAGTGTCGTGTATCGCTTGTCGAACACGTAGACCTTGCCCGTGTCGGATTTTTCCTGGTAGCCGTCGTTGGCAAAGAACAGCAGGTTGTAGCGCCCGCTGGCGGTGAACGTCACGTCGGTCTCGTATTCGGTGGAATCCGAGAACGATACCTTTCCGGGGCCAACAGCCTTCCTCCACACTACGGGCACGCGGCATAGCCCGTCCCCGCGGCCGTCATCCTCTACCTCGCCTTTCAGGCGGAGCTTGCCCGGTTGCACTAGGATGTGTTCCTTATCCATCGTGGGCTTGGGCGGCTCGTTCTGGCCCTGCTTGGGGGCGTAGCCCGTGTAGAGCGCCATCATCACTCCACCCGATTCGTTGTGCGGCAGGTCCGTGTTCTTGAGCGTGTAGACCTTCGAGCCCTGCCTGGAATCCTCGACAATTTTCGCATAGGGATTCCCGCGGGTAAGCGTTTCCTTGAGCCCTGCGATGGACATGCTCGAGTTGTCGTTGATGAACATTGGGCCCGTCTTCGCCTTGTCGCTTGCGATGACGTTAACGCCCATGAGTTCGGCAAAGCCCTTGTTGAAGTTGTGGAGGACAGTGTTGCCGTCCTTGGCGGTAAGGCCCAGAATCCAGATGGTACCGCCGTTGTTTGAAATTTTTGGCCCCTTGGTGTCGCCGGCCATGGTGACCTGGCGGCCCCACAGGCGCTGGAAGTTAGTGCGGATTGTGCCGACGGATACGTCTTCCAGGAAGATGTCGCCCGTGGCGAAGTCGTCGGATTCGTAAGATTTGAGGAACATGTTCTTGAGTACCACAGAGCGCTTGGAACGGTTCGTGATGCCGCTTGCGAAGGAGGAGAATCTCTCGATGGTGATGTCGACGAAAGCGCCGTCCTCGATAATGAACTTGCCCTTTCCGTCAATCTTGCCTTCGGTACCGATAAGGCGGTGGATGCGGTTGCGCAGGTAGATGTCGCGGTTGATGGTCCAGCGTCCTCCGGGCGGGAAGAAGATGGTTTCCGCACCGTCGTCGATGGCATCCTGAATGGCCTTGGAATCGTCGCTGCCGTTGGCTTTGCCGCCGTATTCCCCGGTAATGGAGGTCCAGTACATGGATTTCTGTTCCGCCTTGCTCGGGGTCTCGGTAACGGAGAGTTTCAGGGATGTCTTGGGACTGTGGCAGAGCTGGTGGTTTTCCTGCGTGGAGAACTCGATGATTTCGGTGTTGCTGAACGACTCGTTGTAGGCCTTCTTGGTGCTCTTGATTTTGGACTTGAACTTGCTTACTACAACGGCGCGTGCGAAAATCTGCCCTTCGTTCACGATGGCGGTAATGCCCTTTGCGGCCTTTTTGCCCGGGTCGTATTCCAGCGTGCCGTCCAGGAATACCATGGTGGCGTCGGGGCCGTGGTTGTAGACCGCGGTGACGCCTCCCTTGAATCTGAGCCCGCGGATGGAAAGCATCTGGTTGTCGTTATCGAGGCCGAACTTGTTCTGGCCGCCGAGCGTCACGTGCTCGAAAGTCATGCTGTTCGATGTGCCTGCGGTATAGACGCCCACATCGAAGCCGTTCACTTCCACGTTCTTGAGGAGGAGGGGCCCGATGTTGTCGGTGAACCCGAGGTCAATGCCGTACACGCCCGCGCTGTCGCCCGAAGCGACCTTCACGTTGTTGATGGTTCCCTGAACCGAGGCGTTGAAGCGGATGCCTATGGCGCCCGGGTTGTTTTTGCCGGTGCGCAGCGTCAAGTCGCGGATGGAGTTCCTTTGGCGCGCGTTGGGGCCGTCGCCTGTGTAGATTACCGCCTGCGGGAAGTCGGGGTTTTCGAAGCCGGGAACGTCGTCTTGTAGCGCGATGATGGTGCCGCCCATGCTTTCGCCCTGGAGGATGGTGCGGCGGTAGTCCTTTTCGGGCTTGTCGGAGGTGGGCCAGGTGAGCGCCGATGAAATCTTGTAGATGCCGTGGGGAAGGTAGATGATGAAATCGCCGTCGGGGTGGTCGCTTAATGCCTTCTGGATGGCCTCGGTGTCGTCGGTCTTGCCGTCGCCCTTCGCGTTATAGGGGTCTTCTTTGACATTGACAACTTCGGCGCCCATCGGGAACTCCACCTGGGCGTACGCGGACAGCGCTAGAGAGCACAAAAAACACAAAAAAAGGCGATAAGAATACATTGAGACCTCGTTCTGGGGTACCATACCCTATTAAATTACTTTTTTTTACTAGAACTGGGGCCCATAATAGTGAAATAAACGGCGGAAAAAGCCTAAAAAAGGAGCCAGACAATGCAGAACATTGCCTGGCCTTGGGGTTGGTTTGGAGTAATGCCAACTATAGAAATTTATTCGGGATGTGGCAGGAAATCGAGCGTAAATTTTTCACGCGTGTGATTTTCGTCACGTTTCCCGAAAAAGTCCCTATTTGTAGTAGTACTTGAGCCCGTTGGGGAATTCGACCGTCTGCATGCCGCTGGTATTTACTTGCGCTACGGAGGTCACGGAACCGCCATAGAGGATCATGCTGCCCGAACCCTTCGGGGCGAATGCCGCGCTTGCGCTACCGTAGGCCGTACCTGCGGTGTACGATGTGGCTGTGCAGTTCGGGTATTCTTCGGTCTGGCTACCGAACCCGAGGAACACTCCGCCCGTAATGGTGAACCCGTTGTCGGTATCGATGAGGCCGCCGGCCATATTCGTGGAACATCCGCCGCTGCTGCTACCGCCCTGTCCAGGCCTGCTGCCGCCGCCCATGCTGCCGCCACCCATGCCGCCGCTGCTTGCAGGAATTTCTACGATGACTACACCACCGCTCTGCTTTGCTGTGCCGTTCGCGTCGAGCACGTCGATGTCGTTGCCCGAGGCGCTGACGTAGTGGTATCCGCCGCTAATCACGATGTAGCCCTTGGAGCTGCTCTGCATGCCGCCGCCCATACCGCCACCCATGTTCCAGCCGCCCTGGCTAGTGCTGGTGGAACCGTCGGCAGAACCGCCTGCGGCGTTCCAGCCGTCGTCGGTGCCATAGGTCGCGGTAATTCCGCCTTCGGCGAAGATGTAGAACGCTTCCATGCCCTCGCTTGCCTTGGTGACGTTCACCGTGGAGCCGGCCAGGTGGAGCGCGGAGTCGGCGTGGATGCCGTCGTCACCCGAAGAAACGGTTATGTTGCCGCCGTTCAGGTAAACGTTCAGGTTGGAGTGGATGCCGTCATCGGTCGAGGTCACGTCGATGTTGCCCGCATTGATGTAGATGCGGTCCTGCGAAACGATGCCCTTGCCCGTGCTCTTGACGGTGATTTTCGGCGCAGATACAGAGTCGTTGATGAACACGTAGTTGAAGGCCTGGATGCCGTCGTCGCCGGCCTTTTCGATGTTGATGGTGCCACCCTTGATGTTGACGATGCCCTTGCCCTCGGTAATGGTGGTGTCTTTGCCGTTCACCGTGCATTCGTCGCTCTTGATGCCGTCACCGCTTGTTGCTGTGAGGTTGAGCGTACCGCCCTCGATATCGACCAGGTCCTTGCCCTTGAACGCGTTGTTCTTCGCGGTCACGGTGATGGTCGGGTTGTCGCGGACGCGCAGGTCGTCGCTACTGTGGATGCCGTTGTTGTAGTTGCCGGTCACCTTGATGGTTCCCGTTCCCTTGATGGTAAGGTCGTCCTTCGAGAAGATGCAGCTGCCCGCATAGGTGGTGTCTGCCGCACCGCTTGCATTTGTGAAGTTGATGACGGAGTTACGGGAAGAGGCGTCGGTGAACGTGCTCGTGCCCTCGTTTGCCACGATGAAGGTCTTGTTGCTGTTGAGCGAGACTACCGGCGCCGTGGTGGTGTTGCCGAGCGTGAGGGAGTTCATGAACAGGTAGACGTTATCCTGCGAACCGGCGAGGACTTTAATTTGTCCGTTACTGTTGCTGCCGCTGAAGAAGTAGTTGCCGCCACAGGTGATGGTGACGTTGCTTCCTTCGACGGTCACGCAGCCGTTGTCGTTGGTGACGGTCGCGCCGGAGTTGGAGAATGCGATGGAGGGCTCGCTGCCGTTGGAAACCGTGACCGAGGAACTTGTCGGGGCAATTGCGGAACTGGTCGGGTCAACCGTATTGGAAGAAGAGCTCTCGGGCCTATTCCTGCTGGAAGACGATTTTGCAACAGGTTCTTCGCTGGAAGACGATGCGACGATTTCTGTCAGGAAAACCTTTTCGCAGTTGTCATTGAAATAGAATGTCGCTGTAGTTGCGACATCGCGGTAGTAGTCGATGCCTGCTAGGGAGTAGAGCTTTGTTGCGCTACTTGCATCGCAGCCGCTCTGCTCGATTGCGGAACTTGAAGTGGGGTCCGCAGGAGTGTCCGTAGAACCTGTATTGCCAGCACTGGAGCTTGCGGGAAGAGATTCGGAACTCGTTGCGATTGAAGGTTCATCGCCATCGGAGTTGCTCGGCTTGTTTTCGCTTTCGGGAGAGCCGATGGTGCCGTCTGGGTTGATCCAGAAGGCGAGCGAACCGCTCGCATCGAGGCACATGATGGTTGCGCCGTCGGCGGCGTAGAAACCCGTGTAGCCATCGGCAAGGCAGATGCCCAAGAAGGAATCGCTGGATTCAATTCCGCCGAGGTCGCCTGCTGCGGGCGCCTGCACGCTAGAGTTGTCGTCGGAACATGCGGCAAGTAGGCCGAATGCGAGTGCGGAAGTTACCGCAAGTCTTTTTTGAATTTTCGTAATCATTGTTACATCCCTTTTTCCAAACAACCCGGGATGGGTTCGTTCTAACAAAAAAAGTATAAAGTGACATTTTGATTTTTAACCCATTTTTTGTTTTTTTTGAAATAAGAAGAGGAATTTATCGGGGGCTTTTTTCCCGTTCGGAACGAATGTCACCGAAAAAGACCTGTTGCGATTTTGACAACACTTCGGACGATTTTGAAAATGCTAAATTACGGTTATGATTCTTGTAAAATCACGCACACTCTCCCTGAAGGCGATTCTTTTTTCGTCGTTACTTTCTTCACATTCGTTCGCGGCATCGCCTGTAATAGGTACGGAACACGCGCGCAACTTACGCACGCTCGAGATGGCGCCGATGCTGCTTGAATATCACAGGCAGACGGTCGGAAACGAGCGGCAGTTCTTTGCATACCCGATGCGCAACACCTCGTTCATTAAGCACTTTACTGAAACGGAAGGCAAGGCGCTTTTGTACTACGACAACATGCGGGGCGGCGCCATATCGGGGCGCGGAATCGAGATGCAGTGCCACGACGGCGATACGGCGTGCGTGCGCATAAAGGAAGAACTCAAGACGAAACTTCCTTCGATTGCGATTGCGACAAGCGTTGTCGGCGGTATGGATTACCGCGGGGGAGAAACTCTCGGCGATACCATCTGGCCGGGTGTTGATGGAGGCATTTACCTGCGCGGCTATGCGGATTCTCTGGAGTTCGTGCTCGATGCCCGCATATATGACGAAGGCCATTCGGCTTCGTACCCCAAGTCGTGGGACCGCGAGTTCCTGGAATTCCAGAAGGAAGAAAATAATTCCGGAGTAGAATATACGAGCTATGCGCGTTACCGCACGCACTTTGCGTTCAACTACGATTGGATCCGTGTAGACTTGGCCCGCGACGTGCTGCACTGGGGACCGGGTTACTACAACAACCTCACGCTCAACCAGTTTGCGCTCCCGTACAACATGCTTTCTGTAGACATGCAGTTCGGACCGCTTCGCGTGTTCAGCTTCTACGGTGACTTGCGCATTTACGGTAGCATGAGCGACAAGAACAAGGACGAGACGCGTAATGTCTTTGGCCACCGTTACGAACTTGCGATAGGGAACGGTACGCTCGGCATTAGCGAACTCACTATTCTTTACGATAATCTGAAGCCCTGGCTGTTTGTGCCAACGGTTCCGCTCTTTATGGAGAAGGGCAACTACTCCGAGAGTAGCAACAACGGTGCTCTCGCAATGGATTTCAACTACAGGCTGTTTAACGCAGTGCGCCTCTACACGGAATTTTTCCTGGACGACATGGAATCTCCGATTAGCCTCGTGAAGAACGACAACATCGAGGCGAAGTGGGCGTGGATGGCAGGCCTGCAGGCGGGGCACGACTGGTATTGGGGCGGCCACAAGCTTGAGGCCGGTACGATTGCCGAATACGCCCGCATAGAACCCTATGTCTACACGCATTTCGTGAAGAACACGGCGCAGATGGCTCACTTGGGTTACCCGCTCGGGAACCAGGCGGGTCCCAACAGCCAGACGATTGACTGGACTGTTTATGGCCGCCTGGATGGGCATATTTTCGCATCGCTTCGCAATACCTGGTTCTGGAAGGGAACGGATTACGGGAGCGCAGTGAACGACACGACCCCGCACCACAATCACATGAAAATCCATAAGAAGTTCCTGGATGGTGCCAAGATGCAGTACTCGCTTACGCCTGCGATTAGCTACGAAGGTCAGTACGTGAGCTTCATGGGCGAGCTTACCTTCATTGACGACCGCAAGGTTTACCTGCGTGCAGGATTCAAGTGGTAATGAAAAAGCCTGAACTCTTAGCGCCGGCAGGCGATTTGACCCGCATGAAATACGCCTTCGCGTACGGTGCGGATGCCGTATATGCGGGGCAGCCCGCGTTTTCTCTTCGCGCCCGCGAAAACGGGTTCAAGAACCTGGATGACCTTGCCGAAGGCATTGCGTATGCGCATTCCCTCGGGAAGAAATTTTATTTGACGAGCAACGTGATTCCCCGCAACGTGAAGGTGGAGGCTTTCCAGAAGGCGCTCCTTGCGGCGATTGAACTGAAACCCGATGCCTTGATTGTGGCGGACCCGGGTTTTGTGGGCTGGCTCCGTAAGGAACGTCCCGATGTGGAAATTCACCTCTCGGTGCAGGCGAATACCACGAACTACCTTGCCGCAAAGTTCTGGTACGACTTGGGCGTGCGTCGTATCATCTTAAGCCGTGAACTTCGTTTGTCCGAAATTTTGGAGATAAAGGAAAAGTTGCCGGCCCTAGAACTGGAGGTATTTGTCCATGGTGCTGTGTGCATGGCCATGTCGGGCCGCTGCATGCTCAGCAACTGGGTGACCCGTCGCGATGCGAACCAGGGCGCCTGCGACAACAGTTGCCGCATGCCTTACCGCCTGTATGCCAACTCCGGCCCGCAGGTCGAGGACTATCGCGAACACGAGGGTTGTTTCAGCCTGCAGCGTACGGACCGTCCGGAACTCCCGCCGGTGGCGCTGGACGAGGATACCTGGGGCACGTACTTTATGAGCAGCCGTGACCTCTGCGCGCTTGACGTGGTTCCCGAACTGGTGAAAGGCGGGCTCGACTCCTTCAAGATAGAGGGCCGTACCCGTTCGGTGTACTACTTGAGTCAGGTGGTGCGCGCCTACCGCATGGCGATAGATGCCGTACATGGTGCGCTGGAAGGCGGTGCCGATGCTTCTCCGGACCTTGTACCGCAGGAATCGCGCCGTGCCATAGGTTTTGTGGACGGTCGCGGGTTCATGCCCGGCTTTTTGCGCGGACCCCTGCCGCAGAATTACGAATCGACGCATGTCGCCGCCCCGTATGGTTGCGTTGCCGCCCAGGTGCTCGATTACGACCCGGCGACAAACTCGTGCCGCGTGAACGTGAAGAATCCCTTCAGCATGAACGATGCGCTTGAGTTCATGACCCCCTCGGGCATGTGTCGGTGCGAGGTGGATAGCCTGCTCGATTTCAGGGGGGCTGCCGCCGACAGGTTGAATCCCGGTACGGAGGGGCGCGTGTTTTTACAGGGAAGTGTGCTTAAAAGCACAGAAAATGCCAATTTTGGCTTCTTTGTAAAGAAAATCACAGCGCAATAAATCTCTAAAACGTAAATTATAAGTATGGCGGTTGATGAAGCGACAAAAAAGCAAGACGAGTTGGAGTTATACCAAATAGACGATAAGGCTATTGTGCCCTTTTTCAGGGAACACCTGGACGATTTGAAGAAGTTCGTGGATTCCCACAAGGATCAAGGGCTGTCGCTCCTGGAACTCTTGAAGCAGTTCATCCGCACCTACAGGCTTCCCTTTAACATGCAGCGTTACATGGAGGTCCAGAGGACCTTTATCCAGCAGACGCTGAAGAGCCAACTCGAAAACCGCCAGGCGGCCGTGAGCAACTGGATCCAGGAACATGCGGGTCGCCACCGTGACCGAATGATCCAGCTGCAGTGCTTGTACCTGGAACGTGTGAAGGGTTCCCTGATCCCGCAGGTGCAGGAAATGCTGGAACGCCGTATCGAATCCCTGAAGGCGAGGGAATCGGAACACGTTGAAGATTCTAACAAGACATAAGGTAATCGGGAGAATTTCATGACCCGTGTTTTTATGCGTAGAGGCGGCGCTCTTTTGGCGGACGCTGCGTTTGCATTTTTTTCGCTCGTATTGTTCGCTTGCGCTTCGGGAGAATCCCCCAAGCCTGCGACGGAGGTTACTGCCGAAACGCAATCGTCGCGACCGACGGTACTTCCTGCGGTTGCTGCTCCGGTGAGCGTACTTTCGATGAGGCTCTCCGATGCGGTTGGCGATGATGCGCGTAAAGAAGTGCGCGTTGTTGATAAACCGACGCTTGCTGCGCTCGATTTTGCCGCCTATTATGATAATCCCATTCGTTTGGCGGGCAAGGATGAAAAGCCTGAAAACTATAAGGGATTAATGGCGAACGCGAAACTGGCTGAATACCCGTTCCCCATGTTGGACCTTCTCTCGGAATCCGAACCCGCAGTTGTTTCGGGCCACCAACCTTTGGCATGGGAACCCTTTTCCAAGATTCTCTATGCGCAGACCGGAGACGATTCGCTTGCGAAGGTGCTCAGTGCTGTGGAGGCGGTCAAGTGGGGAGAACCTGATGTTTTCCGCGCATTCCAGACGGTAGGCCGTTTTTGGGGGATTCCGATGAGTGACGGAACGGTCGAATGGTGGGCTGAAATCTTGCCGGCAATTTGGACTGGCCGTACCGTATTTTTTGCGAAGTTGAAGTTTGTGTCGCGTGGAGAGACCGCCGAGGTTCTCAACCATTACATTACGGCGGAGATGAACCTTGACGATGCGATGAACTGGGCTCGTACGCTTTCTTCGTACTGGTACCCGACGCTCAATACCGACCTGGAACCGCATACTCCCGGCGCGCGCTGGGCTCCGATGAATAATTCCCCCTTTGCCGTGATGCGTGGGAACCCGATGGGGAAACCCATATGGGTAGCGTTCGAGGTTCCGGCATTTGTCCTTTCGGAAGAACAGCTCCGTGCGAAGGCCGTTGCCGATTCGCTTGCCGCTGCGGGCGAGGTCGTTCCCGTGGACCGCAATCTTGACCGGGATTCTTCCTTCAGGTTGCAGACGCTTGCCTCGCTCGAAGGTTCTTGCCCCGCAAATGCGGAAACGGCGAAGTTCCAGAAGTCACTTGCGCAGACGCTTGCGAAACTCCCGAAGGAACAGAATGCCTGGGCGACCTCGGGTGCATCTCCCGCAGAGACTTTTCTCTGGTTCCGGCGCAATGCGAACTACCTGCTTGCAGACAAGATAACAGGGCAGGATAGCCTGCACAACCCGCTCCCGCGCCTGCTGGAACTCAAGAACTACCTGGATTCTATCGGGGTGCAGTTGCTTGTTGTCCCTGTGCCCGTGAAGGAAGAAATCTACGCCGACCGCATTGTGGCAGGAACACCTGCGGACCTCTGCGTGAATCCGGCAGGTCGTGAGTTTACCCGCGAGATGCTTGCTGCGGGGCTCGACGTTCTCGATATCTACCCGGCACTCATGGCGGCGAAGGGTGGCGATGAGCCCCCGCACTTTAGCTACCAGCGCTACGACACGCATTGGTCGCTCCCTGGAATGCTTGCCGCCATGGAACAGCTTGCCGCCCGCGTGACGCAATATGCTTGGTACGCCGATGCCGGAGCGAAGCCCGGTATGCTCAACATGCAGGAAATGACGACTCTGCGCGAGGGCGACCTTGTGGCACACTTGCCCGATGCGGAAAAGGCGAAGTTCCCCGCCGATACCTTGCCTGCAATGAAAATCTTCAAGGGCGCCGATGCCTACAAGGGCGGGAAGAATGCTCCGATTCTCCTGATGGGAGATTCCTTTACGGGAGTGTTCGAGTCGGTGGACCAGAAGAGCGGCGGTCCGGGCTCGTTGCTGGCCTATGCGACGGGACTCGACGTGCAGGTGCTTACCAGCTGGGGCGGTGGCCCGGGCGTGTACCACCGCATGATGAAAATGAAGAAGGACATGCAGAGTAAGAGGCTTGTCGTATACATGATGACGGCTCGCGATTTCTGGCAGTCTCCGATGGAATGGGATGCTTTGCGGTAAATGCTGGAACGTCTTTCGTCACTGTTCTCCCGTCATTTCTGGCCAGTATTCATCTTGCTGGTGGCGGTTTCGGTGGCGCTCCTCCTGTGGGCGGTACATCCTGAAGACGTGACGTATGCCGACATGGCGTGTACCTTCGCGGAGCGCAACCCCGGCTGTGTGGAAACGGTTCCTGCGTGGAGCGAAGGCCTTGTATTTTATGATTCTACTTTGTCTGTAACTGGCGATACGCTTGTCTCTTTGAAGGCTTTGCTGTGGGAATTCTGGGGCATCGAATTTGCCGGGGCGGGCGAGGGCGCCGTGGCACACGACGCCGTGCTCCCGCTGCGCGTTCTCGAAACGCGCCGCTCCGGCTGCCTCGGGCTTGTTTGGCTTGCGATGATGGCTGCCGAAGCCCGGCAAATTCCCCTGCAGGCGATTCTCCTGCCCGGGCATGTCTTTTTGCGGTATGTGCCTGCGGGTAAGCCTCCCGTGAATCTGGAACCCAATCGCCGCGGGTATTCCTACTCCGACGACGAATACCGCGAGAAGTACCGTGAAGGCAAGTGGAGCGGGCTTGAATTCAAGCCGCTCGATGCTAGAGAACTCGCGGGACTCGCCGCATTCGACATCGGGAATCTCTTTTTGGATGCGGAACCGACCCGTGCCCTGCGCTGGTACAGGCTCGCAGACGACCTTTTCCCGGCCTATCCGGGAATCAGGGCAAATCAGGATATAGCGAAGAGCCGCCTTCCGGACAGCCTCTAGTGGGTCTATTCTTTTCAAAAAATCTATTTTAGGGACATGCGACCCGATTCAAAGACCGTGGCCCTTTTTGGTGTACACCCTGCGTATATCTCGTTGGGCGTTTTCCTGTGCAGCATCCTGGGTTGCGTCTTTAGTGCCTGCTCCAATTCGGAAATGCCGTCTCCGAATGCCCCGGACGGTCGTTCCTCTGTCGAAATTCTTGCCGATTCCCTCGAAGGCATGTGGCGTGTGAAGGCGACCGGGAAATCGACTATTCTGGGTTCGGATGAAAGCTCTCGCGCCATGGACCGGCCGACATCTATTGCCGAATTCGGTTACGATTTTTCGCTGGGCAAAAGCGAAGTGACCTGCGGGGAGTTTAACGCCCTGATGGAGCCCGCGACCGGGCTTTCGCTGGATTGTGCCAATAAGGATTTGCCCGCGACGGACATTACCTTCTACGACGCGGTTCTCTTTGCCAACGAACGCAGCAAGGCGGAAAAATTCGATACCGCTTACACCTATGTCGGACTTTCGCTAGATGCGCAGCACCACTGTACGAACTTGGAAGGTTTTGCGCTGCGCACGGAGGCTAATGCATACAGGCTCCCGACAGAGGCGGAATGGGTGCTTGCTGCTTCGCAGGGGTGGAATGTCGAAAACGGCTGGACTGCCGACAATTCAGATTACAAGTTGCATCCGGTCTGCGGCAAGGCTAGCGAGGGCGAGTTCTGCGATATGGTGGGCAATGCGATGGAGTGGGTGAACGACTGGCTTGGCAGTTACAGTTCCCGCAGGTTCTGGAACCTTGTCGGCGCGCCAGATGGAGGCTCGCTCGGGCAGCGTGTCGTGAAGGGCGGCAGCTTCCGCAACGAGGCTTCCTCGATAGCGATTTATACGCGTGGCGACGTATATGCGGTAACCTCCTCGACTCATACCGACTATGTGGGATTCCGCCTGGCGTTCGGTGCGATTCCCGAACCCACCTGGGTCGGGGGTGATGGCAACGCGCAAGAAAGCAGGGTTATCCCGCTTGCTAATTCCGCGACAGTTCGTTCCTTGACAGGAACATACCGGACCAAGCTCGTTTTCCGCAACGATGTCTCGGGGAACCTTTCCTATATCGACTATTCCAGCGGGGAACTTACCGTAGTCGGATTGCCCGCCACGCGCGATGCGTACCATCCGGATATTTCGCCCGACGGGAAATACGTCGCATATTGCACGGGGCTTGAAGGTGTTTCGGGCAAGTCGTCTGTTTTTGTCCGGCCGTTAAGCGCGAATCCGGAAGAATCTTCCGTGAGGCTCGATGTGGAATCGGCGGTAATCCCGCGCTGGCGCGTGCTCGAGACCGGCGATACGGTGATTGTGTATGTAAGTGATGCTGGCAATAACAAGGATGATGCCGCCTTCCGGGCAACCTCTACTTGGCAGGTGAAATTCTCGAACGGCAAGTTCGGCAAGCCCGAGAAGCTTTTTGACGGAGCCTATCACGGAGGCGTCAGTAAAGACGGAATGCTTGCGGTGACGGGCGCGCGTCTCTTGCGTGCGCGCATTGCCGATTCGGGCTCGACAATCTATAAAGATGCCCGCGATACGGTTTGGTACGGGGGTGAACAGGCATGCAATGCATCGCTTGCGAAGGATGGTTCCAAGCGCACGCTGTTCCTCGATTTTGGCGGCAAGGTGGGCCAGGAGTTTGTCGGCGAGAAATACGGGACACACGAACGCCTGCTGGTTGCGGATTCTACGGGTTCTCTGGTGCAGTCCGTCGCTGCTCCTTCGGGTTTTTCCTTTGACCACAGCGAATGGGCGGGTAACGGAACGACCGACATTGCTGTCGCGGCGCTTACGGATGCAAGTGGTGCCCACACGAAGATTGTTGCTGTTTCTCTTAAGGATTCTTCTGTCACTGAGATTGCCGAGGGCGATGAACTCTGGCACCCTGCATTATGGGCCAAGGAACTCGTGTTGATCGATGGCGGATCCATACTGGATTTTGATAGTGCCGGTGTCTACCTTGTTCCCGGTTCGGATGCCTCGCATGAGGCGCTCCGCGTGAAGATGCAACTATTTTGGGAACACAAGGATGAAATCGAGTATATCCTTGTAGGCAGTTCGCGTCTGGAAGACGGTCTTGTTCCAGATTCCATTTCGGCAGGGTATGCCCTGAATATGGGACACCCGATGAATTCGATGGATGCGTCGTTCTTTATTGCAGGCAACTACGCGATGAACCATGCGAAAAAACTGAAGGCTGTCGTTTTCTCTCTTGACCTGGACTTGTGGCAGATAACGGATGAATATACGTCGTCGCTTGTCTTCGGCGCGCCGGGATATATTTACGACATGAATCACGATTTCTGGAAGAAGGAGTTGCCGAAGTCCTTTGTAGACTTGGTGAAGGAATCCTACCCGGCGACGGATGAAAACTGGAACGTGTTTTATGCAAGCCGGGGCTACCACCATAACGATGCCGCCTCGTGGGGAGACCCGCTAGTCGAGCTCGATTCCACGTGGATTTCGTCGAAGCCTGAAATTGCGGGTTGGCAAATGGAGCGCCTGCGTAATTTCCTTTCGGTGGCGAATGAGCGTGGTGTTGCCGTGGTGGGCGTGGTGTTCCCGCAGAACCCGAAATATAGGGACACGGGCTCGTGGGGCCGTTACGGACCGACACGGAGCGCTGCCGTAGCGTTGATGGATTCCGTGCTTGCCCTGAAAAAAACGTATCCCAATTTCTATGTGCTGGACGAAAACCGCATGGGCGACCACGACTATATCGATGCCATGGCGCTCAATACCGACCATCTCGGGTATGCGGGAGCCTTGAAGATGACGCATCGCCTCGATTCGCTTTTGACAGCCTGGGAGGCTCCGTGATACTTGTGCCCCTTTTGGCAGCGCTGTTCGCCATATTCCCCCTTACGGATACGGATATATGGTGGCATCTCGCGTGTGCGCGGGAATGGGTGACTGCGTGGACTCCCGTGCGAGGGCCTGCGGTGAATGTGCACGAGTATTTTGAACAGGTTGTGTACGCGGCTTATTCCCTCGGTGGGGCCCCGCTGCTTGTCGCCATCAAGTCGGTACTGTGGGGGAGCATATTTGCCCTGTTCATGGAGCCTGCGGGTAAATTGCGTGGGCGCGGGTGGCTTGCCGGCAATCTTTGCGGGCCTGTTGCGGTGGCGGTAGCGGCCTTTTATCTGTTTGTTTTCCGCTTTCAGATGGAAATGCGCCCAGTTGTATTTACGATCCTGTTTCTCGGGATATACTGGCGCGTTGTGCCGTGGCTGCTTGCGCGGTTTGTTTTGAGCGATAAGCGGATTTCGGGTGACAAGAGTGTCGTGGCCCGCATGAAGATTTGTCTTGTGGCGGTTCTGCTGCTTGCCTTGCAGTGGGTTTGGTGCAGATTCCAGGGGCTGTACATTTTGGGCCCGCTCTTTGTGCTTCTGTGCGCGTCGAATGTACTTTGGAAAGCCCGGAAAGGTGGCTCGGCGGTTTTAGGGCGCAGGGAAATCGTGCCTGTCGCACTGCTTGTGGCGCTCTTTTTTGCGATGCCGTTCCTGCATAAGGATGGCGTAGCGCTGTTCCTTTACCCGTTCGGGCTTCTGGACCGGCTGCTCGGCATTACTCTTTCTGCGGCAGTCTTTGCAAGCGAGATTGCGGAAAACCGTAGCCCGCTCACGCTTCTTGTGGCGGGCGAGAACGTTCTCGTGGCGGCGTTCATGCTTGTTGTCGTTTTGGCTTCGCTGTTGCATTCCCTGACAGGCCTGTTCAAGTACCGTCGCGATTTCGTGCTGAATGTGAGTTTGTCCGTAACAGCGGTGTTGACGCTTGTTGCCGAACGGAACTTTGTGCTGTTGCTGCCGCTGTTTATCGCGGTGCTGTGTTCCGCACGGCAAGGGGTGATCCGTATGCCAAATTCGGCACGTCTGAATTCCGTGTTGCGCGTATCTTCCGTAATTTTGATTGCCTTCCTGCTCGGTTTCTGGGCGAAGTCGCTTGCCGCATACGACAGACACATGGTCGCCTGCCAGCGCGTGCCCGTAAAGGCTGCGGAATGGATGGCTTCGCACCCTCACGACGGCAGGCTCTTCAACGACGACCGTGCCGGCGGCTACCTTGCCTTCGTGAATCCTGCAGATTCCATATATATGGATGGCCGTTTCATCCTCAAGACTGCGGACTTTTTTGAGCGTTACTTGCAGTATGCGCGCGACCCTGCGGCGTTCCTGCACGATGCGGACTCTTTGGGCGTCGACCGGGCCGTGTTTCCTCTGCGTTTTTATGCCCGCTGGGGCTCGCTTTTGGTGGCTCTCGGGCAGTCTTCGGAGTGGGCCTCCTGCTATGTGGATGAATTCTATATCGTATTCTGTAGAAAATGATATTTTAAACTCACATAACGGCAATAACATCAACGAGTTACATTTTTTTGTCCTCTAAAAATTGCCGTTTTTTGTCAAAAAATGCGGTTTTTTAACAAAGTGGTGCTAATCTGTTCATTATTTTTCTTGTCAAGGGATAGTTCAAAATTTTTCTGTTGATATGTTGTGCTTTTCATAGGGACGAGGCTTTGATTCCTGCGTGATTAAAGTCGCCAAATTTGGGGATTGGGGCGGTAATAAAAAAAATTTTTTGAAATATGCCCTTTTTTCGCTTTTTTGGGGGGCGTTACAAAAACCTTACGCGCTTCGCTTTTTTCGTCCGGATTCCTTATCTATTTTTTTTGACCCAACCCTCTAATAGCCCCTCTTGCTTTTTACTGGTTTATTGTGGAAAATACTATTGCTTTATTGAATTTATCGACGTCGCCCTGGCAGTCCGTGCTCGACTATGTGCGTACCCAGTGCAATGATTTCGGAATGGCCATCCTCGATACTGTGGGTTTCGAAGGCGTGGAAGACGGAATCGCGTGCCTTACTGTTCCTGACAAGTTCCGCGAGACATGGCTCAATAGCCATTACGGTTCCCTTTTGCGCGAAGCGTTCTCGAAGGTCCTCGGCAGTGCGTTTGTTGATTACAGGGTGATCCTCCGCGAGGTCTCCGCACCGGTTCCCGAGATGAAGCTTGCCGCTCCGGTCGCACCTGTGGTAAAGCGCCAGGTGGAGCGTCCCCGCGTGCAGAAGAAGCGCCTGCTCGGCTCCCCGATGTATGCCCACTACACGTTCGATAACTTTGTCGAGGGCGCGTGCAATTCCGTGGCGTACAGGGCGTGCCTCTCCGTGGTAGATAATCCGGGTGACAAGGGGATGAACCCGCTCCTGGTACACGGCGCTTCAGGGCTTGGCAAGACTCACTTGCTCCAGGCAGTGGCGGAAAGGCTCTCGAAGGAAAGGCCCGAACTTCAGATTGTGTACCGCTCGGCGTACGATTTCTTGCGCGATACGGTAGCCGTGTTCGAGGCCGCGAAGGCCAAAAAGTGGGAACTCCGCGACAAGCTGGCCGAAAGGTTTCAGTTACTTTATTCAAAGTGTGATGTTCTCCTCATTGATGATATCCAGTTGCTCAAGAGAAGCGTGTATTGCCAGGAATTCCTCGCGAAGACCATCAACCGCATGCGTAACGAGGGCAAGCAGGTGCTGCTTTCCAGCGACCGCAAGCCGGGCTCGTTCAAACGCCTGCCCGAAGGTGCCAAGCCCTCGGACGATTCCAACGTGACAGAACTTATTTCGGCCCTGCTGAACCATCTCGAGAATTGCGTGGCGGTGGGCATCGACCAGCCCGACTTGAACACGCGCATGGGTGTTATCCGCCAGAAGTCGGAACGCCTGCCGTTCGCTTCTGCGGACCGCGAGGAAATCTGCAGGTTCCTTTCGATTCCGCCGCGTGCGAACGTGCGCCTTATCGAGGGTACGCTCAACTGGCTCGATGCCATGCACAGTCTGAACGGCGTGGAACTGAACCTCCGCTGCATCAAGCAGCTGCTTGTTTCGCCGCAGAACGATGGCGCTACGCTTACCATAAGGAACATCAGCGAGACCGTTGCCGCCTCGTTCGATGTCGACATGGTGGTGCTCTCCTCGAAGCGCCAGGACCGCGGGGCGTCTATCCCGCGCAAGGTGGCCATGTTCCTTTGCCGCGAACTCACGAACGAGACGGAAACTGAAGTAGGGAAGATTTTCAATCGCGATTATTCCACGGTAATCGCCGCCATAAGGTCCTTGGTATCCATGATGGAGAGCGATGCGGCTCTCGCGAGAAGGGTACAGGACATCCGTTACATGCTGGAGACCTGATGAAGGTCCTTGTGACGGGAGGTGCAGGCGTCGTAGGGAAGGCGCTCTGCCGGGAACTTCAGGCACGCGGAGTGTGTGTGCGTGTCCTGACTCTCCCGGGCGATACCGGCGTGGAATTGCTCCCGCAGGGGGTGGAGGTGTGTTTCGGCGATGTGACCGACTACGCTTCCATCCGGCCCGCGTTCGATGGCGTGGACTGCGTTTTCCACCTGGCGGCGATACTCCTTTCAAGAGAAGCTTCCGCGTTCGAGCGGATCAATGCGGGCGGTACGCGGAACGTGGTTTCTGCCTGCCACGATGCGGGCGTGCGTCGCCTGCTTTATGTTTCGAGCATTTCGGTGACCTACCCGGTGCTCACGCCCTACGGGAAAAGCAAGCTCGAGGGGGAGGAATGCGTGAAGGGCTCCGGGCTTGACTGGACCATCGTGCGACCGTCCCTCGTGATAGGCGACGGCGGGGGCGTGGAATTCCGGATGTTCGCAGACTTTGTCTGCAAGTTCCCTGTCTACCCGCTTCCGGGGGGCGGGAAGGCGCTGAAGCGCCCGGTACGCAGTGTCGACCTTGTGAAGGGAATCGTGGCCGCGGGGCTTGCTCCCGAGACGCTCCGCAAGACGTATGCGCTAGCCGGGCCCGAGGTGATGACTATGGCCGAGATGGCGCGCCGCATTCTCCGTGCCGCGGGCAAGCGCCACCTGATGGTTCCGCTGCCCTGGTGGTGTGCGAAGAGGCTTGCGGTACTTCGTAACTGGATTGGCGGCAGGTGCGTTTCTGCCGAGCAAGCGCTGGCCGGATTCCTCTACGATGCCGCTCCGAGCATCGAAAATGCGCAAAAAGACCTGGATTATTGCCCTGAAAAGGCGCTCTAGTCCTGTTTTTTTGCTTTTTTGTCGTTTTTTCACAATAAAAGAAAGTATATTCCATAAAAAAGAGGTTTTTTTATGAAGCATTCTTTCCTGTTGGCGGGTTTTGTCGCCGCGTCTTTGTCTTTTTATGCCTGTGGCAGCAGTTCCCCTTCCGATACCGAAGATGATATCCTTTCTTCCGCCAAGGAGAAGGACACGTCTTCGTCGTCTGTGGTAGAGGACCTTTCTTCTTCGTCCGTCGCGAAGGACTTGCCCGCGGGTGCGCGCGTAGCGACGCTCGACGATATCGAGAGGAACATGGAACTTTCCGACTTCTTCGGGACCAAGGCCTACCTTGCCGTGGGTACGAAGCGCGGGCTGTTCTCCATCTGGGTTCCCGATACCGCATGGATTGCCGCTCCCTCCGACTTCAAGGACGGCGTGCTCGACTTTGAACGCGCGTCGATTGCCGCAATTGACGTGAAGGGCGTTGTCGACGAGATGAACGCTCTTGTAAAGAAAGATGCCGGGCGTACCATCCAGTTCATTGTGAACGAGGATGACCAGCTGCAGTATTCGCTGGATGGCAAGACGTTCAAGGATGTAAAGACCGCGACGGTGAAGGTTGCTTCGGGCGTTATCTCGAACGGCGACAGCCTCATAGCCAAGACGCTCGACTGCAAGGACAGTAGCGGAGCGAAAGCCGTCTACTCGTTCTACGAAGGCCGTTACATTGTGGAAGAGGGCGAAGGGGAGTCCAAGACCTGGTCTGCCGGCTACTACGACATCCATCGCAGCAAGCTCCTGATGCGCCCGATATTCTATCCGGCTTCCGTGTATGCCTTGAATACCGTCACGGTCAGCGACAAGTACGATCTCACGTTCTCGAACGGCAGGGCGCTTACGTGCTCGGTCGAGAAACTGGATTACAAGAAGGTGGCCGTGAAGGATTTGGCTCAGGAATGGGACGCTTCCGTGGATGGTTACGATTGGACGTTTGACCTGCGTGACGACATGAGTTTTGAACTGACGGCCTACAAGCAGCTCGATGGCGCGGAACTCAAGAAGGGAATTTGGGATGTATATGGAAACGTGCTCCTCCTGAAGGTCTCCGGTTGCATGGGCGGCAAGTGCACCACGGCGGTGAAGGGCGAGGTCACGGAGCTTGATCCGCAGAAGGGCTTCAAGTACGGCCATTCCGACCCGGATTCGCCTGCAATCCCGAAGGCATGGGACGTGCCGGTGTATGAGTAATATGGCGGTACAGACCTGATTTTGCAAAAGACGTTGCAGGTTTCTGGCTTGCAGCGTTTTTTATATTTTTGAAAAAAAGAGGTTTTATGAAGGTTTATTTGGTCCAGATGGAAGTGCTGCCGGGAAAGCCGGAGGAAAATTTCAGGACGATGAAGGCGGCTGTCGCCCGAGCGAAGAAGGCGGGTGCGGACATGGTTGTGTTCCCGGACTGTGCCGTTTCGGGTAACTACGGCGGGCTCGGCGCCAGGAATACGGAGTGGTCGTTCCAGAGGGAATGCCGCGATGCGGAAAACGCCCTCCAGAAGCTTTCAAAGGGTATCGAGATTCTCGTGGGTTGCAGCGAGGAGTTCGATATCTGCATGTACAACCACTACGTGAATGGCGGGATGGACGGCTGGGAGCACGATTTCGAGGTGTATTCCGGCCTGCAGCAGTTTTCGCTGGACAAGGACAACGAGGTGAATGCGGTTTGCGGCCTGTTCGCGAAGGACAACAGGAAAGTTACCCTGTACGTGAACGCCGTGGGCACGGAGAATTCCGGCAAGAACATTTACGCCCTCGACGGTGCTAGCCGCATCTACGATGTGAACGGGAAGGAAGTGTTCCGCATGGAGCAGTTCAAGGCGGGCGAGGCGCTTGTGGAAATCAAGAGCGGCAAGGTGAAGGTGCTGCCCCTGAATGGCAAGCCCGCGCCTAGGCCTGCGAAGGTGGCGGAGCCGATCGCGCAGATTCACGATGCGCTCGTGTATATGATTCGCGAGAACCTGGCTCGGTTCCATATCGGTCGTATGGTCATCGGTGCGAGCGGCGGAATCGATAGCGCGGTGTCTGCGGTTCTGTATGCGGAGGCGATTGGGCCCGATAACGTGTACCTGGTGAACATGCCGACGAAGTTCAATTCCGATACGACGAAAAACGCTGCGCGCGACTTGGCGAAGAACCTGAAGACTCCGTACATGGTCGCCCCGATTTCGGACATGCTGGACTCGGTTTGTGATAGCCTCGCCAAGTGCGATTTTGTCCGCAGCGACAAGAAGATCAAGGTGGAAGGCCTCAACTACGAGAACCTGCAGGCGCGTACGCGTTCTTCTTCGGTGCTCCTGACGGTTGCCTCTGTGCTGGGTGCGGGTGTGACCTGCAACGGCAACAAGAGCGAGGCGACTGCGGGCTACTGCACGCTTTACGGCGACAGCTGCGGCGTGATGTGCGCGCTCGGCGACCTGTGGAAGACGCAGGTGTACGAGCTTGCCCGCTATATCAACCGCAAGAAAGAAATTATCCCGAAGGCCTCCATCGATATTCCCGCGAGTGCAGAACTCAGCGAGGCGATGAATGTGGACGAAGGTAAGGGCGACCCGATCAAGTACCCGTATCACGACAGGCTGTTTGCCTACTGGGTAGACCAGAACCACGGCCTGGAAGATACGGAGGAACTTCTCGAGAAAGGGAAACTCTGCAGGGAAATCGGGGCGGACCCGAAGTATTTCAAGAAACTGTTCAAGACGAAGCTCGATGCTCTCAATGACATGCGTGCATGGCACAGGCGTTTCCGTGGCATTGCTGCGGCCAAGCGCATCCAGTTCCCGCCGATTCTCTCGGTGAGCGGGATGGCGTTTGGCGGCGAGTATCGCGAAAGCCAGGGCGTGTAATTTTCTACAAGGTAGGTGGCTATGGTAAAAAGACTCCTCGAAACGCTCGATTCCGTGCTGCTCGGCAAGCATGAAGCCGTAGAGATGCTCGTGATGGCGCTCCTCGCCGATGGCCACGTGCTTATCGAGGACGTGCCCGGCACGGGCAAGACGACGCTTGCGAAGGCGCTTGCGGCAGCCATCGGCGCCGATTTCGCCCGCATACAGTTTACGCCCGACCTGCTGCCTGCCGACGTGACCGGCGGGGCGGTGTTCAAGGCGAATACCGGTGAATTTGAAATCCGGAAGGGGCCCGTGTTCACGCAGGTCTTGCTGGCGGACGAAATCAACCGTGCGTCGCCACGTACGCAGAGCGCCCTGCTTGAAGCGATGGAAGAACGTCAGGTGAGCCTGGAAGGCGAACGCCACGCGCTCCCGAAACTCTTCATGGTGCTGGCGACGGAAAACCCGGTGGAGTTCCACGGGGTTTTCCCGCTGCCCGAAGCGCAGATGGACCGCTTCATGGTGCGCATTTCCCTCGGGTACCCGACGCTCGACACCGAACTAGAAATTTTGCGTAGCCACCGCGAAGGCAGGCCGATTGACCATGTGACGGCGGTGACGAGCGTCGACGAGATTCTCGCCGCGCGCGAAAAGGTGAAAAAAATCCATGTGGACGAATCTCTTGAACGCTATGCTGTTCAGCTCGTGCAGGCGACGCGCGCGGATTCCGGAGTGAGGCTCGCGGCGAGCCCCCGCGCCGGTATAAACCTTATCAAGATGGCACAGGCGTCGGCTTACATTGCGGGTCGCGATTTCGTGAATCCCGACGACATCCAGAAGGTTCTGCTCCCGGTGATGGAACACCGCGTGTTCGCGAAGGATGCGGGCGAGGGCGCGAGCCGCCGGATACTTGAAGGCATTTTGCGCGAAGTGAAAATCCCGAAATAAGGGGCCGGGAATGGCTCGATTTCTCGTATGGTTCCTGAATGTGATTCCCCGCGCGCCCAAGCGTGCTGGGCTCCTAATGCGCATTTACTACCTGTGGCGAGAGTACTTTACCTATGCGGGCCGTGTGTGCGTGTCCATTTTTCCAGTTGCCATTGCCGCAGGTCTCATTCCCGGTTTCTGGGCGGCGTGGATATTCTCGGGCTTTGTCTTTATCTTTGTGCTTACGCTGGTGCCGTCGCTGTTCCTTACCGCAAGGAAAACTAAGCTTACTGCACTTTCTATTCGTGTACATCACGCGACCGAAGGGGAAATGGCTCTTGTTTCCGTGCGGTTTCGTGCAGATACTCCCGTAGACTCTGTGAATCTTTCGTGCATGCGGATGGACCCGTCGCTCATGTGCGAGGAGTCCCCCGCGGTAGAATCGCTACCTGCGGGGGCGACCCGCCTGCTGGAATGCGGTATCAGGACCCGCTTCCGCGGGGCTTATAAAATCCCGAAGGTGGCCCTTGTGGTCCCGGAAATCAAGGGAATGCTCCGGTATCCTTTCCCCGCAGGCGAGACGGAGGTTCTCGTGTTCCCGCGGGTGCTGCGTCTCCTTTCTTTCCGGTTCATTACGTCGGGTTCGAGCGGGCAGGCGTTCGCGCCGCTTCTTATGCCGGCGTTTTCCCGCGGGCTCGATTTTGCGGGTGTACGTGAATACCGCGAGGGCGATTCCCTGCGCGATTTGCACCACAAGGCTTTTGCCCGCTATGGTAAACCCTTCACGAAGGAATTCGAGACGGAACGCGGCGCGGGCATCGTGCTCGTGCTGGATACGCGTACCCGATCGTTGCTCGAAAAATCCCTGCTGGAACCGGCCATCCGGCTGGTCGCGGGCATTTCGCAGTGGCTTGTGGACCGCGGTATCCTCGGACGCTTTTTCGTGAATGACGAGGAATTTTCGCTCCCGCCGGAGGGAACGATGCCTGCGATTCTTGAGGTTCTGGCGCGTATCCCGCGTGCAGGGCTTGCCGATGCGCGCAAGAATTCCCGCGACCCGAAGAACAAAGGCCGAGACCCGCAAAACTTCGAGACTTGGTCGCCCGCAGCGCGCCCGATGGGGCCCGTTCTCCGCATAGGGTTGCACGGCGCGAGCATCCCCCTCGTGAACAAGCACGTGGTGGTGTGCGAAGGCGAACGCGAAAATCTTGACGACACGTTGTTTGTCCCTGTAGAAAGTCTTGGCGGGGAAGGAGTATCTCTATGAGCGAGCGCTCCTACCGCGATGTAGACCAGACGATTATGCTCACGGTGGCGAGCGTGAACTTGGGGCTTGCATTGGGTTCGGTCCTTGTGGCCGTTTTATGCGGTCTTGCTTTTGTCTGCTTGCAATTTGCACAGATGCGCGGAATGGTTGCTCCAAAATACCGTAAGTCCATCGTCTATGCGATGCTCGTGCTCGGCGGCATCGTTTGGGTGCTCAGTCCGGATTACGAAAATGCGGTGTCGCCTTTCCTCGTGTACATTCCGGCGTTCTTCTTTATGTTCCTCGCATTTTATCAGCGCCTGTGTCGCGGGAACGGTGGCTACGATGTTTTCGTGCTGTTCAACGGTCTCGCGCTGTTGCTTTTCAGCTGCTATAATGCGCACCGGATAAGCATAGGCTTCAACGTTTTGGTTCTCATCCTCCTGGTTCATGCGTATGGCAGGCCCCATGTGCGCTGGTGGAAGCACGTCTTGTTCGTACTGCTTTTTGCGGGCCTTACCGCGACATCGCTTGCGGGGCTTAACTACTGGCGGTCGCACGGACAATACCGCGCCGAAAGAGCCGCCGACTATTATGCCAAGCGTCACCTGATGGGTTTTGACCCTGTGGTGAAACTCGGATCGTTCGAATCAAATTTTGCAGGCAAGTATAACAACGAAGTGGTGCTGCGCGTGTGGGATACTCTCGCACCGGAGTATATGCGCGCCGCCGTCTACGAAAAATACGTGGGCGGTATCTGGAAATTGCCCGCACATCGCGACCGAATGCTCTATGCCGCCCGCTACAAGGTGGATTATGCCGTTTTCGAGAAGGGTGATTCCGCATCGGCTTCTAATCGTTCGCGTCCGGTGTGGGTGCAGTCTGCGCTCGACAATTTCGGATTTATTTTCGCCCCATACGAGGCTGTTGCCGTTGCTGCGAAGAATGCGGATTCCGTGGAGTATTTCAAGTCGAATGTGTTCAAGCAGGGCGAAACCCGGCGTGGAGACTGGTTTTACTACATGCCGACGGATTCCGCCGACCCTTATGCCACATTCGAGGGTTATGGCGATGCGCCCGATAGCGCCTACCTGCAGGTGTTCGCGCCGTTGGCGGGTTTTCTCGATACGGTTGCGACCGAGATGGGACTCGATTCGCTTGCTGCGTATCCGGATTTTTTGAAGTCGATTGCCTATTCCGATGCAATCAGTTCCTATTTCCTGCACAATTTCACTTATTCCCTGCAGGTTGACGAATCTAAGGTCGTCGCCGAAGCCAAACTCGGCCCGCATTCCGACCCGCTCCGCATTTTCTGGGCCACCCGCTCGGGCTATTGCGAATATTACGCTACTTTGTCTGTACTCCTGTTGCGGCGTGCGGGTATCCCTGCACGCTACGTGACAGGTTTTGCCCGTCCGGAAGTCGTGCCGGGAAGTCCCTACGCGCTTTTCCGCCGCAATTCCTCGCATGCGTGGGTAGAAAAGTTCAGCTTGGGTAGGTGGATATCCTTTGATCCGACGCCGCCGCTCTTTGTGGTGAAGATGGAACGCCCTTCCTGGATTGACCAGAAGTTTGAAGCCATCCGTGCGCGTGCCGCCCGTTATTTCCACTTGCTGCGTGACGGGGAGTGGAGGACTCTGCTCAGTTCCTGGCAAGATTATACCCAGCGTGCGCTCTCGAGCCCTCTGTTCTACGGAGTGCTCGTCTTCGCGGTTGTAGCCCTCGCGGTCCTCCTTGCTGTGCGCGCGTACCGACGGCGTGAAAAGGAATCTGGCTACGATGCCGCCATCAAACAGCTTGTCCGCAACCTTGAAACCGCAGAGAAATCCCTTGCTTCGCTTGGTCTGCATCGTGAACCCGGCGAAACGGTCGGGTCGTTCTTGAACCATTGCGAGCGCGAGAGGCTTGATTTGGAAAAATCTGCTTCCGGCAAGGTTCGCGAGCGTCTGGACTCTGCGCTCAAGAGCCTTCGCGATTACGAATCGAACCGCTGGCGGTTGCGCTAAGCGATGAACCGGCAATAAACGAAAACCCCGCCTTGTTGGGCGGGGCTTTGATGCAAACGCATTAGGATTACTGGATCAATACGCGGACGAAGTGTTCCGTGGAGTTGGACTTGGTGAGGGCGTCGGTCATGTCGTTCTCGTGGAACACAACCTTGTTCAGATTGAGGTCCTGCACGGTGAGCTTCGGTGTGATGGTGTATGACTGTCCGGTGATGAGGCAGTCGGAACGTCCCATCTTGAGTTTGAGACTTGCGCCGTTGATTGTCCATTCGCCATAGGTCTTCGTTCCGCCACAGCCGTTCGCTGCCATTATGGATGCGTTGCTGGTGGTAAACGTGAATTCGAACTTGCCGTCTTCGGTAATGATAAGCGTACTCGGGGCTGTTCCGAAATCTTCCCATTTTTGGCTCGCGTCCAGGCTTTCGATGGCATTGAGTTTCCACGTGCCCACGAGGCAGTCGCCGTTCAGGCCGGTAGCGCAGAGCTCTTCGAGCGTCGGCTCGCTTTCGGTATCGCCGCACGCGGTGAGAAGGCTAAGGCTAGCTACGGCGATTGCGGTAAGGAAAATTTTCTTCATAGGATTCCTCCGGGAATGTTTTTAAGGAATATATACAAATTTTAGCGAAAAAAGAGGAAAATGTTGCACGTTTATACAACAGTTTAAGGATTTTTTACATAAAAGTGCTCTATTTTGGATTTATTTTTCTTGTTGCTGGCGGGTTGGTTGCCAGTCCATATATGGAGTGTAATATGAATCTCAAGAAAATGGCGCTTGCTGCATGCGCCGCTACGGCCGTTTGTGCGGCCCCCGATCCCAATTTCCACATCTATCTCGCTTTCGGCCAGTCCAACATGGAAGGCCAGGGCAATATCGAAAGCCAGGACAAGACCGTTGACGAACGCTTCCAGGTCATGTGGGCTGCCGATAACGGATCTTGTAACCAGGGCATGTCCAAGGGCAAGTGGTCAAAGGCAGTGCCGCCGCTGGCCCATTGCAATGGAGCGAAACTCGGTCCTGCAGATTATTTTGGCCGCACGATGGTCGAAAAGACCGATTCCAAGATTAGGGTGGGCATCATCGAAGTCGCCATCGCCGGTTGCAGCATCAAACTGTTCGACAAGGACAACTATTCGAGCTATGTGAATTCGCAGCGTGGCCAAGACTGGATGATTCAGCGTATCAACGCTTATGGTGGAAACCCCTACGGTCGCCTAATCGAGATGGCCAAGAAGGCTCAGGAAGACGGCGTCATCAAGGGCATTATCTTCCACCAGGGCGAAACCGATGCCGGTGACGGCAACTGGCCTTCTGCAGTCAAGAAGGTCTACGACAACATCATCAAGGACTTGGGCCTTGGTAACGATATCCCGTTCCTCGCGGGCGAGGTGCTGCGTAGCGGCGTGAGTAGCGGCGCGAACCAAAACATCGCGAAGCTTCCGCAGCAGTCTAAGAATTTCTATGTGGTATCTTCCGAAGGTTTCAACCAGGCTTTGGGCGATGGCCAGAATGTGCACTTCACTTCGCAGGAGTATCGCGACTTTGGCAAGCGCTATGCCGAAAAGATGATTGAAGTCCTCGGTGACAAGATCAAGTCCGTCGCCACGTCGGAGCCCGAGTCTTCGTCCAGCGCCGAACCTCCAAGTTCCTCGAGCAAGGTTGCCTCTAGCTCCAGCACCGTCGCACCCTCCAGTGCGGTCGAAGAGTCCAGTTCCTCGACAATCGCTATCGGTGTTACCCCTGCTGTTACGGCCCATATCGGGAAGGCCGTCGTGAATGCGGGCCGCGTCTCCGTGCCTGTCCATGGGGATGGCGCTACCGTAAGCGCGAAAGTGTTCAGCATGCAGGGCAAGGCTGTTCTCGACTTCAGCAACAGCTATGCGGGAGGTGCGCTCGGTTTCGATACGGCAAAACTCCCCGCGGGCAGCTACATGCTCTCGGTGCAGGTCGGTTCCGAACACTCCGTGCAGAAGATTCTTCTGAAATAAGAGCGTTAGGCCTTTATGGAGCCTCCCGATTTGCGTCGGGGGGCTTTTTTGGTGTTGCTGTATTTTACAATGAAAATAAGTTTACATGGTGTAGAAAAACAGGTTTTGAAGGTATATTTTAGTTGGGTATAGGAGATGCTTGGTCCATCTTAGGAGTAATCATGAAAAAAATGAACCTAATGGGACCTTTGTTCGGGTTGGCGCTTATGGTTTCGGCTTCGTTCGCCGCACCCGACCCCAATTTCCACATTTATCTCGCCTTCGGCCAGTCCAACATGGAGGGTCAGGGCACTATCGAAAGCCAAGACAAGACGGTTGACCCCCGCTTCCAGATGCTTTCGACAATTGACAATTTCAAGGGAAGGAAACTGGGCACGTGGAACGATGCGATTCCGCCCTTGGCGAATAATCATGGCGGCCTCGGCCCGACGGACTACTTTGGCCGCACGCTGGTCGAAAAACTTGACCCGCAAATCCGTGTCGGCGTCGTGGTGGTGGCCATTGCGGGCTGCAGCATCGTGGCGTTCGATTCGCCGCTAGATGACGGCTATATGTCTACCCAGGCGGACTGGTTCAAGGAAATCGTCAAGGATTATGGCGGCGATCCCTACAAGCGCCTGGTGGAAATGGCCAAGAAGGCCAAGGAAGACGGCGTCATTAAGGGCATCATCTTCCACCAGGGTGAAACGGACGAGGGCGACAGCGATTGGCCAAACAAGGTCAAGAAGGTCTATGACCGCTTGGTCAGGGATGTCGGGCTTAGCGAGAACATTCCGTTCTTTGCGGGCGAGGTCCCGTATCAGGGAAGTTCCAAGGGTACGAACAACAACATTCGGAAACTTCCGCAACAGTCCAAGAACTTCTATCTCGTCTCTGCCGAGGGCCTCAACGACCTGGACTTCATGCGCATCCACTTCTCTTCACAGGGCTACCGCGATTTCGGCAAGCGCTATGCAGAGAAGGTGATGGAAGTTTTGGGCGACGACCTCAAGCCCGTTGCCGCAGCGGTTGAGTCCAGCAGCAGCGAGGCCGCCCCCGAAAGTTCTTCAAGCGAGATGGAGTCGAGTTCCTCGGGCCCGACCTTTGTTGGTGTACTGCAGTCGCAGTCCCGTTTTATCGGGAAGGCAGTTGTGAATGCGGATAAGGTGAGTGTCCCGGTCGCGTTGGAAAAGCACCCGATTGTGGCGAAGCTGTTCAGCATGCAGGGCAAGGCCGTTCTTGACTTCAGCAACAGCTATGCGGGTGGAACGCTCGGGTTCAGTACCGCGAACCTCCCGGCGGGTAGCTACATGCTCTCGGTGCAGGTTGGTAACGAACGCTCCATCCAGAAGGTACAGATAAAGTAATAAAAATGTAACAGGCCTTCGGGGCCGGTTTGTTTGGAGTGAGTGCCTGGGACATGCGTCCTGGGCCTCTTTTTTTAGTGGATATGCGGGGCGCAGGACTCGATACCTGTTACGGTAAGCGTGCCGTCTTTTACCTGGAACTTGATTTCCATACCGGCGAAGACGAATCCATAAGTTCTCTCGGGGTCGTCGTGGTAATGCGGTCGCGGGTCCTGCGCAAGTACTTCGCGCAGGGCTTCTCGTTTTTCAGGAGGGATTTTCGCGAGGACCGCATCGGGAATTGCAACTTCAAGATTGTTCCCGCCGACTGTTGCGGCGAACCCGCCTTTTGCGTCGGGAATGCTGTCGGCATAGGGGAGGTACGGCTTGATGTCTACGATGGGGGTGCCATCCATGAGGTCAGCACCGCTCACGACAATTTCTGGCCCCGTGGGCGTGTCTAGGTGCACCTCTTCGATTTTCACGCAGCTCATCGCGATGGGGTTCGGCCGGAAGCTGCTGCGGGTGGCGAATACGCCGAGACGCGTGTTCCCGCCAAGCCTCGGCGGGCGTACCGTGGGGTTCCAGGATTCGCGCACGTTCTCGGAGAAAATCCAGAGGAGCCACAGGTGGCTAAAGCCTTCGAGCCCGCGGAGTGCATCTGCGTTCCTGAATTCCGGTTCAAAATACACGACGGAGCGGAGCCCCTTTACGAGTCCGCTCTGTCTTGGAATCCCGAACTTTTCGGGAAAGTCGCTCTTGATTCGGGCGATGATTTTGAAATTCAGGCTTTCCATGGGCCTAAATTATGCCCGATTACTGGAATCCCGAATCAAGGCCCTTGACCAGTACGACCTTGGACGTGTTGTCCGGCTTGATGATGACTGCGATACCCGCGATGAAGTTGAGCCAGCTCTTGTCTTCGTGGTAGCGCATGTCAATCTGCCTGTTGGATGCGAATATGGCGAGCGGATAGAGCATCTGGTCGTGCGAGATGGCTATGCTGATGCGGCTTTGAGGGGCAATCTTCCCGATGACAATTTCGTTGATGAACTGTGTTCCGCGTTCCATCAGGTCGTAGAAGCCGTCATCGAAGGTAATGTCGAGATCGCCGTATTCGTTATATGCCCAGCGTGAAATGACTTCGTAGCTGCTCGGGACGGAAGCATTGTACCCTTCGACTATGGAGTGGTCTTTCTCGAACCAGCCTCCGTTCAAATCGGCAAGCGCGATGTGCGAAATTGTGGTCTGCCCGCGGCCCCAGGCAATGGCCTTGCAGGTCTGCTCCGTCCTCGGAACTTCGGAATGCCAGTACTTGATTTCCTCGTCGCTCTTGATTTTTGCACCGACGGCCTGGGCCTGGAGGTATCCGAGCCCGGTAAGAACGCCGGAGGCGTCTGTGCTGCTGGTGCGGTGGGCGTGACGCATGACGAACACGACCTTGTCGGTCGGCTGCAGGGCTGCGAAGATTTTCTGGATGCCGACAAAGTCCAGGTTGGTGATTGCCGCTTCGTTGAACGGAGTCGGGTCACTGTCATCCATGATGTTGCCCACGTATTGCCCGTCGCAGGTCACGTCCACGCCTGCAGCGGCCGGTGCTGTCGTGCAGTTGATTTCGGGAGCGACAACCGCTTCTGTGGTAAATTCGACGGTGGTGGTGGTGCTGCCGCTAGATGTCGTCTGTCCGGGGCCGACCGGGTCCATGCTCGAAGACGAAGCATCGGTTGGGAGGGCGGAACTGCCGGGAATGTCGATCCCGTCGGAAGACCCTGGATTGATGCTGTCGGAAGAACCCGGCTGCTCGATGCCGGAACTCGGTGTAGTGTTTTCGGGGCTGGTGGAACTGTCGTCTCCGCAGGCGGTGAGTGCCACGGCGGCTAGTACGGAAAGGGGCAAGGCAACGAGTTTTTTCATAGGATTCCTTACGATTTTCGTTTTGTTTACCCTCTATATCTAACTTATTGTGCCCCGTTTTACAAGTAAAAGTTTTTCAAAACACGCGAAAAACGCCTTTTCCTGCGAAAAACGTGCTTTAAATCATGCCAAATGCTCTTCCGAGGCGTTTTTTTCGGGGTTGTTGTAATTAATCGCGTTCCGGCGCTTGAGTTCCTGGTTCAGGGGCCAGTAGATGGCGGCAAACAGTACGTACCCGCAAAGAAGTACAATCCAGTGGTTCAGGTGAAGGCATATCTCGAGGTAACGCATCTCGATAAACATGAACGGCCCTGCGATGAGGAATAGCGGGAGTTGCCTGCACTGGTCACCCAGCGAATAGCGGCTTTCGTAGCTCACGATGGAGTTCATCATCGGGAAACTTGTGCAGAAACCGCCCATGAGGTGTTTGATGACCATGAGGCCCGAAACGACACCTGCGATGGCCGGGGCCTTGATGTAGACGGGTAGAGGGGTCTTGTAGCGAACGCCGGACTTGTACTTCTGCTTTTGGAAGAGCGTGACCCCTACGGTAAAGTCGAACGCGCAGACGGCGAGGAAGGCTATGTCGGAGTCGGGGACGATGGGCATGAGGAGTGTTCCGAGTGCCACGAAGAAGGCTAGCCCGAGTGCGATGGAGGGGACTATGGGGACTTTCGCCTTGTAGTGGAGGATCCGCACGATATGCACGTAGAGCAGGCACATGAACCCCGAAATGGCGTTCGCGGTTCCCATGGGGAGCCCGACGGCGATATAGGCGAAACCGCAGGGGATGGGGATCGTGGCGGCGACTGCCTTGAGCTGGGGATCCTTCGTGTAGGCGCTGAATACGCCGAGCGCCGTGACCATGAAGACCAACAGCCAGTCGTAAAACCCGAAATTTAGGTTGAGGGCTTCTAACATTTGCAACAAATTTAAAAATTTTACGTGCCATTCCCGTTTTTTGGGTATAGATTTCTTTATAAGGTCGGATGGTCCGGTCGGCGTAAAGGCAAGCGAGGTACAAATGCTTTCAATTCCATATTATTGGTATTTTGTCCCGGTTGCGGCGTTGATTGCGCTGGGAATGGCCTATTTCTTCTACAGATTCATGAAGGGCTTCCCGGATGGCAACCGCAAAATGAAAGCCATCGCGCATTTTGTGCGCGTGGGGGCGTTTGCCTACCTCAGGCGCCAGTACAAGACGGTGTCCATCGTGTTCGCCGTGCTTTTCGTGGTATTCGTGGTACTCGCCATACTCGGCATCCAGAACCCGTTTGTGCCGGTGGCGTTCCTTACGGGCGGTTTCTTCAGCGGACTCTGCGGGTTCCTGGGCATGAAAACCGCGACCTATGCGAGTTCCAGGACGGCGAACGGGGCTATCCGCAGCTTGAACCGGGGGCTTGTCATCGCGTTCCGCAGCGGTGCGGTGATGGGCCTTGTGGTGGTGGGGTTCGGCCTGCTCGACATTTCGGCCTGGTTCTTCTTGCTCAACTTTATTTACGACCATAACATCTGGAACTTCGGTGCAGATGTCGCCGCCAAGCTTTCGCTTGGGGGCTGGACCGCCGATATGGTGAACAATGCGGAATGGGCGCACGCGAAGATGGTGGAAATCACCACGACCATGCTTACCTTTGGTATGGGTGCTTCCCTGCAGGCGCTATTCGCCCGCGTGGGTGGAGGCATTTACACGAAGGCTGCCGATGTCGGCGCCGACCTTGTGGGCAAGGTCGAGGCGGGTATCCCGGAGGATGACCCGCGCAACCCGGCGACGATTGCGGACAACGTCGGTGATAACGTGGGGGACGTCGCCGGGATGGGCGCCGACCTCTACGAATCGTACTGCGGCTCGATACTTTCGACGGCGGCGCTCGGTGCCGCCCTCCCGATGGGCGGTGTCAAGATGGTCATCGCCCCGATGGTGGTCGCTGCCATAGGGATCATCCTATCGCTTGTGGGCATATTTGCGGTGCGTACGCACGAGAACGCCTCCACAAAGTCGCTGTTGCGCTCGCTCCTTACGGGAACGCTCGGGTCGTCGGTGCTTATCCTTATTGCACTCCTGGTGCTCGTGAAAATAGACTTCATCTCGATGGGCATATTCGGTTCCGTGCTTTCGGGCCTTGCCGCGGGCATCCTCATCGGGCAGTTTACCGAATACTACACTTCCGATGCCTACAAGCCCACGCGGGGCATTGCGGGCCAGGCGAAGCTCGGGGCCGCGACCACGATTATCGACGGCATTTCCGTGGGCATGTTCTCTACGGGCCTTCCGGTCGTGACTATTGTGGTGGGCATCATATTCTCGTTCGGTTGTGCCGGCGGGTTTACCGATATGGCGATGGGCCTGTACGGTGTGGGTTTTGCCGCTGTGGGTATGTTGAGTACGCTGGGCATTACGCTTGCGACGGATGCCTTCGGGCCGATCGCCGACAATGCGGGCGGTAACGCCGAAATGGCGGGCCTCGACCCCGAAGTGCGCGCACGTACCGACGAACTCGACATGCTCGGGAACACCACGGCCGCGACGGGCAAGGGATTCGCGATTGGCTCTGCCGCACTTACCGCAATGGCGCTCCTCGCTTCTTACGTGGAAGAAGTGAAGATTTGGCTCGGGCATTTGGCCTCCTCTGCCGAGGGCGTGTGGAAGGTGGGTTCCGTCGCGTTTGCGAACGGCGCGAACGACCTTGCGAAAGCGCTTTCAGGCGTGGCGGGCGTGAAGTTCCTCGACGGAGGTACGCGCGCGATTGCCGAGAACGGCGACCTTATCGGTATGGTCGCGAGCAAGGTGAACTATGCAGACTTCATGCAGATTTACAACCTGAACCTGATGAACCCCATGCTGCTTGGAGGGCTCTTTATCGGTGCCATGATGACGTTCGTGTTCTGCGCGCTCACCATCAAGGCGGTGGGGCGCGCGGCTTCGGCGATGGTCGAAGAGGTGCGCCGCCAGTTCCGCGAGATTCCGGGAATCATGGAAGGGACTGCCGAGCCGAACTACGCGCGCTGCGTGGACATCTCGACGACGGGTGCCCAGCACGAGATGATATTGCCGTCGATCTTAGCGGTGGTCGTGCCTGTGCTGGTGGGGCTCTTCATGGGTGTTGCGGGCGTGTTCGGCCTGTTGGCGGGCGGCCTTGCGAGCGGGTTTGCGCTTGCGACCATGCTCAACAACGCGGGCGGCGCCTGGGACAATGCGAAGAAGTTTGTCGAGAAGGGTAACTACGGCGGCAAGGGCTCCGATACGCACAAGGCGGCCGTGGTGGGCGATACCGTGGGCGATCCGTTCAAGGATACCGCGGGCCCGTCGCTCAACATCCTCATCAAGCTCATGACCATGGTGAGCGTCGTATTTGCCGGTGTCATTGTCCGCTTTGGCAATATGTTCTTCTAGCGGCTTGTGTTCTTGTCAATCCAGCGGGTGCGTTTTCTGACCCAGCTTTCTAGAGAATCGACTGCGGCGCTATACGTGCGGTATGCATGCGGTTGGAACCAGGATGCGGTGTCCCCGAGAATGGGCCACCGTTTGAAGTGGTTCTGCGCCGCGCTTTCCAGCATTTTGCCATAGGCGTGTATGGAGTCGGGAACCTGCGCAAAAACATCCCGGTGTTCCTTCCAGTAAGAATTTGCCGCCTGCAAAAAAGCTTCGTTGCGGAAAAGTTTCTCGTTCCAGAAAAAATTCCTGGTATGCCACTGGTGGGGGTCTTGTGCCTGCATGTATTTGAACCCGCTATATGCCAGGTCGAAATCCCAAAGCGGCCCCATCTTGATGGCTCCTCCGGGTTCCCAGGTAAAGTGCACGCTCGATACGAACGCCCCGTCGGGATTTTTGGAAAATTCCTGAACCCAGTAGTAGAGCAGGTACGGCTCCAAGTCAAACACTTGCCTGAGTGAATCGAGCTGCCGGGTAGTATCCTGTATGTAGAGTGTCGTCGCCTTTAGTTGGTCGAGCAGGGCATTTGCAGTGGAGTCGGATATTTTTTTTGGGGAACGGATTTTGATTTTCTTTTTGGATTCTTTCAGAAATATTGTTTTGCTCTTTGTTGTGGAATCGTTAGGGTGCTTGTCAAATTCGGCGAAGACCCCGTTTTCTTTGTCAATCCAGTTAATGCGGTCGTTGCCTGGTTTTAGGGTCTCAACCAGGAGGTAGATACCTCGGTACTCCCTGTTCAGGAATACCTCGACCGGTTCGCCTCTCGGGGAATAGCCTGCATTAAGCCATGATGATAGTTTGTATGTAACCAAGTTCTTTAAAAGAGTCTTGTCGCCGTAACTGGAAATCAGCGCCCAGTCGCGGTTTTCTGGCATCCCGAGTAGGGGATGTTTGCTTTGGAGCTCCAGTTTGTAGCCTTTCTGGGGCATGTCTGTCCACGAGGAGTTACCCCTGCCCTTTATGGTGAGTTCGAAAATTTCGCTTGGGGGCTCTTTTCCTTCAAAAATTTGCATTTTTGCGGGGATTTTCGTCTCGCGGTCCTGGATTTCGTATAAACTGTCGGTTTCTATGACAATTCGCGTAAGACCGGCATACGGATATTCCGTATCGTTGAAAGTCAGATGGTTATTTTCGTTACAAGCACAAATTAACAGTGCCGAAAGGGGGAAAATAACTTGTATGAACCGAGAAAACGTTAACATTTGTTGCGCATGGGGTAAGGATAACTTAAATATAGTTAAGCCTTTTATTAAATTAGCATTGTGGTGTAGCCTTAAGGAGAATTTATGAAGACAAAGTTTGTCTTAAACTGGGTATGCCTGTTCGCCCTGCTTTTTGCATCGGCCGCCTGGTCCGATGTTCGTTCATTGGAAGGCAACCCCACGGAAGGCTTCTTCGTAAACATGTCAACTGACGGCGATGATGTCTTGACTATCACGGAGGCGGATATCGCTGCCGGCATAACCACGTTTACTGTGTATGACGATGGCGGGGAGAACGAGTATTATAGTAATGATGTTTATTCAAGCCTTTCTCTTATAGCGCCTGTAGGATACAGGTGGAAAATATCAGGAAGTGTCGCTACGGATGAATACGGCGACACTTTATGGATTTACGATGGCAATTTTCAAGATGTGCTTTTGGAACGGAAGACTGGATCAATTAGTTTCGACGCTGTAACTAGTGTGACAAATGTCGCGACAATTCACTTCCGTACTAATTCCTACTGGTATACAACTGGTTTTACTTTGACCATAGAACTAGTTGAATGGCCTGATTCACATAATATTTCCGTGATAGGAAATGAAGAACACGGCAATGTTGTACTTGGTGCGACTTCGGCGCAAGTAGGAGAGGTTGTTGGCTTGTCGCTTACGCCAGATAACGGGTATTACCTGAAGGGTTTTTCTGTACAAGATGAGGATGAAAAAGTCCTTTACACATACGATGCTTGGTATAGGGATGACGCGCCTTCTTTTGTAATGCCCTATGCCGGTGTTTCTGTTGTTCCCGCATTTGTTGACGGCTTGACTGCCGAGAACGGACTTTATATCAAGATGCCTTATAGAGGGATTGACAAGTATAGTATTTCGGAAAACGTAGTCTCGTTCCACATATACGATGATGGCGGAGCTTCGGAAGATCCGACTGAAGGAGCTACTGGAGCTGTAGAGTTGACTGCTCCGGAAAATTATCGTTGGGTATTGGCTGGGGATATGACTACTAGCCATTATGCTAATGGTTTGACGGTCTATGACGGGGCGTTCTCGTCCAATTATCTGGTACATGAACTACACAGCTTTGTGTATGGAGCGACCGTTGTAGTAGATACGTTAGTGTCTTCCGGAAGGGTGATGACCGTTAGGTTTCAGACGTATAGTTATGGGGCCGGTGGCCCTGGCTTGAATCTGGTTGCAAGGCTTATCGATGCTAGACCTCATCCGATAACGGTTGTACCTACGAGTCTGGGTGAAATCCGTTGCGATGAATCTGCTACCTACGGAACGGAAGTATCTTTCTTGGCTATTCCTGAAAATGGTGCGGAACTTGTAAGTGTTAGTGCGGTTGATTCTGATGGTAAACAGGTTCCTTTGACTAGAGGGGGCGGGCTCAATTCAAATCGTTTCTCGTTTGCCATGCGCGAAAAGCCTGTGACCATAACGCCGGTATTTGCGAACGAGAACGTGGTGACCTTCGATGAAAACGGATGCCTTACCAACGGGACGTATTTCCACTTGGAATGTGAAGGTAGCAATCCCGTGGGATGCTCTTTGTCGCAGAAGATTGTAGAGAACCCGAACGAGGGGGTGACTGACTTCAAGTGTTTCTACAGTACTTCCGAGAACACGAAGGGTGTCGTAAACAAATTCAAAGAGTTGGGCGCTACAAAATTGGCCCTTGAAAGCGACTTGAACCTTGGCGGTTATGTAGATGGTCATTGTGCCATGTCGGCATTTGCTCCGTTTGACATGACAAATCTTTATGTTACGGAGAAGGAATTTAATGGAAATAACCATACCATTAAGGGCCTCTGTTATGAAGGCGATGCGCAACATATGGGATTTGTGCTGGAGGCGAGTGTCTATAACGTGACTTTCGACAGTGCGCATATTGTGGCGAATAATGCGACCAATGGTAGCCAGGCGGGTGTAGTGGCGTGGTATGGGGATAACCTAACGAAGAATATCTCGAATGTCCATGTGAAAAACTCCTATGTGTCGGGTACGCAGGCTGGTGCCTTTGTGGGGAGTTCTGCTATAAACAATGGCGTATTGGTAATCCAGAACGCCCATGTGACGGGCACCGAGGTACATGGATTGCCTTCCACAGGACAAGGGGTAACTGTTTCTGTTGCGGGTGGCCTTGTGGGGTTTGCGCATAATCTCGAAATCACAAGTGCTTACTTGACAAATGTAAACGTTACTGGTGGTGCCAAGATGGGTGGCGTGGTAGGTTATATCGACGCTACTGCATATGATATTGAAAGTCCCTCAAAAGCGGAATTTTACAGTGTGATGTTTAACGGTTCTGTAGGCAAGAGTTGTAGCGAGAATTCCAGCATTGGCGGCCTTGTGGGCGAGTATGACAACCCCAGTGTGTATGCAAAATTGACTATTAAACATTCCATGGTGCTGCCTACTAATGCTGAGCCTGTTGTTTACGAAGAAGCCTGTAGCGGTGTAACTCTTCAAAATGCAAATGTTGGCGGTATTGTTGGCGCTTTTTCGGACGGCTCGATACAGATGGAAATGTCAATTCAGAATATTGCTACCATTGGCGACATTTCTGTATCTGATGCCGCAACATCTTCTGTAGGCTATATTGCAGGTGCAATATCGGTTGGCGCGGAAAGAACTTCTGCCAATGTCTATTATAACTATCACTATGGAAACGATGCGGTTGCGCTCGGTGTGGGAAACTTTGATTATCATGGTAGTGGCAATGAACTCAATACAATTGATAATTGGAAAAAAGGCTATAACGTTAATTACTGCTATTTCTCCGAAAATGTGCGTAATGGAAACTCTAGGAATGGGCTAGAAACAGATGGCCCGATAGGCCCTCATGAGTATCTGGTTTATCAAGCGGAGGGCTATTTCCGTTATATGTTTAAACTCAAGGTAGACGAAAATGGCGAATTTTCGTCAATTGTGGCAAATGGCGTCGCTTCGGATGAGGATATGAAGTCGGGAAAATTCGCGGCAGCTTTAAACAATTCTTCTGGTGCAGGAGAATGGACTTGGTCAGAGAACTTGAATGACGGTTTGCCTTCAATAATAGGATTGTTCATGGGAAGACCTGTTTATTACCTGTATTTGTCCATTTATGATTACGGAACGGATGGCACAGGATTGTATCTCCCGACGCTTAATGCTGCAAAGTTGGAAACTTTGGGGCTTGATACCATATCGTGGGGGGTTGATCATTCGAATAATGTTATTTTCCTTCAATATGGCATAGCGGGCTATACGGATGCGGAAGGACACGCCAATGCGGAGTTTTTGAAACACTATCAAGACATTGTGAGTGATATTGATAGTATAAATACAGTTACATCAAGTCTCACGGGTTATACTTCTACTGGAGTATATCGATCTAGAGTTTTCCCGATTACGGAAGCCACTGTCTTTACGGAGAAAACTGGCTACAGTTTAAACATTCGTAGCAATCAAACTTATAGTGTGGAGTATGTATACTGTGTGGTTGGAGTGGATGGACCCGACAACTGCTCTCTTGTGGATGAAGCGGAACAGACGATTGTATTCTTGTCGCCGAGGGTAGATTCTTATGACAATTCCAATGATTATGCACTAGTGCCTTCTGCGGTGGCGCTGGGAACAATGAATGATGACCTAGAAACAAGAATATTGGGTATGACTGATGATAATGTGCAAGTTCGCAGTTATGATTACTCTACGGATTTTGTTTTATTTGGCGACGTTATTGCCAAATTTAGCCAAAGTTCGGATTTTTCGGAGATAACCAAGATTGTTGTGATGTATTATACGGGAGCAACGCACCAGAAGGCGGCTGTTAAGAATCCGACCGGTGCGGAATTTCAGTTTGATGTCACGGCGTACAATGCTACTACGGGGGTTCTGCAAACGGTGGAAACGTCGCCGGTGGTATCGGAAACCGAAGTGATTACGTTGCCCTATGGAGTCACGTTTGCTGCAAGTGGTTTTTTCGATAATCGTGTCGGCTACAAGTACGATTCCTATTCGCTGATGTACAAGGTGGAAAATGGGTTCCAGATGGTTAACTATGACGAGTATAATCCTTGTAGAACGATTTATGCCGTTGACACGCTGGAAATGGAAAACAAGGAATTTCCGTCGTATGAACAGCTATATCAGGATATTGGAGATTGTCAAAGCAAGACGTTTATGATTTCGGGTCTTGGGGAGAATGATGAGGTTGACCTGCAGAATGTGAAACGTGCCAAAAGCTATTTCTCGCAATACATGACCGATACGTTCTCGGTGGTTCCCAAGTACAACCCGGTTGAATATACCGTAACGTTCGATACTATCGGCTGGCAGCACATTTATGGAACCGCGGTTGACGATCCTGAATTTGTTCCGGGCACGGCAAAGTACGAAATGTACATCGCGAAGGATTTTAACTCTCCGGCAACGTACAACCTTGATTTGAAAAATAAGAAGTTGCCCGTATTCCATGCTGTGACGCAGGAATTAGATGATGCTAGTACGGGCTTTAATGCGTATGTCGTTTCTTGGGTCTATAATAGCGATAAAATCAATTGCGAAGTGGGCACGTCGGGCGAAGAGTATGAATGTATTGAAGTCCCGGAGACAGGCGCCGGTGTTTTTGATGAAATATCGGAAAATTTGATTTCGGAAGTGACGGAGGCCGGGAAGATGGACGGAACAGGCATGAACCGTTCTTTCGCACTGTACCCGGTATGGTCCGGAACATCGGATGAGAGAAACTTTGTCTTGGTGGATTGCGAGAAAAATCGCGATTACGATTGTGTTGAGACGCCGATTTCCTTGGAACTTTCCCAGTCGTTTACAATGAGCGGTCAACGGTATACGTTGACGCACCAGGCCGACTCATCGTTTATGGGGGATGCTACGATTCCTATACCTAAGGGTCGTTCTTCTGAATATGAATTCGACGTGAATGTGTTCGTGAAGCCCGGTTTCGAAGTGGACATGGATGGCATTTACTTTGATACGGATTCGTCCAAGAAGAATCAGTATATAAGTTATGATGCGGAAAACAAGAAACTTTACGTTGATGATCGTTCCAATGAATCTCTCAAGATTTTCTTGAGAAATTCAGGCTATTCGTTGAAAGACTATACGGTTAATCTGGATTTGAGCGGTCTTCCGGAAGATGCGGTTCTTATCGTCGGAGATGGTTTTGATTCCCTACGGACGATGAATTTGAGCGCGACTGGGCGTAAAATGCATGCGTTTGTCAAGGGAAACTGGGGTTTCTATCCGCTTGTCTGGGCTGCTGTGCCAAATCTCGATGCAAGCCCTGAAGCGAATGGATATATGCCTTACTACGAATTGTCTTCGGGGCTGATTGCTGAAGCTCTTGGTAATGATCCGGATAAGAGTGCTTTTACTGTCTACGCCCAAGAATTTTTCATGTCTTCTGTATCTGGCATCCTTGTCCTCTTGGAAGAATCTGATTATGGCCGAGTGCTTTTTTCACAGACGGTTGGTGGCAAAACGAGTGTGATTTATCCTGAGGAAGTTTTCTTTTCCAGCTCCGGAGATTATGGACTTCTACTGCCGGCGCCTCCGGTTTTAGATACGATGACTTTCCAGATTGTGCTGGATCCGAAACCGGGATACGGGATGACCATTGTTGAATGCGGGTATGATTGGACCGATATGCCGGCGAATGAGGACTGGGGTTGCAACGAGGACAAGACACAATTCAGGTACACCTCGGAATACATGGCGAACTATAATTATATAGATGTTCGTTATGACACGCTGCATTATAACATCGATTTTGCCATGGCGGAAACAGAAAACGGCAAGGACGTTTATGTGCCCAACAAGTATGCTGATGGCAATTACGAGATGATGCAATACGAAGGCTTGAGGAATGTTACTTTTGAAACGGTGCAGACCCCGAAATTGCTCGATGCGGAAGGTTGCCGGGTGGGCTGGAAGGTCAAAGGACGCGAAGTTGAAGAGCGTAATACCCCGAACGTTGTCTATGAAATGCCCTTCATGAAGGCTATGTCGGATGATGACGATGCCACGACAAACATTCTCGTTCCCGATGGCGAGTTCCGTTTCTGCAACGACGATCTTGAATATCATACTCTACGGCTTGTCGTGGAGGGCGAGGGAACGCTTCAAATGGTTCAGAAGGTCGGCAAAGACCCTGTGAACGAGGGTGACCCGGAACCGGTCTATGTTCACCATGCGTTTAATACTGATGATTCGGTTGCATATCTCAAGATTCCCGTGGCTAGAGATGGAGGCCTCGAGGTGGGCGTGAAGCTCATGCCGGTCGCGATTCCCGATACGGGTTACGCCCTCAAGGAAATCTCCTACAATGTCTTTGCAGATGGAAACGAACTGACGGTCATGATAGAGGACAGCACGTCTATCAATATCATGCAGAACCAGGTGTGGCATGTGAAATTCGTGCCCTACAAGCCCATTCAGATTGCTTACGACCTCTCGCTGGGAGCTGCGGACTCTTCGAACGTGTGGATTCCGGCAGATGCCGTGGATGAGGGCTCGATTGCCCTTGGGGAAGATGAATCGGCAACTGAAATGTGGAAACCATACCGCAGCGACAGCTGCTTTGTGGGGTGGTCAAAGAACCCTGCTTCCAGTCGTGGCGAAGTCGATATAATCTATACGGAACTGAACAAGTCCAACTATACCGATTTCAGTAATGACGGGCTCAACAAGCTGTATGCCGTGTGGACTCCTTATGGTCGGTACTGCACTAGGCCGGATGCGGTGAGTAGCCTGAATCTCGGATATTTCCGGGACGGAAACCCGAATGCCATGGTGCTTATGGGGCATACCGACACGCTTGTCGTGACGCAGAAATTCGGGAATACGCTGTTTACGCACCGTGCAGACGGATTCAGTGATGCGGTCGCGTATAACCCTGCCGGCTACGACATCTCGGTCCGTATTGAACCGGGTATGGGCTACGCGCTAGATGCGGAATCTCCCGAAATGTTTGCCTATGCATCGCAGAGGAATTCCGACGGAGCGCAGGTTGTTCCGCTTGAAAGTGCCGACGGCGTGTACCATGTCGGGAACCTCATGGCGTCGCAATCCTACTACTTCGGGCAGAACGAACGGGAACTGTCCTATACCTTTGCGTATAACGTGAATGCCGACGGAATGAGGGTGTTCTATGAGGATGGCTGGAAAGACATAGACACGCTTTATCCCGATGAGAGCGTTGATTTCCCGAAGGGCGTGCTGCGTACCGATGCCCGGTTGCTCGGCTGGACTCTTTCGCGTAACAGTACCAAGTACTATACGGCCTGTGATACTACTTTCATGAGTGACCTGCACCGCTATCAGGGACTCGGTATGCCTACGGATACGCTCTATGCCGTGTGGAATACTTACGGTTTGTTCGAGAACGTGACGGTGACAAGCGCAAGCGACAAGAACGGCTCGTTTGTTATTTCGCAGATGGTAAACGGCGTAGAAACCGAACCTATCGAGGTGACTGCTGCGGGAATCCAGATTCCGTACAGTGAGAAGGGCCTTGCCTTCAATGTGTCTTTCGGGGCAAAAACGGGTTATTACCTCAACGCCGAGGATGCTATTTCGAGTGTCGATGCTAAGGGGACGACTCTTGGGCGCACATCGAACGGCGGGAGCCTTGTGTTCAAATCCGAAAAGCAGGTGTCGCTCAATGCCTCTGTCGGGGCGAGCCTCTACAAGATTGCGTATAACGTAAATGGCGCCGATGCGAACGTGTTCTATGGCGACAACTGGTCCAGTACCGACGAAAAGTCGCTCAACGATTCGTCTGTCGCCTTCCCGAAAAACATCTACCGCTCCGATGCCTGCCTTGTGGGCTGGTCTGTAAGTGCCAGCGCAGATTCCGGCTCGCAGGAACTGACGTCCGAGTTTATCGAGACTCTTGACAGCGCAAAACCTGTGGATACGCTCTATGCGGTCTGGAACGAGTGCGATGTCGAAACCTACAAGGTGACCTTCGCGAACACGAATGTGGGTAGCCTCGTGCTTACGCAGGAAGTCGAGAATTCTACGGTGTCGTTCAATGTGAGCGATACGGGCCTTGTGGTGCCCGTTGTCGAGGGTGGGCTTCATTTCAAGGCGGCATACACGCTCAAGCCCGGCTATAGCACTGACGGCGATACGCTTTATGTGGTCGATGACCTGAGCGGGCTTATGACGACGCTTGCCAATAACTCTTTGACGGTCGAAGACGACGTGATTATTGCTCTCCCGACCGAGGGCGAGTCCTACCTGCTCGTGTTCGACGCGAATCGGGAAGGAACGGTGTTCTACGGCCCGGATTTTGTGACGCGTAAGGTTTACAAGCTTTCCGACTCGACGACTTCTATCCCGTTGCCGGTGTATGTCTATACCTCTGACCGGTGCATGGTGGGGTGGAGCCTCGACAAGTCCGGTGGTGAAACCTACATGCAGTTTACAAGCGAACTTGCCGAAATATTACAGGAGTTTAAGCCCGGTAGCGAGTCTTACACGCTGTATGCCGTCTGGGGCGAAGGTCACGATTGTGACGAGGCTTATGACCGCATTACGGTTGCCGGCAAGAACGGTTATGTGCGCTTGGCGGAAACTGCTTCTGGCGAGGAAAATGCCGTACTGCACGACTTTGTGAATGATGGCACTATGCTCTTGCCCAAGACTATGAACGGCAACAGGCTCCGCGTTGTTTCTGTGCCCGATTCAAGCTACGTGCTCGATTCCCTCGTGATGACCCGCAGCGGAAGCGATGAGCGCCAGGTGTTCTTTGAGGGGGCCGGGTTGGTGTTTAACCTGAATGACGCAAGCTTTGAGGCTTTCTTCGGCAAGGCTAACCGCACGGACCCCGATTTTGTTGATCCTGAATTTGTGCAGACGGGTAATGCGGTGCGCTTTACGTTCTCGACCTCGATGTACGAGATTACGCGCAACGTGTCTGCGCGCGTGCGCCTGGAAACCATTGATGGCGAAGTCGTGATTAAGGAGACAATCGCGGATTCCATTGTACCGCCGTACAGCGGCATGTGGGAAAGATTCCCGCTCGATGCTGGCCGCTACGTGCTTACCGTAACGATTGGCGATGCTAAAAATTCTAACGATTTTGTGAAGGTTTTCGATGTGACCTCCGAGATTGCCTCGGTTGCAAACGAAGATGCCTGGCAGATGGTTTCCATCGGGAATCTCGACAAGGAATCGTTCGTGTGGGATGGTGACGCAATCTTCTACTGGTGGGATGAATCCAGTGCCATGGGCGATTTCTGGCACTACAAGGAATACGACCCGGAAGAAGAAATTGTCCCCACGCGCGGTTACTGGTATAGCTCCATTGAGGGGCGCCCGCTGTTGCTCAAGTCTCGCGACGAACGCGAAATTGGCAAGCGGGTGGTCTGGACGCTCGACTACATCAATACCGGCTGGAACCTTGTCGCGAACCCCTATGGCTTTGCGCTCAATCTCTTTGCCGACCATCCGGCAGAAAAAGTCGAGGAAACCGAGGAGTCTAATGTCACGTTCTGGCGCTGGAATCCGGATATTGCCAATTATGTGCCGACCGATGTCGTGAAACCCTACGAGGCGGTCTGGGTGAAAGTGACGAATGCTACCGAGTGGACCGTGCCTGTGGTTCCTGAGTTCGCTGCCGATAAACCGGAGGAAAAGGGTAAGTCTATCGACAAGAGAGGGCGCCTTGCAAAGGCGGTTGGCAAGAACGAGTGGCGGGTTCAGATGGTGCTTGCCGATGCGAAAGGCCACAGGGATTCCTGGAACATGCTGGGTACAAGCAGTCGCCCGTTTGCTGCCGACGAACCGCCTGAGGGTATGGGCGACCACGTGAACCTCTCCATCGTAGAAGGCAATCGCGTACTCGCAAAGAGCGTGAAGGCCCCTGCCGAAGAGCAGGAATGGGCAATCTGCCTGAATGCCAGTTCTGAAAGGGAAGGCTACCTGAGCTTTGAAGGCGTCGATGACCTGAATGCGCTTGGGCTCAAGGTGTTTGTGACTATCGATGGCGCGACCACCGAAATGCGCGATGGCAACAGCTTGAAGGTTGCCCTCAGGTCCAGCGTGACAAAGGCGACTGTTCGCGTGGCAAAGAGCGCGAAGGTCGTTGCAGACCTGCGTATCGGCGGGTTACGCTTTGCGCAGGCGGGTCGCAGTCTGAACGTATCCTTTGATGCTGGCGCCGATCTCGCTGGAACACGGACCATTGTCGATGTTCTGAACATGGATGGCAAGGTTGTGGCTAGCCGTAGCGGGAGAACCCTTGCGGGTACGAACGTCTTCACGCTTGATACTCCGCGTGGTGGCGTTTACATGCTCCGCATCCGTGCCGGTAGCCAGATGAAGGCCCGCCGCATTCTGGTGAAATAAAGCGCCGTTGCCGTCTATCTTGCAAAAATGGCTGTTGGGCGGCAAAATATGCCGCCCCGCTTTTGGATGGTTGATTGAATGCTATATTGTATCGTGATGAAAATTTTCTTCACCGACCTTGACGGCACGCTCCTGACCGACGACAAGCGCATTTCGGATACCGACATGCGCTCCATCCGCTCGATGATCGATGCGGGCCACAAGTTTGTCATTTGTACGGGTCGCCCGCTCACGAGTGCCAAGAAGTTGGCGGAACAGTACGGCTTTCTGGAGCCGGGCTTTTTACTCGTGAGTTTCAATGGCGGGCTCATCTACGATTGCGGTGAACAAAAACCCATCCTGACGCGCTACATTCCCGTTGACGAAGTGAAAAAAATTATGGATGCGGCGCACGCTTGCGGAATGCACGCGCACACTTACTCGGGCGACCAGGTGGTTTCGGAATACGAGACGGATCAGCTCAAGACGTACTGCCGCCTGATGAAGATGGATTACGTGGTTGTGAAGGATATCCGCGAATATTACAAGGAATCTGCAGGCACGAATGGTTTTATCAATGTGGTGGTGAAACCGCCCATCAAGGTGAACATCATTACGCCTTTTGACCATTCGAGCCTCGTAGATTTCCGCGCCGAGATGCGCAAAACAACCGAAGGCAAACTCTTTGACGTGTTCAGCAAGCCCGAGATGCTCGAATTTTCGCACATGCAGAGTAACAAGGGCGATGCGGTGCGGTTTATGGCCGACTATTACAAGGAGCCTATTTCCGATACGATTGCCGTGGGCGACGAGGAGAACGACTGCCCGATGATAGAGGCTGCCGGTGTCGGGGTAGCTATGGCGAACGCCTCTCCGGTAGCGAAAGCCTGCGCCGATTACGTGACGGAGCTCGATAACAATAATTCGGGCATTACCGAGGTTATCGAAAAGTTTGTGTTGCAGTCGTGATTTTATGAGGGGCTTGGGAATGTCTGTACGCTGTTCTATATGTGGCCTGTTGCTCTTGCTTGCGGCAATATTCACTTCTTGTTCCAATTGCCTAGACGAAACGGAAGAGCCCCGCGACTTGTCGTACTACTATGCCGATGTCTATGAGCTTGCCGACAGTGCGGAGGAACTCCTGAACCCGGCAGTGGAATATGGCGAAATGAAGGACCTGCGCGATGGCAAGGCTTACAAGACCGTGAAAATCGATGGGCTTACCTGGATGGCGCAAAACCTTGATTTTGCGGACTCTTCGCTTGTTCCGAACATCAAGGGAGCATCGTGGTGTTACGACGGGAAGGAATCCTCTTGTAAAGTTGCAGGCCGGCTCTACACGTGGAGCGCTGCGATGGATTTGCCGGAAAAATTCTTGGATGTGAAGTACACGGAATCGTCGGAGTATGTCATTTCCAATTTCTATCGGGGGATTTGCCCCTCCGGCTGGCACCTGCCTTCGCAAGAGGAACTCGTTAATGTGTTACTTGCCGGAGGAATTCCGCAAAAAGAGGCGGGGAGAGTTCACAAGTCGGTCAAGGGCTGGCGCGAAGACGGGAATGGCCTTGACGAGTTCGGCTTTTCCGTAGTCCCTGCCGGAATCCGTGCGGGCGAAAAATATGCCAATGCGGGTTTCGATGCCTATTTCTGGACTTCTACCGAGGTGTCCGATGAATGGGCTCGCGGGATGTTTTTTTCGCATGACTCCGACGGAGTGACCTTGAATAGCGCCTTGGTAAAATCCGTGGGGCGTTCTGTCCGTTGTGTGCAGGATACCGCAGAGTATAGCGGGTATCCCGCCTCTGACACGCTTGAACTCAATGCCGGCGCATACAGGGTTGATCCGGCAAGTGTCGTGAAGGGTTCGTTTGTGGATGAACGCGATGGTCACGTCTACAAGACGGTGAAAATCGGGGAATATACCTGGTTTGCCGAGAATCTCGCGTATTTGACCGGAGATACAAATTCTTTCTGCTACGATAACGTGGATTCGCTTTGCTCAAAGTATGGCCGCCTTTACCGGAGCGGTGTCGCAGAAAATGTGTGCCCCGACGGAACGCACTTGCCGACACTTCTGGAATTTGATGCCCTGCTGGATGCTGCGGAAAAGGATTCCTGGGACAAATGGGTGGGCAAGGCTTTCAAGTCGGCGGATTCATGGAACGGGAAAGATGACTTTGGTTTCAACGCGCTCCCTGCTGGCGGAAAAACGGATAGCGCTTTTGAAGGGCTGGGGAGCGAAGCGATTTTCTGGCGTGAATATGGCAAGAGGGTTGTCGCCTTTGCGGATACGAGCACGCGGGCGATTGATCGCTACGGGGTGTCTGCGGCAAGTGTGCGCTGTGTTCTGGGCGATGTCGGCGATTACAGAGCCTGTAACAAGGATGCGGAGATGGAAGCGAAACCGTTGTTCAAAGGGGTAGATTCCTCCTATGTGGAAGGGGATTATTTGAACGACCTGCGCGACAACAAGTTCTACAAGGTTTTGAAAATCGGAAAGCTGACTTGGATGACGGAAAATCTCAACTACAGACATTCCGTTTACGGGAAATCGAACAAGTGCAACAATGATTCCGAGGTCTGCGATTCGCTGGGCGCTCTTTACATTTGGGGTTCGGCGATGGACGAAAAAGGCGTGTTTGCTCCGATGGAGCGGTTCTATTGTAAGTCGGAATCTGTGCATCGCGGAATTTGCCCGAAGGGCTGGCATGTCCCCACCATAGCGGAGTGGAAGGAACTTGCGAAAGCTGCTGGTGATACGCTGGTAGCTGGTGATGCCGAAACAACTGAAACAACGTTCTGGACGAGTTCCGATTATTCGAACGAAAAAGGCAAGTGCATTTCGCTTGATGACTTGACTTTCTCTGGAATGCGTGTGACGTTAGCCACCAAGAAAGATTACTATCCTGTGCGTTGTGTAATGGATTTGCCAGACCTGCAGAAATAAAATTTTTTATTTTTGCGGGGAGAGGTTTTACTATGAAATTCTTTGTGACAGGAGTGGGTGGCCAGCTGGGCCACGACGTGATGAACGAACTTGCGAAGCGCGGCCATACGGGCGTGGGCTCCGACATGGCTCCGGCCTATAGCGGTGTTGCCGACGGGTCTGCCGTGACGACGATGCCCTACGTGCAGCTCGATATTACAGATGCCGCCGCTGTCGAAAAGGCGATTTCTGAAGTGAATCCCGATGCGGTAATCCATTGCGCGGCATGGACCGCCGTGGATATGGCCGAAGACGATGCGAACGTGGCGAAGGTCCGCGCGGTAAATGCCGGCGGTACGCAGAACATCGCGAATGCCTGCAAAAAGCTCGGCTGCAAGATGACCTACATCAGCACCGACTACGTGTTCGATGGTCAGGGTACGGAACCCTGGAAGCCGGACTGCAAGGATTACAAGCCTCTCAATGTTTACGGCCAGACTAAACTCGAGGGCGAACTCGCCGTCAGTGGAACGCTCGAGAAGTATTTCATCGTGCGCATCGCCTGGGTGTTTGGCCTCAATGGCAAGAATTTCATCAAGACCATGCTGAACGTGGGTAAGACCCACGACACAGTGCGCGTGGTGAACGACCAGATCGGTACGCCGACCTACACGCTTGATCTTTCGCGCCTGCTCATCGACATGAACGAGACCGAAAAGTACGGTTACTACCATGCTACAAATGAAGGCGGGTTCATCAGCTGGTATGACTTCACTTGCGAAATTTACAAGCAGGCCGGCATGGCAACGAAGGTGGTTCCTGTAACCACCGCCGAATACGGCCTGAGCAAGGCGGCACGCCCGTTCAACAGCAGGCTTGACAAGAGCAAGCTTGTGGAAGCCGGATTCAAGCCGCTCCCCACATGGCAAGATGCTCTCGCTCGCTACCTTAAGGAAATTGGGGGCTAGCGATGGAAGAAAAACAGACTTACCGCGAAGTGATGCCCGGGGAACTCCCGTGCGAAGTGCCGGAATGCGATGGCGTGATGGTTGTCGACCCGGATAACAGCTACAAGCTTACCTGCGACAAGTGCGGGCATATTAAGGAATGACGCTTCAGCGTCATCCTGAGCGGAACGCCGTTAGGCGTGCAGCCGAAGGATCCAGACCTGCGTTTAGAAAATGATTGCCGCTAACTTGAAAATCGAGTACCCCGAGCTTCCCGTTGTTGAACATCGGGAAGAGTTTTTTGAACTGCTCGAAAAGCACCAGGTGGTAATCGTCAAGGCGGACACCGGTTCCGGCAAGTCAACGCAGTTGCCGAAGTTTCTGTTAGAATGGTTTGCGAATAAGTCCACCGGGAGTGTCGCGCACAGTGTCATCCTGAGCGAAACGCCGCAAGGCGTGAAGTCGAAGGATCCAGACCAGAAGTCTTTTAAAATCGGTGTCACGGAACCGCGGCGACTGGCGGCAATTTCCATTGCAGACCGCCTGCGCGAAGAACTGAAAGACGAAACGCTAGTCAGCACCAAAATCCGCTTTTGGGAACAGGGCCAGAGCGACGCTCCCATCAAGGTGATGACGGACGGCATTTTGTTGCAGGAATTCCGGCGCGACAGGCTTTTCCGCCAGTATTCGGCGGTGATGATAGACGAAGCGCATGAGCGCTCTCTGAACATCGACATCTTGCTTGGCATTTTCAAGACGGTATTGCACGAACGCCCGGATTTCAAACTGATTGTGGCGTCGGCGACGCTGGATGCGAAACTCTTCGAGAAATTTTACGACAACAGCTGCGTGATGGAGGCCGAAGGCCGCACATTCCCGGTCGATGTGGAGTATTTCTTTGATGGGGGCTCGGCGGCGCGGGCGGCACTCGATACTAGCGGTAAGGGCGATTCCGGCTTGCTCGATGAGGCGCGCGATGCGATTCTCGATTTGGAAACCCGCCACCGCGACCACCTGCTTTGTTTTTTGCCGACGGAACGCGATATCCAGGATTTGGCGGGCGAGCTCGCGCACGAACTGGATTCGGCGACGTTCGATATCCTCCCGCTGTACGGGCGCATGAGCCCGGATGAACAGCGCCGCATTTTCAAGAAGACGGAAAAGACTCGTGTGGTGCTTGCGACGAACATCGCGGAAACTTCGCTTACCATTCCGGGAATCGCCTATGTGGTCGATACGGGTACGGCGCGTATTTCGCGGTATAACGCGCAGTCACGAATCCAGGGATTGCCTGTCGAGGACATCTCGAAGGCAAGTGCCCGGCAGCGCACTGGGCGTGCGGGGCGCGTGAAACCCGGTGTTTGCATCAGGCTTTATTCTCCCGAAGATTTCGAGAAGCGTGACGAGTTTACGGAGCCGGAAATCCGGCGGAGTAATCTCGCGAACGTTGTCCTGCAATTGAGAAGCCTCGGGCTGGAACTCGAAAACTTCCCGTTCCTGCAATCGCCGCCGCATTCGGCGTTCCGCGGCGCGTACAAGACGCTTTTTGAACTCGGCGCGTTGACCGCCGATAACTCCAGCGGGCATGTGACCAAGCTCGGGCGTGAAATGACCCGCCTCCCGATGGATGTGGCGCTTTCGGCAGTGCTCCTGCGGGCGCGCGATGCCGGCGTGTTGCAGCCTGCATTGATTGTCTGTTCTGCCCTGAGCATCCAGGACCCGCGCGTGGTGCCGAGCGAAGAGCCAGAACGCACGCGCATCAGGCAACTGCACCGCAAATTTGCCGGCCACAAGAGCGATTTCCTCACATTTGTATGCATGTGGAACGCCTTCTGTGCCGAATGGGATGGCAAGACTTGGAATAAGTTGCGCAAGTTCTGCGACAAGAACAGCCTGCATTTTTTGCGCTGTCGCGAATGGATAGATCTGTACGAACAGTTCGGGCGCATCCTCGATGTGAAATTTGAAAATCGCGTGTGCCCGCTGGACTCTTTCCATCGCGACAACCTGCATATCGCTTTGCTTTCTGGATTCTTGGGTGGCATTGCTCTCCGCGATATCGAGAACGGCTGCTACCGCCTGGTGAGCGGCCGCGAGACGCATGTGTTCCCGGGCAGCGACCTTTACGGCAAGAGCGTGGAATGGCTCTTCAGTGCCGAAGTCCGCGAGACAAGCCGCATATTCCTCAACAAGGGTGCCGAAATCAAGCCTGAATGGATTATGCAGGTGGCGGAACCTTTCTGCACGCGCCGCTGGTACGCACCCACATGGAACCAGGAACGCGGCTTCGTGGAAGCGGTGGAGGAGGTGAGTTTCCGCGGGCTTGTGATTAGCCGCGGGCACCGCGTGGATTATGCACGCGTGAACCCGGAGGAATGTGCCGAGATTTTCTGGCGCGAAGCCGTAGTGCTGGGCCAGATGGCGCGCCCCTTCCCGTTCATGACGCACAATGAGCGCGTTGTCGAGGACTTGCATGCGCTGGAGGCCCGCAAGCGTCAGTTCGGCCTTGCCCCGAGCGAAGATGCTCTGGTCGATTACTACACGCGTATCGCGCACAACGTCAATTCCATCAAGACGCTCAAGGATTATATCAGGGAGCACACCGACCAGTTCCTGAAATTCGATGCGAAATTCTGGCTGGACCAGAGCGAAACGGGCGTGAGCTATACGGATTCTGGTTTCAACAACCGCGCTTTTGACTCCTTGGCGAAGGGCGACAAGAAGAAAAATGCCCACAAGGCTCCGGAGCCTACGCTCGGCGGCACTCTAGAACAGTTCCGTTTTGAAGGCCTGAATGGTACCAACCGCATGGTGATGGGCGAGATGGTCTTCGATGCGATGCGAGACTGTGACGGCATCACGCTCGATTTCCCATACGACCTTTTGCCCGATACGACGCCCGCGACGCTTGCACTTTCGATTCACCAGTGGCGTGAATGGATGGAAGAATCCGTCATTCGCGAGATGCCCAAGACCGCGAAGAAGCAGCTGGAAGGCCGCCGCACGTTTATTGACGACGCCTTCTGCGACAAGCTTAAGGAAAATCCGCACAAGTCCCCGCTATTGCTCCTGTACGAAGTCTTTGCGGGTATCAAGCAGCTTGATTGCGATATCCCGACGGTAACGCCTGAGAAGGAAAACCATCTGCGGATTCATGCGAAAATTTTCAAGCAGGGATTTGCAGAAAAGTTCCCCTGTGAAATAAATCCCGAGTGGGGGAGCTTCCGGCTCTTTGCTGCAGTGCGCCCCGTGCTGGTGACCTTCGGTATAGACTTTGCCCTTGGTGGCATGCGCTTTGGCTGGCGCTTGGGTGAATCGGCGCTCATGACACCGGCAGAATCCGCCTTCTGGCAAAGCTTCCGCAAGCGTGTGGAAGGCCGCGCGCAGTCTAATACGGGCAATCACGCACCATCTAGTGCCGGAGACCATGCGCAGCCCGGTGTCGATACATCGCTTATCGTTGACCGCTTGAACATGCTCGAGACGGGCGGCCTCTACTCCGATGGCTTCAAGACCGCGCTCAAGTCGTGGGTCCTAAAATCGCTTGCTGCCGACAACCTAGATGCGAACCGTTGCATCCGCTTCTCGGGTCTTGAGTATTCCCGCGGCAAGAAGATTCATGACTTCAAGAACCTTGCCGCGACTACCCGCAGCGAGGATGAGGTGGTGCGCCTTGCCTTGGTGCGTGCCACTTACGAGTCCGCACTTCTCGGTGCCGATGCATTCGTCAAGTTCTGGGATATTCTTCGTGAATTTTCTGTGGCGATGCGCCAGGGTGGTGACCATGCTCGCGATGCCATTGCCGCATTGATGGCAAGGAACAAGTCTATCTCGAAAATTGTGACGCTTTATTCCCCGGAACGGAACAATACTTTGTTCGAAAGACTTGCCGAAAGCGATGCCAAGATAGACCTCTCTGTCAAGGAACTCCGTGAAAAGTTCCGCCCCTTCCTCAAGGCGCGATTCATGAAGGACCACGAACTCAAATCTGCTCGCGAACTCCTCTCCAAAATTGAGCATATTGCACCCGATGATCCGGAATATGCCGAACTTTACCTGCAAGCTTCCGCCATGCTCGAGGACTTCGAAATCCTCAGGTATAAGCGCAAGGGCGACGATGCGGAGGAGACGATTGAGGAAGATAGCCTTGCTAGGCTCAAGAGCCGTTTCGGACGGATAAAGTAAGCCTTGCGCGCGCCCACCCTTCAATAAACGTCTAGAAACCCGTAAACTCCAATAACTGGCGGCTATAGGCTAGGGGCTAAATTTCTACATTTACCCCGTATGTTTACGGGAATTATTCAATCTACCGGCGAAATCGTCTCGATAGAGAGTCGTGGTGATGCTCTTTCGATGCGCCTCAAGTCGCCGGGATTTTTCAAGAATTGCAAGCTGGGCGATAGCGTCGCGAACGACGGCGTATGCCTTTCCATAGAATCTTGTACCGAAGATGAAGCCACTTTTTGCCTGATGCACCAGACGGTCGAAAATACCGCCTTCAAGCAGGCTGCGGTCGGAAAACTGGTGAATTTGGAACTTCCGTGCCGTGCCGACAGCTTTATGGGCGGGCACTTCGTGATGGGCCATGTGGACTGCATTACCGAGGTCATCCAGGTTGTTCCGCGCGAAACGGGCGTGGAAGTCGACTTGAAGATGCCTGCGGACCTCAAACGTTACATTATCCGCCGCGGATCCATCTCCCTGAACGGCATCAGCCTTACGGTGGCCGAAAAGTTCGAGGATTCCATCCGCGTGTGCATCATCCCCGAGACGCTTGCCCGCACGAACCTGCGCAACTGGGTTGCCGGGACCATCGTGAACGTGGAAGTCGACATGCTCGGCAAGTACATTGAGAATTATCTGAAGGAACGTGACCTTGCTTAATACGATTGAAGAGGCCATAGAAGATTTTAAGAACGGCAAGTTTTTGATCGTGGTCGATGATGAGGACCGCGAGAACGAAGGCGATTTCGTTATCGCCGCCGAGAAGATTACACCTGAGAAGGTGAATTTCATGCTCCACGAGGGTAGGGGCGTGCTTTGCTGCCCGCTCCCCATCAAGCGCTGTCACGAACTCAACCTCACGCGCCAGACGGCGGAAAACACCTCGATTCTGGGTACCCCCTTTACCATCATGGTCGACAAGATCGAGGGTTGCACTACTGGTGTTTCTGCCCACGACCGCGCGGCGACCATCCTGGCGCTTTCGGACCCGAACTCCAAGCCGAGCGACTTTGGCCGTCCGGGGCATATTTCGCCCCTTTATGCGCAAGAAGAAGGCGTGCTCCGTCGCGCTGGCCATACCGAAGCTGCGGTCGACCTCGCAAAGCTCGCTGGACTCCGCCCTGCCGCCGCCCTCATTGAAATCATGAACGAGGATGGGACTATGGCCCGCATGCCTCAGCTCGAGGAAGTGGCCAAGAAGTTCGACCTCAAGATTATTTCCATCCGCGATCTGATTGACTACCGCCTGCGTAACGAAAAACTCGTGCAGCGTGTGGCATCCCCGCATGTGACGACCAAGTACGGTGATTTCAAGGCGTATGCCTACAAGAGTACCACCGATGGCGTGGAACATGTGGCCTGGGTGGCGGGCAATCCCGATTTCAGCAAGCCGGTTTACGTGCGCGTGCACAGCGAATGCCTTACGGGCGATATTTTCGGGAGCATGCGTTGCGATTGTGGCGAGCAGTTGCAGGCGGCCATGAAGTTTATCGGCGAGCACGGGGGCGTGTTCCTGTACCTGCGCGGCCAGGAAGGTCGAGGTATCGGGCTCTGCAACAAGTTGCGTGCCTATGAATTGCAGGAAAAGGGTATGGACACCGTCGAGGCGAACTTGCACCTCGGGTTCAAGTCCGATTTGCGCCAGTACGGCACGGGAGCGCAGATTCTTGCCGACCTCGGGGTCCGCGAGATGCGCCTTCTCACAAACAACCCGAGCAAGATTTCGGGCATCTCTGCCTACGGTCTCAAGATTGTGGAACGCGTGCCTATCGAAATCAAGCCCAACAAGGAAAACCTTTTTTACCTGCTTACCAAGCAGAAGAAGATGGGCCACCAGCTGCATGTGGAAGATACGGCTGAAGCCTCGGGCAAAAAATAAGGAAGTTTTGAAAGGAAAATTCTATGGCTAACGAAATCAAGAATTCTCTTAATGGTGCGGGCCTCAAGGTGGCGATTGCCGTCGCCCGCTTTAACGAGGTCGTGACGGACAAGCTCTTGGAAGGTGCTGTGCGCCAGCTTGAACTGCTGGGCGTTGCCGACAAGGACATCACGGTCGTGCGCGTGCCGGGTGCATTCGAACTCCCGGGCGTATGCCGCAGGCTCGCCGATTCCAAGAAGAAGTACGATGCCGTGATGGCAATCGGTGCCGTCATCCGCGGCGAGACCAGCCACTACGATGTGGTGGTGAACGCTTCTACCGGCGGTGTGGCAAGCATCGCTGCCGAAGGCAAGCTCCCCGTGATTCTCGGAATTCTCACGACCGATACCGTGGACCAGGCGATGAACCGCGCCGGCCTCAAGGCGGGTAACCTTGGCTCCAACTGGGCCTCTACCGCCGTTGAAATGGCAAACCTTTACAAGGCCATCTAGTTATGCCGAAAGTAAGTTACAGACCCGCCCGCGTATTTGCCATGCAGCTCCTGTACGTCATGGAAATTACGGGCCAGACGGCGGGGGAGGCGCTCCCGGGAGTTCTTGAATCCCAGCCTCTCGCCGACGAACAGAAAAAGTACGGAATGAAACTTGTCGATTTGGTACAGGCCCACAAGGCGGAACTCGACGAAGATATAACTTCCGCTTCGGTCCATTGGGAAATCGACCGTATGGCGAAAATAGACCGCATTGTCTCGCGCATTGCTATGGTTGAACTTCTGTATGTTCCCGACATACCCATAAAGGTTGCTATTACCGAGGCTGTGCAGATTTCCATAAAGTTCAGTACGGACGATTCGGGCTCTTTCGTGAATGGCCTTCTTTCGGGCTTTATGCAGAAGCATGGTATTGTCGCAGATACAAAGTCAAAAAAATTTCAAGAGAATAAGGGAGTATAATTCATGCTTAAGGAAAAATGGATGAAACACGTATTTGCAGGTATTTCCTGCCTGGTCGCTCTTGTCGTGTATGCGCTTACCATGGCGCCTACGGTGAGTTTCTGGGACTGTGGCGAGTTTGTCGCCTGTGCAAACACTCTCGGTATTCCGCATCCTCCTGGAACGCCTTTCTTCGTGTTCTTCGCTCGTGCGGTTATCGTGCTGCTCCCGTTTGTCGATGAAATTGCGAAGCGTGTGAACTATATCTCGGTGGTGAGTTCCGCGGCGACGGTCTATGTGACTGCCCTGTTTGCCTGGGAACTCCTTGCCGCTGTCCTCGATTCCGTGAAGACTTCCGTTGCAAGGAACGGCGAAACCATCGTCGATAAACTTGCCGACAAGATCAGCGGCAACGTGCGTACGATTGTACTTGGCACTGCTGCCCTCGTTGCTGGCTTCCTCCTCACGTTCTCCGACACGTTCTGGTTCAACGCGGTTGAGGCCGAAGTTTACGGTGTGGCCATGCTCATCCTGATGCTTATCTCGTACTTGGGACTGGTGTGGTACAAGAAGCGCGATGAAGAAGATAGCGACAAGATTCTGATTTTCATTTGCTACATCGCATTCCTCGGCGTGGGTGCGCACCTCTACACGATGCTCACCGTGCCTGCCGTGTTTGTACTCTTGCTCGTTGCCCAGCCCAAGAAGATTGTGGAGCGCATTCCAATCTGGATTACGGGCACGCTCCTTTGCTCTGTCATCTACATGGTGTCTGCGTTTATCGAGATTTCGCTTGCGTGCCTTGTGGTGCTTGCAGTCCTTACCTTCGTGAAGCCGTTTGCCCCGAAGACGAACCATGCAATCAAGCTTTCGCTTGCCTTCGCGTTCTTCGCCCTGATTGGTTACAGCACGCATCTCTACATTCCCATCCGTTCGGAACTGAACCCGATTATCGATGAAAACGACCCCGAAATCAACATCCGCGACGAGCAGGGCAACCTGCAACTCGGTAACCTGTTCAAGAGCGGTAACTGGGAAGCGTTCAACAACTTCGTGGAGCGCAAGCAGTACGGTTCCGAAAGCATGCTGACCCGCGCGTTCTACCGCCGTTCCCAGATTGCACACCAGGTGCTCGCCTTCCCGAACATGAGCTATGGTGGCTACCAGACGGCGCAGTACCTGCCTTACAAGGTGGGGGGCGTGAACTATGCGAACGGTGTCTACACCTTCGATAAGGGCGACAACGTCCCGCTTACGCGCTTTGGGCATGAATTCCCGACGCAGATGACGCAGATGGGCGACAACATTCTCCCGCAGTTGCTGATATTCCTCATCTTCAACGGCCTTTTGGTAATGGTCTGCGTGTTTATCTGGAAGCGCAACCGCCATCTGGGTGTATTTACCTCGGTACTCTATGCGCTTTGCTCGCTTGGGCTCCTGTTCTACATCAATTTTGCGGACGGTACCCGCATGGAGGGCCGCGAGCACGATTACTGGGTGTCGGTCATGACCCGTAACGTGGGTGACCTGAATGCGGTCGGTGCGCAGATTTCTTCTGTACCCGATCCGAACGACCTGATCGATCTGCGCCAGAACATTGAACGCGCGAAACTCCGCGTGGAGACTCTGCGCCACCGCGGTGCGTCTGCGGGCGAGATTGCAAAGGCCGAAAAGGAAATCGATAGTTACGAGAAATCTCCGGCGTGGGTCAACTGGAAGAAGATTGAAAGCGGGTTCGCACAGCGCGGGCTCCGTGCCCCGTTCCCGGAACCGGTCCACATGGAAGTGCGCGAACGTGACTACTTCTACACGCCGGCGTTCATCTTCATGAGCCTTATCTACGGTGTGGGTGCGGGAATACTCGTGTTTACCTGCGCAACATCTGGTGTCGCGGCTGCGTTTGCGTTGCCGCTTGCCGCCACATTTGTCGTCGTCTCCTTTGCGGTTCCCTGCATCTCCAACTACAAGGAACACGACCGTTCTGGCCTGTGGGTGCCCTGGGATTACGCCTACAACTTGCTCAACAGCTGCCGTCCGAACGCGATCCTCTTCACGAACGGCGACAACGACACCTTCCCGCTGTGGTTTGCGCAAGAGGTTGCCGGTATCCGCAAGGACGTGCGCGTGGTGAATCTCTCGCTCGGCAATACGGACTGGTATATCAAGCAGATGCTCGACAACGAGCCCGTGCTCAAGCTCAGCTACAACAAGAAGACCATCGATAGCGACATGGTGCTCGACAACAGCTCGTACAACAACCCGAACCATGCGACCTCTACATGGGTCAAGAGGGCGCAGGTCCTGATGCCGAAACTCAAGGAGCGTATCGACCAGATGGAAGGCAAGGATCTTTCTGCCGCCGATTCCGCGAAGCTCCTGCAGTTCAAGGTGCATTACCAGGTGTGGGATGCCTTTACCGAATGGGCTGCCCGTACTCGCAGCTCGACGATGCTTACCCAGCACAAGCTGGTGATTGACCTTGCTCTCCAGAACATGGACAAGCCGATTGAAATTTCTACGACGGTAGGAACTTCCAACTTCATGGGTCTCGAGAAGTACATGGTGCAGGAAGGCCTTGTCTACAACCTCGTGAAGGGCGACCTGAATCCCAAGCGTAACTCTTTCGATGCCGCCTATGCGGCAAACCTCATCGACAGCGTCTACAAGTTCCGTGGCCTGGGCGACGGTACCGCCTACATCAACGACGAGACGACGCGACTCCTTTCGAGCTACGTGTCGCTCTACCTGCAGATTTCGTTCGATGCCCGCGAGCAGATTGCCGAACTCCGTGCGAGCAGTCCGTTCACTGCCGAGAAGAAGGCCAAGGTGGACAGCCTCTGCAATGCGGCTATCAAGTACCTGGAACTCGGCCAGAAGCAGTTTAGCGACGAATGGCGCGTTTACTGGGCCGCAGCATTTGTCTACGAAATCGTGGGCGAGAAGCAAAAGGCTCTCGATGTGCTCGAACTTGGGCTCAAGAATGTTCCCGAATATGACGAGGGTGGCCGTGCCCGCTTGATGATGAGCAAGGAACAGATTAAGTCGAGCCCCGAGAAGCCGATGGTGGTGGAGGAGCCTGCGAAGGATACCGCAGTTTCCGATTCTGCCGCCGTGGATTCCAACCCCGTGGTTGCCGTAGCGCAGTAGTTTGAGGTCATGATGGATTTAAGCATGGTCATTCCGGTCAAGGAAGAGAGCGAAAACCTTCCGGAACTCATGAAAGAAATAGTCGCCGCCATGGAACCTACGGGTTTCACGTACGAGGTTATCGCCATCGACGACGGCAGCCGCGACAACACGTGGGAAGTTCTCGAGAATCTTTCGAAGGAATACCCTTTCCTGAAGGGTTTTCGCTTCCAGTTCAACTGCGGTAAGGCTGACGCGCTCGCCTTCGGGTTCTCGAAGGCGACGGGTCGCTACGTGGCGACCCTCGATGGCGACCTGCAAGACGATCCGCTCGAAATCCCGAAGATGATCAAGATTCTGGAAGACGGTTACGACCTCGTCTCGGGCTGGAAGGTCCGCAGGCTTGATCCCTGGCACAAAACGCTCCCTTCCAAGCTTTTCAACCTGACCGTTTCTGCCGTGTGTGGCAAGCGCTTGCACGACTTTAACTGCGGCATCAAGGCTTACCGCCATTCCGTGGTGCGCTACATTGAGCTTTACGGCGACTATCACCGCTTTATTCCTGTAATGGCCAAGTGGCAGGGCTTCCGCATTACTGAGATGCCTGTCGCTCACCGCGCCCGCGTGCACGGGGTTTCCAAGTACGGTATTTCGCGCCTCGTGTCCGGTTTCTTGGACTTGATTTCCCTCATGTTCATGCGCAGTTTCTCGACCAAGCCGCTGCACTTCTTTGGCCTTGTCGGGCTTGTTTTCATGTTGCTTGGCCTGGGTATCTGCGGCTATTTCGGTTACGAATGGTTCCAGACGGGGGCGATGCATGTGCGTCCGCTTCTCTTGGCGGGGGCTTTCTCGCTGGTGATGAGCGTGCAGTTCTTCTCGCTGGGCCTGCTTGCCGAGATGCTCAACGGGCGCAGGCGAAGAATTTACCCTATAGCAGAAACTTTTGGCGAATGAGTTTTGTAGATTATTGTGAGTTGGAGTTAGAATATGGCGTTTCCTAAGAGTCTTGTTATCATTCCCACATACAACGAGAAGGAAAACATCCTTCTTATCATGTCGGCGATTCTCGAGCAAAACGATTGCCTCGAGATTCTTGTTGTCGATGACGGGAGCCCCGACGGTACGGGCGACATGGTGGAGGCGGAAACGCAGAAGAATCCGCGCATACACCTGCTCCGCCGCAAGGGCAAAATGGGGCTTGGCTCTGCCTACGTGACAGGCTTCAAGTGGGCGCTCGAGCGCGATTATGAACGCGTTTTCGAGATGGATGCCGACTTTAGCCACAGCCCTACGGACTTGAACCGCTTCTTGGAGGCCGCCGAGGAATCCGATCTGGTTCTTGGCAGCCGTTACCAGAACCATCGCATCAGCGTGGTGAACTGGGACCTGCGTCGCCTTATCTTGAGCTATGGCGCAAACGTCTATACCCGCATAGTGACGGGGCTCCCGATTAGCGATGCGACCGGTGGTTTCAAGTGCTTCCGTCGCGAAGCCCTGCAGGCGCTGAACCTCGACAAGATGAAGAGCGACGGTTACTGCTTCCAGATAGAGACGACCTTCAAAATTTGGAAGAAGGGAATGCGCGTGAAGGAAATCCCCATCGTGTTTACCGACCGCACTCGCGGAACCTCCAAGATGAGCGGCGGCATTATCTCCGAAGCGTTTTTCCTGGTCCTGAAACTCCGTCTGGGATTGGCATAAGTGTATTCCTGTTCCGTCATCATCGTTGCCTATAATTCCTGCGACTTCATCCCTGCGTGCCTGAAGTCCGTGCGCGATGCCTGCGAGGGTGTCGATGCGCAGATTATTGTGCTCGATAACGGTTCGGTAGACCCCATTCTTCCCGAAATCAGGCAGTTTTTCCCCGAGGTGGAGTGGATCGACTCGAAAGAAAACCTCGGTTTCGGTAAGGGTTGCAACCTAGCCGAAAAGCGTGCGACCAAGCCGTACCTTTTCTTCATCAATCCCGATACCATCGTTTCTCGCGATTCCTTTACCAAGGTGCTCGACTTCATGGAAGCGCATCCGGAATCGGGTACGGTGGGGTGCCGCATTCTTAATGAAGATGGTACTATCCAATGGGCTTGCCGCCGTTCGTTCCCCACGCCGATTTCTGCAATTTCGAAGACGGTTGGCCTTGCAGCCTTGTTCCCCAAGAGCAAACTGCTCGCCAGTTACAACATGACGTACGCCGACCCCGACGAGATGACCGAGGTCGATGCCATCAGTGGTTCGTTCTTCTGCATCCGTCGCGATTTGTACGAATCGCTGGGCGGTTTCGACGAAGACTTCTTTATGTACGGAGAGGACCTGGACCTCTGTTTCAGGGCGAAAATTGCCGGACGCAAGAACTATTACACGCCCTCGACAAACATCTTGCATTTCAAGGGCCAGAGCTGCCGTACCCGCCGCTGGGATTCCTACCTGGATTTCTACAAGGCGATGCTCATCTTCGTGAAGAAGCACAAGGACCTTTACTTTGTCCCGAATTTCCTCGTGTCGTTCGGTATTATGTTCGCCGCGTTCGTGGGCATGTTCTCGCGCCTGATTCCGAAGTTCTGGAAGATGTTCCTTGACGTGGGCGTTGTCGCCTTGTGGGCGTTTGGGTTTCTGAATGGCAGTTCAGTGATTTCTCATGCTTGTTTCTGCGATGGCGCAAGCTCTTGCCCGGAAGAATTGGTTGTCAAGCATTCGATTACGGATTTTGCGCAATTCGAAGACTGGTGGCTTGTGGGGCTTGTCGCTATCGTGAACATGGTGTTCCTTGTTTTCCGCGGCGAATATACGGAATCGAGTCTCAAGGGCGAAAAGTTTCTCAGGTATTTGATTCCGCTAAACTTGCTTGCCGTGGGCGGGTATGAGGCTTTCCGCTACTTTACTCAGGTGCCGGTTGTGTCCGGTGGCAATAATTATTTGCCGTACGATGTGCATTTTATAGCGTGGACAGTTTGCTCCAGCCTCCTTATCCCGCTTGCGCTCCTTGCCTGGCGCCGCGTCGCATTCTGGATAAACTATTTCTACCGCATCTTTGCCAAGAAGCGTCACCGCTCCATCTTGCTGGGCGGTCGCGAAGATTCCCTGTCTACCTGGTTCGACAGTTACAATGTGATTCCCGGAATCGAAATTCTTGGTTGCGTCAGCGGGGAACCCGAAAAGCTCTCCGAAGAGAATCGCAAACATCTGCTTGGCCGCCTTTCTGACATGGAGTCCATCTGCAGCCGTACGGGCTGTCGCGAGCTCCTGGTGGTCTCGAATTTCTCGGGCTATCGCGAGGATTTTGACATCGATTGGCTCGACAAACTCGGTTTGAGGGTCTATTTGCTCATTGGAAACGGCAAAAACGGCAATTTTGCCCTTGTAGACCTCAAATATCTGCACTAAAACCGCTTGTCGGTTAGCCTTTTTCAAAAAATAGAGTTATTTTTATATCAATCATAAGTTGTTGATTATAAAGGCTTTATGTTCGATTATAAACTCTTGGATATTCTGTGCTGCCCCGAAACTCGGGGTAAACTCCGTATGGCGGACGACGCCCTTCTCGGGGCTGTCAACCAGGCTATTGCCGCAGGCACCTTGAAGAATGCCGCCGGCGAGAAAATTTCTGAAACTTTGACTGAATTACTCGTGAACGAAAACGGCTCTAGGGCCTATATCGTTCGCGAAGGCATTCCTGTCCTTTTGGCAGACGAAGCGATTTTGCTTCCCTTGGAGGGATAAATGGCTGTAACACTGGATTCCCTGAAAAAGACGGTTGGCAAGAAAAAAGTGAAGTCCATGGCTTTCGCCTGGCTTGCCGACTACGAGAATACGGCTGGCGATACCGATAACGCCCTTGCCCGTGTAGATGGCGGATTGCAGCTTTATCCCGGTGACATTCCCGGCATGCTGGTCCGTTCCAAGATCTTGTTCCAAAAGGGCGATTTTGAAGAGTGCGTCAAGGAATGCGAGCGCATTCTCGAGAAGGAACCGTTTTGCCTTTCGGCGCAGAAGCGCATGGGCGAGGCGTATGAACAGCTGGAGGATATTGATAACCGCAACCGCTGCTTCCGCCGCGTTCACGATATGGACCCGCTCGACACGTTCTGGAAAGACGAATACGATGCAGTGTCCGATACCGCTGCTGCCGGTGTAGCCGCCGCTGCTGCGGGCGAGGCTGCCCTTGATAGCGAATTTGCGATGCCCGACATGGGCGAATTTAATGCCGAAGCCCCTGCAGAATCTGCCGAACCGGCAGTGGAGGCTTCCGCTGGTTCTGCCGCCGAAGTGCCCGAGACGGAGGAAGACTCCCTCTTCTCCAAGTCGCTTGACATGGACATTGAATCTCCGGCAGAAGCGCCTGCCGTGCCAGAAGAGGAAGCGACCGAAGAACAGCCGAAACAGTATGCATCTCCGTTCTCCTCTGCTGCGGATGACGACCCGTTTGCTGCGCTTGCCTCGCTTGGCAGTGACGACAATTCTGTCGAGGAATCGGCAATGGATTCCCTGCAGCAGTCGCTGGAATCGGCGATGGGTGCAGAAGCGACCGATGTTACCTTGGATCAGGAAATTCCCGAAGGTCAGGAAATTTCCGGAAACGACGTGGACTCCGCCTTCTCGAGCCTGTTTGGTGACGACGATGACCTGGATTCGTTTGGCGAGACTGCCGAATCGAAGCCTGCGTCTCCGTTTGCCCAGATGGATTTGCCCACAAGCCTGGAAGACGAAGCCGAGACCAAGGAAGATTCGGCAAAGAATGTTTTTGGCGAAGAAGCCGTTGAAGACAAACCGCAGAGCATTGACGATGCGTTCGGCGATATCTTTGGCGAAGACGAACTGCCTGAGGAACTGCCTCCGACGCAGCCGGTGAACAAGGCTGATGCTGCCCCCAGCGAAGAACTTGCGGAAGAAACAAAGCCCGAGGAGGAATCGTCTTTCGGCGGCCTGTTCGAAAAGTCTGCCGCTGCCGCTATGGGATTTGGTACCGTAGACGATGCGCTTGCATTAAATGAACCCGCACCGGAAGAGAGCGCGGAGGAAAAACCCGCTCAGGAAGAGAGTGCGACGGAACCGCAGGAATCGGACAAGCCGCTGAGTGTTGACGACGCATTTGCCGATATTTTCGGTGAAGACGAACTGCCCGAGGAATTGCCGCCTGCACAACCTGCGCACGAGGATAACGCGGCTCCCGCAGAAGAGGCCAAGATAGAAGATTCCCTCGACTTGCCCGAAGACCTTTCGCTTGACATGGAAGAAAAACCCGCGGAACCATCCGACGTGTTTGACCTTTCTGCATGGAGTCCGGATGCAAAGCCTGTTGCAGAACTGCCCGCAGAGGAAAAACTCGAAGAGGAGTCTCTTGAACTGCCGGCAGAGGAACTTCCTGCTGAAGAAAAGCCTGCGGAAGAACTGCAGGCGGAAGATGCCCCTGCACTCGTATCTCCGGCGGACGAACTCGCTCTCGATGAACCCGTACCTGAGGCTTCGCTTGAACTTCCTGCCGAGGAACATCCCGCAGAGGAACAGCCTGCGGAAGAACTGCAGGCGGAAGATGCTCCTGCACTCGTATCTCCGGCGGATGAACTCGCTCTCGAAGAACCTGCTCCGGAAACGCCTGCTGAACCTGCGCTGGATATGCCCGCTGAACCTGCGGCAGAGGAAGAAGGCTTTAGCGTGGACAAGGCTTTCGACGCCTTGTTCGCCGAAGAAGATGAACTCCCGGAAGAAAAACCCGCTGCATCAAGTGTTAAACCAGAAATTACAGATAACGTAAGCGTTCCGGCAGAAGAGACTTCGGCGAGTGCGGAAGAAGTTGCAACTGAATCTTCCGACATAGACAAGGAAGTGGGTGCTGCGTTTGGCGCACTCTTTGCCGAAGACGATGATTTGCCCGTCGAGGAAACCAAGCCTGCCGCTGCTGTTGAGGAACCGACTCCGGAAGACACTGGTGCGGAAATTGAGGAGGCTCCTCTTGCGGATGCTGCCCTTGAATCCGATTTGGACAAGTCGTTCAGCAGTCTGTTCGGTGAAGACGATTCCCTTGATGAATCTGATTTGAAGCCTGCATCCGCTCCGGTGGAAGAGACTACGGCTGAACCCGCGGCAAAAATGACCGCTCAGGAAGATGCTCCCGCAGCCGAGGTGAACCATTCGGATGCCGACAGTCTTGAATCGGAATTTTCCGGAGCCTTCAAGCAGCTCTTCAATACCGATGATGATTCCCTTGACGAGAAGGCGGATCTCCCGAGCAACAAGGGCGTGGACTTCCTGATGTCGGGTGATTCCGATGATGAGGTTACGGCAAGGCTCGTGAGCGATCCGAACGCTTCCCTGGACAAGCTGCCTTCCGACTTGGACGACAGCCTGAATACTCCGACGCTTGCCGAGATTTATTTTGAACAAGGTCTCTACAAGAAGGCTTTGGACATCTACCAGGACTTGGCACAGAAGGATCCTGAAAACGAGTCTTTGACGAAGCGCTTAGCCGAAGTGGAAGCCGCGTACCGTTCTAAGTCCGGAGGCGATAATGGCTGATTTGAGGATTGAACAGCTGCTACGAGCGATGGTCGAGAACAAGGCTTCCGACTTGCATATCCGTACCGGCGTTCCCCCGATTTACCGTATTAACGGCGCGCTGACAAAGTTGTTCGATACGCGCATCGACGCCTCCATGATGGATTCCTTCCTGGACGACATCATGAATCGCGACCAGAAAAACCGTTTTGAGACAAACAAGGAATGCGACTTTGCCGTGGGTGCTCGCGACATGGGACGTTTCCGTGTGAACGTTTTCCGCCAACGCGGTACGATTGCCATTGTAATCCGCCATATCAAGGCGAAGATTCCCGCATTCGAGGAACTCCACTTGCCCGAGGTCATTCGCGATATGGCTTTGACACGTCGCGGTCTTGTGCTCGTTACGGGTACGACAGGTTCGGGTAAGTCTACGACGCTTGCCTCCATGCTTGATTACATCAACCAGACAGAGGCGGTGAACATCATCACGGTTGAGGACCCGATTGAATACCTTTACCGCGATAACAAATCCATTATTTCCCAGCGCGAGATTGGCGTGGATACGCTCTCGTACGCGAATGCCCTGCGCGCCGCTTTGCGCCAGGACCCGGATGTGTTGCTCGTGGGCGAAGTCCGTGACTTGGAAACGATGCAGATTGCGTTGACTGCGGCCGATACGGGCCACATGGTGTTTGCGACTATCCATACGACGAACGCGACGGAAACTATCCAGCGTGTGCTTTCGATGTACCCGCCGCACCAGCACGATGAAATCCGTATTCTCCTTTCCGAAGTGCTTGCGGGTATTATTTCGCTGCGTTTGTTGCCGACTGCCGATGGCAAGGGCCGTGTGCCTGCTGCCGAAGTGCTCGTGAATACTGCTGCTATCAAGGAATATATCCGCGACAAGGACAAACTTTCGCTGGTGGAACACGCCATCGCCGAAGGCCACATGCAGTATCGTAGCCAGACGTTCGACCAGGCCTTGCTCGAACTCTACAGGACGGAGCAGATTTCGTTGGAAACGGCCATGAATGCCGCTACCAACAAGGATGACTTCGATCTTAAGATTCGCGGTATTTCCGGCACGTCCGACCGCGGCTGGATGTAGTTTTTGTTCCCCGCAAAACGTTAATAAAAAAGCCCTTGAAGTAAGTTTGCTTCGAGGGCCTTTTTGCTCACTCACACAATCACTTCGTTCGAGTGTTCGCTTAGCAAAAAGCCACTCTACGCAAAGAAACAAAAGAGTGCTTCAAGTAGGGAATGCTTATTGCGGGGAACTGAGGATGTTTTCGCTGCGATGCCCTTGTGACTGTTAGTCACTGCGGACATCGACGAAAATCGGGTAATGTATTAAACGGCAAGGAAGATGCAATTTTATTTTGGGCATTTTTCGTATACGAAGGGGTTGTGGTCGCCTTGCACTTTGAAGATGCGGCGGTCGCGTTCGCATTCCTTTTCGGTGACGGGGTACATCTTGTCCCAGGCTTCGAAGAGTTTGCGGTCCTGGTTCGATAGCTTTACGCCGTAGGTCTTTTCCATGTAGAAGCTGGCGCGGGCGATTATCCCTCGGGCCTCTTCGCGGGGCTGCGCCTTCTTTTCCTTGAAGTCGACGATGGTCTTGCAGCCACCGTACATGGGCGTAGGGTTGTTGGTCCACTGGCTGTACATGAAGTTGTTGCGGTCGCCGTTCACCTCGCCGATGGCGGGGTAGAGATTGTGCATGTCGCCTTCCATCAGCTTGAACGTGGTGTCGTTCGCGCTGCAGTTCTTGCGTCCGCCTTCTTTCCAGCAGGGGCGAAAATGCCCCATGTTGTGCGCGGTCACCATGTGTTCCCACTCGATGCGTTCGGCACGCTTGGTGCTCTTGCGGTTCGGGTTTTCGCGCGGCTTGAAGTCGCAACTGCTAAAGTCGACGTTTTTCTTGTCGTCGTATCTGCAGCCGCAGTAGAGCGTCTCTTGCAGTTCGCCGTAGTACACGCGGCGCAGTTGCTTGCTCGCGTCGCGGTAGTTGTAGTGGCGGGGCGCTGCCGTCGGGTCAACGCGCGCTTCGGAGAATGTCGCGAAAACCGCAACCAGGGAAAACGCAAGAACGACGGCGCGACGCATGGGCTTGAAGGCGTTAAACATAAATGCAATACGAATTGTGGAGTGACTACGGGGAATATAGATAAAAGCCGCGGACCCGCTCGATTTTTTATATTTGCCCCGTGCAATTATCGGGTATGGAATATCTAGAGTCGCGCCTGATGTTCGGGATGGTTCCCGGACTCGAGTCTACGCGCGCACTCTGTAACGCGCTCGGGAATCCGGAGAAAAAGTTCAGGTCTATCCATGTGGTGGGTACCAACGGGAAGGGTTCCACGAGTTTTTACCTAGCGGGAATTTTGCAGGCGAACGGATTCAAGACCGGCCTGTACGTGAGCCCGCACTTGGTAAGCCTGCGGGAGCGGATTCGTATAGACGATGCCCCGATTCTGGCAGAGGATTTAGACCGGCTATTGTTGCAGGTGAAGTCTGCAGCGGAGTCTGTGTCCGTCGAGCCGACTTTTTTCGAAGTGCTTACGCTGGTGGCGTTCCTGTACTATGCGGAAAACCAGATAGATGTCGCCGTACTCGAGGCGGGCATGGGAGGGCGTCTCGACAGCACCGCTGTTGCCGGTGGCGAGATTGCGGTCGTTACGAGCATCGGGCTTGAACATACGGAGGTTCTCGGGCTCACCGAGTCGGCGATTCTCCGCGAAAAGATGGGTGTCGTGGGCGATATGCGCGAACGCGCTGCCGGAAAATGCTTTATCCTGGGCGGCCTTTCGGAATCGCTCCTGCAAGAAGCCCGCGAATATGCCGCAGAGCTCGGGTGCGATTGCATTGTGCCTGCAATCCGCGAAGATGTTAGGCTCCCGAATCTCGGGCATCATTATATCGAGAATGCTAGCCTCTCTCTTGCGGCCGCGGCGCAGTTTATAAACGGAGTGCATCCCGCTGGTGCGACAAGTGTGCGGTTTGACGACTCCCTCGCGGTAAAGACGTTAGCGACCCGCTCGTGGGCAGGGCGAATGCAGTTGCTTTCGGGCCCCGACGGCAATACGCGCGTCATTCTGGATGGTGCGCACAATTCACATGCGGTTCGCCGGCTTGTGCAGTCTCTGTGCGAGTACTACCCGGGTAAAAAATTCCATTGTCTGTTCGGTGCCCTCAAGGACAAGGATGTGGGCGAGATGCTGAAGCTCATGGCCCCGCACGTTTCGCACTGGCATATTACCAAAACGCCGTACCCGCGTTTCCGAGAACTCTCGGATTTGCGCGGCGAAATGCAGGCGCTCGGCCTTCCTGTATCAAGCGAAGGCGAACTTTCCCGCGAATATCTCGATAGCGTTTTGCGCGATAGCGCGGCCTGCGGGCATGATGACGGCGAAACAAGCTCTCCGCTCCTGATAACGGGCAGCCTCTACATGATCGGGGCGTGTGTCCAGCTGCTCAAGGATGATTTTGCGGAACTTGCGTTTTTCCGCGGGCTTGAACCCAGTACGAACGAACATCGCTGACCGGTGCCTGCCAATGCCGTTTCGTGCCTAGCGCACAATGGATTCTACGGTTCCGTCCTTGAATTTCGTCCGTAATGTATCGCCGGATTTTAACTGCGATGCATTGCGGATAAACTTGCCGTCCTTGTCGAGCGAGAGCGTGTAGCCTTTCGCGAGGGCGGTTTCTGGGTTTGCGTTCTTTACGCGCAATTCTATAATTTCGAACTTCGATTTCGCAAGGTCAAGAATCTTGCGGGAACCCTGATGCAAACCGTCTGTGTTGCGGTCAACCCTTGCGCGTTCTTCCCTTATCAGGAATCGCGAATCTTTTCGCAATGTGGAATATATGACAGCGTGACGTGTCTTTTCTTCTTGGATTCGCGTAGAAACCTTTTGGCTGAGCCTGTGCGCGGCCACATTTAGCTGCTGGGAGCAGTTTGCAAGCGTGAGCCTTGTGGCGTTTGCGATTTCTTTTGCCGTGCTTGTTAATTTATTCCAACTTTCCAATGCGATTTCTACAATACGCTTGGCACAGTCCGTGGGCGTGATGCAGTAGACTCCCGCCACCTCGTCGAGCAGGCTCCGGTCGATTTCGTGTCCGATGCCGGTGAAAACGGGAATGGGGTAGTTCGCGACCGCGCGGCAGAGAATTTCGCTGTCGAAGTAGTTGAGATCGGTCTTCGCACCGCCACCGCGGATGATGCATACGATATCAATCTCGTCATTGTCGCGCAATTTTTCAAGTGCGCCAAGTATGCTCGGTTCTGTGTCGTTCCCCTGCATCCTTGCAAAAGCCGTAACGACTCTGAAGCGGAACGGCGATGCCTCGAGTCTTGTGGTGAAGTCCTTGTAGGCAGCAGTGTTTTCGCCGGTGATAAGCCCGATGCACAGGGGCATTTGCGGGAGTGGCAGAGACTTGTTCTTCTCGAGCAGGCCTTCCATCGCAAGTTTCTTGAGGATGGCTGCTTTGGTAACGGCAAGTTCGCCCAGCGTATATACCGGGTCGATGTCGAGAATCTTCGCCTGTAGCTTGCCGCTCGGGATATAGACGTCGGCTTTGATGAGGAAACAGACCTTGAGTTCTTCCTTGATGACGAACGGCGTTGCCGCTGTTTCCGTCTTTGCACGGAGGGCTGCGAACTGGCCCGCGAAGCAGGTAAGGTCCACCGTTGCGATGGGTTTTACGTTCCCTTCTTCGAAGTCCGCAATGCTGATGTACACGACCTTGCCCTTGTCGGTAAGGCGCGTGATGACTCCGTGGACCCAGACTGCCGGCGTTTCGGCAAGCCTGTTCTTGATGGATGTCATGTACTGCATGACCGAAAATGTACGTGCGGGCAGTTCCATTTGTTCTAAAGGTAGTTAAAAGGGGTGTTTTTGCCTTTTCACGGGATGCGCGCTGTTGCATTTTTACGGATAAAAACATAGATTACAATAAAGGATCTTTAGTGGGGTAGGTTTGACCATGAAGAAAATGTTCGGCAAAAATATCGTTAAAAGTTTGCTTTCTGCAGGTACGGCCCTTTCTTTGTGCTTGCTTTTCGCCTGCAGCAACGACAATACGGTCAGTTCTGATAGCGGGGCCGATGTGTTGGGCGGTGCAAGCGTGCAGGAAACGCAAGGCGAGCAGAATGTGCAGGATGAACCCGAAGATGTTGTTCCCGATGAAGAGAATGCCTCGGCGAAATCCAAGTCCGCAACTGCCAGTGCCAGTGAAAATGCCGATGTCGATGAACCGAAGGCTCCTGTTGATAATTACGCTACTTGCATGGAGTCTTCCGCTTGCGTGGATTCCATGTTGACAATACTTTTCCCCGACGGCATTGAAGGTGTCGATACGGCGCGCCACGAGCCGGACAGTGTGGGCGTTTGGCATTTCTACGATCCCAGGGGAACGCACGACAATCCGGATTTCGCTTATGGCGAGATGACCGACCCCCGTGACGGGATTGTCTACAAGACGACGACAATCGGCGGCCAGGTATGGATGGCCGAAAACTTGAACTACTTCGACATCGAAGGGGCTCCGAGCGCTATCAAGAATGACTGGTGCTACTGGGATAAGCCCGAGAACTGCGAATCGGCGGGCCGACTCTATACATGGAAAGTGGCGCAGAGAGTTTGTCCCGAAGGCTGGCGCTTGCCGACGAACGAAGACTGGACTGCACTCTTGACTGCGGTCGGCGCCGATACCCTGAACCCGATTGCCTGGAAGGGTGCGAACGTGCTCAAGTCCAAGAGCGGTTGGGAAAACGCTGGCAGCGGTACGGACGACTTCGGCTTTACGGCACTCCCGGCAGGCAGGAAGTTCTCCACTAGGGTCCAGGACGGGTTTACCAACCATGGCTGCAGTGCGTACATGTGGTCTGCGACGGAACCCGATATTAGCGCCGGTGCGGATACCCTGGCGTTCAGCCTCGAACTGAATTGCAGTAATGAGAACGCGCTTGTCAACACGTTCAAGAAGACCGAAGGTCTCTCCGTCCGTTGCGTGAAGGAATGATTTGATTAAATGATGCCGAAAAACTTGAAAGTCATTGCGAGGCCTTGTATAAGGCCGTGGCAATCTCTGACAGGAGTGTTCCTGCTGGCAATATCGTTCGTCTTCGCCGACCCGCCGTCTAACTTCAGCGGATGGAATCTCGTTTTCGAGGACAACTTCGATGGCACTTCGCTTGACAAGAAGAAGTGGAACCCGACTTACAACTGGGGCCCCACGCACAACCACCGTGCCTATTGTGCCGAAGAGAACGTGATTGTCTCTGACGGTACGCTCAAGCTCAAGGGCGAAAAGAAAAAGCACCCGGATGCAAGCGGCAGAACCGCCAAGTTCAACAACAAGGAAATTCCCGTCGATTACACGAGCGGCGCTATTGACACCAAGGGTCACTTTGAAGTCAAGTACGGCTATATCGAAGGCCGCTTCAAGGCCCCCTCGCAAAAGGGAACGTGGCCTGCCTTCTGGACTCTGCAAGACGGCTGGCCTCCGGAAATCGACATTCTCGAAATTCCGGCATCGCGCAAGCAGCACCATTACTACCTGCATTACACGGACCCCAGCTGGTACAGCAGCCACGGCTCGGCGTGGGACCACGAGGCATCTTTCGGCGGTCACAAGGACGATGATGTGGACCGTTCCGCGGGCTTCCATAACTATGGCGTGGAGTGGGATGAATCTACCCTCAGCTTCTACTTTGACGACAAGAAGTTCGCCAGTTACAACCGCCCGACAGAAATCAAGCAACTTTCGGCGCAGTACATCATCGTGAATCTGGCCATTGGCGGATGGGCCGGAGACGATATTGACATTACCGCTGACAAGCCCGCTTATTTTGAAAGCGATTGGGTGCGCGTATGGCAGGCCAAGCCCGCGAAGCCCGATACGGTGCGCATCTTCTCGATGAATTTCGGAACCTGCATGGTGAGGACCAGCGAAGACAAGCTTGCGCTTGGCGATTGCAACTCCGATGCTGCTATTGTTACGATAACGCCGCTTACTTCGACCACGTACCGCTTCGGCTTTGGTGACTTGTCAATCGATGTCCCGAACGAAACGAAGGATGCTGGCATCACCATGGGCCTTTACAAGTGGAACGGGGGCGAACACCAGAAGGTCGTGATGGAAAAACAGTCCGGCTATGAGGGCTCCGTGGTTCGCATGAAGATGCTGAACAGCGGCATGTACCTGAGGGCGACAACTGATGGCGAACGCGTGGTGCAGAGCTGGGCCGATGACTGGGAATGGAACCAGATGTGGCGCCTGCTGGGCAAGGACGATGTTGTGCCCGGTAAGGACACGACGAAGAAAGATACGACGGTCAATGACTCCGGCACGACGGCGATTCCGGCCCTCGGACATTTTACAAGTACGTACGGAACCTCGGTCCATTACGCAAACAACAACCTGTTTATCGAAATCGGGAGCGCCTTCGTGAACGGCGCTACAGTGCGTATCCTGGATTTGCAGGGCCGTGAAGTGATGCGCCAGCGTGTTGTGCACGGTGCTGCGATGGATGTGCGTGCATTGCCTGCGGGCATTTACCACGTGGTGGTGCAAGACAAAAACCGCACGGATGTCCGGCGGTTCAAGAAATAAGTCTGATGGTTTCCCCGGCCCTGGTGCCGGGGTCTTTTTTTGCCTTAAACTACCTGTACGAGCAATCCCTTGAGGTATTGGCCTTCGGGGAAGGCCGTATTCACGGGATGGTCGGCGGGCTGGCCGAAGCGTTCAATGATTTGAACGCGCCGATGGGCATCGGCGGCGGCATCCGCGATGATCTTCTGGAACAAGTCCATTTCCATGAGCCCGGAGCAGCTGAAGGTCGCGAGCATGCCGCCCTCGGCCAGTAGCTTCATTGCGAGTAAGTTAATGTCCTTGTACCCTCGGGCGCCTTTTTGCAGGTTGTCCTTGCTTTCCACGAACTTGGGCGGGTCCAGCACGATGAAGTCAAATGTTTCCGCCTTGTCGCGGCATTTGCGCAGGTACTGGAACACGTCGGCTTCCACGTGCGTGGCATGCGCGGTGCTGAGCTTGTTACGCATGATGCCTTCCTTCGCGAGCTTGAGGGCATCCTTGGAAACGTCCACCTGGTAGACCTTCTCGCAACCGCCGCGGAGGGCGTACAGCCCGAATCCGCCGGTATAGCAGAAGCAGTTCAAAACCTTCTTGCCCTTAGCGAGTTCACCCACGCGCCTGCGGGCGTCGCGCTGGTCCAAATAGTAGCCAGTCTTGTGGCCGTTCTTCACGTCGATGGGGAAGAGGATGCCGTTCTCGTTGATAATGACTGGTTCGTCGGGCACTTCGCCAAATACGACGCCCGTGCGGAGCGGCAGGCCTTCTTTCTTGCGCACGTCGGAATCGCAGCGTTCGTAAATGCCACGGCAGTGCGTTTTCTCGGCGAGGAGCTCGTAAATGTCCTTGCGGTGGACTTCCGCACCCGCGGCGAGGATCTCGACGGAGTAGATGTCGGCATACTTGTCGATGATGCAACCGGGAATGCCGTCGTTTTCGGCATTGATCAGGCGGAAGGCGCTTTCCTTGTCCTCGATGTCAAAACCGCGGCTCTTGCGGGCGGCAATGGCGCGGTCCAGAATGTCGCTGAAAAATGCACGGTCTATGTTGCCCTTCTCGCCGAAAGTCCAGAAGCGCCCCCTGATCTGGGACTTGGGCGAATACGCCGCAAGACCCAGAAAGTCGCTCCGGTAACTGTAAACTTCGACCGTATCGCCGAGTTCCGGGTCGCCGACAACTTCGTCGACGGCACCACTAAAAATCCACGGGTGGTAACGCAATGCGGACTTTTCGCGTCCGGCTTTCAGGGTAATCGCTTTCATAATTCCAAATATAGAAAGTTCACGCCACGTTTTTTTCTACATTATGGGCCAGGATGTTTGAATCACTTTTTGACAAGTACCCCTTTTTCCGGGCTGTTCCTGCAGTACTCTGCATGGCCATCATCTTCAAGATATCTTCGATGACCAGCGACCAGTTGGAAGATTTCCCCCAGGTATGGGACAAACTGGCTCATTTTTGCGAATATGCGACACTCGCGGGTTGCTATGCCATGCTCTGGTCGCGTGCCGAGTGGTCCAAACGGCAGTGGCTTCGCGTGCTTGTCGTAGGGTTCCTTGCCCTTGCCTATGGCTGTACCGACGAGTTCCACCAGAGTTTTGTCGACGGGCGCGACAGCAGCTCTTTCGACCTGGTGGCGGACTTGACGGGCGGCTTGACGGGTGGCATTGTTTATGCGGTGGTTACGCTTATTCTGAACCGTTTTGACCCGGTTCCTAAGTCATCTTAAAAACGATTTCCGATAAAGTCATCATGAGGTACATGACCGGCACGGCGTAGAGCGTTGCCGATCTCGAGGTGCTCTTGTATTCGGCGGGGGCGTAGTCTGGCGTGAGTCTCTTGATGACAAAGGCCGAAATGTATCCGCAGAGGGCTAGGTAAATTAGGTTTTGTGCGAGGTCTATTACCCCGTTGAGTGCGACAGCTGCGTCACCCCGTAAGTGAATTTCGACCGCTTCCTTAGTCATTTTCGAGAGAGAGCCTACAATGCAGTTGAGGGTGAAAATTGATCCGAAGTAAATTGAGATGAATTTCCCGAGAGAGTGCTGCTTTCGGATTTCCTTCCTGTGGAAGAGGGCGATGTAGAACGGGACCAGTAGGGCCGAGAACAGTCCTCCCGCTCCGAGGATCGCCGCGCACCACATAAAATGCCCAGCAGGGTGCTTGGCGACTTTTTCTCCGATTTCTTCTGCGGCTGTTTCTACGCCTTCCTTTTCAAGATTCCTCAGAATGACCGGGTCTACGTTGTTTTCGATAATCGTGCCTACATCGGTATTGAGAACTTCGGAGAGCATGATTGTTTCCGACGGGTCGGGCGGAACATGATTCTCGTTGGGCGCATCGCACCAGAGGCATTTCAGCATGTCGTCTTCGTATTCTCTTCCACACTTCTTGCAAATCATCTTGTGTTCCGTTTAATGCGAGGAATGTGTCAGCCTTTCTGCGGCTTGCGTCCGTCGTAGTCTTCCAGGAATGAATGCAGTTGGCCCTCGGTCTTGTAGCCGGGGAATGTCTCTATGCACACGGAGTGTATGCTGTTGAAAATACTGTTCTCGATATTGGGGTTTATGCGCTTGAGTTTTTTGATGAGGTTCTTGATTTCGAGCCTCTTGCTTTCGTTGATGTCGCCGTTTAATGCGTCGGAATCGCCGGATTTTTTTTCACCTTCAGGGGCAAGCATCTCGGTCTTTTCGGTGAACCTGCATGCGCACTGGATGAACTCGAGCGAGTTGTAGTTTTTCCAGTTGATGATGTCCTGTTCGTTGATGCAGTACAGCGGGCGGATGAGTTCCATGCCCTCGAAGTTCAGACTGTGCAGCTTGGGCATCATGCCCTGCAGTTGTGAACCGTAGAACATCGCCATCACGGTGGTCTCGATGACGTCGGACATGTGGTGCCCTAGCGCAATCTTGTTGCAGCCGAGGTCTTTGGCCCTGTGGTACAGGTGCCCGCGGCGCATCTTGGCGCAAACGTAGCAGGGGGAACGCTCTATCTTGTTCGCCACGTCGAAAATGTCGGTTTCGAAAACGGTAATGGGAATTTCGAGGAGCCTTGCGTTGTCTTCGATTTTCTTGCGGTTCCTCTCGTTGTAACCGGGGTCCATTACCAGGTAAACCACGTCGAACTTGAAGTCGCTATGGCGGTGGAGCATCTGGATGAGCTTTGCGAGCAACATGGAGTCCTTGCCGCCCGAAATGCACACCGCGATCTTGTCGCCTTCCTCGATGAGCTTGTAGTTCTTTATGGCCGTGATGAAGGGCGTCCAGATGCGTTCCCTGTACGTCTTCGAGATGCTCCGTTCAACTTTTTGTGTAAACGAAAGTTCACGAGTCATTGATTTCCAAGCGTCCTTGTTAAATTTGTGTGCATTATGACGTGATATATGTTACAAAGATATGAAAACGGAGAGGGTTTCGGAGCAAAAGTTCTTTTTTTCCTTTATACAGGCCGATATCTTTCTAAATTTGGCGAGGCCTTTTCATTCCGGAATCTTATGAAAATACGTTTTTTTACTTTCATTCTCATGGCGGCGACGTTGGCCTTTGCTCAAAGCGGCCTTATGGGTGGAACCGACGGTATCCACCAGATTAACTCGCAGACGCTTGGCAAGTACAGGTTCTCGCTCGGAACGGGCGGTAACGTGACCATTGACCCGTGGGCGCTTACCCGTGGTGGCGTGTTTTACGACGATGGCGTAGAAAAGCATCTGCAGGATTTCAAGATTTCTGCGACAGGTAACTTCTACATCGGTTTTGGCTTGGCCGAAAATATCGATGTGGGTGTGGCGTTCCCCATTAACTACGACCGTTCGTATGCGGATAGTTACCTGGAGGCGACCGGCAACATACGTCCGGGCGATTTGGACCTGTTCATGAAGGTGGCGGCCCCGTTCCTTGCAGAAGACAATATCCTTGGACTTGCGATGCAGTTGCACATGATGTTGCCGACGGGCTCGAAAGAAATCGGTCTGCGTCCGCGCCACGCCTGGATGCTTAAGAGCAAAGGTTATACCAATCCCTATACCGCAGATGAAGTCGTGGTGGGCGCTCACGCCATCATGACGCTCGACTTTACCAAGCGCGACGTGCCCCTGCGCTTCAACTTGGACGGTGGGTTCATGTACGCGAACCTGGGCTCGAATACGGTCGTGTACTCGACGGGTCTGGACTGGTTCTTGACGGAATGGATTATCCCGTTTATCGAATTCTCCGGTGAGTTCCGTGTAGAGGGCGATAAGTACCCGATTGATTTCTTCGAAGACCCGATGACACTTACGCCGGGTATTCGCCTACACACTCCGTTCGGGGTAGACATTGCGGGCGGTTTCGATCTCTCCATGCGTTCCTTGCGTAACTTCAGCCGCAGCAAGTCTAAAGAAATGCGCGGTACCGAGGATTACACGATTACCTACAGGGACGAGAAGGGTTACGTGAAGACTTATGGCTTTGTGCCGGTGGCGACGTATGCATTTACGGGTGTGTTGACGTGGTACTTTGGCGGTGCGGAGAAGGCACCGGAACGCGAATGCCCGCAGGGCTTGCCCCCGCAGGATACGGTCGCGAAGACGGATACCGTGTTCAAGGTCGATACGTTACTGCATGTGGATACTCTCGTGACGGTCGATACGGTCGAGAAGAAGGAATCGTTCATGAAGGTGGTTCCGATGCCCGATGCGGACGAGGACGGCGTTTCGGACGACCTGGACAAGTGCCCCGATTCCCCGAAGGGTATAACCGTGGATACCACGGGTTGCCCGCGTGACTTTGACGTAGATGGCGTGCCCGACTTCAAGGATATGTGCCCGAACACGCAGCCCAATATCGGTGTGGATTCGACCGGATGTGCGAAGGACGAGGACCGCGATGGCGTTGCCGACGATAACGACAAGTGTCCGGCGACAGGGAAGGGTATTCCTGTGGATACCACCGGTTGCCCGATGGATACCGACAAGGACGGCGTACCGGATTACCAGGACAAGTGCCCGAACACGCTCCGCGGGGTGAAGATCGACAAGAAGGGCTGCCCTGTGAACAAGAGGGAAGACCTGGAACGCCTCAAGAAGGGTATCAACTTCAAGAGCGGGTCGACGGTGCTCACCAAGCCGAGCTTCAAGACCTTGGACGATATCGTGAAGTTGTTGACGAAGTTCCCCGAGGTGAACCTTGAAATCCAGGGCCATACGGACAACGTGGGCGAGGAAGAATACAACATGAACCTCTCGCAGGGCCGTGCCCAGTCGGCAGTGGATTACCTTATCCGTAAGGGAATTGCCGTGGATCGCCTGCGCGCGAAGGGATTCGGGCCTACGAAGCCTATCGCCGACAACAAGAAGAAGGCCGGCCGCGCGAAGAACCGCCGCGTGGAACTCGTGCCGTTCTACAACGACGAACAGCAGTAAACCTGCAGAATAACGAGCGGTTGCCCGTGAGCCGGAGGCGACTTGTATTAACAAGCCGTCGTAGGCGAGAGTTCGTGAGAAACCGTAGGTTTTAATACGAGAAATGTCGAACGAACGGTCGCTTAAGGAGAAGGCCCCCGCAGTTAGCGGAGGCCTTCATTTTAGAGTAGTTATAAGCCGGGTTCTGTACCCCTTGCGGGGCGATGACCATCTCTCTGGACGAATCGTTACCGACCGCCTCAAGCGACCTACCCGGAATCCAACAGCCGCGGGCAGCGACTGGTCCTTGCGGACGGAGACCTGCTTGGTCTTGCACCGGATGAGGTTTACCGTGCCATCCCTGTTACCAGGAATGCGGTGAGCTCTTACCTCGCCGTTTCACCCTTACCTTGTCCGAACTTGCGCCCGAACCTGGCGGTTTGCTTTCTGTTGCACTGTCTGTCGCGTTTCCGCGCCTGGACGTTATCCAGCATCCTGCCCTGTGGTGCCCGGACTTTCCTCCAGCATTGCTGCCGGCGGTCATCCGCTACCCGAATGCAAATTTAGAAAAACTCGTGTTCCTGTGCAAGGTTTTCACTTTTTTCGACTTTTTCATGCAATCTCTTTTTGTATTCTTTCTATATTAAACCTGCTTTTGGGGTTTTCTCTGTGCATAAGTTTATTTGTTGCTTGATTCTTGCCTTTTTTGTCTCCTTCGTTGTTGCGGAGGGCGATTCTACCTCTGCCCAGGTTCAGACTGCCGCAGATTCTTCTGCCCTTTTCCGCGTCGATAGCATTGTTTACGATATCGGGGATGCCTTTGACGACTCGAAGGTGCATACCAAGTACGATGCGCTTGCTTACCGTTTCCTGAACTGGATTCACATCGAGACGCGCGAGCACACTGTGCGCAAGCTGCTCCTGTTTAACCAGGGCGATATGGTGAATCTCGACCTGATGCTCGAATCGGAGAGGTTTCTTCGCGAACAGCGGTTCCTGAGCGATGCCTCCATCACGGTGGAACAGGATAGCGGCAAAAATGTGGTGAACGTGCATACGAGCGACAACTGGACTCTCACGCTTCCCATCAGTTTCGGGTTTGGAGGGCGCGAGTGGGCTTACAAGAATCTTCTTTGGGGCGTTGGCGTGCAGGAGAGCAATTTCCTGGGGCTCGGGCACCTGCTGGGATTCTACTTCGGGCACAATGATCTTCGCGATATGTGGCAAGTGGAATATGGCGCCCCGCATTTCCTGTTCCGCTACAACCATCTCGACTTCCTCTACAGTTACAATACCGATGGTTACCTCGCCAGCTGGACGATGTACGTGCCGTTCCTTTCCCGTAGCGTGAACCAGTGGGCCTACACGCTGGCTGGCCTCAAGAACGAGAGCTACTACTACATTTACGGTAGTGGCGACATGCCTGTAGGGGCGATTGTCCGTGAGACGACAAAACCGATGGATTCGCTTTCGCTCCCGCTGTACAACGGCGACGAGGCGCTGGAACTGATGCGCGTGAAGGGGTTCATCAGCGATTCGCTCAGCTTTAGGCTCAGCCGCTCGTTTGGCGGAACGCAGCGCAAGTTCTACCTCGGTGCAACGTACGACTACCGGCGTCTGACGGCGAGCAAGGGCGAACTGGTTCCCAACCCGTTTACCGATGGCGATACGGCCTACACGATTGACACGACTGTCGCCTGGAACGAGTGGCTGCCGGAGCGTAAGGATTCTAGGCTCGGTCTATACGCGATGTACTCCGACCTGCGCTACGAGAAAATCAAGAATTTCCACAACGTGAAGTGGACTGAAGACGTGGACAAGGGCTGGACTGCGAAGGCGCAGCTTTCCAAGAACTACGAACAGATTGGCGCTCACGACAACGACATACGCCTGGACTTCTGGCTGAATCTTTATCTGGGCTATGGCATGCACCACTTGACAATCAATTCGTATTCGAATTTCTACCTCGATCATGGCGACATGCGCGACCTTTATGTCCTTGCGAAGGGCGAATACATTTTCCATCCGAACAACAGCTTCTCCACGGCGTTGATTGGCCGGGTGGATTTCTATGACGAGGCTCGTTACGGTTATCAGCTCTCGCTTGGCGGTTCGGACGGATTTGTCGGGTTCCCGACCGGTTTTTACACGGGGCAGGCGAGGGTTTACGGGAGCCTGGAACAGCGCTGGTTCCCGAAGTTCGAGATACTCACGCTTGTGCCTGTATTCGTTGGCTATGCGAGTGTGGGCGAGACCGCCTGGAATATTGAAGATATCCGTCGAAGGGACTTGATATATGTGATAGGTATTGGCGCCCGGTTTGCACAGACGAAGTCCATCAGCAAGCTTATCAATAAATTTGATGTGACCATTCCTTTGAACGGGGCGCGCAAGGGTGATAAGCATTACGTCATTACGACGAGTTATTCCCTGTAAAGTAATCGAAGCCGGAAAAAACACTCACCTTTTTTATATATTGAAAATATGGACGAACAGACTGAACAGAAAGTACGCGCTCTGGCACGCAACCTGAAATACATATTCCTGCGGGTCGAAGTCATCATCGGCTTTTTCGCGGTGATTGCGGGTGCCGTCGTTACCGTGATGGTCTGGAACGAGGGCTATTTCGCGGGTGCGCTGATGATGGTGCTGACCGGGATTCTCAATATCTTTCTTGCGGTAAAGGAACTTGTCGCCCCGACGGACGGATTGCTCCACTGGCAGGCGGTTTTCTTTATGATTGTGCGCCGTGCGATGTTCTTCTTGAACATTGCGCTTCTCGCGCTTGTGCTCGGCACGTTCACTAATTTGATATAGAATTCGCAGGCTGGTGAGCTTGCCGAACCACTTGTAATGTCATGCCGGGCTTGTCCCGGCATCGCCGTTTTCTGGCGTCAGTGTACGCCGTCTTCGTTCACGAATTCCTTCTCGCCGTACCACGCCTGTATCTTTTCGCGTGCGGCGTCGCTGAAGGCTTCCTTGTCGTGCAGGATATGCTCGGCGGTCTCGATGGTGCGCGAGATGAGTTCCTGGTCGGCAATCCAGTCGAACCAGCGGAACACCCACGCGCCGCTCTGCTCGTTGCCTTCGAGGTTTCCGGCGCCGCGGTTCGTGAGGTCGAGTTCCGCAATCTCGAAACCGTCCTCGGTGGAAGAGAACTGCGAGAGGCGTTCCATGCTGGACTCGGCGGCGTCGCCCTCCGGAATCATCAAGAAGCACCAGGCCTGGGCGTCGCCGCGGCCTACACGGCCTCGCAACTGGTGCAGTTGCGCGAGTCCGAATCGGTCCGGCTGGTCGATGACCATCAGGTTTGCCGCAGGCACGTTCACGCCCACTTCTATCACCGTGGTGGCCACGAGAATCTGGATTTCGCCTTTCGCGAATTTCGCGATGATGGCGTCGCGCTCCGCTTCGTCCATCTGGCCGTGCACGCCCGCGACTTGCAGGGCGGCGCCGTTTAATGCGCCGCTTAATGTGCCGTTTAAAATCGCGCGGCCCGGCCCTGCGATGTACGCCCGCAGTTCCTCGACAATCTCGTCCACGCTCCGCGCCCCGCCTTCGTCGTCGCTCCCGACGCGGCTCGCAATCCAGTAGCACAGGTTCCCGCCGGCGGCCTCGTTACAGATGAACTTCTTCATGTCTTCGCGCTTTGCCGCATTCACGAGGCGCGTCTTGATGGGCTTGCGGCCTGCGGGCTTTTCCTTGATGCTCACTACCTTCAGGTCACCGTATATTGTCATGGCGAGGCTTCGCGGAATCGGTGTCGCGCTCATCACGAGCATGTCGGGGTAGTCGCCCTTCGCGAGCAATGCTTCGCGCTGGCCCACACCAAATCGGTGCTGTTCGTCGATGATGACGAAGCCGAGTCGGGAAAAGAAAACGTCCTTGCTGAACAGGGCGTGTGTGCCGATGACCACGTCGGCAAGCCCCATCTGGAGTTCGCCCAGAATCACCTTGCGTTCTGCGGCGGGCGTGGCGCCGACCAGCAGTCGCACGTTCAGGCCCGCGGCGTCGAAGAACGGCTTCAATGACTTGTAGTGTTGTCGCGCGAGAATGTCTGTGGGCACCATCAGCGCGCATTGTTCGCGCATCCCAGCCCCGGCGCCGTTTAAACCCGTGCCGTTCAAACCAGCATTATCGCTTGCATTGCCGCCCGCGCCGCATACGGCCATCATCGCGAGCATCGCGACGACGGTCTTGCCGCACCCGACATCGCCTTGCAGCAGCGCATGGAACTGCTTCTTCCCGTTCAGTCCCGCAATTATCGTGTCGAGCGCTTCCTCTTGCCCGCGGGTAAGTGAGAACGGCAATCGCGCCTTCGCCGCCATTACTGTCCCGAGGTCGATCTGCCTCTCGTGCCCGCGCAGCTTCTGGTTCTCGCGCCGCTTCACCATGCGCAGGCAGAACGGCAGCAGTTCCAGAACCTTGAGTTCGCGCTTCGCCTTGTATATGGCCGGGAATTCCTTCGGCTGGTGGAGCGTGCGCAGGTTGTGCATGACCGGAGCGAACTTCAGGTAGTCGGTGAGTTCCCTCGGACACAGTCCCGGCAGCGTGAGCCTCGGGAAGTTGAAAATCGTCTTGTACAGCCCGCGGAAAAACTTCTGCTCCATGCGGGCTTCTCGGCAGGATTCGCTGATCGGGTAGATGGGCTGGATGCACCCGCTGAACTCCTCGTCTTCGTCGAAGGCCTGCATGTCGGGGTGCGTAATCTGCAGTCCCCGGTATTCGCCGACTTGTCCCGTGACGAGCCAGCGCGTGCCGTTCTTGATTTTCCGTGCCCAGAAGCTCGTGCCCCGGAAGAACAGCAGCTGTATTTCTCCCGTGCCGTCGGTGAGTGTCGCCACAAACCGCGAGGTGCGCCCGCGGACAGTTCCCGACCGCGAAATCTTCCCGATGAGAACTACCTTTTCGCCCACGTGGCAGTTGCCGATTGGCGTGACCTTGGTCTGGTCCAGGTAGGTGCGGGGGATGTTGTAGAGTAGGTCAGCGACAGAATTGAGCCCCGCCTTGCGGAGGGCTTCTACGCGCTTGGGCCCGAGTCCCGGTAGTTGCGAAATTTCCATCTGCGTTTCCGTTACAAGGCACTTCCGTTTGCGGCGCGGCGACCATTATTCGCCTTCGACCTCTTCCGAGCCGGGGAGCGCTTCTCCCTTTTCTGCGCGGATCTTCGCCTTTTCACGTGCGGTCTTCCCGATAAGGTTCGTGTTCTTCCACGTGAACAGCTTGACTTCCTTGCCGTTCTCGTCGTACATCTTGATGCCCTTCGTGTCGATGGCGGCAATGAGGTCGTTCATCTTCTTGGTAAGGTCGGCGACCTTGTCCACGATTTCACGCGAGTTGACAAGCTTATCCATGGCGGGCGAGTTCTCGATGTCCGCGATAATCTGTTCGGCCTTCTTTGTGCCCTCGGAGACGGACTTTATCACGCCTTCTGCCTGTGCAATTTTCTCGTTGAGTGCATCCGTAGTCACCTTGACCGTCGTATCCACTTGGTTTGTCATGTCGGCGACGGTATTGCCCGCATCGTTCAACTGTCTGATGAGCGTATTCACGGCGGGGTTCAGCTTGTCGATGGTCTTGTCGGCGCTCTCGAGGATCCCCTCGATGGTCTGCATCACGTCTTCGTACACTTCCTTTGCGGACCTGTGCGTGGAGTCGCCCTCGGTAATGAGCATCACGACCTCGCGCACGTTGGTAATCTGCGCGTTCACGTCTTCCATGTAGCGCAAAGCCTCGGCAATGCCCGGCTCGAAGTTCCCTTGGTGGATGTAATCCGGCGGGAGCACCTTCCCGTTCTTGTTCGGGATGATTTCTAGCCTGCGTTGGCCCATGATGGCGTAGTTCACGTCGTTGAACTGCGTGCCCTCGCGAAGCACTATGGGCTCGTCGAACTTGACTTCCACGCGGGCGCGGTCACCCATCCAGGTAACCTTTCCGATAGTGCCCACTGTATAGCCGCGGATGACTACCGGGTCTTCGGGCTGCAGTGAACCCAGTTCCGTAAAATCGACATAAGCCTTGTAGGTTATGTGCTCGTGCGCATCGAACATGCCGTAGGCGATGCCTGCGAACAGTCCCAGGAGGGCGAGGAGCGAAATGTAACCGATAATCCTGTCGGATGTTTTCATGTGCCGAAAAATAGTTTTTTCTTCAAAAAAAAACATATATTCTTGTATAGTGAGGTGTGTTTTATGGGTTTTATGAAATGTCTGTGTGGTGCTGCTGCGGTTTCGCTCTTGGCGGGCCCGCTTGCTTTTGCCGGGGAATCCCCGCGCGATACCTTCGGCATAGAGAAGTTCTGCCCGACAGTGCCGGGCTCGGTCGAATGGAATTCGGCGCACTGGAATAACGGCAATGCCCGCAATATCGACTGGGATGGAGACCCGGATGACCCACTGGAATGGACGGATAACCGCAGCGGGGGCGATGCATCCCCCTATTTCAAGATAGATGGCAAGGGCGTGATGCAGATGATGTCTACGGAGCCGCGTTTCCATATCAACAGTCAGACGGAATGGGCGGCAAAGAAGCAGTTCTTCCGCGACGTGGAATTTACCGCCTACTACCGCCGGGGAGAATCTTCCGAAGGCGGACCCGACTGGGGCGGCATGGTGATGGGCGTGCGGAGCGGTGCGCTCGGGCACGGGTCGAGTGGCGGCAACAACTGCGATGCGAGCACGTATTACGCGCGCTTCAGGCACGACGGCAAGTGGGATTTCGAGAAGGAGTGGAAACACCCCGGCAGCTACTACCAGAGCGAGGGGGTGATAGGCAGGCAGGCCCCGTTGTGGGGTGGCGCCAAGCTCCCGTTCGGCCGCTGGATCGGCATGAAGTTCATTGTGTTCAACGTAGAGAACGAGACCGATTTGCCGGGGATTCCTCCTTATTCTGTAATGCTTGAACTCTACATCGACTCGACCTCGAATGGTGAACCTGCCAAGGCTAAATGGGAAAAGGTGGGCGAGGCGTGGGACGATGGCTCGGACTGGTCGGGAGCTTCGGGCGGAGCGAAGACGATTGAAGGCTGCAAGGACTACAACGGGCTGGAAGATGCCATGGCTCCGATCACCAAAGGTGGCGGAATCGCCCTGATGCGTACCGACGGCAACCAGAATAACGTGGTCCAGGCCGAATACAAGTACGTGAGCATCCGTGAAATTGATCCCCAGAGCAGTTTTCCCAGGACAACCGCCGTACCGCGTATGCCGGCCCGCTACAAGGTGGATTTCTCCCCGAAAAGGGCGAAGTTCGACCTCAAGGGGCGGTCCGTGCCCCAAAATGCGGCTCCGGGCATGTATATTTTCCGCCGGAATTGACAAAAAATCCCTGTTTTCTATATTTGGCACACCGATTTTATCGGAACCCTCCCGGGGCCAATACCGGTTTCCGGGCGATAGACCAAAGGGACTCATTATGAGACAATACGAAACGATGGTGATCATCGACGCTATGATCTCTGACGACGCTATCAATGCCGAAGTCGAGAACATTGGCAAGAGCATCACCGACGGCAACGGCGAAATTCTCCGCCGTGACGACTGGGGCAAGCGCAAGCTCGCTTATACCATCAACAAGCGCCAGCATGGCTACTATGTGATTTTCTACTACAAGGCCGAAGCCTCTGTGGTGGCCAACATGGAAGCCGCTCTCAAGCTCAACGAAAACGTCCTCCGCTGGATGACGCTCGCCGACTACCCGATGAGCGAAATCGTCTACAATAAGGACATGGCTCAGTCTACCGAGGAAATCATCCCGGTCGACGCAGAAGAAGGGGAGGCTGAATAATGGCTTTTGAAGATAAGAAGCAGGCTACCCGTGTCCGCCGCAAGAAGACTTGCTGGTTCACGGAAAACAACGTCAAGTTCATTGACTACAAGGACGAGAAGACTCTCCGTCGCTTCATCTCTGAACGTGGCAAGATCATCCCGCGCCGCATCTCCGGCACCTCTGCCAAGTACCAGCGTATGCTGAACGAGGCTATCAAGCGTGCTCGCCAGATGGCTATTCTCCCGTTCGTTTCGGACAGTCTGCGCTAAGGAGGAACTAGACTATGGAAATTATTCTTAAGGCCAACGTTCCCCACTTGGGCAAGATGCTCGACGTCGTGAAGGTTAAGGACGGCTACGCCCGTAACTACCTCTTCCCGCGCAAGCTCGCTGTCCGTGCTACCAAGGAAGCCAAGGAACAGATTGAAAACAACCGCGCCGCTCTCGAAGCCCAGTTCCAGAAGGAACTCGCTGCCGCTGGCGATGTGGCTGCCAAGCTGTCCCAGATTTCTGTGAACCTCGAACGCCGCGTCGTCGAAGGCGACCGTCTCTACGGTTCCGTGACTGCCGGCGACATCGCCGATGCTATCACGAAGCAGGGCGTCAAGGTTTCCCGTGCTCAGGTCGATCTCGCCGAACCCATCAAGCAGGTTGGCGTGTTCACTGTCACCATCAAGGTGTTCAGCGACGTCGAAGCACAGGTCAAGGTTTGGGTGGTCGCTGAGAAGTAACTTTTATTCCAAAAGTAATTCTCGCACTACTTGAAAATTGAGAGTCGCTCCCGCATTTGCGGGGGCGATTTTTGCTATTTTAAGGTTATATGCGCAAGTTTATGTTTGTGGCCTGTGTGGCCGGTCTTTTTGCGGTGGAATCCTTTGCCCAGCCCCGTGACCTGTTCGCGGAGTTCGAGGCGGAGGAGGCTGCCCAGTCGAGCGAGACTGTTGTTTCTTCCAGTTCGGAGGCTGTTTCCAGCAGCGTCACACCGCAGTCGAGTTCTAGCGAGACAAGTGTGTCCAGCAGTGAGGCGGCTGTGTCCAGTAGCGTCAAGGAGATTGCATCCACTTCGTCTAGCTCGTGGCAGGCTCTGTCTTCGGCTCCTCGCAATGACGAAGAGGTTGTCTCCTCCAGCAGTGTGTCCCCGCAGGATACGACGGTTGCCGATTCCATGTTCGCGGATTCCCTTGATATGGAATCTTCCAGCTCGATGACTCCCGAAGAAGCCTATGCGGCCGTGATGAAAAAGCATTATGAAGAAAACCGCGCTCAAGATTCGCTTGCCGCCCTCAGTTCTAGCAGTTCCGAACAGCCTGCGCCCGACATTTCTTCTAGCAGTATGAGCCGTCGCGACTTGCTTGGCCCGGTGAAGGTTTCTAAGGTTTACGGCATTGATGACATGAAGGGCCGTTACAAGAGCCCGCGCAAGGCCTTGTTCATGTCGCTTGTCCTGCCTGGTTCCGGCCAGCTTTATGTGGGCGGCTCCGCATTTACCAATGTGCGTGGTGGCGCTTACCTGGCGCTCGAAGCGGCGCTCTGGGGTAGCTGGTACTACTTCTCGGTCTACAAATACGACGACCAGGTGAAAAAGTACAAGAAGTTTGCAAAGGAGCATTATTCCATTGGCCGCTACGAGGCAGGCATGCGCGAACTCGAGGGCCAGCTCTCGGACGAAACGGAAGAATCTCGTTTTGAAAGCCGCTATATGAACGGCCGTGAGGCGTTCTGCGAGGCGATTTACGGCAATGCATCCGCTTCAGGCTGCTATACGGCGAACAGGCTGTTCTACAACGACAAGGGCCATTACGACAGGTTCTCCGTTGGCAACCCGGTTTCGCTCGAAAAGGAAATCGATGCGGTGGGATCGTTCTATGATGGCTCCGCGGTATACCAGCAGATTGCGGACAGGTCCTACGTGCTCGGTTGGGACGACGTGGAAAACCAGACTGTCGCCATGAACCTGGAACTTGAAACCGACGAGCCTTCCGACGGGGTCGTTCCTCTCGCATCCTCCTCGAATATGGACGAATACCGCTCCATGCGTAGCAAGGCGAACGATTACGCCGATTTGCAGGTGTGGTTCTTTGGCGGAATCATCCTGAACCATATCGTCTCGGCAATCGATGCTGCCTTCACGGCGAATGCCCACAACAAGACGCTCTATTCCGAGGAACTGTCGTGGTACGACCGACTCCACTTTGACAGCTACGTGAATTTCTTTAACGGACTCGATGTGGGCGTGCAGGCCAGCTGGGGTTTCTAGATGCGGCTTTTAATGGTCATTCTCCTGGTCGCGGTTTCCGCTTTTTCGCAGGTGGTCATCACCGTTGATGAGAGCGTGAGCAAGAACCAGGACAAGAGCCTCTGGCTTGGGCTCGGGGCTTCGGCGCTGTTGCCGGGCATGGGCGAGAAATACTTGGGTGAAAAGTCCCTGGTGAGGGCTTTCGTGTGGACGGATGCCGCGCTGTGGCTCACGGCGATAGGGTCCTATGTTATCGGGGAACGCTACATTACTTCGGCGCATGGCTATGCGGTGCGGCATGCGGGGCTCACTACCGGTAGCAAGGATGTTTCGCTCCTCAATACGGTGGGCGATTACCGCAGCCGTAGCGGTGTTGCGGGTCAGAATTCCTCGCCCGATATGGACGAGGACTACAACCAGGCGATGATTCGTGCGGGCAAGGACATTAACGAAGAGTTCGGCGAGAGCATCCAGTGGGACTGGGGCTCTAGCGACAATCCCGAATCGACAGTGCATATCGAGGAATACAAGAACCGTCTGCGCCATTACCGTGTGAGCCGGATTGTCTTCCAGGTTTCCGTGGGTGCCTTAGTGCTGAATCGCGTTGTTTCCATGCTCGACGTGATGCGTATATACCGTGCGACCTCCTCGAAATCCTTCTCGGAACGGATCGACGTGGTGCCGGAATTCTTCGAAGATGGCAGTGGCCTGTTGGTCAATGTGAAATTCTAGGCAAAAATGCAGGGGTTTGTGAAAAAAATAAGCCTCTCCATAGTGTTAGCTTGTTCCCTGTTTTTTGTTTTTTGCAGCAATAGTGAACTTTATTCAGAAAGTTCGGGGGATGACTTCCGGTATGTTGAATGGACCTGGGTTCCTTATGACTCGGACCTCTTGCGTATTTCTGGTCGCACTAATTATGAGAAAGGTGATTTTGTTGTGTTGTCCTGGTCGGCGTCTTCGGTTACGGTTGCTTTTGTCGGTACTGCGCTCGAGGCGAAAATCTGGACGAATGACCTTCTTTACCTAGACGTGTTCCTGGATGAGGAAGAAAATCCGTCATCCTTGATAAAGACTGATTATTCCGGCGATAGTGCTTTTATAGTTCCTGTTGTTTCGTCGCTGCCTTATGGAAAGCATGTTGTGACTTTGTATAAAAGAATCGGAAGTAATCTTGCCGATTGGTATTTTTATGGATTTCGTGTCTTGGGGCGGGCGGAAAAGGAACTGTTGCCAAAGCCTTTTGACCGCAAAATTGAATTTGTTGGAAACTCGATTGCATGTGGAAGCGATGTCTTGATTCCGGATCCGGAACAGGAATCGGACCTTGTTTATGAAAGTGCATATTACAGTTATGTGGGACAGACTGCTAGAATCCTTAAGGCGGAAGCCCATAACATTTGTAGCGGTGGTCATGGCGTCTATATCAATTATGATGGCTCAACGGCTCAACGCCTTCCCATTGTGTATAATAGGACCGGAACACAGGCGCTATCGGCGGTCGCCTGGAATCACGATAAATGGCACCCGGATGCCGTCGTGATAAATCTAGGGACGAATGATTTTGCAAGTGGCCGGAATGATTCGGCACACTTTGTGGATGCGACGGTCGATTTTGTCCGGCATATCCGCTCCTACCATCCTTCGGCGAAAATTGTGTTGCTCGATGGGCCTATGTTGACGGGAGATTTCATGGTCAAGTGCCGTCAGTACCTGGAAGTGGCGAAGAAAGTGCTTGAAGGGGAAGGGGTAAAGGACTTGTACCGCTTTTCGTTTGATCCGAGAGGGGAATCTCTATATGGCGTTTATTTCCATCCGACTAAGGATGAGGCTCTTGCCGATGCCGAAAGTTTGAGTGCTTGGATGCGCTCGGAATTTGGCTGGGATTAGGGAAAATGTCTTTATTTTTTTCTAGATTTTGCAACCAAATGTACCCTAAAGGCATCTAAAGAGCGTGAAAAAGTCCCTTATTTTTGTTTTTGCTTCTATTTTCCTTATCGCTTGCGGTGGCGATTCCGCTGCATCTAGTGCGAAGGGAGCGTCTGCAAGCAAGGGCGCTCCGGGTGGTAAAGGTGGCCCTGGTGGCAAACCCGCCCGTGAAATTGCGGTAGAAGGCTATATTGCCGAGGCCCACGAGGGTGGCAAGGCGTTTTCTGCGATGGCGACGCTTGAACCCATGAACAGCGTGGAACTTACGGCGGCGACTTCGGGTAGGCTCATGAGCCTTTATGCGAAGGATGGCGCCCAGGTGCAGAAGGGTACGCTCCTTGCAAAGATTGACGATTCCGAACTGAAGGCACAACTCAAGCAGGCGGAATCGAACAAGCAGCTGGCTCAGCAGAAGTACGACCGCGCGAAGGGCCTCTACGAGAAGGATGGCACCACGAAGGCTGAAATGGAATCGGCAGAAGCCTCTCTCAAGTCTTCGGAAGCGTCGGTGGAACTCATCAAGGCGCAGATTGCAAAGACCGAGGTCCGCGCCCCGTTTGCAGGCAAGCTCGGATTCGTGAACGTGTCTGTGGGCGCATGGCTCACGACCGGAACCTCTATTGCGACGCTCCGTGAAGTGAAAAAGTTGAAGGCGAAATTCGCCCTCCCGCAGCGTTATGCATCGGCCCTCAATGTGGGCGACGCGGTGGAACTCAAGGACGAGGAACGCAATATTTCGGCAAGCGGCAAGGTGAAGGCTCTGGAAGCCAGCCTTTCCGAAAGTAGCCGTACACGCCAGGTCATGGTGGAAGTCAATAACGCAGGGGGCGAACTCCTGGCGGGTTCTTACGCGAAGGTGAATGTGGCTATGCAGGCGGGCGTGGCAAAGAGCATCCCTGTTCCGGCAGAAGCGTTTACGCTTGATAAGGATGGCGCTTACGTGTTCGTGGCTACCGGCGGCAAGGCTAAAATCAAGCACGTGGAGACCGGACTCCGCACGCCGATTGCGGTCGATGTGACCGGCGGGCTCAACGAGGGCGATACGGTGATAACCTCCGGCCTGATTAGCTTGCGTGAAGGCATTCCTGTGCGTATTCGCGAAATCCGCCACAACACCGATTACGAAGTGGAGTAAACGCGGATGAGTGTCGCGAACCTTTCCGTACGTCGCCCGGTCCTCATGACGGTGATGGCGCTCGTCATCATCTTGCTTGGTGCGTTCGGCGCCTCGAACCTGGGCGTGCGCGAATACCCGAACGTGGACTACCCGCTTATCCAAGTGCGAACCTCGTACCCGGGCGCTAACGCCGCGGTGGTGGAGGCGGAAGTCACCGAAATTCTGGAAGCCTCCATCAACAGTGCTTCGGGTATCAAGGCGCTTACCTCTACGAGCCGCGATGGGTTCTCTTACATTAGCATTGAATTCGAGACGGGCATGGACCTGGAGGCTGCCGCGAACGAAATCCGCGACCGCGTGAGCCGTGTGCGCCGCAGGCTTCCCGACGATGTGGACGAACCGACAGTCTACAAGTCCGATAGCGACAACGACCCGATTTTGATGGTGAGCCTCGTGAGCGACAAGCTCGACCCGATGGAAGTTTCCGAAATCGCGAACAACCACGTGAAGGAACGCCTGCAGACCATCAACGGCGTGTCCGAAGTTGCCATTTGGGGTGAAAAGCGCCCGACGGTGCGCCTCTGGATCGACCCGGTCCGCCTGCAGGCTCTTGGAGTTTCCGGTGCCGAGATGTCTGCCGCGCTGAGCCGCGGCAACCTGGAACTGCCTTCCGGCTCTATCGAGGGTAGCGAGACAACGCTTTCTATCCGCACGCTGGGCCGCATTCTGGACCCGAAGGCGTTCGAGAACATTGCGGTAAAGAAGGCTGCCGACGGTACGGTCATCCGCATTTCCGATGTGGCGGATATCCATTACGAACCGAAGGACACGCGTACCGGGTTCCGCCGCAACGGCAAGAACTCCATCACGCTGGCCCTGATGGCGCAGCCGGGCAGTAACCACGTGGAAATCGCCAACGAGTTCTACAAGCGCGTGGAGGATATCCGTCGCGAGATTCCCGATGGCGTGCAGGTCCTTTACGGGCGCGATACCTCCATCAACATCCGCGCCTCCATCAAGGAAGTGGTGCAGACCATGTTTATCGCATTCCTCCTGGTGATTGCGATTATCTTTGCGTTCCTCCGCCAGGCCCGCACGACGCTTATCCCGATGGTGGTGGTGCCGGTGGCCGTTATCGGTAGTTTCTTTGTGCTTTACTTGTGCGGGTTCAGTATCAACGTGCTGACCTTGCTCGCAATGGTGCTTGCGATTGGCCTTGTGGTCGATGACGCCATCGTGATTGTGGAAAACATCTACCACAAAATTGAACGCGGCATGACGCCCAAGCAGGCTGCGGTTGCCGGAACGAACGAAATTTTCTTCGCGGTGATCGCGACCTCGGTCGTGTTGATGGCGGTGTTCGTGCCGGTGCTTGCGCTGGGCGGTACTACGGGCCTGTTGTTCCGCGAATTCGTGGCGGTGATGATCGGGACTGTGTTCCTTTCTACGCTTTGCGCGCTCACGCTTTCGCCGATGCTTTGCTCCAAGTTCCTGCGCCGTCAAAAGCAGGGCTGGTTCTTCCGCGTTACGGAGCCGTTCTTCGATGGGCTCAACCGCATTTATGCGGCACTTCTGGGTCTGTTCCTCAAGTTGCGCTTCTTGCTTTTCCCTGTGGTGGCGGGTCTCCTGGTTATCGCGTATTTCTGCTTCAACAACATGAGTAGCGAAATGGCGCCGACCGAGGATTCCAACGCGGTCATGGTGAACCTGAACATGCCCGAGGGCGTGACTCTCACGCGTACCAAGCGCATGGCCGATGCCTTCGCCGAAGAGGTGCTTTCGACCCTCGACAGCAACGAGTATACCGAATTCCAGGCGGGTGCATGGAACGCGGGTAATTCCAGAATGCGCCTCTTCTTGAACGACGACAAGAAGGCTCGCCGCCCGCAGAGCGAAATCGCCCGCTCTATCCAGGTGCTCGGTAACGAATACCCCGACCTGCGCGTGATGGTGTTTGAACCGCAGAGCATCAGCACGCAGCGCGGTGGGCTCCCGGTGCAGTTCGTACTGCAGGCCCCGAATATCGAAATCCTCCGCACGCTCGTGCCCAAGTTCGAAGAAGAGGCAAGCAAGAGCCCCGTGTTCAGTGTGGTGAACACGAACCTGCGCTTTACCAAGCCCGAACTCCACATCGAGATCTTGCGCGACAAGGCGAACGAGGAAGGCGTCTCGGTGAACGATATTGCCCAGGCGGTGCAGCTTGCGATTAGCGACCAGACCTACGGCGAATTTTACAAGGATGGCCGCCAGTACGATATCATCGGTGCGGTGGGTTACCAGTACCGCAGTTCTCCCGAGAACATCTCGATGCTTACGGTCAAGAATGCGAAAGGCGAATTGGTGAGCCTTGATAACTTCATTACGTTCAGCGAAAAGTCCGCATCGCCGTCGCTTCCGAGGTTCAACCGCTTCTGTGCCGCCACAATCCAGGCGGGCCTTGTGCCGGGGAAGACCATTGGCGACGGCGTGGAAGAGATGCGCCGCATTGCGAAGCACCTTCTGAAGGATTACCCGAGCGTGAGTACCGCATTGAGCGGATCTTCGAAGGAATTCGAGGAAAGTTCCAGCGGGCTCTACATCGTGTTCCTGCTTGCGCTCGCGCTTGTGTTCCTGGTTCTCGCGGGTCAGTTCGAAAGTTTCCGCGCGCCTTTCGTGATTTTCTTTACGGTGCCTCTCGCGCTCGCAGGTGCGCTTGCCTGCCTGTTCGTCACTGGCCAGACGCTCAACATCTTCAGCGAAATCGCTCTTATCCTGCTTATTGCGCTCGTGACAAAGAACGGTATCTTGATTGTGGAATTTGCAAACCAGATTGCGGCGAATACCGGGTGCAGCAAGCTCGAAGCGGCTCGGATGGCGGCGGAACGCCGCTTCCGCCCAATCCTCATGACGAGTCTTTCCACGGTATTGGGCGCCGTGCCGCTCATTATGACCGGCACCCCGAGCCGCATCGCGATGGGCATTGCCATTGCGGGTGGCCTCACGTTTGCCACGTTCCTCTCGCTGTTCATTGTGCCTGCAGCCTACAGCTTCTTTGCGGGCAAGGTCGATGCGGCCAATACCACCGATGCAAGCAAGATGGCTTAAATAGGGTTATTGGCCCTGCTTTCCCGGCTTCACCATCTGGAATACTTTCTCGCCGTCACGGCTCATCCCGTACTTGGTGCGGAGAATCTCTTCCTTGTAGAGCGAATCGTTTTGTAGACGGTCCACCTCGGACTTGTATTCTTCGATAACGCCCTTGAGGGAATCCACCTTGTATTCGTATTCCTTTATGAGGTGTTCCATCTTGCTTTGCTCGAAGATGTTCCCTTTGCTGAAGAACAACTGCAGCACGAGAAAGCCTATGAAGAACAGGAAGGCGAGTATGAAGATGTATATTCTCTTGTGCATCAAGTTGCCCCGTTGAAATGGAAATTGAAGTTGTCCTCGGTGTGGACAAGTCCTGTCATTTCGAGTTCTGTCAATATAGTTAAAAGTTGCGCTACTTCAAGGCCCGATTCCGCCTGAAGTTCGGAAAAAGTTTTCCGGTAGCCGTTCACCTTCCTAAAAAACGTTTCCGTGGCGCTGTCTAGCTGACAGCCTGTGCGGGAAAGTTCGCCAAGGCTTAAGCCTCCTTTTTTGGGGAGTCCCAGCACGTTGCAGAGGCTTTCGGGCCTGAATACTGGCTTGGCGTAGCCCTTATCGAGCAGTTCGTTCGGGCCACTCGCGACTTCATTGTCGAAATCTCCCGGAATGGTGTAGAGCGGCTTGCCTTCCTTGCGGGTGAATTCGCCGGTAAGGAGCGCGCCTCCTTTGGCCTTGCTCTGCACGATGAGGGTTGCCGCGCACATCCCGGAGATAATCTTGTTGCGGGCGATAAAGTTCCCTTTGTAGGCGGGTTCGTCGGGTTCGAACTGGCTTACGAGTGCGCCACCCGCGTCAAGAATCTTTTGGGCAAGGTCTCCGCGGCTTCCTTCGATTTTTGTATCGAGCCCCTGCCCAAGGACAGCAATAGTCGTGATTCCCGCCTCAAGTGCCGCTTCGTGGCATAGGCAGTCGATTCCCTGCGCAAGGCCCGAAACTACGATGGCTTGAGTCCCCTTTAGCGAGAAAACGAGCCTCTTGCACAGTTCCCGTGCGCTGTTGCTGGGCCTTCGCGTGCCGACCATCGCGATTCCCACGGGGGAGTCTCTGCGGTTTAATGCGGCTGAATCGGTTGCGGCGGGTTGTGTCGGGGGAGGAAGGCTTCCCTTTACGTAGATGAATTCGGGTTTGTATGTGGATGCGTTGAGCAGGAGCGGAAAATTCCCTGCCGGTATGCGATGAATTTTTTCGTCTTTCATGGCGAATCCATTGAAAGCGCTATATAAACATGCCGCTCTGTCTTTATTTGATAAACTTTTGCGACAATCGCCCGGGTCCGGCAATGCCGGTACCTGTATTTACTTAAGGCCCGCAACAAATTTAGTAAAATAAATATGATTGAAGGTTTTCATTATCAATTACCAATCATCCATTATATGCGGCGCCAAAGGCGCGTACATTGCTATCTTTACCGCCATGAAGTACACGTTCGATGATTTGGTAGATATTCTCAAGCGGCTTCGTGCCGAGAACGGCTGCCCCTGGGACAGGCAACAGGATACGCATTCACTCTTGCCTTATCTGGTCGAGGAATCCAGCGAGTTTATCGATGCCGCGATGGATGGCGACAAGGCGCACATGTGCGAGGAACTGGGCGACGTGCTTTTGCAGGTGGTGTTCCATGCGCAGGTATGCAAGGAAAGTGGCGATTTCAATATCGACGACGTGGTGCAGGGAATCTGCGAGAAGATGGTGCGCCGCCATCCGCATGTTTTTGGCGATGCGCACGTGGATACCGCTGGCGAAGTAAGCCGACGTTGGGAAAAGATCAAGGCGCAGGAGGCGACCCACCAGAAGGATGCAGGCAAGTCCGTTATGGACAAAGTAAGTAGGAGCATGCCGACGCTCGCCCGCACGCAGGATATTATCCGCCGGGTGGCGAAGGTGGGCTTCGACTGGGGCGAGCCCGCGCCCGTTTTTGACAAGGCGCAGGAGGAATTTGCGGAGTTCCGTGCCGAACTGGAAAAGGTTACGCCCGAAAACGCAAACACCGACCGCCTTGAAGACGAGTTCGGCGATATCATGTTCTGCCTTGTGAACGTGGCGCGCCACAGCGGGTTCAATGCCGACGTGGCATTGCGCCGAGCGAACGCGAAGTTCGAGAAGCGCTTCCGCGAGGTGGAACGCCTGGCGGCCGAACAGGGCAAGCCCATTGCTGAAATAGGCCTCGAAGGCTTACAGCAACTGTGGAAACAGGCTAAGGTTTCCGCTCGATAGTAATCGTATCTTGCAGGTCGATGCGCAGGAGTCCGTCTCTTGCGGCGACATAGAACTTGTCGAAGTTGCAATTGTTCTTTTCGGCACCAGTTGCGTCGAATTCCAGAACGTCTTTGTACGTCTTTTGGCCAACATCAAGCGAATCCAGCATGCGGACCGTGTATCCGTCACTATTCGTCATCTTGTTCCCGTCAAGGTCCTTGAATACAATGTCCGGGCCATAATGCCACATTCCGTCGCGGAAGTACCTGAGGCAAGAAACGACCATCTTGCCTCCGTCGTAATCGCATTCGATGCGCATGTCGATATTGATTTCGTTCAGGCTGCCAGATGCTTCGAAATAGAAATTCTCGGGCTTGTGGCTGTAAATACGCTCGTCGTAGGAGTCTTCAATGCCCCAGTTGTCGACAACCTTGACGGTATCGTTCCATTCCTGCTCCTTCTGGACAAGTCTTCCGAAGTCGCCGCCGACATAAGGGTCATCCATATTGAACATCCCGCACGAAGAAAGCGCCAGGCTCAGCGCCGCAAGCGAAGCCGTTATTGAAAACCTATTCATTTTCGCTCTCCTTGATGGTGAACGAAGTCCCGTCGGTGGTTTCAAGTCTCAGGATTCCCGCTGTCTTTGAATAATAGAGGAATGCGGTATCGCTTTCGATTTGCTCATGGTAGTTGAGTGCATTGTAGTGAGCCTGGTCCATGATGACGAATACGCTATCGTAGGTCGTGCCGTTGAAGGAAATTGTGTCGAGCATCCTGAGTGTGCCGTCAATTCCCTTTTCTTTCGGATTTCCGGTGGAATCCAGTTCCATGAAGAAACCTGTATTCCCGTGACTTACGTGCATCGGCATAAAGTGGCTTATGACGAGGTTTTGCTTGTTTTCTTCTTCGCTGACGATAATGCCGCCATAGAAGTTGACTTCGACGCTCATGATGGGGTAGGTGGACGTGAGGAGAACAGTGCGGTCCTCTTCCTTTGCTACCACGCAGAAGTCGCTCCAGTCGTTGATGAATGTGGAATCCTGGCTCACGGTCAGGTCGAATTCGAACCCGTTGGAATGCACGTAATGAACGGTATTTCCTTTCTTGAAAATCTTGGTGGACTTCTGGCAGTCGGCGAGCTTGTAATTCGGGTGGTAGACTTCGTCACACTGGTCCGTGTAGAATGATCCGCAAGCGGTGAGGGCGATTGCCGTTGCCGCTGCGAGCACGACCGTGCTGAATCTCATTGTTTTGTTGAACAAGTTTTCTCCTTTTTTGCTTCTTTGTTCCAAAACTACCATATTATATGTCGTTCCAAGCATTCTTTTTCATGTTTTTTGGGGATTTTTGCCCTATTACACGTTGGAGTGTTCTATATAGGAGTGTGAATGTAAAGATTTTTTTGTTCACAAACCGTTTATCGCGTGTATATTATGGGTGTGCTTCCACTCAGTCCTGGTTCTGGAGAAGGGATGCCGGATCGAACCGCGGGGTAGGACTTAATGGGTGTACAACTTTCTATTCCAAAAGGCACTCGGCGCTTGCGCCGGGTGTCTTTTGCTTTCACTTCGCTCATCGGCGTTTTTGCCGAACAGACTTCGCAGTTCGATCTGGCCCCGTAATACACGAAAGCCCCCCAGAGGGGGGTCTTTTTGTGTATCGGGGTAGCCAGATTGCGAAATCTCACTTCGTTCCATTTCGCCCTTCGGGCTTATGCTGGCGCATAAGCTCAAAAACGCCTTTACTTTCACTTCGTTCAACGGCGTTTTTGCCGAACTGACTTCGCAGTTCGATCTGGCCCCGTAATACACGAAAGACCCCCAGAGGGGGGCTTTTTGTGTATCGGGGTAGCCAGATTGCGAAATCTCACTTCGTTCCATTTCGCCCTTCGGGCTTATGCTGGCGCATAAGCTCAAAAACGCCTTTGCTTT